>Ga0207698_10002208_pt1 | contig 11501 bp, 10 predicted proteins | sample KBSCornC22_FD_184298 | JGI IMG/M metagenome (GOLD analysis project Ga0207698, IMG submission 184298) | Corn rhizosphere microbial communities from Kellogg Biological Station, Michigan, USA - KBS Corn C2-2 (SPAdes) (version 2) | ecosystem: Host-associated > Plants > Roots > Rhizosphere > Soil ...
GCGGGCCAGGTCTTGCAGCTTCTTCTCCCACACCTTGCCCGGCTCGCGCAGCGCCTCCGCGATCGCCTCCGCGACGACGAGGTTGCGATACCACTTCGCATTCGCGGGCACGACGATCCACGGCGCGTGCGGGGCCGCGGTGCGCGAGATCGCATCCTCGTACGCCTCGGTGTATTCGTCCCAGTGGCGGCGCTCCTTCCAGTCCTCGACGTTGAGCTTCCACGCCGTGAGCGGATCGCGCTCGCGCTCGACCAGCCGCTTCTCCTGCTCCTCGCGCGTGATGTGCAGGAAGAACTTCACGATGAGCGTGCCGTGGCTCGCGAGCAGCGTCTCGAAGTCCGCGATGTGGTCGAAGCGCCGCTTCCACAGCTTCTTCGGCACCAGCTCGTGCACGCGCGCGACCAGCACGTCCTCGTAGTGCGAGCGGTTGAAAATGGCGAACTCGCCCAGCCGCGGCGCGTGGCGATGCACGCGCCAGAGGAAGTCGTGCTGGCGTTCCTCGAGCGTCGGCACGCCGAACGAGGTGACCGACACGCCGCGCGGATTGAGCTGCCCGGCCACGTTCTTGATCGCGCCGTCCTTGCCGGCGCCGTCGCGGCCCTGCAGCACGACGAGCATCGCGTTCATGCGCGCGCCCCACATCGATTCCTGCGCCTGGAAGATCTCCTTCGCGACCGCGTCGAAGCGCCTGGCCGCGCGCTCTTCGGTCATGCGCGCGGGCGGCTCGGCGGACAGGGATTCCAGCCGGACCTTGCGGCCGGGCTCGTCGAAGCGGGTTTTCATCGCGACCTCGCGCGCACGGCGCGGCATGTAGACATGTCGGATTCCCGGCAAAAAACGCCTCGCGCATTCTGCGCGTATTCTCGCGTTTTGTTTTTGGCCCGATCGCCATGCTCAAACGTCCCGCCTGGTCCGCCGGCCGAGTCGTCGTGCTGGAGCACGTCTCGAAGATCCTGCGCGACAACCCGCTCGGCGACCCGGCGACGCGGCCGCTCGCCGTGTGGCTGCCGCCGCAATACGACGAGGGCAGCGCGCGCAACCGCGGCAAGCGCTTTCCGGTGCTCTACGACCTCGTGGGGTTCATGGGCTCGGGCCTCGCGCACGTGGCGTGGAAGAACTTCAGCGAGAACCTGCCCGAGCGCCTCGCGCGCCTCATCCACGAGCAGCGCATGGGGCCCGCGATCGTGGTGCTGCCCGATTGCTTCACCGCGCTCGGCGGCAACCAGTACGTGAACTCGTCGGCCATCGGCAACTACGCCGATTACATCACGCGCGAGATCGTGCCCTTCGTCGATCGCGAGTTCCGCACGCTGGCCTCGCGGGACCATCGCGGCTGCTTCGGCAAGTCGTCGGGCGGCTATGGCGCGATCATCCACGGCATGAAATATCCGCAGACGTGGGGCGCCATCGCCGACCACTCGGGCGACGCGTACTTCGACTTCGTCTACTGGCACGACTGGCCCAACACGCTGAACGAGCTCGCGAGGTACCGCCCGAAGCCCGCCAAGCCCGGCGCCGTGGACGTGCGCAAGATGGAGCGCGGCGCGGACAGCGGGCGCGACGACGGCCGCGTGCGCCGCTTCCTCGACGCGGTGTGGACCAAGCCCAAGCTCACGATGGGCGAGGGCCACGCCATCATGAACCTGTGCATGGCCGCGACGTACGATCCGGATCCGCGCGCGCCCAACGGCTTCCGCCTGCCGTTCAACCTCGAGACGGGCGAGCTCCTCCCGGACCGCTGGAAGCGCTGGCAGGCGAACGACCCGGTGAACCTCGTCGCGAAGTACCGCAAGAGCCTCGCGTCGTTGCGCGGCATCTACATCGACTGCGGCTCGCGCGACCAGTACCACATCCACTACGGCACGCGCATCCTCTCCAAGCGCCTCGCGCAGGCGCGCATCCGGCACACGTACGAGGAATTCGACGACACGCACTCGGACATCGACTACCGGATGGATACGTCGCTGCCTTTCCTCTTTCGCGCGTTGCGGTAATTGGATCCCGGACCGTTGCCCCGATTGCGGCGTCCGGGATGACCGCGTGATCAGCCCTTCGGCGTGAGCACCGCCACGACGCCGTCGAAGAACCCGCCGTTGGGCTTGAACGCGATGCCCGCGATCTGGCCGTGGTCGTTCATCGCGAACACGGCGAAGGTCGACCACCCGGTCGCGCGCAGGTCGGGCAGGTCCAGCAGGTTGACGAGCTTGCCGTCCTGCAACAGGAAGGGCTTGCCCGTATGCAGATTGTTGCCGGCGATGTCGCCGCGATCGTTCACCAGGCCGGCGAAGCTGTTGTGGCCGCCGAGGCCGCCCAGGTCGCGCGGCGCGCCGTTCTTCCACACCATCGCGTGGTTGTCGCTGCTGAAGTTCAGGACTGCCGAGCCGACCACGACGCCGTGATCGTTGGCATCGCCCGCCGTGCTGCCACGGAATCCCGCGGGGATGCCCAGGTCGTGCAGGACGCCGTCGCGGAAGAACATCGCGTGCTCGGGGCCGAAGTTGAAGACGCCGCTCGGGAAGAAGCTGCCCGCGATGGTGCCGTCATGGCTGATCCGGCTCACGCGGCCGGCGAAGGGCAGCGGGATGGGGCGCCCGTCCTGCCACATGAAGGGCTGCACGCCCACTTCCCCGATCATGGTGCCGGCGTCGTTCATCGCCTCCACGAGGCTCGACCCGGGCAGGGTGGTGCCGAGGTCGACCAGCTTGCCGCGTTGCCAGAGCACCGCATGCTGCGTGAGGTTGGGGAAGCCCGACACGAACGAGGCGCCGGCCACGTCGCCATGGTTGTTGATCGCGCGCGCCGTGCCGCTCAGGCCCGCGAGCTGCGGCAATACCGTGATGGTGTATCCGGGTGTCCTGCCGGCATGCGCCGCGCCCGCGATCACCCACAGGACCAGGACTGCCCAATGCGCGAGCGTGCGCGCGAAATTCGCATTCCGCCTCATCTTGTCGCTCCGTCTTCGTGTGCAGGGAGCGTATTTTTTGGCGCGCACAGATGACGCGTTCTCGCTGCCGGAGGCGTCCGACGGAACTACTTCCGGCGGTTCCTGCGCCAGATGGACGGTGGCTTGCCGAAGGCGCGCTTGAAAGCGTGCGAGAACGCGTTGGCCGACTCGTAGCCTGCGGTGTGCGCGATCGAGGCGATTGGGCGGGTGGTCGTGAGGAGGTATTCGGCCGCGAGCTGCAGCCGCCAGCGCGTGAGGAAGGCGAAGATCGGCTCGCCCATCACGAGCACGAAGCGCTCGGCGAGCGCGCTGCGCGAAAGCCCGACCTGGCGCCCCAGCTTCGCCACCGTCCACGATTCCCCGGGCCGGCCGTGAACGAGCGCAAGCGCGCGGCCCACGTAGCGGTCGTTCAGGCCCGCGAGCCAGCCGGTGCCGCTCGGCGTGGACTGGATGAAGCGCGCGAGGGCCTCCACGAAGACGATCTCGGCGAGCTTGCCGCGCGTGGCCGCGGCGCCGAGGCAGGGCGCGTCGCTGGACGACAGCACCAGGCCCAGCGCATCGGTGAGCCATTCGATCGCAGGCGCGCCACTGAGATCCGCCACCACCACGCGCGGCAGGGCCTCCACCAGCGTGCGGGCGAGATGCCGCTCGCACGAGAGCGAGAACGAGATCCAGCGCGTGGCGGGTCCGTCGCCGCCCACGCGCACGGGCGGAAGGTCGCCCACGAGGCTGCTTCGCACCAGCGAGGAGAAGGAAATGGCGGGCGCATCGGGCGCGCTGCCGATGAGGTGCGCATCGCCGCGCGGCAGGAACGCGAAGTCGCCCGACCGGAGCGTCGCTTCCTGCGAGGCGGTCCTGAGCTCGCACTCGCCATCGATCACCAGGTGCGCGCGCATCACCGCCTCGCTGCCCGGCACCGACACGCACCACGGCTCGTGCGCCGTGGCATCGAGGCTCACGTTCGCATTCAGCCGCGCGAGGCGCAGGACTTCCGAAAGGGCGTCCATCGGGGCACGTCGTTCCCGCGTCGGGAAATTGGATTCCCGCCTTCGCGGGAATGACCGGGCGTCAATTCAGTGGAAGTGCGCGGCCTGGGTGTCCGCTTCCTCGGGCAGCTCGGCGTGCACGATCTCGCCCTCGGTGTTGGCGAAGAGCGGCGCGCCGCAGTCCTCGCAGTATTCGGGCGTGAAGGTGCCGGAGAGCTTCTTCACCTCGGTCACGCCGCACTCCGTGAGCTGGGCCAGCACCTCGTCGAGCGGACCCGGACGCGCGGTCTCGTCCTCCCGGCCATAGAGAGGCCAGACGACGCCGTGCGCCACCTCGGTATCCTCGCCCGCGGAGAAGGCCACGCGATACTCGTCCACGCGTTCCTCGCCGAAGCCCGCCACGACCGCCTGCAGCTCGGCCGCCTTCATCTTCAGCGCGTTCTCGAGGAAGGCCACGGCGGCGCGGATGCCGAAGGGGCGCACGCGGCGGTCCGACTCGCGGCAGTTCACGTAATAGGCGTCCGGCAGCAGGCACTCGAAGACGCAGCCCGGCAGCAGCTTCGCGAGCGTGGGACGAGCCTGCGAGATCCATTGCTCGAGGCTGCCGGCGCGGCCGGCGTGTCCCGAGGCGTCCTCCTGCCAGCGGAAGAGCGCCCGTCCGCGCGGCACGGCGGCGCATGCGACCACGAAGCGCGTATCGGCGAGCAGGTGTGCCGTTTCCGGCAAGCGCGCGAGCTCGATGCGCGGCGGCTCGCCGGCGACCGCGGCATCGGCCAGGCGCGCGGTAAGGCGGCGCAGCTCCGAGAAATGGCGCGGGAGCTGGTCGATCGAGTAGAGGTAAGGCACCACCGTCACGCGCGCATCCTGCGCCAGCACGTGCGCCTGGAGCTGCACCGTGAGCGTCTGCGCCTCGGCGCGCGGGATCGACCCCGACGGGATGGCGTACTTGGACCAGGCCACGATCGGTGCGGCGATCAGCAGCGCCTGCGACGTGGCCTCGTCCTTCGCCACCAGCACCGACTCGCTCTCGTTCTCGACCAGCTCGATCAGGGTGTCGTACGCGCCCAGGTTGGTCTGGTACAGGTGGTCGAGCGCGCCGTCGATCGGCGCGTCGTTGCCGTTCTCGAGGAGCTTGGCCACCAGCGCGGACATCTCCGCCTCCCAGAAGCGGTCCTCGGTGAGGCTGCCCGAGGCGTTGAGCCCGAGCGACAGCGCGATGAGGCGCTCGGCGTCCCGGGTGAGGCGCGGCGGGGATTTGGCGCGGGTGCGGGCCATGCGGAAGCTTTCGGCGGTGGGTCGATCATTTTACGCCATCCTGATTACCAACCGCATCGCATACAATCGGCGGCGTCCCAGCCTCATTCGAGCCGTTCCGGAAAGAATCCGTTGAGCCAGCCCTCCGAGATGACCGCGTTCGTGCGCACCGTCGAGCGGGGCGGTTTCTCGCTCGCCGCGCGCGAGCTGGGCCTCACGCCGTCGGCGGTCTCGAAGCTGGTGACGCGCCTCGAGGATCGCCTGGGCGTGCGCCTCCTCAACCGCACCACCCGCAAGCTCGCCCTCACGCCCGAGGGCGAAGCCTATTTCCACCGCAGCCAGCGCATCATCGCCGACATCGTCGAGGCCGAGAACGAGGTCGCCCGGTTCCGCGCCAAGCCCCGTGGGGTGCTGCGCATCAACGTGGGCACCGCCTTCGGCGCGCACCAGCTCTCGCCCGCGTTGCCGGCGTTCCTCGCGCGCTATCCCGAGATGCAGGTGGAGCTCACCATCACCGACCGCGTCGTGGACCTGCTCGACGAGGGGGCGGATCTCGGCATCCGCCTGGGCAGCCTGGTCGATTCGTCGCTCGTCGCGCGGCGCATCTGCGAGCTCGAGCGCGTGATCTGCGCATCTCCCGCGTACCTGAAGCGCCACGGCACGCCGCGGCATCCCGAGGAGCTCCTGCGCCACAACTGCCTCTCCGTGGCGTATGCGCCGAACCTGCGCCGCTGGCCGTTCACGACCGCGGAGGGCGTGCGCCATATCGAGGCCGGCGGCAACGTGAGCGCCAACAATGCGGACACCCTGCTGCAGCTCGCCTGCCTCGGCGTGGGCATCATTCGGCTGTCGGACGCGATCGTCGGTGCCGCGATCGGCGACGGGCGCCTCGTGCCACTGCTGGAGGACGTGCACCATCGCGAGCCCTTGCCGCTGCATGCCGTCTACCCGCAGGGCCGCCATCGCTCGCCGCGGGTGGCCGCGATGGTCGACTTCCTCGTCGAGCGTTTCGCGGACGCGCCGTGGCGTACCGAGCCGCGCCGGCGCAAGGCGCTCGCCTGATGTTCGCACCCGCCATCGCCTTCGTCGACCTCGAGACCACCGGCACCGTCGCCACGCGCGATCGCATCACCGAGATCGGCATCGTGCGCGTGCACGACGGCGAGCTGGTCGAGGAATGGTCGACGCTGGTCAACCCGGGTTGCCCCATCCCCGAGGAGATCCAGGCGCTCACCGGCATCACCAACGCCATGGTGCGCGGCGCGCCGGCCTTCGAGAGCCTGCGGCGCGAGGTGTTCGAGCGGCTCGACGGCCACCTCTTCGTCGCGCACAACGCGCGCTTCGACTACGGCTTCCTCAAGAACGAGTTCCGCCGGCTGGAGATGCCGTTCACGGCCGACGTGCTCTGCACCGTGCGTCTTTCGCGCCGCCTCTTCCCGGAGGCGGTGGGCCACGGCCTCGACGCGCTCATCGAGCGCCATCGCCTCGCGGACGCGATCGACCCGGATCGCGACAGCCGCGCGGGTCGCCACTCCGCGCTGGGCGATGCGCGCGTCCTGTGGCGCTTCGTCCAGCGGCTCTATCACGAGAAGGAAGTGGCGGACATCGCGGCCGCGGTGAAGCGGCTGCTCAAGATCCCCAGCCTGCCGCCGCAGTTGCCGCCCGATGCGCTGGAAAGCCTGCCGGAAGGCCCGGGCGTCTATCGCTTCTACGGCGTGAACGACCTGCCGCTCTACATCGGCAAGAGCGTGAACCTGCGCGACCGCGTGCGCTCGCATTTCTCGAGCGACTATCGCTCCGCCAACGACGTGCGCATCTCCGGCGAGATCCGGCGCATCGAGGTGGACGAGACCGCGGGCGAGCTGGGCGCGCTGCTGCGCGAGGCGCGCCTGGTGAAGGAGCTGCTGCCGTTGCACAACTATCGCCTGCGCAGGAAGCTCAACGCCTGCTTCGTGCGCCTGGCGGACCTGCGCTCGCCGCCCGAGATCCTCTACAACAAGGACATCGACTGGGGCGCGCGCGACGCCGGCAGCGAGCCCCTCTACGGGCCGTTCGCGGCGCGCGTGAACGTGCGCGGCATGCTCGAGGACCTCGCTGCCGCCCACGGCCTTTGCTGGCGGCAGCTCGGCTGGGAGAAGCGCGGCGGTCCGTGCTTCGCGCGGCAGGTGCGCAAGTGCCGCGGCGCCTGCATCGGCGAGGAATCGCCCGAGCAGCACAACCTGCGCCTCGCGACGGCACTCGCGCCGCAGCGGGTGCGCGACTGGCCGTGGCCGGGCCGCGTCGTGGTGCGCGAGGCCCATCCGGACGGGCGCTTCGAGGAAGCGCATGTGTTCGACCGCTGGTGCCATGTGGGCACGGCGCGCAGCGCCGAGGCGCTCGAGGACCTGGTCGAGGCGCGCATCGACATCGACTTCGATCCCGACATCTACGGCATCCTCGCGAGCTTCTTGGCGCGGCATCGTGCGCGGGTGATGGTGGTGCCGCCACGGGCGATGCTCATCAGAGGAGGGAGCGCTGCGGATCTTCCCAGCTAGGCTCTTCCTCGAGGCATTCGGGCACGTCCATGCGTGGATCGCTCACGAGCCGGCGCACGGGGCGCAGCGTCATCGCGCCCTCCCACGGGGTGAGCAGCTTCGCGGCTTCCCCGGCGGGACCGGCGAGCCATGCTTCGATCGCGCCGTGCGGAACGATCACCGGCATGCGGTCGTGGATCGCGGCGACCGATTCGTTGGCATCCGTCGTCACGATCGTGAACGTCTCGACGCAGTCGCCCTCGCCGCGGCGCCAGCGCTCCCACAATCCGGCGAAACCGAAGAGCGGCTCCCCGGGCAGCGTGACGGCGAAGGGCTGCTTGTGGCGGCCCACTTCCTTCCATTCGAAGAAGCCGCTCGCGGGCACGATGCAGCGCCGCCGCTGCAGGGCCTCGCGGAAGGCGGGCTTCCCGGCTACGCCCTCGCAGCGGGCGTTGATCATGCGGTTGCCGGCCTTGATGTCCTTCGCCCAGAACGGCACCAGCCCCCAGCGAAGGAGCGCCACCTCGCGCTTCCCCTCGCGGTCGAGTCGCACCACCGGCGCCTCCTGCGTGGGCGCGATGTTGAAGCGGCGCTTCACCTTGTCGTTCGGGGGCACGCGGAAGGTATAGGCGATGATGTTGCCGTCGGCGTCGAGGAAGTAGCGGCTGCACATGATTTTATTTGCCTATACTACCGGCGGGAGGCAACACGGCAATGAAGATCCTGCAATGGACGCTTGCTGCCATCGGCGCCATCGCGCTCGTGATCGTGGGGGTCGGATTCTTCCTGCCCGCGGCGTTCCTCGTGCAGCGTTCGATCGTCATCAACGCGCCCGCAGACCGCCTCTACGACTACATCGTCGAGCCGAAGGAATGGACCCGGTGGAGCGTATGGACGAGGCGCGATCCGAAGATGGACATCACCTACTCCGGGCCGCCCTTCGGGCAGGGCGCGCGCTGGTCGTGGAAGAGCGCCACCGAAGGCAGCGGCAGCATGGAATTCACGCGCGTGGAGCCCAACCGGCGCGTCGAATATTCGCTCGTGTTCGCGGATTTCGGCATGCGCTCGACCGGCGAGTTCCGCATCGAGCCCGGCCCGGCCGGCACGCGCGTCACGTGGACCAATGCCGGCGACGTCGGCACCAATCCGCTCAAGCATTACCTCGCCGCGGCGATGGATCACCTGGTCGGGCCGGATTTCCAGGCCGGCCTCCAGAACCTGAAGGCCCTCGCGGAAAAACCATGAACGCACGCCTTGCCTCGCTCGCCCTTTGCATGGTGGCCTTCGGATGCGCCATGACGCAGCGCGAGCCGCCGCCGACGCCGTTCTCCGGCACGCGCTGGGATGTGGTGCTCGAGCGGCCGCTGCCGGGCGAGCCGCCCAATTTCCGCTTCGCCGACGGCCGCATGGAAGGCTTCGGCGGCTGCAACCGCGTCGAGGCGCCGTATGTCCAAGACACCATCGGGGCGCGCGCGATCGTGTTGCGCCGGCTGCAGGTCCTCGACAGCCAGCCGTGCGACGCGGGGGCCAGGGCGGTCGAGACGCGTGTGCTCTCGGTGCTGCAGTCGGTTTCGAGCTACTCGATCACCGCCGATGTCATGACCATGAACGGCTCGGCCGGAGCCCTCACGTTGCACGCGCATAAACAGGAGGTGAAGTGATGAGGCACTGGATGCTGCTGGGACTGCTGGGCGTGGGTGCGTGCTCGGTCGCTCCCGCCACGCCGGGCGGGAGCGATGGCGCTTCCGCACCCCGCACCGCCTCGCAACCCGTGCAGCCTGCGCCTGCAGCCACGCTTGCCGGCACGCGCTGGGTGGGGGTGGTCGACAAGTCGACGCCGGCGGAAAGCGCGCCCCGGCTCGAGCTCATCGCCGAAGGGCGGCTCGCCGGCTACACCGGCTGCAACATGATGAACGGCGCGTGGACGCTCGAGGGCGTGAACGGCCGCGTGGGCCGCATCATCACCACCAAGCGCGCCTGCGTGGGCCCCGGCGCGGAAGTCGAGAGCCGCCTCATGGCCGCGTTGGGCGAGAACGCAAAGCTCACCCGCGAGGGCGCGCGCCTCGTGGCCACCGGTCCCAACGGCGAGCGCTTCGAGTTCACCGCCGCGCCCTGAAATCGGGACGTACCCCATTTCCCGTATGTAGGACCATCGTTCCGCTATCCGGGAAATCGGGTACGTCCCTATTTTTGCCGGAAGCCGAGCTTTTCGGCGGCCTCGTCGAGCGTCTGCCCAGTCGAGGCGTAGCCTTTCCAGGGATCGGTCCTGAGCTTCGCCAGCCGCTGGTGGACGTTGGCGATGTTCCACTGGTTCGCCGCCTCCAGGCCGGGCAGCTCCTTCCACGCGCACGGCACGCTCACGCCGAGTCCGGGACGGGCGCGCGCGGAGAATGCGGCAATCGTCGTGGCGCCCTTGCCGTTGCGCAGGTAGTCGATGAAGATGCGCCCGACGCGATTCTGCGCGCCGCTCTTGGCGACGAAGAGCTTGGGGATCGTGCGCGCCATGTGCTGCACGACCGCCTCGGCGAGGTCCTTGACCTCGTCGTAGCCCCATTCGGGCGAGGGCGTGAGCGGAACCACGGCGTGAAGCCCCTTGCCGCCGCTGGTCTTGAGAAAGCTCGCGAGCCCCAGCATGTCGAGCATCTTCTTCATGAGCGCGGTCGCTTCCTTGAGTGTCGCCCAGTCGATGCCCTCGCCGGGGTCGAGGTCGAAGATGACGCGGTCCGGGTGCGCGATGTCGGCCGTCGTCGAGTTCCACGTGTGGAATTCGATCACGTTCATCTGCGCCGCGCCCACCAGGGTTTCCTTCGTCGCGACCTCGAGCATCGCGGGATGGCCGGGCCAGAAGCTGCGGTCGAGCTGGCGGATGCCGGGGATCCTGATCTTCTCGCCGTGCTTCTGGAAGAAGAGCTCGCCATCGATGCCGGTGGGCGCGCGCACCAGCGCGATCGGCCGCCCGGCAAGATGCGGCAGCATGTGCTCCGCGATGCTCTCGTAGTAGCGCACGAGGTCGAGCTTGGTGGCCTGGCTGCTCGGATCGACCACGCGCTCGCCGTGGGTGATCTTGATGCCGGCAGGGGCGGCGTCTGCGGCGCTCGCCTCCTTCGCCGGGCCTGCGCGCGATTTGGCCGTTTTGCGCGGCGCCTTTTTTGCGGTGGCGGCCTTGTCTTTCGCAGCCGTCTTCCCGTTCCCGGTTGCCCCCTTCACCGCGACCTCCTCCGCTTCCGCGACCGGCTTTTCCTCCTCGCGCGTGATGGCCTCGGGATCCTTGTCGGTGCGCAGGCCATGGAACACCGGATGGCGGATGCGCCCGTCGCTCGTCCACTCGGTGAACGCGACCTCGGCGACCAGCCGCGGCTTCACCCAATGGCCCTTCACGTCGCGGCGGCGCTCGAAGAACGGGTCCTTGCCGGTCTCGAGTGACTTGAGCCTGGCGTAGAGCTCGCGCAGTCCCGCATCGTCGAAGCCGGTGCCGACGCTGCCTGCATAGCGAAGCCGCCCCTGCGCGTCGTGCACGCCGAGGAGGAGCGAGCCGAAGCCGATGCGGCTGCCCTTTGGATCGGTGAAGCCCGCGACGACGAACTCCTGGCGCTTGCTGCACTTGATCTTCACCCACGCGGCCGAGCGGGTGGAGGAGTACGGCGCATCGGCCCGCTTGCCGATGAGGCCTTCGAGGCCCTGCTTGCATGCGCCTTCGAGAAGCTGGCCGGCGGGCAGGTCGAAGGCCTCGCTGAAGCGCACGTGCGCGGATGCGTTCGATTCGAGCACCTTCGCCAGCAGTTGCCGGCGCTCCACGAGCGGCAC
>Ga0207698_10002211_pt1 | contig 11492 bp, 7 predicted proteins | sample KBSCornC22_FD_184298 | JGI IMG/M metagenome (GOLD analysis project Ga0207698, IMG submission 184298) | Corn rhizosphere microbial communities from Kellogg Biological Station, Michigan, USA - KBS Corn C2-2 (SPAdes) (version 2) | ecosystem: Host-associated > Plants > Roots > Rhizosphere > Soil ...
TGTACTGCTCCGCGGGCGCCTTGGGCAGCGCGGCGATCGCGCTCTCGATGTCGGTCTGAAATCCCGTTGTCATTCGCCGTATGGAATCCAGATGTTCTTCACCTGCGTCGCTTCGCGCAGAAACTCGCGCCCTTCGCCCTGCGCGGCGTCGGTCCACGCGCGCGCCGAGAACTCGCACCAGGTTCGCTTCATGTTTCCCGCTGACGCCAGCTCCACGGCCGCGACGCCTTCGCGCGCGCCGAAGTACCACACCGCATCGACGTCGTCGTGCTCCGCCAGCGTCTTGGCGAGAACGTCCTTCGCGCCGGTGACGATGTTGATCACCCCGGCCGGAACGTCGGAGGTCTCGAGCACCTGATAGAAGTCCGTCGCCGCGAGTGGGGCGTGCTGCGACGGTACCACCACCACAGTGTTGCCGACGCAGATCGCGGGTCCGATCAGCGACACGAGCCCGAGCAGCGGCTGTTCATCCGGACACACGAGCCCCATCACGCCGATCGGTTCGTTCATCGCCAAGGCCACGCCGCGCAGCGGCACCTGATGCACCTGGCCATCGTACTTGTCGGCCCACGCGGCGTACGTGAACAGACGCCGCACCGCCGCGTCGACTTCGGCGTTGCCATCGGAGCCACTCATCGCTTCGAGCCGTCGCGCGAGCTCCGTCGATCGCGCGGCGAGATTCTCCGCGACGTAGTACAGGATCTGCGCGCGACTGTGACCGGTCGCCTTCGACCAGCCCGCGAACGCGGCGTGCGCGGCCTCCACCGCGTTCCGAATGTCTTTCCGATTGCCCTCGCCGACTTCGCCGAGCACGCGGCCGTTCGCGCCAGTCACCCGGAGCGAGTAGCCCGAATCGGGGCGGGCCTGCTTACCGCCGATGAACAACTTCGGCGTGCGATCGACCAGCGGAACTCCACGGTCGGCATCGTCGAGCTCCGCCGAGCGCCGGATGGGGCGCACGGTGCTCTTGGCGCCGCGCGCCGAGGCACGCGCCGCGCGGCCCGCCGCGAGATCGTCGGTGTGGCCTTCGTCGTCGCGCACGAGATACTCCCACATTCCTTCGCGACCGCCTTCGCGCCCGAAGCCGGACTCGCGATAACCCCCGAACCCCGCCGCCGCGTCGAACAGATTGGTGGAGTTGATCCAGACGACGCCCGCCTTGATCTTCGGCGCCACGTCCAACGCGAGATTGATCGACTCGCTCCACACCGACGCCGCCAATCCGTACTGCGTGTTGTTCGCCAGCGCCACCGCTTCACTCGGCGTACGGAACGTCATGGCGACGAGGACAGGTCCGAAGATCTCCACCTGCGCGATCGACGAGGACGGCTGGACGTTCGTGAACAACGTCGGCGGATAGAAGCATCCATCCTGCGGGCACGCCCAACTTGGCTGCCACATCTCCGCGCCCTCGGCGCGGCCAGCTTCCACCAGCGAGCGAATGCGCTCGAGCTGCACCGGCGCGACGATGGCGCCCATGTCCACCGACTTGTCGAGCGGTGAGCCGAGTCGCAGCGTCTCCATGCGAGCGCGCAGCTTGACGAGGAGCCGCTCGCTCACGCCTTCCTGTACGAGCAGGCGCGAGCCCGCGCAACACACCTGGCCCTGATTGAACCAGATCGCGTCGACGACGCCTTCGACCACGGAGTCGAGATCGGCGTCGTCGAACACGATGAACGGCGATTTGCCGCCGAGCTCCAGCGAGAGCTTCTTGCCGGTTCCCGCCGTCGCTTTGCGGATGATGCGTCCGACCTCGGTGCTGCCGGTGAATGCGATCTTGTCCACGCCATCGTGCGCGACGATGGCCGCGCCCGTGTCGCCGTCTCCCGTGACGACGTTCAGCACCCCCGACGGCAAGCCAGCCGCATCGGCGAGCTCGGCGAACAGCAGCGCGGTGAGCGGTGTGAACTCGGCCGGCTTGATGACGATCGTGCAACCCGCCGCGAGCGCCGGCGCGACCTTCCACGCCATCATCAGCAGCGGGAAGTTCCACGGGATGATCTGCCCGACGACGCCGACGCCATGATGGCCGGCGAACTCCGAGTCGAGCAGCTGCGCCCAGCCGGCGTGATGGTAGAAGTGGCGCGCCACGAGCGGCACGTCGATGTCGCGCGTCTCGCGGATGCTCTTGCCGTTGTCCATGCTCTCGAGCACGGCGAGCAGGCGCGCGTTGCGTTGCACCGCTCGCGCGAGCGCGTACAGATACCGCGCGCGCCCGTGTCCACCGAGCGCTTGCCACGTCGGAAGCGCTTTCCGCGCCGCCTTCACCGCCGCGTCGACGTCCTTCTTGGATCCCTGCGACACCTGCGCGATGCGCGCGGCCGTTGCCGGATCGTTCACGTCGAACAGCGCCGACGGCTTGGTCCACGCGCCGCCGATGTAATGGCCGAACTTCGCGTCGTGTCGCGCGAGCCAGTCGCGCGCCGGACCGGCGCCTTCGGGCGCGGGGCCGTACTCCATGGTGTCGAAGATTTCGCGAACGGATGTCATGATCACACCATGGGGTGACGATGCGCCGCCGAGTACCGACCGGTGACGAAGTGCTCGAGCTGTCGCTCGATGTCGGTGAGCAGACCGCTCGCGCCAAAGCGAAACAGATCCGGCTTGAGCCAGCGATTCCCGAGCTCGTCCTTCATGAGATAGAGATACTCCAGCGCATTCTTCGCGCTGCGAATGCCACCTGCCGGCTTGTACCCCACCGCGTAGCCCGTGGCGTCGTGATACTCGCGGATCATCCGCACCATCACGAGGCTGAACGGCAGCGTCGCGTTCACGCCTTCCTTGCCTGTGCTCGTCTTGATGAAATCGGCGCCGGCCATCATGGCGATCATGCTCGCGCGCGCGACGTTGCCGAGCGTCGCGAGCTCGCCCGTGGCGAGAATGGCCTTCATGTGCGCGTCGCCGCAGGCTTCGCGGAACAGCTTCACCTCGTCGTACAACGCTTGCCAGTTGCCGGTGAGCACGTGGCCACGCGTGATCACGATGTCGATCTCACGCGCGCCCGCCGCCACCGACGCGCGAATCTCGCGCACGCGTTCCTCGAGCGGACTCAGTCCGGCGGGGAATCCCGTGCTCACCGCGGCCACGGGAATCCCGGTGCCGCGCAGCGCGTCCACCGCTGTCGCCACGAGCGCGTGATAGACGCACACGGCGCCCGTGGTGAGGTGCAGATCGGCTACGCCCAGCGCGTCGGCGAGATCGGTGCGGATGGGATGCGCCGCTTTAGCGCAGAGCCGTCGCACGTTGCCGGCGGTGTCGTCGCCGGCGAGCGTAGTGAGATCGATCAGCGTGATCGCGCGCAGCAGCCACGCGGCCTGCCATTCCTTCTTCACCGTGCGACGCGTCGGGATGGTGGCCGCTCGACGCTCCACCGCGCTTCGATTCACGCGCAGCGCGCGGACGACATCGAGATCGAGCGCGGTGCCTGGGTTTCGTTCGACGTGATCGTCGGTGAGCTTGGGGCGAGGGCGGAGCGCGTCGTCGCGACGCTCCGTGGTGCTGAGCCGGAGCGCCGGTTCGGTTTTGGCCTGCATGTGAATTCCCGGGTCGGGAGAAGCGCGTGCGGTATACGTCGCCGCGAGTGGAATCTAGGGACGGAGCATCGGACGCGGAACGAGGATGCCGTGGCGCACGAGCCCGTCGCGGTCGCCGAGGCCCGAAACGGCGCGGAAAACGCCCTGGCCTCGAATCGACGAAGCATATGTCGCCAGGCCCGAGCCGCCGTCGTATGTCCGGGATATTCCCAGTGGCGTTCGCGTCCCGCGCGGCCGATACTCGTAGTGCCCGTTTCCCCTCTGGTTTTCCTGCCGTGACGACTTCGTCCGAATCCGCGATGACGCTGGATTTCCGGTATTTCTTCGATTCTGCCTGCGACGGCATGATCGTGTTCGACGCCGCGCGGCGCGTGCGGCTGGCGAATGCGGCGTTCGCGGCGCTGGTCGGAGAGCCGATGGACGATCTCGTGGGCCGTCATCTCGAGGAGCTCACCGAGCAATCCGATCGGCCCGCGCACCCGTCGCCGGTACAGGAACTGGCGAAGCATGGCTCGGTGATCACGCTCCATCGCGTGCGTGGCGTCGACGGCGAGCGCATCGACGTGGAGATCTCGTCCACGCTGCTCCCCGATGGCGGCATGTTCTCCGTCGTGCGCGACATGCGCAACCGCTCCAACCTGGCGCCGGCGCGCATCTCGGGTCAGCACACACGCGTCGTCGTGCCGGAGTCGGCGGCCGATCTCGGCACCTCACGCCTGTTGTTCGACGCCAACCCGTTGCCCACGTGGGTGTACGACGCGGAGACGCTGCGCTTCATCGCCGTCAACGCCGCGGCGGTCGAACACTACGGCTACTCGGAGAGCGAGTTCCTCGAGAACACGATCATGCTCGTCCGTCCGAGTGAGGACGAAGATCGCGTGCGAACGCACGCGCACGCCGATCCGGGATACGATCGCATCGGCTCGTTTCGTCATCGCCGCAAGGATGGCTCACTGCTCGACGTCGAGACGATCTCGTACGGTTTCGAGCTCGGCGGCCGCGCCGTGCGCATCGTCGTCATCAACGACGTCACCGATCAGCGACGGATCCGCGAGCAGCAGGAGCAACTTCAGGCGCAAATTCTCCTCGCCCAGAAGATGGACGCCGTCGGCCGGCTCGCCGGCGGCGTGGCGCACGACTTCAACAACCTCCTCAGCGTGATCCTCGGCGCCGCGGAATCGTTGGGCAAGGAGATCGCCGAGTACGATCCGCTGCAGGAAGACGTGACCGACATCCGCGATGCGGTTGGGCGCGGCGCGGCGCTCACGCGGCAGCTGCTCATCTTCGGGCGCAAGGAAGTCCGCTCGCCCGGTCTGCTCGACATCAACGAAGTCATCGTCGGCGTCGAACGGCTGCTGATGCGCGTGCTCGGCAGCTCGGTGAACATCGTCGTGAAACGCGAGGTGGAGCACGCGCCGGTCGTCGCGGACGCGAGTCAGCTCGAGCAGCTGTTGGTGAACCTCTCCGCCAACGCGCGGGACGCCATGCTGCGCGGCGGCACGCTCACGATCACGACTGGCGAGACGGAGCTCTCCGCGGCGCAGGCAGGCATGCTCGACATCGTCCCCGGCAGCTACGTCACGATCGACGTGGAGGACACCGGTGTGGGCATGGACGAAGCCACGCGCACCCACGCCTTCGAGCCCTTCTTCACCACCAAAGGACCAGCGCAGGGCGCCGGCCTCGGACTCGCGACCGTGTACGGCATCGTTCGGCAGTCCAATGGCGCGATCTCGCTCCAGAGCGCGCCAGGCGCGGGAACCCGCATCCGGATCTATCTGCCTCGCGGCGAGGTGCAGGCGAGCGTCGCACAGCCCAGCCTCGTGCCCGATGAGAGTCGAGGGCTCGTGCTGCTCGTGGAAGACGAGCCACGCGTGCGCTCGCAGGCGCGGCGCCTGCTCCAACGCAGCGGCTACGCGGTAGTCGAAGCCTCGGATGGCGTGGAAGGCGCGCGCGTGTTTCACGAGTGGCGTGGTAGTGTGACCGTGGTCGTCACCGACGTGGTCATGCCCCTCATCGGCGGCGTGGACATGGTCGCGAAGCTGCGCGAAGTGCAGCCGACGCTGCCGGTGGTGTTCGTCTCCGGTTACACCGCCGAAGATCAGGATCTGCCACTCGACGAGCGCACTGCGTTCCTCACCAAGCCGTACACCATCACCGCGCTGTGCGACGCGATCGGGAGTGTCGTGCCGGCCTGAGCGGCATGCCGTCGATTGCCGGGTGATCCACGACTAGCTTTCGGTATGAGTTGGACACCGCCAGACCCGCACGAGCACGACGACGTGAACGACGACGACGATGAGGAGCCCGTGGATTCCGAGGGCTTCGACGCGTCGCTCGAGCCCGATCACGACGACACGGTCGAGGACTCGGCCGATGTCGAGCCCGACGGCGACTCCGCTGACGCGGCCGCGACCGAGCCGCACGGTCCGTATACTCGCGACAATCCGCTCACCTTTCTCGTCCCCGAGCCAATCCTGCTTCGGCTCGAGCGTGTGGATCGTCCTGGCGCAGCGCCCGGCGAACAGCCGGTCGCGTTCACTCGGGCCGGCCCCGACGAGGTGCTGCTCGCCGTCAATGCCTATCCGGCGCCACTCGTCGATGCCTTCTTCGCCAGCGATGCCTTCGGCGAACCGGTGATCGTCGTGGGCGCCGCGTGGGAAGAAGATGGCGGCGTGCGCGGTGAGCTCTCGGCGCTGCTTCCCGAGCGAACGATGCGCGCCATTCAAGAGACCGTGTCGCCGGAAGACGAGGACGACGAAGACGACGAGGAGGAGCCGTGGGCCGCGTCCGCGACACTCGGCGGAACGTCGTACGAAGAGGCCGTCGGCGACGACGACGATGAAGACGACGACGACGAGGAGGACGATGCGGAGCCGCACTTTCCGCTCGTCATCGGCGCGGTGATCCGCTTTCCGGAGAATCGAAAGTTTCCGAACGACTTCGAGCTCGAAGTCGACGACCTGATGCGTGCGATCCTCGAAGGCCGCGCCATGGACGCAGGCCACAAACGCATCGACAATCTCCTCGGCGGAATCTGAGAAATCGCACCTAATCGAACTCAGGCACGACGCCACGGCACGAACCTTCCCTCTGAGAACCCAGAAAGTCCGCGTGGCAGTAGCCGCATAAGCCGCGAACTCTCACCAGCGTAGTTGCAGGTGATCTGGTGTCCTGGAGTGTTGACGCAGACGGTAGAGTGTTCCCCGCGCACGGGGGAGCCGCCGATGAAGAATATCCGCACATCGTCGTCGATCGAAACGGGATCGAATGGACGGTCCGCGAAGTGGCCACGCCGCAAACGTGGGCCCGCGCCGAGCGATGCCTCGTGCTCAATTCACGGGAGTGCGTACGACGGGTGTGGCACTACCCGTCGCATTGGCGTGCGCTCGACGCCGATCAGCTCCTGAGCCTCGGCACCGCGGACTGACGTCGCGCCGCGACGGCGCACGGGAAACCGCGTGGAATCGTGCGCCGTAGGGGAGATCAATCCTCCTCTCGGAGTCGGTGCCGTCATGCGCAACACGCTCAAGTTCCTCTTCATCTCCGCGCTGATCCTGTTCGTCGGCGTGCCGCTCGCGTTCGCTCTGTTCGTGCTGGCGATGTCGTTGTTCGGAATCGTGCTCGGCGTCGGGCTCGGTATCGTCGGCCTGATCCTCGCCGGGCTGAAGTTCGCGCTCATGATCGTGCTGCCGATCGCGCTGCTCGTCTGGCTCGCCAAGCGACTGCTGGCGCCCGAGCGCACCTACTAGCGATCCGCAGGCGGCGCCGCCTGATGCGCCGAGATCGTAGTCGTCTCGAAGCTGGTCACTTGTCCTGACCGCTAAGCGGCGACTACGATCACTGCATGCACCTCAATTCAACCGTAGGAAGCGACGGGGCACTGCCCGTCTCGCCGGGCCTGGCCGACGAAGAGGAGCGGCTTCACCTCCCGACCGCGCCGGCCGACGCCCCGTCCGTCGATTCGCGCACCGCGTTGGTGGCTGGCCTGGCCATCGTCATCGCCATCGGCGCAGGGCTCGTCGCGCAGTTCCTCACCGGACTGATCGCGTTCATCACCAACATCGCCTTCTACCACGAGATCTCGATCGCCCCGCGCGCGCCATACCACGCGCACGTCGGCGCATGGGTGATCGTGATCCCGGTGCTTGGCGCGCTAGTGATCGGACTCATGGCGCGATACGGATCGCAGGCGATCCGCGGCCACGGCATTCCCGAGGTCATGGAGCGCGTCCTCTACGGCGAGAGTCGCATCCCGGCGCGCGTGATGGTGCTCAAGCCGCTCTCGGCCGCCGTTGCCATCGGCACCGGCGGACCGTTCGGCGCCGAGGGGCCGATCATCGCGACCGGCGGCGCGCTGGGCTCGCTGGTGGGACAGCTCATTCACGTCAGCTCCGACGAGCGGAAGATCCTGCTCGCCGCGGGTGCCGCCGCGGGCATGTCGGCCACCTTCGGCAGTCCCATCTCGGCGGTGCTGCTGGCGGTGGAGCTCCTGCTGTTCGAGTACCGCCCACGGTCGCTCATCCCCGTCGCGCTGGCATCGGCGACCGCGATGTCGGTGCGCATCGCCTTTCGTGGCGCGGGCACCGACTTCGCCATCGGTCCCATCGCCGCCGCACATGGAGAAGCGCTCGCCTTCTACACGCTGATCGGTGCCGTGATCGGTGTCGCGGCGGCGTGGGTGACTCGCGCCACGTATGCGATCGAAGATCTGTTCGAGCATCTGCCCTTTCACTGGGCCTGGTGGCCGGCCATCGGCGCACTATTTCTCGGCGTGATCGGGTACTTCCAACCGCGCGTGCTCGGCATCGGCTACGACAACATCAGCGCGATCATCAACGGGCAGATCATCGGTTGGACGCTGCTCGTGTTCGTCGTCGCGAAGTTCGCCGCGTGGTCGATCTATCTCGGCAGCGGCACCTCGGGTGGAACGCTCGCGCCGTTGTTCACCATCGGCGGCGGACTGGGCGCGCTGCTTGGCTCGCTCGTCGCCACGTTGGTCCCCGGGGCCAGCGTCGATCCGCGCATCGCCGCGCTCGTGGGAATGGCGGGGATCTTCGCGGGTGCGTCGCACGCATTGCTGGCCGCGATCGTGTTCACCTTCGAGATCTCGCGGCAGCCGTTCGGCTTGCTCCCACTCCTTGCCGGCGGCACGGCGGCGTACCTGGTCTCGCTGCTGCTCAGCCGCAATTCGATCATGACGGAGAAGCTCGCGCGCCGAGGCGCGAACGTACGCTCCGAATACACTGCGGACTATCTGGCGCAGAAGCTCGTACGCGACGCGGCGGCACCCGACGTGAGCACCCTGCGCGCCACAGATTCTCTCGGTGAGGTGCGACGGTGGCTCGGCTCGCACGAGCCGGGCTCGTCGCATCAGGGCTTTCCCGTGGTCGGTGAGGATGGCCTGCTGCTTGGCGTGCTCACGCGCCGCGATCTCGTCGGCAGCGAGGACGACGAATCCACTCCGCTCGTTGCCCTGATCCGGCGCGCGCCCGTGGTGGTCTATGCCGACAACACGCTGCGCGACGCCGCCGATCACATGGTGCGCGAAGGAGTGGGCCGCCTCCCCGTCGTCGAGCGCGGTGCGCCACGACGGTTGGTCGGAATTCTCTCTCGCTCGGATCTCCTCTCCGCGCACGCCGGCCGTCTCGAGGCGGCTGAACGCCAGCCGGGCCGCGTCACGCTCTGAGCACGGGACAGGTTACGGGACGGACGTGATTTGCCGATCCTTCTAGGAGCGGCCCGCAGCGATCCGTCCCTCATCGTCCCGTGTCCACCACCACTCAGCTCGTCCGGCGTTCCAGCCTCGCCACCATCGTCATCGTCGCAGCGGCGGTGGCAATGCTTGGCCTGCTCGTCGCTCAGACGCGCGCACAGCGCTCGGCCGTGGAGCGGATCGGCGTGGCGGCGCGCGAGCGCATCGCCAGCGCGCGGGTGCTGGACTTGGCCCTCTCCGCCCAGGAAGCGGAAGTCGGGAGCCGCGAGCCATGGCGCAGCCGGCTCCACGCCGCCGCCACCGAGCTGCGCGCGCTCGCGTTCGACGAGTCGTCCATCGCGTCGGAGACCAGCCTCATCGCGACCGCCGCCGAACACGCCGCGTCGACGCTCTCCAACGAGGATCTCGATCTGCTCGTGCGAGAGCAGCGTCGCTTCGCGTCCACCAACGACGCGCGGCTCGCCGAGCTGCAGGACGCATCCGAGCGCGGCGTCGATCAGCTCGTCGTGGAAGAATCGGCGTGCGTGATCCTGCTGCTCGCCGCGCTCGGACTCGGCATCAGGCTCGCGCTGCGGCCGGCGCACGCGCGACTCGAGCAGACGATGGCGGCGCTCGCGGAGAACGAGTCGCGCACGCGCGCCGTGTTCGAGGCGATGGACGAAGGCATGATGCTCGTCGCGCGGGACGGCTCCCTGCTCACCTGGAATCCGAGCGCGCTGCGCATCCTCGAGCTCGACGCGTTCGCTCCGGGGAGCACCATCGGCGACATCGCGCGGCGCCTCATCACGGAAGACGGCGTTCCCTGCACTCCTGACGAGCTGCCGGGTCCGGTCACGCTTCGCACTGGCAACCCGATCGCGCGCGCGGTGCTCGGTGTCGTCGTTCGCAGCGGCGAGGTGCGCTGGCTCAGCGTGTCGACGCACCCGCTGCGCAGAACGGCAGATGAGCTTCCATACGCCTGTCTGTCCGTGTTCCACGACATCACGGAGGAGCGCCTCCTCGAGCAGGAGCGCGCGGTGCAGGCGGAAGCGCAGGAGCTGCAGAACCAGGAGCTGCTCGAACAGGCCGAGGAGTTGGAGCGCGGCAAGGAGCTCTTTCGATCGCTCGTTGATACGGCCGGCAGCGCGATCGTCGGCATGCGTATGGACGGCTCGGTGTTCGAGTGGAATCGCGAAGCGGAAGCGCTGTTCGGCGTTCCGCGCGCCGAAGCGCTCGGTCGCGATTACGTGGGCACGTTCGCCACGGCCGACTATCGCGCGCAGATCGCGAGCGGAATCGACTCAGTGCTCGAAGGCCAGGTGCTGAGAAACCTCGTGTGGCCCGTGAACGGCGCGCGCGGTGAACGTCGCACGGTCATCTGGAACATCACGCCGCTGCGCGCCAGCGAGGGCGGTCCGGTGCACGGTCTCATCGCGGCCGGTGTCGACATCACCGAGCGCGAAGCGTCCGACGAACGCTTCCGCATTCTCTTCGAGCGTTCGTCCGATGCGCACTTGCTGCTCGACGATACGGGGGTAATCGACTGCAACGACGCCACCCTCCGCATGCTTCGCTGCGTGCGCAAGAGCGAGGTGCTCGGTCGCAGCTCGGCGGAGCTCTCGCCGCACCGGCAGCCGGACGGGCGGCTCTCGCTCGTGGTCGCCGCGCAGATGCTGCAACGCGCGCGCGATCACGGCTTCTATCGCTTCGAGTGGATGCACCAGCGCAGCGACGGCAGCGCGTTCCCCGTCGAGGTGACGCTCACGCCGGTCCGGCTCAACGGCCGCGAAGTGATCCTCGCCGTCTGGCACGACATCGCCGAGCGCAAGAAGGTCGAGGATGCCCTCCGCGCGGCGAAGGACGCGGCCGAGTCGGCGAATCGCACGAAGAGCGAGTTCATGACGCGCATGAATCACGAGCTGCGCACACCGCTCACGGCGATCATCGGCTTCTCGCGCGTGCTGTTGCAGGGCAAGGAAGGGCCGCTCACGCCGAACGCGCAGCTTTACGCCGAGCGGATCCGCGCGAACGGCATGCACCTGTTGTCGCTGATCAATCAGATCCTCGACGTCGCGAAGGTCGAGGCGGGCCGCATGGAGCTCGAGTCCGAGACCGTCTCCGTGGCGGTGCTCGTGCGCGACACGATGGCGATGCTCGAGTCCACCGCGCAGACGAAGGGCATCGCGCTGCGCGGCGCGGTGCCCGACGTCGTCGCGCCGATCACGACCGATGCGGGAAAGCTCAAGCAGATTCTCATCAATCTC
>Ga0207698_10002212_pt1 | contig 11490 bp, 7 predicted proteins | sample KBSCornC22_FD_184298 | JGI IMG/M metagenome (GOLD analysis project Ga0207698, IMG submission 184298) | Corn rhizosphere microbial communities from Kellogg Biological Station, Michigan, USA - KBS Corn C2-2 (SPAdes) (version 2) | ecosystem: Host-associated > Plants > Roots > Rhizosphere > Soil ...
ATTATTGCATGTAATGCTTTTGTAAGAGTAATAAGTGAAAATGGCCGAATGGTAGATATTGGAGTTGTAGGAACTGATGATAAATTGGGCAAAACCATCTCATTAAAAATTTCCAATTCTGAGCCGCCATTTTAATGAGTCAGCCTCATCCTTTTGAGGATTATACAATAATTAATAACCTAATAAAGTTTACATTAAAGTAAAATTTTTTCTACTAAACTTTTTACGAGTTTTAAATCTTCAGAGTTAGATTTAAGGTCATTGCAACCATGACATATCTTAGCAAGATTAGCTTTGTTTATTCAAAAGTAATTCTCCTTACTTTATTTCCGCCATTTGTATCATAATTGAATGTAGTAACATATAAATTTCCATGTGAATCAATTGCTAATCTCTGGGGGCGTTAAAAGCAGCGTCTAATCCAATTCCATCAATATCTTCTGCAACACCACTACTTGCAATGTCATAATGATTATAAAATAATTTTACAAATTAGAAGGGTACATCATTCCGAATAACTAAATTTAGCCCATGAAAATGAAACAACTTTTAGTGCTGGTGTTACTCTTGTCTTATATGGCAACGATGGCACAGGAAAAAAGAAAATGGAAACAACTTTTCAATGGTAAAAATCTCGATGGATGGATCGTAAAGATTAAAGGGCACAATCTGAATGATAATTTCGGAAATACCTTTCGGGTGGTGGACGGAAAAATGGTGGTTTCGTATGATCAATACGACTCGTTTCGTGAGCAATATGGCCATATCTTCTACAAAAAGCCTTACTCATATTATTTGCTTGCGGTAGAATACCGGTTTGTAGGCAAACAGGCGAAGGGTGGCCAGGGATGGGCTTATAAGAACAGCGGCATCATGTTGCATTGCCAGCCGCCTGCCACTATGCTTAAAGACCAGGATTTTCCTATCTCAATAGAAGATCAGTTATTGGGTGGAGACTCTACCGGGAAAAGACCTACCTGCAACGTGTGTACGCCGGGAACTAATATAGAAATGGGTGATACATTGGTTACGGAACACTGCATTAATTCAACATCAAGAACATTTCGCAATGAAGAATGGGTGAGAGCAGAAGTGTTAGTGCTTGGGGATTCCATTATCAAACAGATCGTAGATGGCGATACCGTAATGGTTTATGAAAAACCTCAAATAGGCGGCGGTGTCGTTAGCAACTATGACCCTGCAGTAAAGAAAGATGGTACGCTGCTAAGAAGTGGCTATATTTCCCTGCAAAGCGAAAGTCATCCTGTTGAATTCAGGAAGGTGGAGATCATTGATCTTGAAGACAAATATAAAAAAGAGAAGAAGTAGTTTTTATGTTATTCAGCAATGCAAGCACGTCAGCCGGTTCTATTAGTATTCAGTTTTCTGGCTCATAGAAAAGTATTACAGCACACCACAATCAAATGTTTTTGTTTTTAAAAGCTTAAGGTTAATTCTATTTTTTATTTTTTTAATAATGGTATTAAACCGCTTCCTAATGTTGATGTATTTCTTCATTTGCAATCATTGCGTGGGCGCAAAAGCCATTAAGTGTAATATTCATTGCTGCAACTACTTTCTCATTTTTTGTATAAATTAATTATCCAATTTCATATCTGGGGTCGAAGTTTAAGCTGCTTCCAGCATCGCATAACGTTATAATATAAAGTGAAATAAAAATCAGCATTGCGAAATTTTTTTATTCAATTGCTTTTTCTTTTGTAAGATTCCAGGATGAACCTGAATTTTATTTAAAACTGTACGTTATTCAAAAAATTTTGGAAGGCTGCGATGAATGGTTATGGGTAGAATTTGTTATATTGTAATTCTAATATATTTTCGCTTACTTTCATTATAATACATTCTATAATTGTATTAAATATTAACCCCTGGCAACCTTGGAAAACAGCAAGATACCGTTTAGGAAATTAAGAATCTGGTTAAGCTGGATATTGGTAGTCTTTGGGATATTGCTAATAGTCGCAATAGTAATATTTTATCTTACCGCCGGTCCTCAGAATACAAGCAAATACCAGGGACTTCGGCGCGTAACTATACAAAAAAAAATGGGTCGGTACAACTTTTATAAGAATGGGAAACCTTTTCTTGTCAAAGGGGCAGCGGGTTTTACGTATATTAAAGAGCTGTCGGAATGCGGTGCTAACACTATAATGTGTTGGGATACGGCAAAACTACCTAATACTCTAAAAAAAGCCGCACAAAATAATCTGGCCGTTATAATAGGATTAGATATACCGAATGACATGGCATTTTATAACAATCGAAAAGATGTTACCGCCTTATACAAAGCATATAGCAATATTGTTGACCGGTATAAAAATGATACGTCAGTGTTAGCATGGTGCCTTGGAAACGAGTTGATTCTTCCGCCTTCATTATTTGGGACGCCGTTTTATAGAGCATATAATCAGATTCTTGGCCATATACATAATATTGATCCCCATCATCCCGTTTGCACTTCTATGATGAATGTAGCAAGAAGAAGTATTGTGATGATGAAATGGAAAATACCATCCCTTGATTTTTATTGTCTGAATATATACAATAGTATTAAAACCTTACCGTATCTGCTTAATCTTATTAAGTGGGTTTGGCGAGGCCCTTACCTAATAGGTGAATGGGCACCAATGGGCGGATGGGAAGCGCCAGTAACTGCGTGGCAGTCTCCAATAGAAAACACAAGTACACAAAAAGCCGAAAGGTTTTATGATTTTTTTACAAAATATATGCCGCTTAATGATCCGCGATTTTTAGGCTCTGTAGCATTTTATTGGGGCAGCAGGCAGGAATATACCAAAAGCTGGTTCAGTATTTTTGATGAAAGTGGTAGCCCTACTGAAATAAAGGAAGCGTTAAATGATTGTTGGAAAGGCATTACTACAATTCATACTTCACCAAAAATAAAATATTTCCTTATAGATAATCGTAACGCAAGAGACAATATTATTATTGAATCAGGATCGATTAATACCACTTCTCTGGTTTTATCAGCCCCAATACTTTCTGATACCTTACATTATTCATGGCAAATTTTTAGAGATTGGTATGATTCCAATAAACCACCGGCTGCGAATGGGTTGTTTAGTGATAGCACAGCACCAGCCCCCAGCTTTAGAGCCCCTTCAAAGACCGGCCCCTACAGGGTTTTTGTTACTGTATACAATTCTAAAGGATATTGTGCCACTGCTAATATTCCTATTTATGTGATTAAGTAATGGACTACAGAATCAATCCTATACAGCCTCCTTCCGCTAAAGAAAAAAATGCGCTTCGCCTGATGATTTTCGCCGGAATCGTATCTATGGGATTTTTTCTTTTTACCATTTTTAGGGAAAATGTCATCAGCTATTTTCCATTGTATGTATTGCTGATGGCAACTATGATTTACTATTGCTTGAAATATTTGCATGAATGGTATCATTATTTTTCTATTTCATCTAACAATAAGCCTGATGGAACCAAGAGATATACCGTTGATATCTTAACCACTTATTGTGCCGGGGAACCTTTTGATATGCTGAAGCAAACGCTGGAGGCCATACAAAATATTAAATATCCACACACCGCGTGGTGTTGCGACGAGGCCGATGATTCGAATGTAAGAGACTTATGTTTAAGGCTGGGTGTAAGGCATATTACCAGAACAGATAAAAAAAATGCTAAAGCAGGTAATATTAATAACGCATTACAATTTGCAACGGGGGAACTTTGCGTAGTTCTAGATCCCGATCACATTCCTGCGCCCGAATTTTTAAATGAGTTAGTGTCTTATTTTGATGATTCTTCAATTGGTTTCGTACAAATAGTACAGGCTTATTATAATCAGGCAGAGACGCTTGTGGCAAAAGGTGCTGCCCAGCAAACTTACCAGTTTTACGGCCCAATGATGATGACGATGCACAAATACGGCACCGTTCAGGCCATCGGGGCAAATTGTACATTTCGCAGGAAAGCTCTTGATTCTATTGGCGGTCACGCTAATGGCTTAGCGGAAGACATGCACACTGCCATGAAACTTCACGCTTCTGGCTGGCGATCGGTATACGTACCGGCGATTTTAACGCGAGGATTAGTACCAGCAACTATGTCCTCTTACTACAAACAACAATTGAAGTGGAGCCGCGGAACGTGGGAACTCTTAGTCTCTGTTTACCCTAAGCTATTTACAAAATTTACCAGGAGACAAAAGATACATTATCTCACACTTCCGTTTCACTATCTCTCAGGTATCATTTTTTTCATTAATTTTTTGATACCTGTCATTTCTCTTTTTACGGGATACCTTCCTTTGCAAATGGATGTGCTTAATTTTTTTCTGGTTGCCTTTCCATTATTTGGCATGAGCACCCTGATAAGGCATTACGTACAAAAGTGGGTATCGGAAGAAAGGGAAAGGGGATTTCATATAGTTGGAGGAATTCTTCAAATAGGGGCGTGGTGGATACATACCTTAGGCTTTATTTACACAATTCTCCGAAAAAAAGTACCATATATACCTACGCCTAAAAATGACAGTGACCGCTTGCCTTGGCTGTTGAATCTACCAAATATACTTGTGGGATTAATATCGCTGGCAGCTATAATATATGGGCTATTGGAAAACTTTAATCCATATACAATTTTTATGGCTGGGCTCGCGAGTATGCAAATAGCGTTTATGCTTTTTAATTTGTCAATTTCAGGATACTTAAGTAAAACCTATAGGCTAAATGGTATTATGGTGAAATTGAGAGAGAATACATGGCTTGTTAAAAAAGCACATGGATTTTTAAGAAAGTATTCATTGAGGCTTGCCTTTCTGCTCATAGTTTTATTTTCATTAGCGTATTGGAGGATGCAGCAATTACCTGATTTTTTGCCAAAACCTTTAGCCGGATTGCAAGTGTTTTATCGCGGCATCTATCAGGGCGCTGGTTTAGATATAGCAAAAGCTAATTCGATGCTTGACGAAGCCGATAAAGACGGCCACCTGGCTATTGTTTCATCGGAAATTACTTGGAAGTCATGGGATAAAAATGAATTGGACACCAATTATTTAAAGGAGATATATAATCATCATTCCATACCATTGGTAGCCTGGAACCTGATGCAAGAACAAGATATAAATTCTGTGGAGGTTGGCCAGTATTTCCTGGAAGGCAGATACGACACTGTCATATCATCCTTTGCTACCCAGCTTGGGTCATTGGACAAGCCAATCTTTTTACGTTTGGCAAATGAGCAGGCTGGTAGTAATCGTTCTTTGTTTAATTCTGCAAATTATACACCTGAAGATTTTAAAATAATTTGGCAGTATCTGCACACTAAATTTGAAGAAGCAGGCGCTGATAAGGTAATATGGGTATGGAATCCACCAAACGCTATCTCAGCAAAAGATTATTTTCCTGGAAATAAGTATGTAGACTGGATTGGAATAAATGTGATAGACACATCCTTAAACAGGCTGCAAACTGATCTTTATAGTTTTGACTCACTTTACCGACCCTATCATTCATTGCAGCTTTTTAAATCTGGAGTGCCGGTAATGTTACTCAATATACTTCCACCTGACTCAAATACTTCAAAATGGTGGAGCAACACGTGGACGACAATTGATACAGCCTTTAAAGAAATAAGATCAGTGATCGTTACAGCTGGTAACTACAAGATGCTGGCAAATTCACCGCGTCCCAGCATGCCAATAGATGTGCCTAAAATAACGCAAAAAACATATGCTCGGGCCGAATTGCGTGAGTTGCCGTTTCCCGTTAAAGGCGTTATATATAATAAAGGATATCATTGGTTTAGAAATAAACACACATTGGGTCTAAAAATAATTGAAAAAGATATTGATGCCATGAAAAAAATTGGCATCAATACCATTGAGAGAATAATGCCCGGAATATATGATCATGATATTGACAAAGCCTTGGTATCAAATAAAATGCATTTAATACCACGATTTCCTTTTGTGGCTTCACCAGAAGTAATTACGGATAATAAACAAATGGAGGCCCAAAAACAAAAAATATTGCGGGTAATCAAAAATAATCTCGATAAAAAATATATAGCTGCCTGGGATCTTGGAGAAGATGTCTTACATGACCTTGCCAACCAAACCTACAAGCCTGATTATTTTTATTATCAACAAAAGTATATTACCTGGTTGTTCGATCTATGCCAGAATATACGAAGGCTGGATTCAGTAAGACCCATCATTATGGATTTATATTGGGATATAAACGGTCGCAAGCAATTCAATTACTATAAAAAATATGTTCCTCAGATAAATACTTATATGTTAGAAACAGATGCCAGGGATACCAACATCTTACTTGAGCCGCTTGAGAAGGGAATGGCCTGGGGGCAAGTAGAAGTAAATTTATGGCATTTCATTCCTTCAATACGGCAAGCAGGTATTATTCCAGCCTGGCAGGATGTTGAAACTACGGATTATGTAAAATTAAATGGCTTGCTTGATCTGATGGGGCGGAAAAAGCGATGGTATCAGGAAGCCTTAAATATCTGGGGGAATAAATTTGCAGGTGTATCTCCGGTACCAGAAATAAGAATTTTAAGGCCTGAAGAACTTACGGTCTATAATGAAAAGTTAGTATATTATGCAATCTATAAGAGCGGAAATTCATGGAAACTATACGATTACTATAATGAGAAAATTCATTTCGAATGGTATCTTGTGAGATTAGATCAATATGGGAAAACGATGTTCATTAGTAAGGTGGGTAAAGGCCCTTACATTGAATTGTCAATACCCCGAAATCCGCAATATTACAATTTGTATCTGGAAGCGGTATTAGGTGACAATGTTAAGGTTGCACATACTACCTTAAACACCCCCTTTGAATAACTGGATTCCTAAATAGTAGCTTACTCCGCGGCAAAAGAATAGCTTATCTGTCTGCAATTAACCTATAATTGTAGCAAATACTTCTCATTTTTTTAATACACTTTTAAAATATCAAAAGTGTATTAGTTTTGATCTTAAATAAAACGATGAGAAAATTAATATTAGAAGAATGGGTATCTCTTGATGGTTTCGTTACTGATAAAAACGGCCAATTAGACTTCTTTACAAGTCTGACTCCCGAACAAAATAAAGATTCGGACGCTGATCAATTAAAATTTTTTGAAACAATTGATACCATTTTATTAGGACGCAAGACCTATGATTTATTTGTAGATTTCTGGCCGGCTGCTACTGCTGATAAGGAGGCAATCGCAGATAAATTAAATGAGACTTACAAAATTGTTTTTTCAAATACAATTACAAAAGCACCATGGGGCCAGTGGCCTGAAGTGGAGATTGTTACTGGTGAAGCGATCGGCGCAATTAAAAAGTTTAAACAAATGCCCGGTAAGAATATGGTTGTGTGGGGAAGCATTTCATTAGCTCAATCATTGATGAAAGAAAATTTGATAGATGAATATCACATACAGCTTTGCCCTGTCTTAACAGGTGGCGGGCGAAATCTTTTTCCACAACAAATAAATTTCGGTCAATTAAACCTTTTAGAAGCCAGGCAATATAATACCGGCATTGTCTTTTTAAATTATGAACCAAAGAAGTAATGCTATAGATATAGGTTACCTACCCATAGGTTATTTAATAAATGCGTTTATCAGCAATATTGATTTGGATTTGGATAAGCATCTTCATTATCAACGTCGGAGCCGTCAAGGCATTTAAAATCTTTTTCTACCAGCACTCTTATCGTCTCTCCCTTACCGGTAGTTACATCCTCTTCAAAGCCAACTAGATCAGTATTTGTCCATTCTGCACACATAATCGCAGGTACTTGCAACAATACAATATTTGTTTCCAAAGTAATTTTAAAGCTGCCGGAAGTGCATGCTTTTAATATAAATGAAAGCTTATCTTCCGGGAGAATTCCAAATGATATTTTCTCCTTTATTTCTCCTCCTTCACGGAAATGCTTTACTTCCGTTTGCTTTAAGCGAAACCGTATGCTGTTCCCCTGTATCCTGATTTTCATTCCCTATTTACATTAGGCGTGATATGAACAACCAAGAAAAACCAATGCCAAACTTCGATGAGCATAGTTTTTGTGTTGTTTGAAATACAGATTTCTAAAAATGACGCCACTTGTATATAAGGTCAATCAATATTAATTTTTTAGCCAGTGGCGCAATCATTTCTAAAACAATTTAAACATCAAAACTATGGAAGAATCCAGGGACAGTATTAAAGATATTTGGGGCGAACGAACACCCTACGAAGGAGAATGGCCTGCGAGATCAGATCAGCGTACAAGCGAAGAACCTGACCACTGGGTACAGTCAGCTTGTGTGCTTTGTTCCAACGGTTGTGGAATGGATATTGGGGTAAAAGATGGACGAATTGTTGGCGTACGGGGGAGGGAGGCCGACCGGGTAAATCATGGGAGGCTTGGGCCAAAGGGTCTGCATGCATGGGTAGCAAATAATAGTAAAGACAGGCTAACGAAGCCGCTTATACGAAAAAGCGGAAAACTGAAAGAGGCGACATGGGATGAAGCGATGGATCTTATCGTACAAAAATCCAAAGAGATTATTGAAAACGATACAAGCCTTGGAATGGGGTTTTATACATCAGGGCAACTTTTCTTAGAAGAATATTATACACTCGGCGTACTTGGTAAAGCAGGGCTGGGCACACCTCACATGGATGGAAATACGCGTCTTTGCACTGCAACATCAGCAGCGGCTCTAAAAGTTTCTTTCGGCTCTGATGGGCAACCGGGTTCTTATACAGACCTTGATACAACAGATGCCATTTTGCATTTCGGACACAACATTGCTTCACAGCAAACTGTTCTTTGGACGAGAATATTAGACAGACTTGCAGGTCCCAATCCACCGAAGATAATAGTGATAGACCCAAGGGAAACCTATACAGCAGAAAAAGCAACCGTGCATTTAGCGCCTAAATTAGGCACAAACGTTCCGGTTATGAATGGGCTTTTGAACCTCATTATAGAAGCAGGTAATATTGATACAGAATATATCCAGGCACACACAACCGGCTTTGAAAAACTGAAAAAAATTGTTTCAATGTGGCCGCCGATGCGGGTTGAAGAAGTGAGTGGTATACCAGAATCTAAGTTGCGTCAAGCTGCGGAAATATTAGGTACTGCAAAATCGCTTGTCTCAACAGTATTACAGGGAGTGTATCAATCAATGCAGGCAACAGCCGCAGCCGTGCAGGTAAATAATTTGCATCTTATACGTGGCCTGATTGGTCGCGACGGTTGTGGTATCTACCAGATGAATGGGCAACCCACTGCACAAAACACCCGTGAATGTGGCGCTGATGGAGACTTGCCCGGATTCAGAAACTGGGGAAATGAAGAACACGTGAAACAATTAGCAGAGCTATGGAATGTACTACCTGATAAAATACCGCATTGGTCACCGCCTACGCATGCCATGCAGATATGGAGATTTGCTGAAAGCGGCTCTATAAAGTTGCTATGGATCAGCGGCACAAATCCGGCGGTATCAATGCCAGAACTGGCACGTATAAGAAAGATATTAAAGAAGAGGAAGTTGTTTGTAATTGTACAGGATGCTTTTAATACTGAGACAACAAAATACGCAGATGTTGTGCTGCCTGCGGCAATATGGGGCGAGAAGACAGGATGTTTCACAAATGTTGACCGCACAGTTCATATTTCACATAAAGCAGTTGAGCCGCCCGGTGAAGCCAAATCAGATCTTGATATATTCCTTGATTATAGCCGCAGGATGGACTTTCGGGATAAAGATGGCAATCCTCTTATAAGCTGGACCACACCGGAAGAAGCTTTCGAAGCCTGGAAAAAATGTACAAAAGGACGGCCCTGTGATTACACCGGAATGAGCTATGCAAAGCTTACCGGAGGTTCTGGTATCCAATGGCCATGCAATGAAAAATATCCTGACGGCGCCCGGCATCTTTATACAGATGGAATGTTCAATACCAGCATCGATCAATGTGAAACTTATGGGCACGATCTTGACACTGGTGCTGCAGTTACTAAGAAAGAATACAAAGCAATGGATCCTGCAGGTAAAGCTTTTCTAAAAGGCAGCGACTATCTTCCTCCGCATGAAATGCCCGACGAGAAATATCCATTGTGGCTCACCACCGGCAGAATTGTTTATCACTTTCATACCCGTACTAAAACAGGCAGGTCACAACAATTGCATGATGCTGCACCAGATGGATATGTACAGATTTCGGAAGAGGATGCAGTAAAGTATGGCATAGGCGAAGGTGATATGATAACGGTTACTTCCCGCCGTGGTAAAGTAACAGAGCCGGCAAAAATTGGCGGCGTAGAACCTGGACTTGTTTTTATTCCATTCCATTATGGCTATTGGGATAATGATAAAAGATCCCGTGCCGCTAACGAGCTCACCATTACTGAATGGGATGCTGTAAGCAAACAGCCGCATTTCAAATATGCCGCAGTTAGCATTAGTAAAGAAGAGGATAGCATTCTTAATAAATTAGGACAGGCAGTTGAAACGATTGCAGAAAAGCTTAAACCACAGGAGGTATAATATGCATATAGGAAAATACATTGATTTAGTACACCGGACCGAAGAAGACCTGGTGGACGCTTTTAAACTGGTTTCAAAAGCGCATAGCGATGAAGTTGACGTAGAGCAAACCTGCGTTTTATTATCATCATGGTCTAAAAAGCTTGCTGACGAACTTGAGCCCATTGCAAAGCGGTATAAAAAAGAAGGCGATAAGGAACCCGACAGGCTTACAAAAACATTATTAAAGAAGGCACGCAAGGGTAGCATGGCGCTACTTCGCGATCTGCATGATCTATATTTAATTGTGAGTGAAGTACTGGTATGTTGTACAATTTTAAAGCAGGGCGGTACCGCGTTGGAAGATGAAGAATTGGTGTCGATATGTGAAGAAATAGAGCGTCAAACCACCAGGCAATCTTCCTGGCTGATGACAAGAATGAAGTCTGCAGCTCCGCAAACATTAATCGTTGCTAAATAAAAATAAACCCGGTTGCCTCACCTTTGGAAGTCCTTCCAGTTTCGTTATAAGATTTCCTGCACATTTACTTCGGTTTCGGTTTGTAGCCGTTTGTAAACCCGGAACGGCACCTCTTTTTAACTTTTGCGTTACAAAGAATAGCAAAAGAACATTGCTGAAATTAACTTTAGAAGCCTTTAATCTGTAACAGATCCTCAACAACTATTCTTTTAGCATAATCTCTATTTCAAGGTTAACCGAAACGAGACGCAATATCCTGATAGCTTTGATTTAAATGAACCGATGGTGACAGTATTAACGCAGCACTTTATAATAAGCCCTGGTTTTATTACCATCCCATTCTACGGTTGATCCCACCATACCCTATCTGTTATTTTTACATTTGTGTTTTCTGGTTGCGGGTTTGTACTTATTTCTTGTGCAGAGTATGGATATCTTCTCGGAATAGTTGTAATTCCGGCTTG
>Ga0207698_10002215_pt1 | contig 11485 bp, 8 predicted proteins | sample KBSCornC22_FD_184298 | JGI IMG/M metagenome (GOLD analysis project Ga0207698, IMG submission 184298) | Corn rhizosphere microbial communities from Kellogg Biological Station, Michigan, USA - KBS Corn C2-2 (SPAdes) (version 2) | ecosystem: Host-associated > Plants > Roots > Rhizosphere > Soil ...
TGGGCGCCGAAGTAGAAGCACAGCTGATCGCGAATGCAGCACATGACGGATACCCGACCGAGGTGACGAGACAGAGCGGTGCCGATCGGTTCCAAGCGTCCCGCAATCTGGCTGGTGCCGTGTGGAATGCACCCGGAGTCGGTGGTGCTCCCCAGGTGTTCATCGCCACCGGCAACAACTTCCCGGACGCGTTGGCTGCGGGCCCGGCAGCCGGGTTGATCGGTGCGCCCGTGATCCTGGTGAACGGTCTCCAGTCGCACCTCGACCAGGCCACGGAGGATCTCCTGGTCTCTCTCGGCACCACCGACGTGGATATCGTCGGCGGTCCGAACAGTGTCACCCCGGGGATCGAGTCCGACCTCGCGATCTTGATGCACGGGAGCAACCATGTGCATCGGTACAGCGGCGCGACGCGGTACGACGCGGCAGCGGCGATGAATCAGGACTTCTTCCCACAGGCCGAGACGGTGTTCGCCGCGACAGGCGCCAACTTCCCCGACGCGTTGGCCGGCGCGCCGTTGGCAGGCGTCTATGGGGCGCCGATCTACCTGACCCAGCCCGATTGTCTGTCCCAGGTCGTTGCGGAGCACATGCTCGAAGACGATACCCAAGGCATCTGGCTGCTCGGCGGCCCCGCATCGCTGAGCCCGGCCGTCGAAGACCTCGAGGTCTGCGCCAGCTGACTAGCTGGCCGCCGGCTCCACTCCATCGACCCCGCTCGACGGCTTCACCGCGAACAACCCCGGCTCAACATCCAGCAGGACCCGGATGGCGCCCACCCACACCAGCGCGGCGCCCAGCAGGTGCAGCGCGACCAGCACGGCGGGGATCCCGATGAGCGACTGCACTCCCCCGATCGCGCCCTGAGCCAGCAGCACCACGAGGAAGGTCACGGTCGTGCGGCGGGCGACCGCGGCATCCGGATTCCGGCGCAGCACGACGTAGAGCGCGATCGCCAGTGCGAGCGTCACCACAGCGAGCCCCGCGTGCACGAGCACCACCCGTGACCAGACCTCGGTGCTCTGCGAGCCGCCGATCCGAGGGACGTCGCGGCTGTCGCCGGAGTGCGGCCCCGCCCCAGAGACGATCGTGCCGACGACCACGAGCGCGGCCGTCACGGCGACCAGGGTGCCGGCCAGCCAGCGAGGAGCGAGTTCACGGTCGTGCCCGGGCGTTCCCGGCCAGCGCGAGCGATGCCAGGTCAGGGTCGCCGTCGCCAATAGACCCATCGCCAACACGAAATGAAGCGCGACCACCCACGGGTTCAGGCCGACCAACACCGTGATCCCGCCGGCCACCGCGTTGACCACGACCAGCCAGAACATCGACCAGGCCAGTCGGGTCAGCATCCGGTCGCGATGAGCCTGCAGGCGGGCCGCGACGATCGCCCAGCCGACCGCGAAGATCAGCAGCACGGTGACCAGGCGGTTGCCGAACTCGATCAGTCCATGGATGCCGAGCTCGGGAATCGGCGCGACCGACGTCCCCTCGCAAGTCGGCCAGGTCGGGCAGCCCAGGCCGGAGCCGGTCACGCGCACCACTCCCCCGCCGAGCACCACGAGGATGCTCACGACGAGGGCTGCCGTGGTGGACCAGTGCAGAGCACGCGGGCCGAGAGTCACTCGCCGGGCGAGCCAGCCGAAAGGGGTGATCATGGTCCGGCTCAGAACGGGATGGGCAGGTGCAGCAGGGGGTCGAGCCCGACGGCGAGGAACACCAGGGTCAGGTAGGTGATGCTGGCGTGGAACACGCGCATGGGCTTCACCTCGCCAGCACGAATGGCTGACGAGTACAGCCGGTGCGCCTCGAGCAGGAACCAGGCGCCAGACAGGGCGGCCACCACCGCATAGAGCACGCCCATCGAGGCGATCGGGATCAGCAGCAGCGAGCACGCGACCGTCGCCCATGCGTAGAGCACGACCTGCAGCCCGACCGTGGTGCGGCCGCGGACGACCGCGAGCATCGGCACGTGCACCGAGGCGTAGTCCTCCTTGTAGCGCATCGACAGCGGCCAGTAGTGCGGCGGCGTCCAGAGGAACACGATCCCGAACAGGATGACCGGAGCCCAGGTCAGCGACCCGGTGACCGCCGCCCAGCCGATCAGCACGGGCATGCATCCCGCTGCGCCGCCCCAGACGATGTTCTGCGGTGTGCGGCGCTTGAGGATCAGCGTGTAGATCAGCACGTAGAACGCGATGGCGGCGGCCGAGAGGATCGCGGCGAGCGGGGTCGTGAAGAACCACAGCCACGCGATCGAGACGACACCCGTGATCCAGGCGAAGGCGAGCGCCTCGCCGTCCTTGAGAGCACCGGTGACCAGCGGGCGCTTCTGAGTGCGCTTCATCACCCGGTCGATGTCGCGGTCGATGTAGCAGTTGAAGGCGTTCGCCGATCCCGCGCTCAGGCTGCCTCCGACCAGGGTGCCGAGCACCAGCCAGAGATTCGGGATGCCGTGGGCCGCCAGCACCATGACCGGCGCGGTCGTGACCAGCAGCAGCTCGATCACGCGCGGCTTCGTCAGCGCGACGTACGCGCCTGCCTTGCGGGCGATGCGGGTGCCGACGCTGGGATTCCGCGAAATGGCGGTGTCGGGCGTTACGACAGCTCCCTGCATGGCTCCTCAGACGACTCGGGCGACGTTTCCAGTCTAAGCGCGCGCAGAGCGGGCCTCTTTCATCCCCCCGGAGTATGAACGTCTGCTGGCAGGCGCCAGGGGGACAAGCAGGGGTACGGCCGTCGTCGCTATGCTGGACGGGCTCGCCGACCGTGGCCGCATCCCCTCGATCGCTCCCCTTGCTGATCAATCGGGCTGTCCACGGTGAGCCGATGACGTCGCATCGGTGAGCAGCTTCCTGCCGGGGCTGTCTCGCCCCGCCAAGCATTCGAAAGGGCGACACGCACGTGGCAACACTCTCCTGGGATGACCTGGACGACCAAGCCGTGAAGACGGTCAAGGTTCTGGCGGCAGACGCCGTCGAGAAAGTCGGGAACGGGCATCCGGGGACGGCCATCAGCCTCGCCCCGCTCGGCTACCTGCTCTTCCAGAAGGTCATGCGCCGCGATCCGCACGACAACGAATGGATCGGGCGCGACCGCTTCATCCTCTCGGCGGGCCACAGCTCGCTGACGCTTTACATCCAGCTCTACCTCGGCGGCTACGGCCTCGAGTTGAGCGATCTGGAGGCGCTGCGCACCTGGGGCTCGAAGACCCCTGGCCACCCCGAGTACGGCCACACCGACGGCGTCGAGATCACCACCGGCCCCCTCGGTCAGGGCATCTCGTCTGCGGTGGGATTCGCCTACGCGGCGCGGTACGAGCGCGGCCTGTTCGACCCGGATGCCGAACCCGGCGCGAGCCCCTTCGACCACTTCATCTACACGATCGCCGGCGACGGCGACATCGAAGAGGGCATCTCGAGCGAGGCCAGCTCGCTGGCCGGGGTGCAGGAACTCGGCAACCTGATCGCCTTCTACGACAGCAACCAGATCTCGATCGAAGACGACACCAACATCGCGCTCGACGAGGATGTGAAGGCCCGCTACGAGGCATACGGCTGGCACGTGCAGGTCGTCGACTTCAAGAAGACCGGTGAGTACGTCGAAGACCCGCAGGGCCTGTTCGACGCCATCGAGGCGGCCAAGGCGGTCACCGACAAGCCCTCGCTGATCATCGTGAAGACGATCATCGGCTGGCCGAGCCCGAAGAAGCAGAACTCCGGCAAGATCCACGGCTCGGCCCTCGGCGCCGACGAGCTGCGCGGCCTCAAGGAGGTGCTCGGATTCGACCCCGAGAAGACCTTCGACGTGGCCCCCGAGGTCATCGAGCACACCCGCAAGGCGGTCGACCGCGGAGCCGATGCGCACGCCGAATGGCAGAAGGGCTTCGACGCCTGGGCGGCCGCGAACCCCGAGCGCAAGAAGCTGTACGACCGGGTGCAGGCACACGAACTGCCGGCGGGCATCGAAGAGGCGCTCCCGGTCTTCGAGGCGGGCAAAGACGTGTCCACCCGCGCCGCGAGCGGCAAGGTCATCAACGCGATCGCGCCGCTGATGCCGGAACTCTGGGGCGGATCGGCTGACCTCGCCGAGTCGAACCTCACCACCATCGAGGGCGCGGCGTCGTTCATCCCCGAACCGCGGTCCACCCACGAGTGGTCGGGCAACCGGTACGGCCGCGTGCTGCACTTCGGCATCCGCGAGCATGCGATGGGCGCGATCCTGAACGGCATCGTCCTGCACGGCAACACGCGTGCCTTCGGCGGCACCTTCCTGACCTTCAGCGACTACATGCGCGGGGCGGTGCGTCTGGCCGCCCTCATGAAGGCGCCCGCGATCTACGTCTGGACGCACGACTCGGTCGCGCTCGGCGAAGACGGGCCGACCCACCAGCCGATCGAGCACCTGACGGCGCTCCGTGCCATCCCCCAGCTGGACATCGTCCGCCCCGCCGACGCCAACGAGGTCGGCTACGCGTGGAAGACGATCCTCGAGCGCCACGAAGGCCCCGCCGGTCTCGCCCTCAGCAGGCAGAACCTGCCGGTCTTCGCGCGCGGCGACGGCGACGCCAGCGGCGACACCTTCGCCTCGGCGAAGAACGTCTCCAAGGGCGCGTACATCCTCGCCGAGGCGCCGGGCGGCACGCCGGACGTGATCTTCCTTGCGACCGGATCCGAGGTTCAGATCGCCGTGGACGCCCGCGAGAAGCTCAAGGCCGACGGCATCAACGCGCGGGTCGTCTCCGTGCCGTGCCAGGAATGGTTCGCCGAGCAGAGCGACGCCTACCGCGAATCGGTTCTGCCCAAGGCGATCAAGGCCAGGGTGTCGATCGAGGCGGGCATCGCGCTCACCTGGGCGCCCTATCTCGGCGACGCCGGTCGGAGTGTCTCGATCGAGCACTACGGTGCATCGGCGGACTACAAGACGCTCTACGAGAAGTTCGGTCTCACCTCGGACCACGCGATCTCGGCGGCCAAGGAATCCATCGCCGCCGCGAAGGCCTGATCCCCTCCACCACCACTCAGCACCACCGCGCAGCACCGAAGAACCAGGAATCAAGAACATGGCAGACAGCAAGACAGCAGAGCTCTCCGCGATCGGCGTCAGCATCTGGCTCGACGACCTCTCTCGGGAGCGCATCGTCTCAGGGGGGCTGCAGCAGCTCATCGACGACCGGAATGTCGTCGGAGTCACCACGAACCCGACCATCTTCGCCGCGGCTCTGGCCAAGGGCAACGCATACGACAGCAAGGTGGCCGACCTCGCCGCTGCCGGCACGAACGTCACGGATGCGGTCTTCCAGATCATCACCGGTGACGTCGCGGCAGCCTGCGACGTCTTCGCTCCTGTCTACGAGAAGTCAGGCCACGTCGACGGCCGTGTCTCGATCGAGGTCGAGCCGGGCCTCGCCCACGACGCCGCAGGCACCACCGCGCAGGCCAAGGACCTCTGGGCCAAGGTGAACAAGCCGAACGTGATGATCAAGATCCCGGCGACCGTCGAGGGTCTCGAGGCGATCACCGCGGCGACCGCCGTTGGGATCAGCGTCAATGTCACGCTGATCTTCAGCCTCGACCGCCACAAGGCCGTCATCGACGCCTACCTGACCGGGCTCGAGCAGGCGAAGGCTGCCGGCATCGACCTGTCGACTATCCAGTCGGTCGCGTCGTTCTTCGTGTCGCGCGTCGACACCGAGATCGACAAGCGCCTGGAGGCTATCGGCACCGACGAGGCACTCGCTCTCAAGAGCCGTGCCGGTGTCGCCAACGCCCAGCTCGCCTATCAGCTGTTCGAGCAGCAGTTCGCCACGGACCGCGCCCAGGCACTGCTCGCCGCGGGCGCCAACAAGCAGCGTCCCCTGTGGGCGTCCACGGGTGTCAAGGACCCGGCGCTGCCCGACACGCTTTATGTCACTGAGCTCGCCGTCGCCGGAGTCGTCAACACGATGCCCGAGAAGACGCTCGAGGCGACCTTCGACCATGCGCCGCTGCACGGGGATGCCGTCACCGGCTCCTACGCGGATGCCCAGTCGGTGCTCGACCAGTTGGCCGCGGTCGGCGTCGACTACGACGATGTGACCGCGCTGCTCGAGAAAGAAGGCGTCGACAAGTTCATCGTCTCGTGGGGTGAGCTGCTCGACACCGTGACCGCCGCGCTGGAGGCCGCGAAGTGACCCTTCGGGTGCACGCCACGGGCGCCGCGGGCGAGGCGGTGACTCAGCACGTGCCGAGACTGGCGGCAGATGGCGTCGCGAGCGATATCTCGACCCAGGATCCGACCCTGTGGGGCCCGGACGCCGAGTCGGAGGCCGCGATCCGCCTGGGGTGGGTCGAGGCCGTCGCGATCTCGCGACCGCTGGTCGAGCCGATCCTCGCCCTGCGCGAGAAGCTGCTTGCCGCCGGCGTGACCCACTTCGTGCTCGGCGGCATGGGAGGCTCGTCGCTGGCCCCCGAGGTCATCACGCGTACCTACGGCGTTCCGCTGACCGTGCTCGACTCGACGGATCCGGGTCAGGTGAAAGCGGCGCTCACCGACCGCTTGACCGAGACCGCCGTGATCATCTCGTCGAAGTCGGGATCGACGCTCGAGACCGACAGTCAGAAGCGGATCTACGAGGAGTACTTCCGCAACGCAGGGATCGACCCGACGGAGCGCATCGTCGTCGTCACCGACCCGGGATCGCCGCTCGACGTGGCGGCCCGGGCCGACGGCTACCAGGTCTTCAACGCGGACCCGAACGTGGGCGGGCGGTATTCGGCCCTGACCGCGTTCGGACTCGTTCCCAGCGGACTCGCCGGTGCGAACATCACGAACCTGCTGGATGAGGCGCAAGCCGAGACCTTCGCGCTGGTGTTCGACAAGGAGCAGAACCCGGGGCTCATCCTCGGTGCTGCCATCGCGGGCACCAGCCCCCTGAAGGACAAGCTCGGCATCGTCGCCGACACGACGCCGATCGTCGGCTTCGCCGACTGGGCTGAGCAGCTGATCGCCGAGTCCACCGGGAAGCTCGGCAAGGGCCTGCTGCCCGTCGTGCTCGACCTCGACTCCCCCGAACTCAGCGAGAACCTGCCCGACCTTCAGATCGTGCGCCTGGTTGCCGAAGAATCCGAGACCCGCCACGTCCGCGAGGGCGAGATCGAGATTTCCGGAAGCCTGGGCGGCCAGATGCTGGTCTGGGAGTATGCGACCGCGGTCGCCGGCATCCTGCTCGGAATCGATCCCTTCGACCAGCCGGACGTCGAGGCGGCCAAGGTGGCGTCGCGGGCCCTTCTCGACAACCGGCCGGCTCCCGTGCCTCCCCTGTTCGTCACCGACGAGGGCATCGAGGTGCGCGCCAGCGGCGGCCTGACGATCGCCGAGCACACGCTCGCGGGTGCCATCGAGGCGTTGCTCGCCGAGCTCGGTCCGACGGGCTACGTCGCGCTCCAGGCCTACCTCGACCGGGTTCACCACCCCGAGTTCGCGGCCTTGCGCGACGTGGTGGCGGCCAAATCCAAGCGGCCGGTGACCTTCGGATGGGGTCCGCGGTTCTTGCACTCCACCGGGCAGTTCCACAAGGGAGGGCCGGCGATCGGCGTCTTCCTGCAGATCACGGCCCAGTACGACGAGGCGCACGACCTGGCGATCCCCGGCCGTCCGTTCACCTTCGGTGAGTTCATCCAGGCTCAGGCGGCGGGCGACGCGAGCGTGCTCGCCGATCGTGGTCGCCCGGTCTTGACGCTCACGCTGCGCGACGTCGCGGCCGGCGCCGCAGCGATCTCTGCGGCGATCGGCTAGCCGCACGGTCATGCCCGTTCAAATCTCCAAGGATTTCAACCCCCTGCGGTCTCCGTCGGACCGCCGGCTCAACCGCATCGCCGGTCCGAGCGCCATCGTCATCTTCGGCGTGACCGGCGACCTGTCCCGCAAGAAGCTGATGCCGGCGGTGTACGACCTCGCCAACCGCGGCCTGCTCCCCCCGGGATTCGCGCTGGTGGGATTCGCGCGTCGCGAGTGGGAGGACGAGGACTTCGAGCAGGTCGTCTACGAGAACGTCAAGGCGCACGCGCGCACCCCGTTCGACGACAACGTGTGGAATCAGCTCAAAGAGGGCATCCGCTTCGTCCAGGGCGAGTTCGACGATGACGAGGCCTTCGATCGCCTCAAGCGGACCCTGCACGAGTTGGACGAGGTCCGGGGCACGATGGGCAACCACGCGTTCTACCTCTCGATCCCGCCCAAGTCGTTCCCTCTCGTCACCGAGCAGTTGAAGCGGTCGGGCCTCGCCGACCCGCAGCCGGGTCAGTGGCGGCGCGTCGTCATCGAGAAGCCGTTCGGCTCCGACCTGAAGACCGCGCGCGAGCTGAACGACGTCGTCGAGTCGGTGTTCCCGCCGGATGCGGTGTTCCGCATCGACCACTACCTCGGCAAAGAGACGGTGCAGAACATCCTGGCGCTGAGGTTCGCCAACCAGCTCTACGAACCGATCTGGAACGCCAACTACGTCGACCACGTGCAGATCACCATGGCCGAGGACATCGGGGTGGGAGGCCGAGCCGGCTACTACGACGGCATCGGCGCCGCGCGCGACGTCATCCAGAACCATCTGCTCCAGCTGATGGCGCTGACCGCCATGGAGGAGCCGGCGTCGTTCGACGCCTCCGACCTGCGAGCCGAGAAGGAGAAGGTGCTCTCGGTCGCCCACGTGGCGGACCTCGCCCACGACACGGCGCGCGGGCAGTACTCGGCGGGCTGGCAGGGCGGCGAGAAGGTGCTCGGCTTCCTGCAGGAGGACGGGATGAGCCCGACCTCCACGACCGAGACCTACGCGGCCATCAAGCTCGAGATCGACACCCGCCGCTGGTCGGGCGTGCCCTTCTACCTCCGCGCCGGCAAGCGCCTCGGACGTCGCGTGACCGAGATCGCCGTGGTGTTCAAGCGTGCGCCGCAGTACCTCTTCGCGGCGTCGCAGACCTCCGCGCTCGGTCAGAACGCTCTCGTGATCCGCGTACAGCCCGACGAGGGCGTGACGATCCGGTTCGGCTCGAAGGTCCCGGGCGCCGGCATGCAGGTCCGCGACGTGACCATGGACTTCGGCTACGGCCATGCCTTCACCGAGGCCAGCCCCGAGGCATACGAGCGCCTGATCCTGGACGTCCTGCTCGGGGATCCCCCGCTGTTCCCGCGCCACCAGGAGGTCGAGCTCAGCTGGAAGATCCTCGATCCTGTCGAGGAGCACTGGGCGACCCTCGGGCAGCCGGAGCAGTACAAGCCGGGCACCTGGGGTCCGCGATCCGCGGACGAGTTGCTCGAGCGCGACGGACGAGTCTGGAGACGACCGTGATCGTTGATCTGCCGGACACCACCACGAGTGCGGTGTCGAAGGCCCTGGTGAAGATCCGGGAGGAGGGCGGCGCCGTCGCCCTCGGCCGCGTTCTGACGCTGGTCATCGCGGCTCCGCTCGGCGACGAGGAAGAGGCGATCGAGGCCGCGAACGACGCCTCGCGCGAGCACCCGATGCGGGTGATCGTGCTCTCGAAGAACCCCGATCCGAAGGCCAAGGAGGATCCCCGCCTCGATGCGCAGATCCGGGTCGGCGGCGACGCGGGAGCCAGCGAGGTCATCGTGCTGCGCGCGTACGGCCCCACCGCCTCCGACGAGGAGGGCCTGGTCACGAGCCTCTTGCTGCCCGATGCCCCCGTCGTCGTCTGGTGGCCCAGCCACGGCCCGGCCGAGCCCAGCAGTTCGCCCCTCGGCAAGATCGCGCAGCGGCGCATCACCGATGCCGCAGAAGCGCCGAACCCTGTCGACGCTCTCAAGAACCTGGGTGCGCACTACGCGCCGGGCGACACGGACTTCGCCTGGACCCGCCTGACGCTGTGGCGCGCCCAGCTCGCCGCCGTGCTGGACCAACCGCCGTTCGAGCCGGTCACCGCGGTCACGGTCAGCGGGTCGTCGGATTCGCCGTCCACCGAGCTCCTGGCGGCGTGGCTTCAGCTCGCTCTCGAGGTCAAGGTCACGATGGAGATCACCAGCCCGGTTCACGGGTCGAGCGGCATCCACGGAGTCCGGCTCGAGCGGGAATCCGGCGTCATCGACCTGGAGCGCGTCACCCCGGCGGTCGCCACGCTTGTGCAACCCAACCAGCCGACGCACGACATCTCGCTGCCGCGGCGTAATCTGCGCGACTGCCTGGCGGAGGAGTTGCGCAGGCTCGACCCCGATGACCTGTTCGGGGAGGTCGTGCAACGCGGGGTCCCGCAGCTCGCCGCCCCCGCGCCGCGTCGCGCGAAGGCACGGTCGCCGAAGGCCCGGTCGCCAAAGGCCGGCTCCGCGAGAGGCAGCCGGGGCAAGGCCGCGTCGTGAGCAACGAGCGGAGGGTGCTCGTCCACCCCGACAAGCAGACCCTGGCCGGCAGCGTGGCCGCCCGGTTCATCACGAAGATCGTCGACGTGCTCGACGATCTCGGCGAGGCGAACGTCTGCCTGACCGGCGGCACGATGGGCTCGGCCGTGCTGGCGGCGATCAACGAGTCTCCGGCGCGCGACAGCGTCGACTGGAGCCGGATCACCTTCTGGTGGGGCGACGAGCGCTACCTGCCGCTCGGCGATCCCGACCGCAACGACACCCAGTCGCGGGCCGCACTCCTCGACCACCTGAACCTGGATGCCGCGCAGATCAAGTCGCTGCCCGCCCCCGGCGATCAGCCCGACATCGAGCAGGCGGCGCGCTACTACGAGCAGGAGCTCGCCGATGCGGCTGACGACGATGGCCGCTATCCGCGCTTCGACATCACCTTTCTCGGCGTAGGCCCCGACGGCCACATCGCCTCGCTCTTCCCCGACCACGCCGCCGTGCACGAGACCGAGCGCGTCGTGGTCGCCGAGACGGACTCCCCGAAACCACCGCCCCAGCGACTGAGCCTGACCCTGCCGGTGATCAACTCGTCGGATCGGATCTGGCTGGTGCTCTCGGGCACCGACAAGGCATCCGCTCTCGGACTCGCCCTGGCGGGTGCGAGCATCAACGATGTCCCGGCTGCGGGAGCGCAGGGGCGCAAGCGCACCGTGTTCTTCGTCGATCAGGATGCCGCGTCGGAGGTCCCCGAGAACCTCATCGCCCCGTCGTACTACTGGACGTCGGCCGACGACACCTCGGAATGATCCTCTCGAGGTGATTACTTGGAGCTGGGAGCTCCGCGACGCGCACGCAGCTGGTCGAGCGCCTCATCGAGCAGCTGCTCGGCCTCTTTCTCGGTTCGGCGCTCCTTCACATAGGCGAGGTGCGTCTTGTACGGCTCCATCTTGGCCAGCTGAGGAGGGTTCTCCTTGTCGCGGCCGGCGGGCAGACCCGAGTTGGGGCTGTCGATGATGTCGGGGATCTCTTCTTCCGGCAGGTTCGCCGCGAAGTACCGGACGGTCTCGTTGCCGAGCGCGTCCCAGTACGAGATGCTGATCCGATCGGCGTGATAGCCGCGGTCCTGCTCCCCCATCGGACCGGATCCGACTCG
>Ga0207698_10002217_pt1 | contig 11479 bp, 6 predicted proteins | sample KBSCornC22_FD_184298 | JGI IMG/M metagenome (GOLD analysis project Ga0207698, IMG submission 184298) | Corn rhizosphere microbial communities from Kellogg Biological Station, Michigan, USA - KBS Corn C2-2 (SPAdes) (version 2) | ecosystem: Host-associated > Plants > Roots > Rhizosphere > Soil ...
AGGCCGCCGGCCGGCGGCCTACCCTGCTGATCGCCGACGAGCCGCACCACATGGGCGACCAGGCCGCCTGGGGACTGCAGGCGCGCAAGGCCTTCGACGGCGCCCGCTTCCGGCTGCTGCTCTCGGGCACGCCGTTCCGCTCCGACAACTCGGCGATCCCCTGGGTCGCCTACGACGAGGACGGCTTCAGCCAGGCCGACTACGTCTACGGCTACCCGCAGGCGCTGGTCGACCGGGTCTGCCGGCCGATCGCCTTCCTGCCCTACGACGGCGAGATGGAATGGGTCTCCGACGGGCGGCTGCGCAGCGCCGACTTCGACCTCGCGCTGCCGGCGGCGGAGGCCGCGAGGCGGCTGCGGACCGCCCTCAGCCCGGAGGGCGAGTGGATGGGGGAGGTGCTGCGCGACGGCGACGCCAGGCTGAGCGAGGTGCGCGCCGACGGCCACCCCGACGCCGGCGGCCTGGTGATCGCCTCCGACCAGGATCACGCCCGGGCGATCGCGGCGCGGCTGGAGCCGATCGCGGGGGAGAAGCCGGAGCTGGTGATGAGCGACGAGCCGGGCGCCAGCCGCCGCATCGCCGAGTTCGCCGCCTCCGACCGGCGCTGGCTGGTCTCGGTCCTGATGGTCTCCGAGGGAGTCGACATCCCCCGCCTGCGAGTCGGCGTCTACGCGACCGCGGCACGGACCGAGCTCTTCTTCCGCCAGGTGGTCGGCCGCTTCATCCGCACCACGCCCGAGCCGCGGCGCCAGATGAGCTACCTGCTGATGCCGGCCGATTCGCGGCTGAAGGCGCTGGCCCACGAGATCGAGATGGAGCGCCGCCACGCCCTCGACCTGACGCCGTCGGGCGAGGAGGACGAGCTCGAGGAGGTCGAGCGCGAGCGGGGCGAGCCGGGCGAACGCTTCGCCGTCCTCAGCTCCGGCGACGCGGAGCTCGACGGGGCGATCATGAGCGAGACCACGCTGCAGCTCTTCCCGACCGACGATCCGAAGCCGGCGGCGGCGAAACCAGCCACCCCCGCGGGCAAGCCGACACCGGAGAGCTCCGAGCCCGAGCGCGAGTCGGCCTACGCCGCCCGCGAGCGACTTCGCGCCGAGCGCAGCCGCCTGGTCGGCGACCTCGCCCGCCGGACCAAGAAGTCACACCGCGAGATCCAGGCCCAGATCAACCGCGCCACCCGCACCCGCTCGGTCTCCAGCGCCACGATCGACCAGCTCGAACGCGGCAACGAAGTGCTCCGCCGCGAACTCTGGCGGTAGCCGCCCATAAAAAAGGAGCCCCGCCGGGGCGGGGCTCCTCCTCGAATGGCGATAGCGCGGTGTCTACTTGGTGGGTTTCGGACCCTCCGAGACCACCAGCTTGACCCTGCTGCCCTTGGGCAGGAGCTTGCCCCGGCTCTTGCTTCCGCGGATCACCTTGCCCTCGTCGGTGTTGCCGCTGAACCGGAAGGTGACCTTGCCCGGCTTGCAGTTCGCCTTGCGCAGGGCCTTCTTGGCGGCCTTCACGCTGCGGCTCTTGACTTTCGGGACCACGCACTGCTTGGTCTCGAGCTTGGCCGCGTCGCTCGCCGCGTTCGCGTCGAGGGCGAGGCTGGAGACGGTCGCGGTGGTGACCAGCTTCTTCGAGCGGGTTTTCACCTTGATCTTGACCGTCGCTCCGATCCCGCTCGGCAGCGCACCGAGGCTGCACGAGAGGGTCGGGGTGGCGCTGCAGGTTCCCTGCGAGGGCGTCGCTGAGATCAGCTTCGCGCCTTTGGGCAGCGGATTCGAGAGGACCACGCCGCCGGCGCGTTCCGGGCCGAGGTTGCTGACCACGACGGAGACGGTGATCTTCCCGCCCTTCTTCACCTTCGCGGTGGCCTTCGGCGCCAGGTCGGTGACGTTGCGTTCCGTGTAGCGGGTGAACTCGGTGCCTTCCTCGCCCTGGATCATGTAGACGCCTTCGATCCCGGACTGGGAGACGTAGGCCATGCCGCCGTCGTCGACCAGGAACGGCATCTCGCTGGTGGACCAGGTGCCGGCTTCGATGTCGTAACGGAAAAGCGATTTCCCGCTGTAGGAGCCATAGGTGAGGTAGGTGTTGGTCAACGGGTCGTAGGCGCTGCCGAGAACGGGGCCTTCGGGTTCCGCGTCGGGGTAGGGGGCGATGACTTTCGGCGCGGGGGGCAGTTCGTTCCAGCTGTTCGTCGCGATGTCGTAGACCGCGAAGCCGACGCAGCCGTTGCCCTGGTGGCCGTAGATCTTGCCTTCCACGGGCTGCAGCCCGCCCCAGGCCTCGAAACCGGCTTCGCAGTTGCCTTCGTTGATCGCCGGGGTGAAGGGTGGCGGGCCGGCGAGCGGGGTCGTGCCGCCCGTCGCCGGGTCGAGCGCGACGAATTCTTTCCCGATGATCAGGTAGAGCTTGCCGCCGGTGGCGGTGATGACGCTGGTCCCGTCGGCCAGAGGGTTGTCGATCGTGGTCCAGCTGTTCGACGCGACGTCGTAGACGCCCAATTTTTCGTCGTTGTTGGAGTAGACGGTGTAGACCTTCCCGTTGAGGAATGCCGCACCACCGTTGTTGCCGCTGTCAAGCGGGGCTTCCGCCAGGTCGCTCCAGCCATTGGTGTGCGGGTCGTAGCGGAAGAAGGCGGTCCCCCCGTTTTCCTGCGCGTAGATCAGCCCGGTCGCCGGATCGGTCCCGACCGAGGTCAGCTCCACCGAGCTCGGCGCCAGCCCCTGAAAGGCTTCGAACCGCGCGTCGGCGCGGGAGGCAAATACCGCGGCCAATAGAAGGGCCGAAAGCGCCAGGGCAACAACCGAGACCCACCCAAGCCTGGCGCGGGAACTTCCTCCGAGAGACGACTCCACCATTGATCCTCCTGATCGACGCGGTTGCGGAAAAGAGGAGGGGACTATAGGTCCGGCAGGGGCGGAGGAAAAAGCGGCTGAAGGGATTCGAACCCTCGACCTTCTGCATGGCAAGCAGACGCTCTAGCCAGCTGAGCTACAGCCGCACGGTGGGGGAGTTTAGCTTGGTCGGCTCGTTCCGAGCCGCCCGCGTTCAGCGGACGACCCGGAGCTTGCGCAGGCGGACGCTGACCTCGTCGCCGACCTTGGTCGCCTGGAGGACGGTGATCTTCTTCGCCTTCGCCAGCTTCCTGGCGAACCTGGCTTTGGGTTTGATCGAGACGATCCGGGCGGCCCCTGGCTTGAGGCGGGCTCGGACCGGCTTGCTCTGAATCTTCACCGTCGCCTTGCCGCGCTTGTGCCCGACTTTGACGGCGAAGAGGGCGACGGTGCAGCGACCGCCCGCCTTCTTCGGGCAGCGGACCTTGACGCCGGGATAGGCGACCTCGACCGGCAGGGCGACGGTCGCCGGTGCGCCGCCGTTGCAGGAGGCGGTCTGGCCGGTGAAGACGAGGTTGGTCGAGCAGCCTTCGTTGTCGGCGACGGTCAGCTGCACGGTGTAGCTGCCGGGCTTGGCGAACTTGTGGGAGATCGTCGGCGCGGCCGAGGTGGCGGTCGCGCCATCGGTGAAGTTCCAGGCGTAGCTGACGATCGTTCCGTCGGAGTCGCTGGAGGTCGAGGCGTCGAGCACGCCGGCGACGCCGGGGCGGATCCGCATATGGGTGAATTTGGCGACCGGGCCCTGGTTCGGGACGACCGCGATCTGCGACGCTTCGGTCGAGGTCACGATCGGCGAGCCGAGGGAGCTCGGATCCGGGGAGGTGCCGAACGGCAGGACTCCGGAGACTCCATAGGAGCTGATGAAGCCCTTGGTGCCGTCCGGGGTCACCGCGGGGTATTCGGGTTCTTCCGGGGTCGGCACGGTGCTGACGACGCTGTTGGTCTGGGTGTCGATGACCGACATCGTGTTGCTGCCGTAATTGCCCACGTAAGCCCGCAGACCGCTGGGGCTAACGGCGATGCCGCTCGGATCTTCTCCCACGGAGATTGGGCCCCCGATGACCTGGCCGGTGTGTCCGTCGAGAACCGAGACCGAGGAGGAGTCGTTGTTGGCGACGAAGGCGCGCGAGCCATCCGGGAGGTAGGCGACTCCATACGGATTTTCGCCGACCGTCGGGGTGGCAACGGCCTGGCCGGTCCCGAGGTCGAGGAAGCTCACGGTGCCGTTGCCGCTGTTGGTAACGAAGGCGTGGGAGCCGTCGGGGGAGACGGCGATGCCGAGCGGGTCGTCGCCGACTGCGATCGGGCCGCCGATGACCTGGTTCGTGGCGGTGTCGATGGCGCTGACAGTGTCTTCCGACTCGTTTACGACGTAGACCCGGGTGCCGTTCGGGCTGACCGCGATCCCGAGCGGGTGTTCGCCCACCGGGATCGTCGCAATCACCGTCTTGCTGGCGGTGTCGATCGCTGAGACGTTGCCGAGTTCGTAGTTGGCGGAGTACACGGTCCTGCCGTTCGGCGAAATCGCGATCGTGAAGGGCTCTGAGTTGGTGCCGGTGTTGATCGGCGTTCCCAGCGCTCCGGTGACCGAGTCGAAGACGGCGACCGAACTGCTGTCGGACCCCACGTACACCTCGCGGGCCAGCGCCGAGGGAGCGCAGCAGGCAAGGGCAAGGGCGGCAATCAGGAAGGTGCGGAACGCGAACGAGGTGCGGAGCGGCAAGGTCGGCCTTTCGTCGGGGAACGGCGGGATGATTTCACGGCTCCCGGCCGCATCCGGCAAGCGCTAGCCTGCTCGGGAGGGAGAAGATGCTTTTCCGCCAGATCATCCACGAGGACCTCGGCTGCGCCTCCTACTTCGTCGCCGATCGCGAATCCGGCGTTGCCGTGGTGGTCGATCCGCAGTGGGACATCGACCCCTACCGGCGGCTGGCGAGCCTGCACGGGGTGCGGATCGGGCACGTGCTCGAGACCCACAACCACGCCGACCACGTCTCCGGGCACGGGCGGCTCTGCCGCAGCACCGGCGCCACCGTCCACGTCCACGAGCTGGCGGAGGCCGAGTACCCGCACGAGGCCTTCGCCCACGGCTGGAAGCTGGAGCTGGGCGACCTCGTCGTCGAGGCGATCCACGCTCCCGGCCACCGGCCGGAGCACACCTGCTTCCTGCTCAGCGACCGCAGCCGCGGCGGCGACCCCTGGGCGCTGCTGACCGGCGACTCGCTGTTCATCGGCGACGTCGCCCGCCCCGATCTCGCGGTCGAACCGCGCGAGGGCGCCGCCGACATGTTCCGCTCGCTGCACGAGCGCCTGCTGACCCTGCCCGACGAAGTCGAGGTCTGGCCCGGGCACCTCGGCGGCTCGCTCTGCGGCGGCTCCGGCCTCGACCTCAAGTCCTCCTCGACGATCGGCTTCGAGCGCCGACACAACCGCGCCCTGCAGATCGGCGACGAGGCCGAGTTCGTCGAGGACCAGGTCGGCTCGCTGGGCGACAAACCGCCGAACATCGAGCGCATCGTCGGCCTCAACCGCGGCCCGCTGGTCGAGGACTTCGGGACCCCGGCGCCGCTCAGCACCCACGAGGTCGAGGAGCTGGTCGAGCAGGGGGCCGTCGTGATCGACGGCCGCACCAACGAGCAGTTCGACGAGGCCCACATCGAGGGCGCCCTCAGCGCCTCCTCCTACGACACCGGCTTCGCGACCAAGGTCTCGCGCGTCGTCCCCGAGGGCGCCGACATCATCGTCGTCGCCGCCTCCAGCGGCGACGAGCGCCACGCGGCGCAGATGCTGGCCTCGGTCGGGCTGGCGGTGCGCGGCTACCTCGAGGGCGGGATGACCGCCTGGCGAACGGAGGAGCGGCCGGTGCACAGGATCGAGCTGATCGATCCCGACGAGCTCGCTCGCCGGCTCGACGGCGAGGCCGGCCCGGTCGTGCTCGACGTCCGCAACGCCTCCGAGTACGCCGACGAGCACATCCCCGGCTCGCTTCACATTCCCTACGGCGATCTCGCCGGCCGGCTCGACGAGCTGCCCCGCGACCGCGTCATCGCCACCATCTGCCGCGGCGGCAAGCGCAGCGGCCTCGCCGCCTCGATCCTGCAGCGCGCCGAGCTCGACGTCGTCCACGTCGGCAAGGGGGTCGGCGTCTGGCGCGAAGGCGGCAACCCGGTCGAGACCGGATCGCCGGCGGCCGCCTCGGCTTCCTAGCCCGCCAGGTGCCGGTCGATGATGCCGGCGACGACCGGTGCCGAGTCGTCGGAGACCATGCCGACGTGCGGGCCGGGGACGCGCTCGATCGTGATCGTCCCGGCGGTGACCCGGCGCCAGACCGGCAGCGGGTCGGCGAAGAGGTGGAAGCGGCGCACGGTGGGGAGGAAGTAGGTCATCGAGCCCCGGTAGGGCCCGGGCCGGTATTCGGCCGCCAGTTCGAGGAAGTGGGAGGCGAGGCGCTGGTGCTGGGGCGAGGCGCCTTCCATCCAGGTCGCCTCCGATTCGGCCAGCGCCGCGTCGTGCTGGAGTCGTGAGAGGCCGCGGCGCAGCAGCCGGGGGACCAAGGACAGGCCGGCGCGCAAGGCCCTGCCGGGCTGGCGCAGCGCGGCGCGGGCGTAGTGGTAGGGGAGGGCGATCCGATGGCCCCAGCGGCGGACCGGCGCCTGCGCCGCCGTGTCGAGCTCGGCGTCGATCAGCCCCAGCCAGTCAACTGACTGACCCTGCTCTTCCAGCAGGCGGGCGATCTCGAAGGCGAGCAGGCCGCCGAAGGAGTGGCCGGCCACCCGGTAAGGACCCTCGGGCTGCAGCTCGCGGATCACCCCGACGTAGCTCCGCGCCATCTCCTCGACGCTCCCCAGCGGCTCTTCCCCCTGGAGCCCTCGTGCGCGCAGCCCGTAGACCGGCACGTCGCCGCGCATCGCCACCGCGATCTGCCGCATCCCCAGCACGTCGCCCCAGATCGAGTGGACGAGGAAGAGCGGCGGCCCGCCGTCCCCCGAGCGCATCAGCACCAGCGGGTCGAAGTGCCTGCCGGGATCCTCGACCGCGGCCGCCAGCTCGGCGACCGTCGGCGCCTCCATCAGGACCGAGAGCGGCAGCTCGACTCCGAGCCGGTCGCGGATCTGGGTGAAGACGCGCACCGCCTGCAGCGAGGTGCCGCCGAGGGCGAAGAAGTCGTCCCCGTCGCCGATGCCCTGGATGCCGAGCACCGGTTCCCAGATCGCCCGCACCTTGTCGGCGGTGCCGGCGCCGTCCGGCAGCGCGGCGAGGTCGCGCGCCGCCAGCTCGGCTTCGGCGGTGCTCACCGCCTCCCGGATCCGGCTCAGCGACTCGGGGTTCGCCAGCGCCCGCTCGTTCGCCGCGGCCTCGCCCTCGACCGCGGCCCGGCCGGCGCGCTCGGAGCGCTTGCCGCTGTGGGTGACCGGCAGCGCCTCGACCGGGACCACCAGCTCGGGGACGTGGAGCGGGGTCGTCTGGGCGCCGATCGCCTTGCGGATTCGCACCGTCAGCTCGGTGCCGAGCCGGACGCCCTCGCGGAGGACGACGAGCAGGACCAGCCGCGCGCCCTCCTCGCGGCGCTGTTCGACCGCCATCGCCTCGGCGACCTCGGGCACCCCGCCCAGCGCAGCGTAGATCTCGCTCGGCCCGATGCGGACGCCCTGGATGTTGAGGACGCCGTCGGAGCGGCCGTGGATCCGGGCCCGCCCCTCGGCGTCGAACTCGATCAGGTCGCCGTGGGTCCAGACGCCCTCGTTCGCGGCGAAATAGGCGTCGTGGAAGCGGCTGCCGTCCTCGTCGCCGAGCAGCCCCAGCGGCCGCGAGGGGAAGGGGTTGCGGCAGATCAGCTCGCCGACGGCCGAGCCCGACGGCGTCGCCTCGCTCGCCAGCGCCTGCACGTCGAGGCCGAGGCTGCGGCACTGGATCGTGCCCCGCTCGACCGGCAGGTCGGGATGGCCGAGGACGAAGCAGCCGATGATGTCGGTGCCGCCGGAGATCGACTGCAGCTTCACCGCCCCGACCTCCTCGGCGACCCAGTCGTACTGCCAGTCGCGCAGGACCGAGCCGGTCGAGAGCACCGAGCGCAGCGCCCGCGGCGGGTCCTGGCGGCACGGCGAGTAGCCGGCGTCCTGGCAGAGCTGCAGGTAGGGCGGGCTGGTGCCGAAGACGGTGACGCCCTCCTCGGCGACGATCCTCCAGAGCGTCTCCGGGCCGGCAAGCGGGCCGTCGAAGAGGACGATCCGGGCGCCGCAGGCGAGCGCCGAGAGCTGCCAGTTCCACATCATCCAGGCGGCGCTGGTCTGGAAGAAGAGGGTGTCGGCAGGGCGGAGGTCGCCGTGCAGGCGGTGCTCCTTGAGGTGCTCGAGCAGGGTGCCGCCGGCACCGTGGACGACGCACTTCGGCGGTCCGGTGGTGCCGGAGGTGAAGAGGACGAAGAGGGGATGGTTGAAGGGGAATCGCTGCCAGCCCTCGGGGAGCGGCTCGGGCGGGGGAGAGGTGGGGAGGTCGTCGAGCGGCATCGTCGCCAGCAGCGAGGGCAGCGCCGCGACGATCGTCTCCAGCTCGGGGTGCTCGGTGGCGAAAAGGAGCTTCGGTGCCAGCTGCTCGAAGCGGCTGAGGATCGCCGCGGCGCCCATCTCGGACGCGGCGCTGGAGAAAGTCGCCCCCAGGGTCGCGGCGGCGAGCGCGGCGACGATTGCCTCCGGCGTGTTGGCGGCGATCGCGACGACCCGGTCGCCTTCGCCGATCCCCAGCCCGCGCATGTGGGCGGCGAGGCGGCGGACCTGCGCGCGCAGCTCGGCGCGCGTCAGCTCCTGGCGAGAGCCGTCGCCGTGGCGGGCGACGATCGCGACCCGCTCGTCGCCTCCTCCGTCACGCGGTTCGAGCAGGTTCTCGGCGTAGCTGAGTTTCAGGTTCGGGAAGAAGCTGGCGGCCTCGATCTCGTCGCTCGTGCAGACCGGCTCCATATCCCCGGCGCGTGCTGGGTCCGCCCATTCGAGGAAGAGCCGCCAGAAGTCGCGGTAGTGCTCGACCGACCAGGCGTGGAAGTCCTGCGGGCTCTCGAAGCGGCCCCGGGTGCGGGATTCGCAGAAGGCGACAAAGCCAGACAGCCCCGAATTCTCGGAAATTGCGGGAAAACCAGATCCGCTGACCAGGTTGGTCTTTTGACTATGGCCTGACATTTGTAAAGGGGCCCCGTTGATGTGGTGCACGTGCAACGGGCGTCGTGGTCGCTGACTGGTCGTCTGCGGCGCCCGTTGCACTTGCTGCAGGTCGGGCGCGCCCACCTGAGAGAATGCCGCAGATGGAGTCCCCGCGCCCCTACGACCTGGTTCTTTTTGGTGGCACGGGGTTCACCGGCGGGCTGACCGCCGACTACCTCGCCGCCCACGCGCCGGCGGAGATGAAGTGGGCGCTGGTCGGACGCAACCGCTCGAAGCTCGACGCGGTCGCCGCCCGCCTCGCCGCGGCCTCGCCGCAGGGGCCGGTGCCGGAGATCGTCGTCGCCGACGCCGCTGACCCCGAGGCGATGCGCGAGGTGGCCGAGTCGACTCGGGTGGTGGTCACCACCGTCGGGCCCTACGTCCTCTACGGCGGGCCGCTGGTCGCCGCCTGCGCCGCGGCCGGGACCGACTACTGCGACCTGACCGGCGAGCCCGAGTTCGTCGACCGCACCTGGAGCGAGCACCACGCCGAGGCCGAGCGCACCGGCGCCCGCCTCGTCCACTGCTGCGGCTTCGACTCGATCCCGCACGACCTCGGCGCCTACTTCACGGTCAAGCAGCTGCCCGAGGGCGTGCCGCTGAAAGTCAACGGCTACGTTCGCAGCAACGCCGAGTTCTCCGGCGGCACCTTCCACTCAGCGATCAACGCCTTCGGCCGGGCGCGGCAGACGCTGGCGGCGGCGAAGGCGCGGCGCCAGGCCGAGCCGCGCCCGAGTGACCGCAGGATCCACTCGGCTCCGGCGCGCGTCCGCCGCATGCCGGAGCTCGGCGGCTGGGCGGTGCCGCTGCCGACGATCGACGGCCCGATCGTCCTCCGCTCCGCAGCCGCGCTCGACCGCTACGGGCCCGACTTCACCTACGGCCACAACCTGCTCGCCAAGCACCTGGCCACGGTTGGGGCGCTCGGCGCCGGCGTCGGCACCGGCTTCGCCCTGGCGCAGCTGCCGCCGACCCGCAAGCTGCTGCTGAAGATCAAATCGCCCGGCGAGGGGCCGAGCGAGGAGAAACGGGCGAAGAGCTGGTTCAAGGTCGTTTTCGTCGGCGAGGGCGGTGGCAAGCGCGTCGTCACCGAGGTCAAGGGCGGCGACCCCGGCTACACCGAGACCTCGAAGATGCTCGCCGAGTCCGGCCTCTGTCTGGCCTTCGACGATCTGCCGCAGCGCTCCGGCCAGCTGACCACCGCCCCGGCGATGGGTGACGCCCTGCTCGAGCGCCTGCAGAAGGCCGGCATCTCCTTCGAGGTTGTCGAAACCTCCTGAGGCGGGTAGAACTGGCGCCATGGACGATCAGCAGGTTCTAGAGCGCATCGACAAATTGGTTCAGGAAGAGGAGCAACTCCTCCATCGCCACGAGGGCGAGGGCCTCGACGACGACGAGCACGCCCGCCTCCAGGAGCTGCAGGTCCAGCTCGACAAGGCCTGGGACTACCTCCGCCAGCGCCGCTCCCTGCGCGAGGCGGGCGACAACCCCGACGACGCCAGCATGCGCGACGGCGGCACCGTCGAGAGCTACGAGCAGTAGCCGCCCCCGGCGGCTGTAGAGTGCCGCCGTTCGCTTAAGAGATTTGGAGGGGTGGAATGAAGGCTGTCCGGGGAGTGCGTCTGTCGTTGCTGTTCGCGTTGGCTGTGCTGGCCTCGCTTGTCGCGGTCTCCAGCGCGACGGCCGAAACGTTGGTTGGTCAGCTCGCCCCCGGAACGCCTGAAGCGCGCTGCAAGAGCGACAAAACCTACGACGAAGTGCAGACCGCGACCAGCGGCGGCAGCAGCTACGTGGTCCCCGCGACCGGGGTGTTGACCTCTTGGAGCACGAACGCAGCTGCGGGGGGCGGTCAATCCCAGGGCTTCAAGGTCTTCCGGCCGACCGGCGGGGGCAACTTCCAGGTGGTTGGCGAGGACGCACCCCGGACGCTCACCGGGGGAACGGTGAACACCTTCGCGGTCAACATCCCCGTTCAGGCGGGTGACGTGATCGGGGTCCTCTACGTCGGGGGCTCCGAAACCGCCTGCTCCTTTCTGACCGGGAACCCCGGCGACGTTCTTGCCTACCGAAGCGGGTCGATCCCGGTCGGCGGCACCTTCACCGCCGAAGACATCGAAGAAGAACGCCGCCTCAACGTGTCCGCCACCGTGCTGCCGCCGCCGGTGATCTCCGCGATCAGTCCCGCCAATGGTTCGGTCAAAGGGGCGTCGGTCGTGATTACCGGCGCCAACTTCGCCCACGTCAGCGGCGTCTCGTTCGGGCCCGTGGCCGCGAAGTCGATCACCGTCGACTCGGAGAACCAGATCACGGCCGTCTCCCCGGTCGCGAGCGCGATCCAGTCGGTCCCGGTGACCGTTACCACCCAGGCCGGTACCGCCACCAGCCCGCAGAGCTTCACCT
>Ga0207698_10002219_pt1 | contig 11478 bp, 10 predicted proteins | sample KBSCornC22_FD_184298 | JGI IMG/M metagenome (GOLD analysis project Ga0207698, IMG submission 184298) | Corn rhizosphere microbial communities from Kellogg Biological Station, Michigan, USA - KBS Corn C2-2 (SPAdes) (version 2) | ecosystem: Host-associated > Plants > Roots > Rhizosphere > Soil ...
ACCTCTTCCACGGTCGCGAAGGCGCAGCGCCCCGCCGCGTCATCGAATTGCACGACGTCGCCCAAGGCAGGCGGGATGCGCGTGAGGAAGGAGAGCCGGTCCGGCGGCGGAGAGGCGGTCGCGACGAGCGCCTCGATGGCGAAGCTGCGCTTCCTCAACGCGGTGGCTACACGCAGCACGTCCGACCATGAGCCCTCGCAGCGCGCCTGCGCCATCGCGGGACGGACCGCGCCGTCCGCGTCGAGCGAGAGCACTCCGGGGATCGCGAAGCCGTTCGCCTTCGCGACGGGAACGGTGGGACTCGCGTCGCCGTCCACGCGTGCGACACGGATCACCCAGCAGCGCTGTCCGCCATTGGAGAAGAACGCGCGCACCGCCGGGCCGAGACAGGCATAGACGCGCTCGCCCTGGACGCCGTCCCATGCAAGCGGCGCGTCGGGGCCAAAGACCGCGGTGAACTGCGCCACGCTTTCCACCGCCACGGGCAGGTGCAACGGCCCCGTGGACGCGAAGCCCACCAGCACCGCCACATCCATGCGCGGCAGGGCCTGCGCCAATGGCGGCGGCGCCGCATCGACGCGGATGCCCGGCAGGCGGCGCAGCGCGAGCGTCATCGCCTCACTCCATCTCCAGCCGTTCGTAGGCGAGGACCAGCTCCTCCATCGCGACGTCGGTGCCCTTCGCGTTGAACGGGCCGCTGGTGTGCTTGATGATGCGGGCGCGCAGCAGCTTCCATGTCTGCACGACCGCGGTGTGGTCCTCGTTCTGCAGCGAGATCGTGACCGTGCGCATCGCGTTCTGGTCGCCGTTGCGGATCTGGTCGAGCCACCGGTAGAGGTTGAGCGACCCGATCACGCCGCGCTTGGCGGTGACGTCGGTCTGCTTGTTCATGCCGGTGACCTTCATGACGCTGTTTTCCTTGTGGTTGCCGTTGCGGTATTCCGACACGGTCACCTCCATGCCGATGCCGCTCAGCTCCTGGAAACCGGCCTGCGGCCCTTCGGTGACGCCGTCGCCGAGGTCCACGAGGAAGTTGAACTGCACGTACGGTCGTTCGCGTAATGTCGCCATGGCGCGCTCCTTGGGTCAGACTTTGCGATCGGCGGTCCACTGCCCGATGCGGAAGATCACGAACTCGGCCGGGCGCAGCGGCGACACGCCGACGAGCACGATGAGCCGGCCGTTGTCGAGGTCGTTCTGGGACATGGTCGAGCGGTCGCACTTCACGAAGTAGGCCTTGTCGGGCTTGTCGCCCAGCAACGCCCCGGTTTGCCACTCGTTCAGCAGGAAATCCTCGATGGTGCGGCGCACGTTCGCCCAGAGCTGCTCGCCGTTGGGCTCGAACACCGCCCATTGCGTGCCCTTGTCGATCGAGCGCTCGAGGTACGCGAAATAGCGGCGCAGGTTCACGTACTTCCACTCGGGATCGGAGCTCACCGTGCGCGCGCCCCAGAGCCGCATGCCGCGGCCCTCGAAGAAGCGGAAGCAGTTGACGCCCTCGGGGTTCAGCACCTCCTGCTGCGCCTTGTTGAGGAAGCGCTCGAAGCCGAGCGCGAGGTTCACCACCTCGTTGGCGGGCGCCTTGTACACCGCGCGGTTCACGTCGTTGCGCGCATAGATGCCGCACACGAAGCCGGAAGGCGGCATGTACGCCTCGTGCTGCGACAGCGGATCGAGCACGCGCACCCACGGGTAGTAGAGGGCGGCGTACGACGAGTCGAGCTGCGCCCGCATCGCGCGCACCTGGCCGATCGACTGGTTGTCGCCGCTGTCCACGACCGCGATGCAATAGCGCACCTTCTCGGCGAAGCGAATCAGCTCGCGCACGATGGTTCGCGCCTGCGGCCCGTAGGTCGCGTCCTCGTAGAGGTACGTCGAGCCGGGCGCCGCGACGATCGAGATGTCCTCGAGGTCCTCGAACTGCGCGAGGCCGGTCTTGAGGTCGGTCACGGGGTCGACCGCGCCTTCGTAGGCGTCGGCCTGCGGCCTCAGGCCATCGTTGCCGCCCGCGAGGACCATCTCGAGGCTGCGCGTGTCGGCCGTGGAGCCCAGGTCGCCGATCGCGTTCTCGAGGGCGTTGGGCGAGCCGCCCACCGCACCGAGGAACGCGCGCAGCACCGCCACGCCGTTGTCGAGCGCGGCGCCCGCCTGGATCACCACGGGCACCGTGCGCGCGCGGTCCAGGTTCGAGATCACCTTGGCGCCGGGCTGGTTCGGGTCGCGCGCGTGGTCCGCGAACGCGTCGAAGAGCGAGTCGGGCGTATCGCCGCGGCGGTGTTGCGGATCGAGCGGGAGGTCGCGCTCGGTATAGGAAAGCGCTCCAGCCGCGAACGGCTGCACGTCCACCGCGACGGTGACGATGCGCACCTCGGTAGCACCCGGCACGAGGCCCGTGAGCGGGACGAACGTGCTCGGCGACACGTCCTCGGTCGCGCCGTGGGGCGAGAAGTACCACGTCTTCTCCTGCTCGTCCTTGATGGCGAGGTAGAAGCCGCGCACGGTCGGGACCTTCGAGGGCGGGCTGCCGAGGAAGTCGCTGATCATCACCACGTCGCGATGCAGCAGCGAGCGCACGCCCGGCTGCGCCCCCGGCGTGATGGGATCGATGTCGATCAGCACGTTCTGGCCCACGTTGAACGTGAAGGTCACGCGCGCGTCGCCCGCCCGTCCCGGGAAGCGCGCACGCACGCTCATCGATGGCGGCGATCCGCCGATCGCGTTCGCCGAGAAGCCGGTGCCGTCCAGCTGCGAGAAGACGCGCGTCACGTACAGCCGCTTGCCGCCTTCCTCGAAGAAGGCGCGCGCGGCGTGCCACATGTAGTTGTCGACCTCCTGCACCGAATCGTCGAACGCGTTCACGAACTGCAGCCGCTCCTTGCCGCCGTAGGTGCGCTCGAACTCCACCAGGCTCGTGAGGATGTCGGGCTCGATGTCGATCGGCCCGTAGCGCGTCGGCCCGATGAATCCCGTGGTCGTGGTGCTGACGCCTTCGATCGACTTGGCGCGGAACGACGTCTCCTCGACATAGACGCCTGGGGCAAGGTACTCGGGCATGGCGGATCTCCTTAGGACACGAGCAGGAAGGACGCATCGGCGGCGGCAGCCCCGGCCGTGCGCGCGACCAGCGGCTGCCGGTAGGCGAGCCGCATCGGCAGCGAGGGTGAGAAGGCGGAATCGAGCACGGCACGCGGCGTGGCGAGCGACGCGAGCACGTCGGCCAGCTCCGCGATCGGCCCGGCAGCGACCGTGGGCGAGGCGCTGGTCCCGAACGCCTCGAATGCGAGCTCCCACGTGAAGTCGTTGCGCGACTCCGGCGGCGAGGCGAGGCTCACGCGCGGCGGCTCGGGATAAGGAAAGAGCACCGCGACGCGCCCCTGGCCGTCGGCCACGCCCAGCCCGCGGCGCACGCCGTCGATCGAGACGCCGAGCGCGAACCAGGCGCCCGGCGAGCCGCTGCCCGCGTCGCGCAACTGCGCATACACGACGGCGAGAGGATCGGGCACGGGGCGCGAGGGCGCCGAGAAAAGCGGGATGCGTTCGAGCATGAGCTGCGCGGGCGAGCCCGCGGCGAGCGGGGGCATCACCGGGGCGGGCGGCGAGAACCAGGGCGCGGCGTACGTGAGCAGACCGCGCGCCGGCAGGTCCGCATCGAACACCATGGGGAGGAAGCGGCCCTCGGGATCGCGAACCTCGATGCGATAGGGCCGCGCGGGCTCCGTCCACAGCAGGTCGGGCTCCGCGTCGAGATATTCGAATTCACGCAGGCCGCGGACCACGTGCGCCACGTACACGCCGCTCGGGCTCATCGTCGCACTCGTGCGTGCCCGTGGATTGGCGCGCGGATGGACCTGCACGTCGAGGCCGTCGATGGCCGTGGCGTCGGTGGCGATGTCCCAGAAACGCACGCCGAGCGCCGCGTTGCGGGCGAGCCGCTCGAGCACCAGCACGTCGGTCACGAGACCACCTCGCCCATGTCGAAGCGGCGCGTCTGCACTGGCGCCGAGTCGGGCGCGTGGATGTCGGAATCGATCAGCACCATGCGCAGCGCGTACGTGGCCGACGCCGGCAACTTTGCGAGCCTGTCCCACAGCGTGAAGTAATCCGCCAGGGCGAGCGGATCGCAGATGATCTCGAGACCCTCGTTCGGCGCGAACGTGTCCGTCTCGGTGAGGTAATGGTTGAGGTGGCCGGCGCTGAAGACGCCGATGTCCTCCATGAGCCGCATCGCCCAGCCCAGCATGCGGTGCTGGCGGCCGACGTCCTGCGCCCAGGGCGTGATCATGTAGTGCAGGTCGAGGGGCAGCGAGGGGCGGAAGCGGCGTCCATCCGGCGAGCGCCGCAGCGTGAGGTTGCGGACCGCGCCGTTGATGCGCACGTGGAAGAGGTAGATCGAGAAGCCTTCCTGCATCGGGTTCTCGAAATCGCGCGTCTGGTAGAGCTCGATGTCGAGGCCGTCGCCGAACTCGTCGCGCGGATAGCGATCGCGGATGAGGCCCTGGAGGGCGGCGCTCACGGCGGCGATGGCGCGATAGTTCGCCATCAGTGCACCGCGCCGCGGGGCGGGCAGTACGCGTCGATCGCCGCCTGCAGGCGCGCGTCGTCGCTGCAACGCCGGTAGCGCATCCGCCCGTCGGCGGCGACGATCTGCTCCACCAGCCCTTCCTGCATCATCAAGCTCAACGCCTGCTCCAGTTCCTTGCGCATCACACCCTGCGTCGCCAGCCACCAGCGGCCGATCCCCTCGAGCGAATCGCATGCGAGCGGGTTGGCCCGCAGGTAGCGCGCGAGCGCGCACACGACATCGATGGTTTCGGGGCTGTTGCGCATCGCTCGCTCGAGATCGCCTGTAGCCTTGCAATCGCGGTGCCAGCGGGGAGAGAAAGGCAACTCGTTGATTCGCTGGCGCGCTCGTTCGCAAGCGGCGGCAGCGACAGGACAAGTTTGTCCGCGCGCGCCGGCGTGCCTGGCCCGTCAGCCGCGCGGAAGCCGCAAGGACAAATTTGTCACGCGGGTGCTACGGAAATGTCCGGGTGAGTGCGCGGCGTGCGCAGCGTCATCACTTCGACGAGCGGAAGCGGCCGGGCTCGATGCGATGCTTGCGTATGAGCGCGAAGAAGGCGCGCCGGTTCTTCTTCGCTTCGTGCGCGGCATGGGTGACATTGCCGGCGAAGGTGACGAGCAGGTTCTCGATGTAGCTGCGCTCGAACTGCTTCACCACGCGCTCCTTCGCCGCACGGAAGGATTCGCTTGCCGCGTCGCCGCTCGCTCCGGCGATCTCGAGGTCCGCCGCTCCGAGGCAGGTACCCTTTGCCAGCACGAAGGCGCGCTCGAGCACGTGCTGCAGCTCGCGCACGTTGCCCGGCCAGTCGTGCGACAGCAGGCGCTTCACCGCCTGCGGCGAAAGCGACACCGCGGGACGTGGGAGTGTCCGTGCGAGCTGCCGCAGGAAGTGCGCGGCGAGCGCGGGGATGTCCTCGCGGCGCTCGCGCAGCGGCGGCAGCGTGAGCGTGAGCACGTTCAGCCGGAAGAACAGATCCTGGCGAAACTCGCCGCGCGCCGCGAGCTGGCAGAGGCTGCGGTTGCTCGCCGCGATCACGCGCACGTCCGCACGCCGCAACGCGTTCGCGCCCACCGCACGGTATTCGCGCTCCTGCAGGAAGCGCAGCAGCTTCGATTGCGCCGACATCGGCAGGCAGTCGATGTCGTCGAGGAAGAGCGTGCCGCCCTCGGCCTCGGCGACGAGCCCTTCGCGCGCGGAATGCGCCGTCGTATACGCGCCCTTCACGTGCCCGAAGAGCTCGCTTTCGATGAGCTCCAGCGGGATCGCGCCGCAGTTGACCGCGATCCACGGCTTCGAGGCCCGGGCGGAGAGATAGTGGATCGCCTGCGCGCAGACTTCCTTGCCCGTCCCGGTCTCGCCGAGGATCAGCACGCCCGCCTCGCAGCCGGCGATGGTGGGGATCTTCTCGATCTGGGCCACGAAAGCGGGGCTGGTCCCGATGAACTCCCGCATCGGCGCACTCATGGCGTCGCGCACGTGCGGGGCGGCCTCGTCCGTGATGAGCCCCATCGCGCGGCTCATGCGCGCAGCGAGCGTCTCCGGCGAGACGGGCAGGTCGATGAAGTCGTGCAGGCCCGCGGCGAAGAGGGCACGGAGCTGCGCTGCATCGAAGCCCGCGCCGGTTCCCAGCACGGCACAGCCGGGCCGCTCGCGGCGCAGCCGGCGCACGGCATCGAGGAGCTTCGGCAGCGATGCGGGACAACCGGCAACGAGCGCCGCGTCGAGATCGCCGCAAGCGGGGACCGCTTCGCCGGGCACGCACGCGAAGCCGGGCAGCGATTCCAGCGCCGGCCGCAGCGAGGCGAGCCAGTCGCCGGCCACGTCGACATGCACGAGCACGCAGCGGTATTTCGCCATACACGTGTCCCCCACGCTACACGCTGATGACATCGGCGCAGGTACGCCGATACATCACTCCTGGCGATTACGGATGGCTTGCGTCGGCCTTGTTATCGTCTCGATCCTGCGGACCGCAATCCGCGGCGAGCTTCGATGGACCGCGTCATTCTAGCCGCTGCCCTCGCGAATGCACGGGAAAAAACGCCTTGTATGGCCGCGGCTTTGGGCGCAGGATGGTTGGTTACCTCCGAGCTGCGGCCCGAAACTGCGGCTCGCCGCGCAAAACAACTGGTCGCCTTGGCAGGAATAGCTTTCCCGAGCGGTTGTTCACGTGATGCGAGCGCGATTGCGCGCCTCCCCTTGCCCACATCGCGTGCGCCCCTGCCCCAACCTACAAAGGAGTTCCGCATGATCCGGAAGACTTTGGCTTGCACGCTGTTCCTGCTGGCATCGGCCCCCCTGTGCGCCAGCGCCGACAATGCGATCGCTAAATTCAAGGGCGGCATCGGTGTAGATCCCGTATCGAGCGCGCCGGGCCCCGCCCCGACGGCCGCCACCGTCAACCGCAACATCGTCCGCGGGGTCCAGCCCCCGGGCCAGCTGTGGGTGATCTCGGACCTGGCCGCGGTCGTGACCGATGACGGCCGCATCAGCGTGTCCGGAAAAGGCCTGCTGCTCGCAGGCGGCAACGCGATCGCCAGCAACGCCGGCGCGAGCGTGTTCGCGACGCTGATCTGCGAAGCCGCGGCTCCGTTCGTCGAGCACAGCACGGACGCCGCCGGCGTGCCGCTGGCGGACAATGGCGACTTCAACATCGAGGACGTCGTGACTCCGGTCGCCACCGACTGCGCGAGCCCCGTGCTCCTCATCCGCAATGCCGCCAACAGGGCCTGGTTCGCCGCCGGCATCCCGAAGCGCTAACCCCCTAAATGGGGACGTACCCCATTTCCCATCTGGCGGAACGGTTTTCCTCCACGCAGGAAAAGGGGTACGTCCCGGTTTTTGGTTAGAACTCGCGCCAGTCGCCGGCGTCGACGAGCGCAGGCCGTGCGGGGCGCCTGTCGGTGGCGGTCGGTCGGGGTGACGGTGACGGTGACGCTGCGTCCACGCCGAGCCGGAACACGGCGACGGCTTCGGCCAGGCGCGCGGCATCCTGCTCGAGCATGCGCGTCGCGCTGGATGCCTCGCCAACCAGAGACGCGTTCTGTTGCGTCGCCTGGTCCATCTGCGCGATCGCGCGGTTGACCTGCTCGATTCCGCTCGATTGCTCCTCGCTCGCCGCGCTGATCTCCGCCATGATCGCGGTCACCCGCTGCACGCCGTCCACGATCTCGCCCATCGTGCGCCCGGCCTCGTCGACGAGGCGCCCGCCGGATTCGACCTTGCCCACGGAATCGGCGATGAGGGCCTTGATCTCGCGCGCGGCCTCGGCGCTGCGTTGAGCGAGGCTGCGAACCTCCGCAGCCACCACCGCGAATCCGCGTCCCTGCTCGCCGGCGCGCGCCGCCTCCACCGCCGCATTCAGCGCGAGGATGTTGGTCTGGAAAGCGATGCCGTCGATCACGCCGATGATGTCGGCGATGCGTCGCGAGCTCGCGGTGATCGCTTCCATCGTCTGCACGACCTGCCCCATCACCGCGCCGCCGCGCTCGGCCACCCGCGACGCGCCCGCGGCGAGCTCGTTCGCGTGCTGCGCGTTCTGCGCGTTGAGGCGCACGGTGCCGGTGAGCTCCTCGATCGACGAAGCCGTCTCCTCGAGCGATGAAGCCTGCTCCTCGGTGCGCTGCGCAAGCTGCGCATTGCCGCGCGCGATGTCCGCGGAGGCGCGCGACACGCCCATGGCCGAGGCCCTCACGCCGCCGACCACGCGGCGCAGCGATCCCTGCATTGCCGCGAGCGCCTGCAGGAGGCGGCCCATCTCGTCGCGGCGATCGACGTTGATCGAGGTCGCGAGGTCGCCGTCGGCTACCTGGCGCGCGACATGGACCGCGTCGTCGAGCGACCGCGTGATCGACCGCATGACCCACGTGACCACCCCGAGGATGAGCAGCGCGAGCGTCACGGCGAGCGCGATCGAAGCGGTGTTCAACGGGGTATTCATCCCGGCCGTGCGCTCGTAAGCAGCCTTCCCTGCCGCTTCCTTGAGGGGCAGCAGCTGGTCGAGCGGCTTGGAGTACGTGGCGATCACCCTGGCCCAGTCCGTCTCGAGGGCATCGCGCAGCCTGTCGTTGTCCTTCGCGACGTAGGCCTTCTCGATCGAGCCGAGCGTCGATTCGACGGCGCTCCAGCCCTCGCGCATCTGGCCCATGAGGCGCCGCTCCTCGTCGCTCGACGAGGAATCGGACGCGAGCACCACGGCCCAGTCCTGCTCGAGCTCCTTGCGCGCCTCGCGAACGTGGTTGAGCGAGCCCTGCACCGGCATGATGTCGAGCAGCACGCCTGCCGCGCGGAAGCGCACTTCCCGCAGCAGCGCACCGACCTTCTGCAGGTGCACCAGGGTGTGGACGTTCGACTCGTACACCGACTTCAGCGCCTGCGAGCTCGCGCGTGCGGCGTACAGGTTGAAACCGGCCAGGGCAATGGCTCCGGCGGCCGCGACGACCGCGACCGCGGCGAGCTTCGACCTGACGCTCAGGTTGGCGAGCATGGAATGGGCACCGATCGGCGTTATTGGGTGGGAAGGCCCTTGGCGATCCACTCCGGCATGCCGCCACGCAGCCAGTGGACCTCCTTGTAGCCCGCGTCGCGTGCGACCACGGAGGCCTTGTAGCTCTTCCAGCATTCGCCGGCATTGCAGAAGAGCACCAGCGGTGCGCCCTTGTCGGCGGGCAGCCTGGCGACGTCGAACTGGTCCTGCGCGCGGTCGAAGTCGACCGACTTCGCGCTCTTCTCCCGGTACGGCACGCTCTTCGCGCCCTTGATCGTCTTCTCCGCATACTCCGCGGCGACGCGCGCGTCGATGAAAGGCACGCCGCGGTCGAGCATCTGCTTGGCCTGCTGCGCGCCGATTACTTTCACGCCATCGAGCGTGGCGGGCGTCTCCGACGCCGACGCCGCGCCCGCGAAGGCGCAACCGATCACGACCGCGCCGGCGATGCGTCCCAGCATCCGGCGTGCACCTGCGACATTTCCGTACATGTTCCCGCTCCCCGTGGGTTGTTCGATGGACGCAGTGTCGCGTCCGGGGAAAGCCGGGTCTTGGAACTAATTCACCATTTGCAATTTCAATTGCAACCCCTTTGCCGCGCGGGTCGTCCCCGGTTTCACCATTCGGATCACGGATCTTGGGCGCGGAATTCCGGCCCGGTTGCCGCAGCCGCGCGACACTTATGGAATGACGCGACCCCATTCGCCCTGGAGGTGATCATGCTGCGTGGCGACGCCCGTATTTCCGTTGTATTGCCCGCCGTGCTCGTTCCTTTCGCGACGACGAGCGCGAGGCCCGGATCCGGCGCGATGTCGGGCAGGAAGGAACGCTGACCCGTGAAGCGGCTCTGGACAGTCCTCAAGTACACGTTCGCCGTCACGCTGATGCTCATCGCCGTGCTGTTCGTCTACCTCGGCTTCTTCCGCAAGGACCCCGACATCGCATACAGGCAGTCGCCCGTGGTGCGCGAGCTCGACCAGGCCGAGCGCGACGGCAAGGACACGCTGAAGATCCTCGTGGGCCGCATCGGCTCGCTGAGCGACGAGGAGGCGCGCCACGTGCTGCGCTGGCTGGAGTCCCGGCAGACGCGCGGAGAGATTCCCTATCTCTACCTGATCGGCATGTACCACGCGAGGCTCAAGCAGGGCGAGCAGGCCCTTCGCTATGTGGGCGCGGGTTCGCTCGTCTATCGCGTCGACCGCGAGAAGTGCGGCGACCCGACCGCGGGCCAGGCGGTGCCGATCATCGAAAGCGCCTTTGGCCTCGGCAAGGCGCAGGCCGCGTTGAAGACCCGGCCGGAAGTACGCCAGAGCGTCGTAGCCTGGGCGCTCGACTACGAGGAGAAGCATCCCGACCGGCCGATGCCACGATGGATCTGCGCGCACGGCCTCGGTGCCTTCGGAGGCCGCGCGGCAAGTCCTCCGTCGCCCGCCGAGTGGCAGGAGAAACGCCGCAAGATCCGCGCGGACTTCGAGAAGTCGTACGCCGCGGCCGGTTGATCGCCCCTCACCGCGTCTCCCACGCGGCAACGCGAGCCACACGGCGCCGGATTCTGGAATACATTCCTGCAATCACCTCCCGTCATCTTCATGGAGCGCGTGCTATGAACACGATCAGGGCGTGGTGCGGTTTGGCAGCTGCAGTCGTCGCATGCTCGGTTCTCGCCGCCTGCCAGGGGGGCGGCCCAACGCTATCGCGCGGTGGCGATGCCGCGATCCGCATCGGCGAGAACGACCTCGGCGGCGTGGTGACGAGCGCCCACGGACCGGAGGCCGGCGTCTGGGTGATCGCCGAGACCACGGAGCTGCCCACGCGGTTAGCGAAGATCGTGGTCACCGACGAGCAGGGCCGCTATCTCATCCCCGACCTGCCGAAGGCGAGCTACAGCGTCTGGGTGCGCGGCTACGGCCTGGTCGATTCGCCGAAAGTGCAAGGCGCGCCCGGGATGAGCCTCGATTTGAAAGCGGTCGTGGCGCCCAGCGCGTCCGCCGCAGCCGAATACTACCCGCCGATCTACTGGTACTCGATGCTCAGGATTCCGCCCAAGGGCGAGTTTCCCCTGGGACGCGCGGCGAGCCAGGGCGAATGGCTGAACGGCGTGAAGACCAACGGCTGCATGTCGTGCCACGCGATCGGCACCCGGGGCACGCGTACCATTTCGAAAGACCTTGGCGAGTTCAAGTCCTCGGAGGAGGCGTGGGGGCGGCGCATCGCATCGGGCCAGGCGATGACGCAGATGACGACCGTCCTCGGAAGGCTCGATCCGCCGCGCGCGCTGGCGCTCTTCGGCGACTGGACCGATCGCATCGCCGCGGGCGAGCTGCCGGCCTCGAAGCCTTCGCGTCCGCAAGGGGTGGAGCGCAACGTGGTCCTCACGCTGTGGGACTGGAGCACGCCCACCGGCTATCTCCACGACCTGATCGGCACCGAC
>Ga0207698_10002221_pt1 | contig 11474 bp, 5 predicted proteins | sample KBSCornC22_FD_184298 | JGI IMG/M metagenome (GOLD analysis project Ga0207698, IMG submission 184298) | Corn rhizosphere microbial communities from Kellogg Biological Station, Michigan, USA - KBS Corn C2-2 (SPAdes) (version 2) | ecosystem: Host-associated > Plants > Roots > Rhizosphere > Soil ...
ATCTTCAGCAAACTTTCTGCTCGTTTCAACACTATCCGGAATGCCACGCCCTGGCGGGTTTATAGCTATTCCCCTTAAAAATATCGGATGATTATTTAAATATAGATTTCCATTCTTTGCTTCAAAAAAACGGAAGCCTATACGCTGATTTTGCTGTTCGGTTTTTCCATCTAAATTTTCTGTAAATATTAATTGATAAAGATTAGGATTTACAAGTGTCCATTCTTTTACTTTTAAATTATTTACATAAAAGAGAAGTTTATTTTCAACGCTTTTTATTTCAGCAATTGGAACTTCTTTATCAAATACTATTTCTTGTGATTTATCATCAACAATTTTTATATTAAATTTTGCGCCCGATGGAATTGTATTAAAGCTTGCTTCAAGCTTTAATGAATTTTGAGTGGTGAATGTTAGAATTCTTTTGATGTTATTTTGTCCATACGATTTGTTTACAAATGCAGAAATTAAAATGCACAGGCTTATTAAAATAACAATCTTCTTTTGTTTATAATTAATCATTCAACTTTTATTTAAGAAATTCTTTTTTGAAGTGCAATCATTTTTTTAGCCATCCGTTCTCTCATTTTTTTTGCGGAAGGTGAATCGAAATGTGTTTTATCACCTTTGTCTTTTAAGCCTTTTGAAGAAGCGATTGCAGTATTGCTTACCTGTGCTGGCAACTGCTTTAATACAACATTTATATTTTGATATTGTTCTTTATAACGGCCAAGCTCACCCGCAACAAAGGGTACAGAATTATTTCCGGCTAACGTTCTTATTCTTTCAATTAATTCTTTGAGCTTGTCAAGATACAGGGCAGCCTTTTCAGGACTACTATCTGATTCTCCCTGCAGCCAGATAATACCTTTAAGCACTCCTGACTTTTCAGCTTCCTGCAGTCGTACTGCCATGTGATCATAAGGATGTGTTTTAGTTGCTTTATCGAATGCACCAGGTTTCCAAACATCAATTGAGGTGCCGCCAACTGCGCATGGAATCAACCCTATTTTATGTGCAGGATTTTTCTTAGTCATCGATATACCAAGAGACAAACCCGGGCCTACGCCTGCAATAGAAGGCTTATCAAAATGCAATGGATTTTTTGCAGGCACCCACGCATTTTCTTTGTTAAGCATAAACACACGCGGATCTTGCTGATCTATAAATTTCCCTGTTATCAATCCGCGGCCTGCCATGTTTGACTGGCCAATAAGCAAATACAAATCGAAAGAAGAATCAGTAAAATCTAAATCATCTTTAGCATCACGACTCATTTTTTTGGATACATTTTTATTATCATTGATTGCATCACTTTTATTTTTTAAAGCAAAAAAATTAAATGTTCCTTCAGCATTACATACAATGAAGACTGTCATGCAAAGCAGCAATGCAATTGTAATTTTATTTGTGGTCTCTTTTTTATTTTTATTCATTGCCAAATGATTTTATTTCGGCGGTTTAGGTTCTTTCTCTTTTAAAGTAAGTAATAACGGTTGCGCCTGTATGTCATTATTAGTAATTGCTTTAATAAAAATGGCTGCTGTTTTAGTTTCAGAGGTAAGTGTGCCGGTAATATTTAGTGTAATGCTTTTGTCTTCGCCCGCTTCTAACTGGAACGGATATTCGATTTTATCTGCGGAAAATCCTTTAGGTAATTCCAATAAAACTTTTCCCTTTGCAGGAATATTTTTTATTCCTTTGATAGTAATAACCTGTATGATTTTAGTTTCTTTATCAAGGGGCATTTGAAAATCTCCGCCAAGATCATTTGTTACGACTGTATGCGGATTAAACAATATGCGAACAGGTGAAAACATTACACTCCACCCCAGTTTTTTATGTGCACGGTCGTAGGATATAAGGCCTTTTAAATGAAAGGGCGGGCGCGGATCAGGACTGCCACCGGTCCAGCTTGGGCGGCACCAGAATTCAGAAGAACTCCAATACATCTTTCCAAAGAAATGTTTTTTATTATCTAATAAACGATTATGTGCATCTATTACAAAGCCCTGGTAAAACTCAGTACTCTTCCCTGTTCCTGGCTTGTCAGTAATCGCTTCGGCTCCGTATTCAGAAAGCATAATTGGTTTATTACCCGCATAAGCCTGAACAGATTCAAGAAGGTTGGCAATTACATTTACATCTTTTGCATACCAGCCGGCATAATAATTTTGTGCAACAAAATCCTGGTATTCGAATGTAGTATCAGTTGTGTGCCGGTGTGTTACCTGCGTAAATAATCTTGCGGGGTCTAATGATCGGCCAACCTTAATAGTATCTCTTACATATTCTGCAGCGCCATCCTGTTCAGTAAAATTTTCATTGCCCACCGACCAGCCTATTATACAAGGATGACTTCTATCTCGTCTAATCATCCCCGTTAGTTGCTGTGCAGCAAATTGTTTTACTTCTTCAGATGCAAGAACATCACCTTTCAAGCCGGTAACATTTATTTCTTCAATTACCATAAGGCCTAACTCATCAGCGGCATCCAGTTGCGCAGGAGTTGTAGGATAATGAGCGGGGCGAAAGAAACGGAAACCTTTATCGCGCAATTCTTTTAATTCTTCATAAGGCAACCTGTCTGGCTGTGTTTTACCAAGCCCGGGATAATCAGCATGCCTGTCAAAGCCTTGTAAACCCTGGATAATTTTGTTGTTGATTAAAATATCACGGCCTTTAACTTTTACATCGCGAAATCCTGTACGCACTTGTAAAGTTTCGAAATCTCCTTTAGCGATAACCTTATACAAATGTGGTGATTCAGGATTCCACAGGGACGGATTATTTACTTTGATAGCCTGAAGTTTAATAACATTTTCACCGGCAGGAAGCTTTGCACTTAGCTTAAATGGTCCTGCTACTTTATTGCCTGAAATATTATAAACTTCTATTTGGAGGTTTTTCACTTTTAATGATGATGTTGCATTTAACCCGGTCAGGTACAATTGTAAAGTGCCATCCATACTGCCTTCTGCACGAAGATCAGCAACTGAAACCAAGGGATAGCGTTCAATGTGCACTTCCTGTAAAAGGCCGCCCCAGTTCCAATAGAATTCGTTTATTCTTTTAAACACACCCATTGTAGTGAAACGATTATCAACAATAACTGCTATTTCATTTTCTCCGTCTTTTACATATTTACTGATATTAAATCTTGAAGGAAGATAACCGCCGCGGGTATCGCCTGCTTCGCTTCCATTAATGAAAACGCGGCCTGTCCAGTAACAGGATTGCAGTACGATAAATAGTTGCTCATCTTTATTTTTGACAGAAATATTTATCGCTTTTTTATAGATGCCCAGAATTCCTTCATACACATTCCATTTTTTATTTATAGCGCCAAGAGAACCGGGAACTAAGATTTTCGTCCATGCGCCACCGTTATACCTGGTATTTACTGCTGCCGGCGTTTCACCTTCCAAAGCATTTAAAGTAAGGTCACTGCTTTCTGCAAATTGCCATTCACCGGTTAAGCTGATTTTAGATGTGCTTTTTATCTGTGTTCCCTGTATGGTTTTTGTTTCAATTGTTTTCGTTCCCTCTTTTATATCTGCCTCTACACGCAATTCATGATTGCCTTCGCTAAACCATGCGGGGTCTGTAACCGTGTTCCACACTGGTTTTATATTCATTTTGGAAGCATATAAATCAGTAAGTTCCGACACCAACATTCCGTCGATAAAAAATCTGACAGCAGTTGTGCCCTCTGGTGGATTTGCCTGTAAATGCAAAAGTTGCGCTGGTTGTTCACTGCCTGGATCGTCATACAAAGCATGTGGAGACGGATCTCCAAATGCCTTGGTAATAGAATTGCTTACTAATAATGATGCCGCTGTACTACTGCTTATTTTGAGAAATTGTTTTCTATTCAGCATATACTGTTGCTTATTAATGTTTCAAAAAAAATGAACCTAAGAAACATACGCAGCAGAGTCGCCTGTCTTAATCAGGAAAATATTGCCGGTATATTTCTCATACTGTTCAATGCTTACTGCTTAATTATTTTTAATCCGCTAAAGATTGGTTTACCTTTTATTGGGTTAAATGAAATATCAAGACCTTCGCCATTTGCAGCTTTTACTATAAAAGTTTTTTTATCAGCAATACAAAATCCATACTCAGCTGCGAGGTCAAGATGATTGATCAATCTTTCGCCATTTATACTTACATCAAAAACCCTATCACCAGGTTGTATTTTTTCTGTTTCAATAAAAGATAACTCTACTTTATAGTTACCATCAGGAATGTCGATGCGATAATCCGTAACACTATCCAGATAAGAATAATAAAGAGGCGTTTGTGTGGTATTCTTTATCATATATTTCAGGTTCATAGTAGAAGGCTTGCCCGAAGTATATCCATAACTACCTTTTTTGTAAGGCTGGTCCTGGAACCAAACAGTACCGCTCTCATCGGTATATTGAGTATTAGAACCTACATTGATATAAATAGATGAAAAAGATTTGGCATTAGTTAAATTATGCGGATATACTTTATTATGAATTACAACAGCGTCTTTAATTGTTTTGCCATTCACTTTTCCAACAGCTTCAATAAAATTATCACCGTCTTTTAGCTGAACAGAGAAACTGCATTTATGAATATCGTCAGGCTTTGCTGTTTTAAGTTTATTTCCATTTAGATATAGTGTTACCTCGTTTAGGTTCGTATATACGTCAACGTTATACCTGGTATCTTCATAACCTGCACGATGTAACCAGTCTCTTGTTGCAATATAAACCATAGCCTCAAGGTTCCAGTTTGCCTTATATAAAAAATAAACATCTTTATATTTCCGGTTCCATGTCATTAATCCTTTTTGGTTTTCACTTGAGATGGTTCCCCCGATATTGGGCTGGGAAAAATCAAACTCATTCCAGATAGCAGTGCCTGCAAGGTATGGCCTGGCATTTATTTGCCTTAAATAACTTTCATGATAGTAACGTTGATATTCTCCTGTAAAATCAAGCCTTTCCGGGTTTGAAGTATTTACCCGCCGGTCGCTTCCTGCACCATATTCACTTATGAAAACAATTTGCTGTGGTTTTGCTGCGTGAATTTTATCCAACGTTTTTCCAAAGTCTTCTACTTTGCCACCGTACCACCCGCTGTATAAATTATGACCAGCTATCTGGGAAATATTATCTAACTGGTATTTTGAATAATCATCGCTTTCATGCATGGCCATTGTGGTATATCTTGTTCTGTCTTCCGAGCGGATCAAACTGTCAAGGCTAAACGCAAATCTTCTTACATCTTTTACGTACGCAGTATCATAATGCTTCTGAATGCGTACTCCGTTTTTACTATCTAACAACACTTCATTCATAGAACCCCATATAATCACTGATGGGTGATTAAAGCTCTGATGAATCATTTCGCGAAGCATATTCTCTGCATTGTTTAAAAATTCAGGGTGAATATTCATATAATTCACTATCGGAATTTCTTCCCAAATAATTATTCCTAATTCATCAGCAAGCTTAAGTACTTCAGGGGCCTGGGGATAATGAGCAAGCCTCATAAAATTCACACCCATATTTTTTATGAGGTGCATATCACGGATATGATCTTCATCAGAAAGTGCAGAACCCTTTCCTTGCATATCCTGGTGGCGGTTGACGCCATGTAAAATATATTTTTTGCCATTAAGAAAAAATCCTTTTGCCGGATCAAAATGAAACCACCTGAACCCGAGAGGATTTGTTACTTCATCAACGATTTTTCCATCTTCGATTAATTGTGTCTGTACTTTGTATAAATAAGGATCTTCCGGACTCCATAAATACGGTTTCCGTATCTCGCCTGATGTGGCCTCCACAATTGTTTGTTCATTCGTATTCAAAGAAATTTCTTTTGAAAAGGTTATGATCTTTTTTCCATATTTATCAAATACAGTATTTACAAATTGAAAGTTTCTTTTTTCGCCAGATTCATTTACAACTGTTGTTTTTACATTTAATGCTGCTTTCTCTGCACTCACTTTTGGTGTAGTAATAAAAACTCCTTTTGAATTATTATTAATTTCTTTGAAATGCAGATCATTTGTAGCAATGATCCATGCATTGCGATAAATGCCACCATATAATGCATAGCCTACAGATAGTGGAGGAATAAAATTGTCATGCGCATTATTTACCTGGACGGCGATAACATTTTCAGCATTGTTACTCCAGTTTAAAGAAGATGTAATGTCAAATGAAAATGCTGTATAGCCTCCTTTATGTTCTCCCTCAAAAGCTCCGTTTACATATATATCCGTAACCTGATTAGCCCCTTCGAAATAAAGAAATACTTTTTTATTTTTTAATGCAGCATCAAGCTTTATGTTTTTTCTATACCAGCCAATACCACGATAATAGGTCTCATCATCATCAAACGGGTCTGTGGCATTCCACGTGTGTGGCAAATTTATTCTTTGCCATTTTGAATCGTCAAAAGAAATTTGTTGTGCATATTCAGTTCCACCTTTATGAAATTCCCAGTTATCATTTATTCCCATTACGATCCTGCTTCCTTGCGCACTGCTTTCGGGAGTAGCATAAACCGTTAAGCAAAAAACAATAAGAATTTTTGTTCTTAGAAAAATATTCATTCGTTAATATCGTTTTTCAACCTGGTAATTAATAGCCAGGGTTTTGCTGCATAGGCGATGTACGATTTGCATCAATTACGGGCTGAGGTATTGGCAATAAAGTATCTCTTGCTGATACAACGGCTCCTGCCACTTTATTATATAATTGCGTTCTTGAAAGCCATGTATGGGTGCGTAATAAAACATAGCGCCTGTCTTCTTCAGAAAATAATTCGCGCGCTCTTTCATCTAAAATAAAATCTATCGTAACATCCGAAGCATCAACAAGCGGAGCGTTTGCCCGTGCCCGTAAGGCATTTATTGCATCAGCAGCTCCCTGTAAATCTCCAAGATCAAAATCAGCCTCAGCCAATAGTAAATAAGTTTCGCCGGCACGTAATAAAATCTGGTCATTGTATTCGGGATCAATCAAAACATTTGTAGGACTTACCCAATCCCATTTTGTGGTTGACGGCCAATTAGGATTAGTAATTTTTTCAGTTCCTGTGCTATCTAAATAAATAGTATCTCCAATGCTGTATCCTTTTGGCGGAGCAGTATTAATCAGGTAATAATATCGCCACGCATAAATGGAACCACGATCGTCGCCGGGAGTATATAAATTCATTTCGAAACGGGTTGGGCTTAACCTTCCAATACCTCTTCCACCATTAGCCGCAACAACCTGTATAGGGCTCGTGCTTTTGCCATCAGTACCTTTAACTTTAAGAGAATAATACCTGTTGACCCAATAGCGGCGCATAATATTGTACCCTTCGCCGCCGGTAGTATTTTCTTCATTTTGAATTACCCATAACGCTTCTGTATTTCCCTGGCTTCTTTTTGAATTACCATCCAAAAACATATCAGTAAACGGAGTACCCGGTGCAGAAGCGTTTACGCCATACCGTGAGGTTATCAATGCATAAGCTGGATTGGTGGTAACTTTTAATGCTTCAATTTTTGCACTATCAGGTTTGCCCATTGATAAATATAATTCTGCTAAGTAATGAGAGGCAACAGCTTGTATAATTTGTGCATCGCTTGATGAAGTAACAGGAAGATTTTGCTCCGCAAATAAAAGATCATCCCGCATTGCATCTCTCACCTCAGCAACGGGTGTTCTTTGCCAGTCTGTTTTAATATTTGCTCCTGTGGACTCTGTAAGTGTAAGCGGAACATCGCCCCACAAATAAGTAAGATGGCGATAACACCATGCCCTGATCAATCTTGCCTGCGCAACAATGTTGTTCTTATCACTTTCTGTCCAGTCAATGCCAGGATCTTCGGAACGATTTATTAAAGTGTTGGCTGCATTAATAGTTTCATAAAGCCAGCTCCACACATTATTATACAGGGCAAATGATGCATTGTTTATCGGCCCCCACTGATTGAATACATCTATTGTAGGATCACGCCAATTGCCATACGCATTGTCAACGCCGATCACTGCCGCCATACACATGATATCGTTTATATCAGCATAACTATAACCAGACCTGTAACGACGTACTTCATCATACAAACCATTTAATGCGTTTTGAAAACCATCTTTGTTGGTAAATAACAGATTTGCTGTAAGCACACCGCGTGAATCTTCATTCAGTTCTTTTTTAGAGCACGCATTCAATACCATTGCGCTTGCGATCACTACCAATATTTTTTTATAAGAATTCATAACTATTAATTAAGTTGAATAATAATAAATTTATAAGGTTACATTTAAGCCGGCTACATATTCTTTCTGAAGAGGACTTGCTGTTTGGCTTCCCAGCTCAGGATCGAGGCCCGTCCAATCGGTGATAGTAAAAGGATTTCTTGCTTCAACATAAATTTTAAGCCGGCTCAATCCTATTTTCTTTAAAATATTATCATTGAAATTATAGCTGAGTGAAATATCTGTTATCCTGATAAAGCTGCTGTTTTCTACAAGTGATACGGCACTCGGGCTGTTATTGGCTGATAAAGAATTAGCGTAATAATCGTTTGTTGGATTAGTGGGCGTCCACCAGTTTTTAATAATAGTATTGTGCCTTACACCAGATTGAACGCCACCTTCGGAAAGTAAAGTATTAACCTGCTTTCTGCCTTCAACGCCATGCATAAATACATACAGGCTAAACTGTTTGTATTTAAAAGTATTTGACATACCCCAGATAAATTTCGGTTCTGTGCGCCCAAGAATAGTTCTGTCGTAACTATTTATAACACCATCGTGATTAATGTCTAATATTTTGGCTGAACCCGGATGAATAGTGCCCTGCGGTGTATTTGCCGTATCATCTTTCGCCTGCCATACGCCATTATACACGTAACCAAAATCCACGTTTATAGGGTGGCCAATAAACCATTGATTCAATGTATCATCTTTTCCATCGCCGTAAAGTGCAACAATTTTATTTCTATTGATTGCAATATTTCCGTTTATGGTCCAGGTAAAATCTCTCGTTTGAATATTGACAGAACTGAGAGCAAGTTCGAATCCCCGATTACTTGTTTTTCCAATATTTTGAGTAATAGTGCTGATGCCTTGCACAGGTGATATTTGCCTGTCTAATAATAAGTCGTGTGTTTGTGCATTATAATAATCAAGAGAACCCTGTAAACGTCCGTTAAAAATTCCAAAATCCAAACCTACGTTTGCAGTATTAGTAGTTTCCCAATGGAGATCAGGGTTATCAAGCGATGCTGGTACATAACCTGGCTCTGTTACAATTCCATCAATATAAGAACGTGTAGTTAATCTGGCTAATACTGCGTAAGGATCGATTGCCTGGTTACCATTACGGCCATAAGAAACACGCAATTTTAAATGAGAAATTAAATTATTATTCTTCATAAATGCTTCATTGGAAATATTCCATCCAAGCGCAACTGACGGAAAGAAACCATATTTGTAATTTTCCCCAAACACAGAAGAACCATCTCGTCTGCCCGTTACCGTTAGTAAATACCTTTCATCGTAATTATAATTTAATCTTGCCATTTGTGAAATTAAAGTTCGTTTCACATAAGAAGCAGTTGGATGAACTGCTAAAGCGACTTCCGGATTGTATGCAGTTAAAACATCACTTGGAAATTGTTGGGCACTTAATGTATTGGCAGTAGTTATATCTTTTTCAAAACTGTATAACCCGGTAAAGCTGATAGAGTGTTTATTGAAGGCACGGTCGTAAGTGAGAATATTTTCAACAGTATAGTCATTTATATTGCTGTTGCTTGAACTAAGATCTCCATTATTTGATAAGCCGTCTAAAGTATTTCTTCCATAATAAGTACTTATATTTCTTGCATGATATTCTACCCCGGTATTAAGCCGATAACCTAATCCTTTAATAAAAGGAAATTTAACCTGTAGATAATTCGTGGTAAAAATATTGTATGCATTATCTGTGCTTTGTGCTAATGTAGGAGCAAGAGGATTTCCAAAGTGCACATCCTGCGGCCAGGGATAAATAGTGAGTTTACCAAGAGAATCAAATGCAGTAGTAAGAGGATTAAAAAAATATGCTCCGTCCTCACCACTAAAATTTGCGGGAAGACCGGCACGATTATCATAAGTTAAACCAGTATGCGTACCATACGTAAGCCAGTCAGTTATATTAGCTTCTACATTAATTCTTGTTCCTAATTGTTTAAAATTGTCATTTACGGCAACACCTTTCACTTGCAAATAATTGACCGAGCCATAATATTTAATATTTTTATTTCCTCCCCTCACATTTACGGAATGCCGCATTTTCATACCGGTTTGTGTAGCGAGATCCAGCCAATCAGGAAATTTTTTTGAATCATATATATCCTGTTCAGATGTTGTTATGGAATTTTGACCTTCTCTCGTAACCTTAAACTGGTAAAATTGTTCGGGTGATAAAACAGGCGGAAGATTGGCAATTTTTTCTATGCCCTCATAGCCTGAGTAAGAGATAACGGGTTTACCGTTAATTCCTGTTTTGGTTGTAACAAGAATAACACCATTCGAACCGCGTGAACCATAAATAGCTGCTGCAGATGCATCTTTTAAAACATCTATAGACTCAATATCAGTTGTTCCAATGTCTGACAAGCTTCCGTTATAAGGAATACCATCTACAATATAAAGCGGGTCGGTACTTGCCTTAATTGATTTTTGTCCGCGAATTAAAATGCTCACATTATTTCCTTCTGCTCCTCCACCGTTGGTTGTAACGGACACACCCGGCAATGCGCCTTCAAGTGCCTGAACAAAATTTGTGTTTGGTAAATCCTCTAGACGTTTTTTATCTATTGACATAACCGAACCGGTAATATCTTTACGTTTTTGAGTTCCATAACCCACCACGACTACAGCTTCCAAAGCTTCATTGGATTTTTCCATTTTCACATCGACTGTTCCTGAAGTTTGTGTTACTTCTTTAGTAGTAAAACCTACAAAAGAAAATACAAGAATGTTTCCGGAAGGTTTGGTAACGGTTAATTTATAAGTTCCGTCTTTTGCAGTAGCAGTACCAATTGTTGAGCCTTCAACTAATACGGATACATTTGCTAAAGGATTTCCACTTGCGTCTGTAACTTTACCTGTTATGGTGTTATTCTGTGCAGAGAGAGCAAACGGAATTAAAAAAAAAGTGATAATAAAATGCAATCGTGTTAATAGTATCATAGCAATCTTTTGGGAATGATTTAATCAGATTTCATAGCTGCCAGAATAAAGTATGATTAGCTGAGGACAACTAAATAGCAATAAAACCTTCTACAAAAATATCTTAATTTACGCTGCAAGGTGCAAACCCATATCGGGAAATGCCATAAATTCAATACTACAACGATTGAAATTGTTTAGTACGGAATAAATAACCAGTATAAAATGATATGAAAAAGGGAGTTACTCTGAAAGATATCGCCCGGAAATTGA
>Ga0207698_10002224_pt1 | contig 11467 bp, 5 predicted proteins | sample KBSCornC22_FD_184298 | JGI IMG/M metagenome (GOLD analysis project Ga0207698, IMG submission 184298) | Corn rhizosphere microbial communities from Kellogg Biological Station, Michigan, USA - KBS Corn C2-2 (SPAdes) (version 2) | ecosystem: Host-associated > Plants > Roots > Rhizosphere > Soil ...
CATCGACGTGGTACGCGTCATACGCCGCTGCCGTCATGCAGGCGTGATTCGGCAATACGCGCACGCGGCTGCCGATCGGCAATGCCGCGAACATCGCGGCTGACTCGGTGGCGTCGCGCGCCGCGATCAGACCGTGTTCCTGATTCACCTCGACGACCTGCAAACCCGATAGCGGCCGTCCGTCGATAGCGCAGACCTGTCCGTAGCCGTAGTCGATGGCCTGGCTCGCGGTGCCGTGGTCCTTCGACAAGGCGAGCCCGCCCGCGTCGATGATCACGCGTCCGGTGTCACGCTTGTGGCTGATGACCGTCGCCAGTACCGATAGCGCGATATCGTCCAGCGTGCAGACGCCGAGGTTGCTCTGCACGAGATCGTTGAATACATAGACGCCGACGCGCGCCTCGGTCACGCCGCTCAGGTCCTCCGCAAAGCTCACACTCGGCGTGGAGCCGACGCTGACGCGCGCGCACTCGATGCCCGCTTCGCGCAATCGCGCTGCGGCCTGCACCACGGCGTCGCGTTCGAGTTCCGCATGCCGGCGCAGCGCATCGGCGCCGATGCAGTTATACGACGCGCCCGCATGCGTCATGACGCCGCCGAAGCGCAGATGCGAGGCAGCTTCGAGGCCGCGCGCGATCTCGACGACGCGAGCATCGTCGGGACGCAGTCCGGCGCGATGGCCGTCGGCGTCGATCTCGATGAGCACCTCGAAGGTCACGTCTTCGCGCCGCGCGGCCGTGGCGATCTCGGCCGCCGTCGCGACATCGTCGACGATGATTTGCAGATGTGCGCCAGCCCTCGCGAGCGCAGCCGCGCGCGCGAGCTTCGACGGCACGAAGCTCACGGCGTAGAGCAGATCGCGAAAACCGTCGGCGAAGAAGTACTCGGCTTCGCGCAGCGTCGACACGGTGATCGGGCCGGTATTGCCGCCGAAGATGCGTCGCGCAATCTGCGTGCACTTGGCGGTCTTCACATGTGGCCTGAGGCCCACGCCAAGCCGCGCGGCGATGGCATTCATGCGCGCGATGTTGCGGTCGAGGCGCGCGAGATCGACGACGAGGCCCGGTGTGTCGATATCGAATCGTTGCGGAACGGAAGGTGCAGACGCAGGCATGAAGACGATCCGGCAGACACAGGGACGCCATTGTCGCCGACCGTGTGCGTGACCGCAGCCGTGGCGCGACTGATGTGTCGATACGAGCCGCACGACCACGCGATCGCACGGCTGCGGCACGGTGTCGCAGGTCCTGCTCCATCGATTGACGGCATAGCTAGCAGCAGCTATTAGTTAACTAACTAATTAACCGCTGAACTGCTCATGGAAAAGGTATTCGAGGCACTCGCATCGACGGCGCGGCGCAAGATCCTCGCCTACCTCAATCAGGGTGAACTCAGCGCCGGCGAGATCGCCGAACGCTTCGACTTCAGCAAGCCGGCGCTGTCCGGCCATCTGCGCATACTCGAACAGGCTGGCCTCATCGCGCGCGAAAAGCGCGGCCAGTTCGTCTATTTCAAGCTCGTCCCCGACCGCCTCGCCAACACCGTGTTTGCCTGGGCAGCTGAGCTGTGTCCCGTCGCTGGACCGCTCAAGCGCGAGAGCCGTGCGCGGGCGAGCCGCAGCCGCTGATGGCATGCACGTGATCCGACACGCAAGCCCGCAACAGAGCAGGAGCACGGCCATGCTGGCCTTGACCGAAGTGGTGCAGACGTTTCCGAGCGTACGCCTGCCGGGTGCGGGCGACGGCCCGCCCGTGGAGGTGTCGCTGATCGCGCAGCTGGGCATCGGCGCGGGCGATCAGCTCTATGCCGGCGCAACCGCACGGCAACGCGCGCACGCGCAGTTCGTCGACGAACTCGACGAGCCCTCGACGCGTCTCGCCGGCATGGACCTCGCGCACGGCGATGCGACCTCGCTGTATTCCTTCGCGGTCGGCCCGCGCGGCCATCCGTTCCATCGTCACGCGGGCCATCGCGTGTTCACGGCGGTATCCGGCAGCGGCGGCGCGCAATTGAGATTCTCGAGCGCGAGCAGCAGCGACATCGCACGTGATCCGCGCAGCTTCCTGCGTCAGCTGCGCTTCGTCGACATTCCACCCGACAGCGTGTTTACCGTGCGCTTTGCCGGCGAGACCTGGCATCAGTTTGCACCGCGCGACGCGGCCGCGGCGCATCCGGCGCTGTTTGCGCTGTCGTGCCATACCAACGAACTCGGCGGCAATCTGCCGGACGAACTGCGTGCGCGCGTCGAGGCCGGCGCCGCGACGATTCCGTCGCTGACGGAACTGCTGCCCGCCGCCGTGAACACATTGCTCGCGAGCGACGAACACGATCCGGCACGCGTACCGACCGTCGCGCTGTCGCTGTACGCGCCGGCTGCTTCGGCGCAAGGCGCGGTCTGCCGCGGTCTGCGCAGCGTGTTCGGCCGCGTGCGTGGACGGTTGCGCCGGTGGCGCGCGTCGCCGGGCTTCCTGTCCGACAACGGCAGCGGCCACGCGGTCGTGACGCAGCCGCTGCCAGCCGGTTCGCTGCTCGCTGACGCGCTCGCGCAGGACTGCCACCACGAAGATTCTTTCGTACTCGAAACCGCGCCCGGCGAGCTGCGCGCCGATTCGGCCCGCGCCTGGCTGTCGGCGCTGCTGCAGGGTTTTCTCGACAATCGACCGCGCGGCGTATCGCGCCTGATGGCGCTGCGCAACGCGCTCCTGCGTCCGCTCGGACTACGTACGAGCCCGCTCGGGTGTCCGGTGTCGTCGCTGCTGTGTGCGCAGCCGGAACGTCGCTTCGATGCGCGCTTTCCGGTGCTCGACCAGCTCGTCGCGGACGACGACTGCAGTGCCGAAGTCCTGCTCGGCGCCGACGACAAGCACCTGCGGTTCCGCTCCAGCGTGCGCGTCGATCTCGTCGCCGACGGTCGCGTGCGTTTCAGCCTGAGCACACGCGTGCAGTGCAAGAACCTGTTCGGCCGTTTCTACATGGCCAGCATCGACCGCGTGCATCGCAGCTACATCGCGCCGGCGATGCTGCAACTCGCGACGGCGTGGGCTATTCGGGAGCGTGCGTGAAACGGTGCAACACGCTGGCCACGCAGAACGGTCTCAACGTGATGTCGTTTGCGCGGCACGTTGCGTCGAGGCGGGCAGCCAAACGCCCGCAAGATGCGGGCGTTTGGCGCTTGTCTCGATCAGCTGCGGCACGCAAGAGGCGCGCCGTCCGATCGTGTATCGCTGAGCTTTAAAACTTCACGCTGAACCGCGCCCAGTAGTAGCGCCCGACCGTGTCGAACGTGACCGGATCGGTATTGCCGTTGGCCACGTTGTTCTGGAACAGGATCGGTGGCTGCTTGTCGAACGCGTTGTCCACGCCGAGCTCCACGCGTGCGTTGATCGGTTCGATGCGATAGCCGACCTGCAGGTTATGGTAGGTCGAGGCGCCGTAGCCGACGACGACGTTGGCGAAGGTGCCGTCGGCGGAATCACCGCCCGGCCGCAGGGTGCCCAGATCGAAGCCATGCACATAGCGCGTGGTCCAGCTCGCATCGAGATTGCCCAGCTCCCAGTTCAACGAACCCAGGCCGCGCCAGCGCGCGTAGTTGCCGAGCTGGCGGTTGAACTGGCCGGCCGCGAAAATCGAGCCGGTCGCGGTGCCGGTGTTGTCGCGGATCAGCTGGTTGAACTGCGCCGTATACGTGGCATCGAGACCGACCCGGAAGGTGCCGATCGGCGTCTCCGGCAGGCGGTACTTGATGCTGAAATCCGCGCCCTTCGCGTCGAGGCGACCGAGGTTCAAGGTCGGCTGGTCGATGTAGAACACCTGGCCGTCCGCTTCGAAGCGGTGGATGAAGTCGCAGAGGTTGCCCGCTGTGTAGCACTGCAGCGCAACGGTGTTGACGTCGAGCGCGCTGATGTTGTCGTTCAGCGCGAAGCGCCAGAAGTCCACGCTCGTCGACAGTCCTTCGATCCAGCTCGGGTCATACACGATGCCCCAGGTGAACGCCTTGCCCTTTTCCGGCCTGAGGTTTGGATTGCCCGCGACCAGGCCCGTGGTCTGGCCGTTGGGCGGTCCCGGGAAACTGCCGTCGCGCACGACGTTCTCGCAGGCGCGGTCGATGTTCGCATTCGCGCCGACCGGCGAAGTCACGCCGATGCACGGATCGCGGAACGTTGGCGCGTTCGAGGTCGGCGCCGCGAACAGATTCGAGATCGTCGGTGCGCGGAACACTTCGGCGATCGTGCCGCGCAGCAGCACGTCGTCGAGCGGACGCCACTCGACGCCGAACTTCGAGTTGGTCGAATTGCCGAACGAGGAATATTTCGAATAGCGCGAACCCAGTGTGATGTTCAGCGTCTTCGCGAACGCCACGTCGCGCAGGATCGGCACGAAGGCTTCGCCGTAGAGTTCCTTGACGTTGTAGCCACCGATCACGGCCGAGGTACAGGTCTCCTGCGACAGCTGGCAGTTGGTGAAATCCGGCGGCAGCGACGTGATGAGGAAATCCGGGCTGAAGCTCGAATATTCCTTTCGGTACGACGCGCCGAGCGCAAGGCTGACCACGCCGGCCGGCAGCTCGAACAGTTCGCCGTTGGTGTTGATTTCGCCCTCACGCTGCAGATACAGCAGGCTCGTGCGATACGGCGCCCGGAGCAGCGCGAAGCCTTCGGGTGTTTCCGCGGGATTGAACGGATTGACCGGAATGCAGCCGGCGATCGGCGCGTCGGGCGTGCCGCAGGTCGGCACGCCGGCAGCGTCGATGAAGGACGGGCCCAGTGCGTTCGTGAGATTCGGCTGGAAGATATAGCCGCCGAACTGGCGGTGCTGCGAGAAGTGGCCGTAGGTGAAGTTCGCGTCCCACTGCCAGCTGCTATTGCCGAAGCCACCGCGCAGGCCGAGATTGATCTGGTCGGTGACGACCGCCGTCGATGCGGCGCGGTTGCCGACCGCTTCGAGGCGCAGGAAGAACGCGTTGCCCGAATCGTTGTCGCCGCTGCGGCCGAAATCGATGCCGAACGGGTTGTAGACGCTGTTGGCGGAGATCAGCACATTGTCGTTGCGCGCGTCGAACGGCAGCGGCGCGATCGCGAACGCAGCGCGCGTCTTATTGTGGAACGCCTCGATATACGCTTCCACATTGTCACTGAGCCGGTAGTTGCCGACGACGAACAGGCTGCCGCGTTCCTGCGGCGTCAGCTCGAGGTTGCCGACGGCCTGGAAGTTGTATGCGTCCGAAGCCGGGTCATAGCACTTGTAGTCGCTCATCGACTGACCGCCCGCGCCCGGAATGCGCGTGACGGACCCGGCGGAATTGGCCGGACAGTTGAACGGTGCGAGCAGATCGGGCGGCAGGAAAATGCGTCCGCGCGGCGTGCGGCTCGAACCGCCCGCGACGACGGAACCCGACGACAGGTACAGCGCCTCGCGCGAGAAGTTGCGATCGGCGGCCGACACCGCGTCCTGCTTGTGGTAGTTCACACCAACCATGAGGCTGCCCTTGTCGCTGGTATGCCCCATCGTCATGGTCACGCCCTTGCGCTGGCCGTCGTCGGCGTCGGCGATGCCGTAGTCGACGCCGAACTCGATGCCCTGGTAATCCTTGCGCAGGATGAAGTTGACGACGCCGCCGATCGCGTCGGAACCGTAGATCGCCGACGCGCCGTCCTTGAGCACTTCGACGCGCTCGATCAGGTTGATCGGAATCGCGTTGACGTCCGGAGCCGGACCGGCGAGACGACGTCCGTTGACGAGGATCAGCGTGCGCGCGGTGCCGAGGCCGCGCAGATCGATCGTCGCTGCGCCCGTGCCGCCGCCGTTGTTGACCGCGCCGTTGGTCGCCGTCGCGCCGCCGGCGATGACCGGCGTGCTTTGCAGCAGGTCGCCGACCGTGAGCTTGCCGGTCTTCTCGATCTGTCCCTTGTCGATGACGAACACCGGGCTCGCGGTTTCGAGGTCGACGCGGCGGATGCGCGAGCCGGTGACGACGATGGTTTCGAGCTTGTCCGCTTCGGACGCCGGCTCGGGCTGCTGTGCCGCTGCGGGCAGCGCGAAGCAGCCGAACAGCAGTGCACCCGCACCGACACTGGGGCCGGCGAGCGCCGACCGTACGGCTCGGGGGAGCGAAGGATTGAACATGTGTTTCTCCTGAAATTATTCACAAATCGACCGCAGCGCCACCCGCCGGTGGTCGAGGCAATGGCGGCATCGGCGCGATCCATGAGCGCGCAGGCAAGGCCGGCAAAACCGGGAAGAACCCGGTGCGGCAACGTTAAAAATCTGTGGGTGCGCCGAGTTGTCGCGAGTTGGCAGACGGCGTTGCGGAAACTGCGCGGCGCAGTAATTCACTACTGTCGCAACGTCGCTTGCGCGGATTGCGTACGCCGATGCCGTGTTCGCGGCGCAGCGCGGCCGCGCTGATGCCGAAGCGCTGCTTGAACAGGCGCGAGAACGCGCAGCGGTTCTCGAAGCCGCTCGCGCCGGCGATCTCGCTGATCGCGAGCGGCGAGCAGCGCACGAGCCGACGCGCGCGTTCGAGGCGACGGTCGACGAGATACGCATGCGGCGTCTCGTCATAGACCGAGTGGAACGCGCGGATGAAGTGCCACGGCGAATAGCTCGCGACACGCGCGAGTTCGGGAATGTCGAGCTCCTGCTCGCAGCGCGTGGCCATGAGATTGCGCACGCGCTGCAGGCGCAGGAACACGTTCTGACGCTGCGCGAGCGTGCGGCCGGGACAGCGCTCGATCATCGCGGCGAAATCGGACTGCAGATCGACGACGCCACCGAGCAGATCGTCGACCGCGCTCTGCATCGCATACTCGCCTCTGTTTTCGAGCGTCGCGCGCACGAGGCGCATGGCGAGCCGCCGCAATGTCGGCGCGGCCGCATGCCAGGCCGGCACCAGGCTGGGCTCGGGAGCCAGTGCGCCGCCAGCGCGGACCAGTGCGCGACGCCACGCACTGCGTTGCGCGAGCAGTGCGATCCACAGCGACGTGCCGCGGCCCGTCGCCTGCAGGCGCTGGTCGGCTTCGCTGATCAGCAGTTGCCCGGGCTCCAGCGAGAAGCCGCTGTCGCCATTGGCGAGGCGCAGCTTTCCGCGCAACGGCAGCCAGATGCAGCCGCCGTCGCCTGCCGTCGCGAGCGTCGCGCCGCGCCCGCCGCCGACGATCGCCAGCAGGTTGTCGCCGCAGCGCTGTCGCCATGCGTCGGCGCTGCCGAGTTCCAGTCTTGCGCCGTGCCGCAGGGTTTCACCGATGATTCTCATGTCGTCTCCTTCGCCCGAATCTGGCGACAAGGAATACGGCGGAGCACCGGTGGCCGTCCCGAAATCGAGTGAGCCGGCGACGAGATTGCGCTTAGAAAGCGGTGAAATATCGGCGGGATTTTGCATCGCTGCGCATCAGCCTGCGTTTCAGCGCTGGCCACGCAATAACCGCAACAGACCGATATCCGTGTCGTTGCGCGTGATGCGGATGAGCACGAGGCGTCGTGCATCGGCGGAAACGTCGAAGCTGCGATGATCGATCGCATCGCGCGTGCGCCAGACGATTTCCTCGGTGCCGTGGGTCAGCGTGCGACGGCGCAGCAGGATCTCGTCAGGATCTTCGTCGACACTGTCGAAATACCACAATGCGCCATCGCGCACGTGCCACGCGAAGCGGTTGCCGACCGCAGCGAGAACAGGTTCCTGCGCCTCGTCGTCGCCGAGTATGCGAACGCCAGCGCCGTCGGCGCGGCTGTAGTAGATCGCGCCGCTCGCGGCGTCGGCCTCGACCGCGGCGACGCGTTCGCGCAGCAGGCGCGCCTGCGCGCGCGGTTCTGCAACATGCAGCAATCGCGGCGTGCGCGCGTCGCGGTCGATCAGCAGATAGCCCGCGCGCGGCGCGTACGTACCGAAGCGTACGTCGATCGTTGCGTCGGACACGACCTGCTGCGCCTGGCTATCGAGATCGATCTCGATGAGCTGGCCGTGACCGTCGCGGCGCCTAGTGACGACGACGCGCCGCCCGTCCGCGCTCCACTGTGGATAAAGGAACAGTGCGCCATCGTCATGCGTCAAGGCGTGGCTCTGCCTTGCGGCCGCCTCATGCAGCCAGAGCTGCGGGCTGCCGCCGCGATCGGACACGAAGACGATGCGGCTGCCGTCGGGCGACAGCGCCGCATGGCTGTCGCTGCCGGTCGACGGCGCGAGCTCGCTGGCATCGCGGCCCGGCGAGTCGAGCAGGAGGCCCTGCATGATCGACCGCGTGCGCGGCACTTCGTACGCGAGTGCGTCGCCGCGTGCGGCGATGTCGGGCATCTGCGCCGGTGCAACGCCAAGCGCACTGACCCGGCCGTCGGCGAGATCGACGCGATAGAGCGCCGGGTTGCCCGCATGCGTGGACGCGAACACGAGGCCGCTGCCATCAGGCAGCCAGTCGAAGCCGCGGATCATCGCGGCGAGATGCGTCAGCCTTCGCACCTCGCCGCCGCTCGCCGCAACGACATACAGATCGCAGTACGGCGACAGGCCGCGGCGGAACGCGATGCGGCTGCCGTCCGGCGAGTAATGCGGCGCGAGATCGTGCTCGGCCGTGTCGAACGCGTAGTCGAACGGCTGCGCTTCGCCGCCTTCGACCGCACGCAGCGCGAGACGCGCGGTGCCGGGGCCGTCGAAGCTCGCGATCGCGAAGCTGCGGCCGTCGGGCGACCAGTCGAAGCTTTCAAACATGCCGGTTGCGCATTGCCCGCGCACGCGCTCGGCACCACCGAGCGCATCGACCGTGACGATGCTGCAGTGCTGGCCTTCGTGGCGCACGAACGCGAGCTGCGCGCCGTCGGCCGACCACACGGGCCAGGATTCCTCGCCGATGCCCGAACTCGGCAGCAGCGTGGTCGATGCATTGACGCCGCGCACCTGCACGCGCTGTCGCCCGCTGTCCGGATCGAGCGCGACATAGGCCAGGCGCGAACCGTCGGGCGTCAGGCGCGGTGTTGATTCGGCGCCGGGCTCGGCGGTCAGCATCAGCGGTGCACTGCTCACCGCCGTCATGGCGGCATCGCCTCGGCGCCACAGGTACGCCGCAGCAAGCAGTGCGACGAGCAGCGCTGCAGTACAGATCAAGACAGGCCAGGCGAAGCGCCGGTATCCGGTGCGCGATGCGCGTTGCGGTGCGTGCGTTTTCGACGACTCCGCATGCGTCGGAACCACTTCCTGCGCGTCGCTATCCACGTGCGTGGCCAGCAGCAGGCTGTCCTCCCATTCCACGCCGGCGAGCAGGCGATAGCCCAGGCGCGGCACGGTCTCGATGAAGCGCGGCGTGGCGATGTCGTCACCAAAGATGCGGCGCAGTTCCTTCACTGCCTGGGTCAGCACGTCGCCATCGCCGGCACGCCCGGCCCAGACGCGCTGCAGCAGTTCTTCGCGCATGCGAGTGACGCCGGGCTCACGCGCAAGTTCGAGCAGAACGCCAATCGCCTTCGGTGTGATGCGCTGCGATTCGCCGTCGCCGTGAACGCGCAATGCGCCCACATCGACGCGCCGCCCTGCGATGCACAGGACTCGGCGCACACTCGGATCGGCTATCGCTTCGGGTCGCATCGATCGAATAACGAAGACTTTCGTAGATTGAGCCGAGCATGCCACAAACTCGTGGCTTCGGCACAACTGACGCGCAACGCGTGCAACAGCCGTGACGCAAGACAGTGCGGCGGCGATACGCGTGCGCCCATCGCGCGCGCAAAAAAAGGCGCCGCTGCAGCAGGACAGCGGCGCGCAAGCAACCCGATTGCCGCGCGGGGAAGTGCGCGACGGTCGCAGTGTGGCGCACGCTCCTGCCGACAGTGGTTGCCGTTGCTGCGCGCTTTGCGGAGCCCGCGACGGCGGCGCACGAAAACGCGTGGGCACGGTTCGCCGCCGCAACGCCCGCCATCGCGGATCGATGGCGCTGTCGCCTCATTCGGGGACCACCCGCGCTTTAACTCTTTTCTTACCCGTAAACCCGCATGTTGCCGCCATGCTGCGTCGTTGTGACGCGCGCGCAACTCCACGACAATGCCCCCGGCACGACCAGCACCCGACCAGCCCATGCTTTCAAGTTCGACGTTTTCCGTATCGCCGCCATGCGCGCTCTGCCGCGTGGATGGATGCTTCGCTCCCGCACTGGGCACCGCCGCATGACGCGGCTGTCGATCTTTTCGCTGCTCGCGGTCCTGGCGCTGAGCCTCGGATTCGCCGGTATTCCCGACGTTCGCGCAGCGACCCCACGCAGCAGCGCGCGTGCGACGGCCGCCGCCAAGAAGCCGGCGCGGAAATCGCCCGCGCAGAAGAAAGCGCCGGCCAGGAAGGCCATTCCACCGAGCAAGCGCCCGCCCGCCGTCGCCGCGGTCATGCCCGTGGCCAGCGGCACGATCTCGCCGAAGGCTGGGCTCAGTGTCGCGGCCGACATGAACCTCTGGCTAGATTCGATCGAATCCTCGGGCCAGGTCGCGGGTCTCGCGGTGGCCGTCGTGCAGGGTGACCAGGTACTGCTGCAGCGTGGCATCGGCTTTGCCGACGCGAACGCCGGTACGCCAGTCACGCCCGACACGGTGTTCCGCCTCGCGTCGCTGTCCAAATCGTTTGCGACCACGCTGGCCGGCCTGCTCGTCGACGACGGCTACATCAGCTGGGACAGCCGCATCGGCGGCATCCTGCCGACCTTCGCGCTGAAGGATGCGAGCGCGGCGGAAAAGCTCAGCGTGCGCGACATCCTGAGCCATCGCGTCGGGCTGCCGCACAATGCCTACGATCATCTGCTGGAGCAGGACGAACCGTATCCGCTGCTGGTCGATCGCCTGCGCGAGATCGATCCGATCTGCGGCGTCGGCGACTGCTACAGCTATCAGAACGTCGCCTTCAGTCTGCTCGGCGACGTGACCTACGCAGTGACCGGCGACTTTTTCTATCACCAGGTCGAGAAGCGCATCTTCCATCCGCTGGGCATGACGACAGCGACCTACGGCCGCGACGCGCTCGAATCGAGCCGCGAATGGGCGAAGCCGCATTCGCGCAACGGACGCCGCTGGCTGCCGTTCCAGCCGCGCGAAAACTACTACCACGTCGCGCCGGCCGCGGGCGTCAATGCCAGCATCAAGGACATGAGCCAGTACCTGATCGCGCACATGGGCGGACGCCCCGATGTGCTGCCGACCGAGCTGCTCGATACGCTGCATCGTCCTGTCGTCGCCACGCCGACGGAGATGACCTCGGCGCCGTGGCGCCGCGGCCGCCTGCGCGACGCGCACTACGCGCTGGGCTGGCGCGTGTTCGACTATGCCGGCGAGACGCTCGTGTTCCATGCGGGTGCGGTGCAGGGCTACCGCGGCGTCATCGCGTTCCTGCCGCAGCGCCAGTTCGGCCTGGTCATGCTGTGGAACTGCGAGACCTCGCTGCCGACCGGCCTGCTGCCGATGGCGATGGATCGTTACCTCGGGCTGCCGCAGGTCGATTGGGCTGGCG
>Ga0207698_10002232_pt1 | contig 11451 bp, 7 predicted proteins | sample KBSCornC22_FD_184298 | JGI IMG/M metagenome (GOLD analysis project Ga0207698, IMG submission 184298) | Corn rhizosphere microbial communities from Kellogg Biological Station, Michigan, USA - KBS Corn C2-2 (SPAdes) (version 2) | ecosystem: Host-associated > Plants > Roots > Rhizosphere > Soil ...
CGCGCGGCGGTCCCGACGACATCGCCACGATCGTGCTGAACGACGCGTTCGCCGGCAGCTTCAGCTCCCGCGTCAACATGAACCTGCGCGAGGACAAGCACTGGACCTACGGCACTTTCGCGGCGCTCCCCGATGCGCGCGGCGTGCGCCCGTACTACGTCGTGGCCCCCGTGCAGACCGACAAGACGGCGGAGTCGCTCAAGGAAATCATGAACGAGTTCTCGCGCATCGCCGGCGCCGATCCCCTCTCCGCCGACGAGCTGCAGCATGCGCGTGAAAGGATCACGCTCAAGCTGCCCGGCAATTTCGAGACGACGCAGCAGCTGGCTGGTGCCTATACCACGATCCTCGCCTACGGCCTGCCGGACGATTACTTCAATACTTATGTGCAGAAGGTGATGGCGGTCACGCCCGAGACCGAGAAGGCGCTCGCGGAAAAGCTCATCGCCCCGAACCGCATGACGTGGGTGATCGTGGGCGATCTCGCGAAGATCGAGCCGACGGTGCGTGCCATGAATCTCGGTGAAGTGAAGCGCATCGACGTGGAAGGGAGGGCCACGAGCGTCGCCGCGGCCCAGTGACGATACGGCCGTCGCCCCGCCCAGGGCGACGGCCAGCAGCCCGATTGGACTATCTGTATCTCTGTATGTACCCAGTCGGCACCAAGGTGTCTTGACACGGGTTAAGCCTCGGGCGATAAGGTGGATTACCTTTGGGAACCTCCCCATAGTCAGGGACTGCGAATGACAGAGAGGCAACGCGAAGAGTGGGTCTGCGCCATGCGGCACCACCAGCGTGAGCTCGAGCGACTCGCGGCATCGCTCGCTTCCACGGCACTTCGTACCGCCCTTTCAGGCGAGTGCCTGATCGAGCAGGTGCCGAGGTCGCGGCCGCAGGAAATCTTCATGAACGCGCAGATGATCCGCCACCAGATCAGCGTGGCGCTTCTCGCGTCACGGCTCGAAGCGCCGCTGGAAGCCTAGCGGGCCGCGCCAGCGGGCCGCCGCCGGGCCACGAGGATCCACGCGGTGCCGCTGGCGGCAGCCAGCGTCGATCCCATGACCGTGCCCAGCCGCGCGCGCTCCGTATCCGCCGTATCGGTGAATGCGAGCTGGCCGATGAATAGCGACATCGTGAAACCGATGCCGCCCAGCCACGCACATCCCGCCAGGTCGCGCCACGTGACGCCCGACGGCAGGCGCGCCAGCCCCGCCTTCACGCAGGCCCACGCGAAAAGCGCGATCCCGAGCGGCTTTCCGAACCAGAGCCCCGCCGCCACGCCCGCCGCGATGGGATGCACCGCCATCGCGCGCCATTCGACCGACAGCGTGTCGATGCCCGCGTTGGCGAGCGCGAAGACCGGCACGACGACGAAGGCCACCCACGGCGTGAGGCGATGCTCGATGCGCTGCAGCGGGCTTTGCACGGCGCTGGCGGCGCGCTCGAGCGCGTCGGCGAGCTCGGGCACGCGCGCCTCGGATGCAGCGGCGAGGTTCGCGCGCAGCGCATCGATGTAGGCGAGGAAGTCCGCCGGCGTATGGCGCGAGCGGGCGGGAATCGCGAGCGCGGTGAGCAAGCCCGCGACGGTCGCATGGACACCGGACTGCAGCATCGCGTACCAGAGCGCCACGCCCAGCAACGCGTACGGCATCGGATGGCGGATGCCGGCGCGATTGCAGAGGACCATCGCGACCAGCACCACGGCCGCGAGCTGCAGCCATCCCCAGTGCAGGCCGTGCGCATAGAAGAGCGCGATGACCGCGACGGCAGCGAGATCGTCGGCGATGGCGAGCGCCGTCATGAAGACGATGGCGCCGCGTGGCACGCGCTTGCCCAGCAGCACGAGCACGCCCACGGCGAAGGCGATGTCGGTCGCGGTCGGCACGGCCCAGCCGCCGATCGCATCCGTGCCGGAATTGATGCACGCGTAGATCGCGGCGGGCACGAGCACACCGCCCAGGGCGCCCGCGGCAGGCAACGCGGCATCCCGCAGCGTCGATAGCTCGCCCACCTGCGTCTCCCGCTTGATCTCCAGGCCCACCACGAGGAAGAAGAGCGCCATGAGGCCCTCGTTCACCCACCCGTGGAGCGTGAGAAAAACCCCGGGTCCGCCCGCCAGGTTGAAATCCAGCACGGGCTCCCACAACGCGTCGTAGGCATCCTGGCCGAGGAAGGTCGCGGCCGAGACCGCGATCGCCGTCGCCGCGACGAGCACGATGCCGCCCGCGCTGGTGCGTCCGAGGAACCGCTCGAACGGCGAGACGATGCCGCGGAAGGCGGCCTCCAACGGATACGGTTTGGAGCCCATGACGCGATGATGACAGCACCCGCCGCTGCGGCCCTCGCTGCCCGCCGCTCCATGCACCATGGTGCCATTTCGCGGTTGTTTCGAAGGGCACATCCTCGTTGCACTACGCACGGTGCCCGCCGTCCGGCGTGCGCGCCGCCCCGTAAATCCAGCGAGGAGATCGTGATGGCATCGACCGCACCGGCTACCGCAGCCCGGAAGCTCACCGAATATTTTTCCCTGTCGCAAGCGCGTGTAGACCGCTGGCGCGCAGTGCATCGCCTCGCGCGCAAGCTCGCCGCGGGCTCGCAGCTCACCGATTCGCTGCGTGCCCAGGCCGCGGAAGAGCTCGCCGCCCTGACACCCATCGAGGATCTCTGCGCTTATCCCGGCCCGCGGCTCCTCGGCACGCTCAAGGAGCGGCTGCAGACCGGCGACTGGGCGGCGTTCGCGCGGCTTGCCCAACGCATCAGCATCTCGCTCCTGTCGAACAGCTACCGCGACGACGCCGACGCCTGGAATTCCGAAGAAGAGAACGAGCCGCATGCACCCGAGGTGCAGGGCACGTTCAGCGCCCGTGCCGAGGCGCGCAAGCCCTACTTCGAGGTGCTCGTGGTCACGCCCGGCGAGCGCGCCACGTGGGCCCAGACGCGCGAATCGCTGCGCCGGCTGCGGCGCGACACGGATAGCTTCGTCTACGAGCCGGTCGTGGTCGGCAGCTTCGAGGATGCGGCGCTCGCGGCCATCCTCAACTACAACATCCAGTCCGTCGTGATCTTCGATGGCTTCCCGTACCCGTCGCAATACGCCGTGCCCGACCTGCGCGAGATCCTCGCCGCGCACGTCTCCGCGGATGCAACCGCCAATGCGGACCTCGGCACCACGCTCGCACGGGCGCTGAAGAACTATCGTCCCGAGCTCGACGTCTTCCTCGCCACCGACCGCAACGTGGGGCAGCTCGCGGGCTCCGACGAAGCGGCTCCCATCCGCCGCGTGTTCTACGGCGTCGAGGAGCTGCTCGAGATCCACCTGTCCATCCTCGACGGCATCGGCGACCGCTATGCCACGCCCTACTTCGACAACCTGAAGAAATACGCGCAGCGCCCCATCGGCACCTTCCACGCCCTGCCCATCGCGCGCGGCAAGTCGATCTTCAAGTCGAACTGGATCCGCGACATGGGCGAGTTCTACGGCACCAACCTGTTCCTCGCCGAATCGTCCGCCACCACCGGGGGCCTGGACAGCCTCCTCGAGCCCACCGGCAACATCAAGGTCGCCCAGGAAAAGGCCGCGCGGGCGCTCGGAGGAGACCGCACGTTCTTCGTGACGAACGGCACGTCCACCTCCAACAAGATCGTGCACATGGCGCTGCTGTCGCCCGGCGACATCGTGCTGATCGACCGCGATTGCCACAAGTCGCACCACTACGGCCTGGTCCTCGCCGGGGCGCAGCCGTATTACATCGATGCCTTCCCGCTCACGCAGTACTCGATGTACGGCAGCCTCGCCATCCGTCCGATCAAGGAGGCGCTGCTGAACCTCAAGGCCGAGGGCAAGCTCGACCGCGCGAAGATGCTCGTCCTCACGAACTGCACGTTCGACGGGCACGTGGCCAACGTCGAGCAGACCATGCTCGAATGCCTCGCCATCAAGCCGGACCTGGTGTTCCTGTGGGACGAGGCCTGGTTCGGCTTCGCGCGCTTCTCGCCCTTCCTGCGCCGCCGCACTGCCATGGGCGCGGGCGCAAAGATCCGCGAGATGCTGCGCGATCCCGCCTATCGCGAGCGCTACAACGCGTTCAAGGCGCAGGTGGGCGAGATCGATCCGAAGAACCGCAAGCTGCTCGATACCCCGCTGCTGCCGGATCCGGACAAGGTGCGGCTGCGCATCTACGAGACCGATTCGGTGCACAAGTCGATGTCCGCGCTGCGCCAGTCCTCGATCATCGTCGCGATGGACCAGGACTTCCACACCGTGGAGCCGATGTTCAAGGAGGCGGTGTTCACGCACTCGTCCACCTCGCCCAACCTGCAGATCATCGCGACTCTCGATCTCGCGCGGCGGCAGATGGAGCTCGAAGGCTACGAGCTCGTGCAGCGCGCGATCCAGCTCGCGATCGAGCTGCGCCAGGACATCAATACGCACCCGCTGATCTCCAAGTACTTCCACGCGGCGACTCCCGCCGAAATGGTGCCGGCCCAGTATCGCCAATCGGGCTTCAGCGATTACGGCGTGGCGGGCTGGAGTCTCGCGAAGACGATCAAGGCGCTGCAGACGGACGAGTTCTTCCTCGATCCCACGCGTGTGACGCTGCTGTGCGGCAACGCGGGATACGACGGCTCGCAGTTCAAGGCGCTGCTGTCGAACGAGTACGACATCCAGATCAACAAGACCTCGCGCAACAGCGTGCTGGTCCAGATCAACATCAACAACACGCGCAGCGACGTGGCGCACCTGATCAAGGCCCTGGCCGACATGTCGCGCGAGATCGAGAAGCGCCTCGCCGATGGCGGCGCGCCCACGCAGGAAAGCTTCAGGGCCCGCGTGAAGTCGCTGGTCACCGACGTCCCGGACCTGCCCGATTTCTCGCGCTTCCACGACGCCTTCCGCGAGAACCCGAAGGCCACGTCCAACGAAGGCGACATGCGCTCCGCCTTCTACCTCGCGGCCAATCCCGCCTCGTGCGAGTACGTGAAGATCAACGGCAAGGAGATCGACGAGCGGCTGAAGAACGGGCCCGAGGTGGTTTCCGCGAAGTTCGTGATCCCGTACCCGCCGGGATTCCCGATCCTCGTGCCGGGGCAGGTGGTCACGCAGGAGACCATCACCTTCATGCGCAAGCTCGACGTGAAGGAGATCCACGGCTACAACGCGTCGCTCGGCCTCGAGTGCCTGCGCCCCGACGCTCTCGCGGCACTCAAGGGCAAGGCGAGCACCGCGGCCACGGCCGCCCCGGCCCCGGAACGCACTCCCACCAAACCCCAACCCGTAGGAGCCTAGAGATGCAACCCGTCTTCCAGTGGCTGGCTTCGAACAACTACATCCTGCTGTTCGCGGTCGTGCTGGGCGCGGTGTTGCTCGGCAAGGCGACCATCAAGGGCTACGGGCTCGGCATGGTCGCTTCCGCGATCGTGGTCGGCGCGGTCGTCTCCGCGCTGGCCTCGACCCAGGGAGTGAAGATGGGCATCGACAACTTCACCAAGTCGATGTTCTATTACCTCTTCATGTATGGGGTGGGCCTGCGCGTGGGGCCGTCCTTCATCAACAGCCTGAAGGGCGACGGGCTCAAGTTCACGATCCTCGCGGTGATCTGCTCGGTGATGGGACTCCTCGCCGCCGTGGGCTTCGTGAAGATGTGGGACCTGCCGGCGGGCGCGGCGGGCGGCATCCTCGCGGGCTCCATGACGATGTCGGCGGCCATCGGCTCCGCCGAGGAAGCCGTGAAGCAGGGCGCCTTCCCGCTCGCCAGCGGCCAGACGTTCGAGGACGTGAGCGGGATGATCGCGCTGTCGTACGGCCTCACGTACATCTGGGGCACGGTGGGAATCATCCTCATCTGCAAGTACCTGCCGCGCTGGTGGGGCATCGATGCGAAGGCCGAGGCGAAGAAGTACGAGGAGCAGTTCGGCGTCCCGAACGTCGATGACGCGGGCCTCACCGGCTTCCGTCCGCTCTCCGTGCGCGCCTACCGCCTCACCAACGAAGCCATCGCCGGCTGGACGGTGAAGCAGTTCGCGCAGAAGTACCCGCAGTACAAGGTGCTCAACGTGCTGCGGGTCGAGCCGCCGAAGCGGGACCTGGTCGCCACGCCGGAACGCGTCTACGCGATGGAAGAGGAACTTGCCGCGGCGGGCGTGCCGAGCACCGCCCGCGTGCGCGAAACCGAAACGGGTCCCGCGGGAGCATCGCGGCGCGAGCGCGGCCTGCTGCCCGAGTCCACGTACCTCAAGCTGGGCGCTGCCGAGGACCTCGCCTTCCGCCAGGGTGACATCATCGCCATCGGCGGCCGCCTGGAGCAGATGACCGAAAACATGGGCCTCATCGGTCCCGAGGTCGCGGACCAGGCTGCGCTCTCCGTGCCCATCGACCAGGCCGAGATCCTCGTCACCAACAAGGCGCTGGAGGGCAAGGAGCTCGTCGAGTTCCGCAATGCCGATTTCGCCGGCCAGGTCGCGCTGCACCACATCGAGCGCGGCGGCTCGCCCATCCCGCTGGGGCTGCACACGAAGCTGCAGCGCTTCGACGTGCTGTTCGTGGGCGGCATGAAGAGCGGCGTGGACAGGATGGCGGCGTTGATGGGCAAGATCGCGCGGCCCAGCACCTCCACGGACCTGCTTACGCTCTCGCTGGGCATGATCCTCGGCCTGCTGATCGGCACGATTTCCTTCCCGCTCGCGGGCGCGAAGGTGGGCCTGGGCAACGCGGGCGGCCTGCTCGTCTCCGGCGTGATCGTGTCGTCGATCTCCTCGCGGCTGCGCTTCTTCGGCAACACGCCGAACGCGGCGCGCAACATCCTCGAGGACCTGGGCCTCATCGTGTTCATCGCGGTGGTCGGGATCAACGCGGGCGCGAGCCTCGTCACGCAGCTCTCCGGCGAGATCGCATTGAAGATCCTCGTGGCGGGCTTCCTCACCTGCACGATCCCGCCGATCATCGTCTGGGCCATCGGCCTGCACATGATGAAGATCAATCCCGCCATCCTGATGGGCGGTGTCGCAGGCGCGCGATCGCACTCGGGTCCCGCGCGCGAGGCGGCGAAGGAGATCGGCAGCTCCGTGCCGTGGATCGGCTTCCCGGTCGGGTACGCCGTCTCCGGCATCCTGCTCACCGTCTTCGGCTACGTCGCGATGATCATGTCGAAGTAAGGGGCCTGCATGGCCCGGGCAGCGAAGCTGCTGCATGACGGTCCGGAGCTCGCCGCGTTCACCGCCGCGGGCTCCGGAGTTTCCGGCCCGGAGAAGGCGCGCTCCGGAAGCCCGGCTGCATGATGGACATCTACTTCCCGGTCGTGAAGGCGGAGCTCGTGCTGGCGCTGGTCGAGGCGGCGGCGGTGCTCGCCTCCGCCATCGCCGGCATGCTCGTCGCTTCCCACAAGCGCATGGATCTCGTGGGCGCCTACGCGCTCGCGTGCGTGAACGCGTTTGGCGGCGGCACGGTGCGCGACCTGCTGCTCGACAACCGGCCGTTCTACTGGATGCAGCACCCGGCTTATTTCATCGCGATCTTCGTGATCTGCGTGCCCTTCGTCTACAACGCGCGCATGTATCGCGTGGCTACCGAGGTCCACCGGCGCTCGGTGAAGGTGGACGCCATGGGCCTCGCCCTCTTCACCGTCGCGGGCGTCGGCATCGCGCTCGCGCGCGAGGTACCGCTCGTCGTGGCACTCCTGATGGGCGTCGTGACCGGCACCGCGGGCGGCGTGCTGCGCGATGTCGTGGTGAACGAGCTGCCCGATCTCTTCCGGCCCGGCGGCCTTTACGCCACCGCGTCGCTGCTCGGCGGCGCGGCCTTCATCGCGGCACTCGAGCAGGACCTGACGTATGGCTATGCGACCGCGATCGGCATCGCCACCGTGGTCCTGCTGCGCCTGCTCTCGGTGCGCCTGGGCGTCACGATTCCGGCGCCGCAATGGATGGCCGACACGGAGCGCGAAGCGCGCTGAACGCGCGGCACCATGGTGCCATTACGCGCCCCAGGTGCCACGCGCATCCTCCGGATTAATCGGGCGATTGAAGACGAACAAGTGGATCGGATAGCCACGCTTCACTTCCTGGACGGCTCGAAGCTCGCGTTCGAGTTCGCCGAGCAAACCTCGAGCGCCACCGCGCGGCAGGTCAAGGTCGCCGACTTCCTTTCGGGCAAGCACCTGGTGATCGAGGCGGAGGGCCAGGTATTCATCTTCCCCGTGACCAGCATCAAGTACATCACGCTCTCGCTGCCTAGAGTGACGGGCGAGACGCGCGGCGCGCTGCCGCGGCACGCGATCGTCGCGGCACGATTGCGCGGTTGAGCCCGGATGCGCGAGAACGAGTCAAGGAGCCCCATCGATGCCACCCCGTAGCGGATCACGCGAGCAAACGCAGGGCGCGGATCCGGTCAGCCGCACCGCGCGCGCCGCGGAGCTCAATGCAAAGGCGGCGATGGTGCTGCAGAAGCGCGCGCGCAAGGCCTACGATAATTTCACCGCCGCCGCGGGCGCCGCGCGCGGGCGGCTCAACGGCACGCAACCGGCCAACCCCCTGCAGGCGATGACCGAAGCCGCGGCGTACTGGACCGACCTCGCACAGCGCTCGGTGCTCTTCTGGGACACCATGCGCGAGCGCGGCAACCGGTATATCGAGCACGTGCGCGCGGGCTCGCCGCCGGTGCTCACGTTCGACTACGATATGGTGCTGGATGGCCGCACGCTGCCGCGGCCGGCGAACTATGCGCTGGTGCGAATCGTGGCGCCCGAAGGCGTGAAGACGGACGCTGCGAAGCGCCCCTACGTCATCATCGATCCGCGCGCGGGTCACGGCCCGGGCATCGGCGGCATGAAGGACGATTCGCAGGTGGGCGTGGCGCTGCGCGCCGGCCACCCGGTGTACTTCGTGATGTTCTACCCGGAGCCCGAGCCGGGACAGACGCTCCTCGACGTGTGCGCCGCGGAGCGCGAGTTCATCCGCAGGATCCGCGAGCTCCACCCGCGCAGCGCCAAGCCCGCGATCATCGGCAACTGCCAGGGCGGATGGGCGGCGATGATGCTCGCGGCTTCCGAGCCGGGCCAGACGGGGCCGATCCTGATCAACGGCGCGCCCATGTCGTACTGGGGCGGTGCGTGGAGCGACGGCGAAGGCGACAACCCGATGCGCTACGCCGGGGGGCTGCTCGGCGGCACGTGGCTCGCGTCGCTGGTCTCGGATCTCGGCGCCGGCACGTTCGATGGCGCGTACCTGGTGGAGAACTTCGAGAACCTCAACCCCGCGAACACGTTCTGGGACAAGTACTACAAGCTCTACGCCAACATCGACAAGGAAGCGCCGCGCTTCCTCGAGTTCGAGCGCTGGTGGGGCGGCTTCTTCCTCATGAACCGCGAAGAGATCGAGTGGATCACGCAGAACCTCTTCGTGGGCAACCGGCTGTGGGCCAAGTCCGATGCGAGCGGCCTCTTCGACCTGCGCGCCATCCGCGTGCCGATCGTGCTCTTCGCCTCCATGGGCGACAACATCACCCCGCCGCAGCAGGCGTTCAACTGGGTCGCCGATGTCTACGGCTCGACCGAGGAGATCAAGGCCAACGGCCAGGTCATCGTGGGCCTGCTGCACCAGGATGCGGGCCACCTCGGCATCTTCGTCTCCGGGAAGATCGCCAGGAAGGAGTACACGCAACTCGTCAACGTGATGGACGCTATCGAGTCGCTGCCGCCGGGGCTCTACGGCATGCACATCGAGGATCGCGAAGGCGGCGGCTACGACGTGAGCTTCGAGGAGCACCGCCTCGAGGACATCATGAAGAAGCTGAACCGCTTCAAGCGCGAGGACGAGAAGGCCTTCACGGCCGCCAACACCGTGGGCGAGTTCAACCAGCGCGCCTACGAGATCTTCGGGCGCCCGATAGCGCAGGGCCTCGCGCACCCGGATGCCGCTCGCGTGGCGCGCTCCTTCCACCCGCTTCGCATGCAGCGCTGGATGCTCTCGGACATGAACCCGTGGATGGCGGCACTGGGGCCGGCGGCGGCCACCGTGCGCGCCAACCGCCGCGAGCAGCCGGCCACCGCCGCGCCGCGCCGCGTCGAGCGCTACATGTCGGAAATGCTGAGCGCCTCGCTCGAGTACTACCGGGCCCTGCGCGATGCCACCAGCGAGTCCGCCTTCTTCCAGCTCTACGGCAACATGCTCGCCATCGATACCGCCGCGGCGTCCGCGCCGCCGGTGCTCAAGGTGCGCGACCAGGCCTTCGCGCGCCACGTGCTCGAGCGGATGTCCACCGGCGGCTACCTCGAAGCGGTGGCGCGCGTGGGCGCCCTCCTGGCCCGCGAAGGCGAGCCGATTCCGCTCGCACGCCTGGACCTGAAGCGCGAGCTGGTGCGCAAATACGACGACCTCCTGCCGCGAGTCGAGGCGTCCGAATGGCGCCGCGTCCGTGGCGAGCAGGAAGTCGCGGTCGAGCTGGAGCCCGAGCGCGCGCTCGCGACACTCGGGGCCCTCGTCCCGAAGGCGGCCGAGCGCACGCGGCTCATGACGTTGCTCGACCACATGGTGGAGGAAGGCGAAGCGCACGGCGTCACGCCCACGCCCGAGCAGCACGCCATGCTGGCACGTGTGCGCGAGATCCTCGGCGCAGCCGCGCCCGGCCGCCTTCGCGCCCCCGCCGCACGCAAACGCCGCAAGAAGGCCGTGACATGAGCGAAGTCCGCCATCACGCGAAATACGAGCGGCTGATCGAGAAGGCGCGCGAGCTCGAGCCCGTGCCCACCGCGGTCGCCTATCCGTGCGACGAATCGTCCCTGCGCGGCGCGGTCGAGGCACAGCGCAGCGGGCTGATGCAGGCGATCCTCGTGGGCCCCCACAAGCGCATCCACGAGGTGGCGACGAAGGCCAAGATCGACATCGCCGGCTTCGAGATGGTCGAAACCGAGGACAACGAGGCCAGCGCGGCGGCCGCGGCCGTGCAGCTCGCGAGCGAAGGGCGCGCGCGCATGCTCATGAAGGGCAGCCTGCACACGGACGCGATCATGGCCGCGGTCGTGCGGCGCGAGGCGGGCCTGCGCACCGCGCGGCGCATCAGCCACTGCTTCGTGATGGACGTGCCGGCGATCGACCGCGCGATCATCGTGACCGACGCGGCGATCAACATCTTCCCCACGCTGGAGGACAAGGTCGACATCGTCCAGAACGCGATCGACCTGTGCCACGCGCTGGGCAGGCCCAAGCCCCTGGTGGCGATCCTCTCGGCAATGGAGACGGTGAATCCCAAGGTCCCCTCCACGATCGAGGCCGCGGCGCTCTGCAAGATGGCCGACCGCGGCCAGATCACCGGCGGCATCCTCGACGGGCCGCTCGCGCTCGACAACGCCATCGACATCGCCGCCGCGCGCGTGAAGAAGATCGACTCGCCCGTGGCGGGCAAGGCCGACGTGCTCGTGGTCCCGGACCTCGAAGCCGGCAACATGCTCGCCAAGAGCC
>Ga0207698_10002233_pt1 | contig 11449 bp, 13 predicted proteins | sample KBSCornC22_FD_184298 | JGI IMG/M metagenome (GOLD analysis project Ga0207698, IMG submission 184298) | Corn rhizosphere microbial communities from Kellogg Biological Station, Michigan, USA - KBS Corn C2-2 (SPAdes) (version 2) | ecosystem: Host-associated > Plants > Roots > Rhizosphere > Soil ...
GCGCTGCCAATCCCGGTGCGTCGATCGTGGTTCGCGGCAATCACATCCGCCACTGCGGCGTCGAAGGCATCGGTGGCATGGGCACCACCGATGCGCTGATCGAGGATAATTTGATCGAATGGTGCGGCTGGGCCGATGCCGAACGCGGCTGGGAGGCCGCGGCCACTAAATTCCACCGTGCGAAGAACATGCTCTACCGCCGCAACGTCATCCGCCACGTCCGCCACGGCAACGGCGCCTGGTGGGATGTGGGCAACAGCAATTGCCGAGTCACGCAGAACATCTTCGCCGACATTCAGACCGTCTCCGCCGCTGTGCATTTCGAGATGACAACGGACCAGAATGCCATCGACAACAATATCATCTGGGATGTGCGGAATGCTGAGCCGGGGACGCCCGGACAGCGGGGATGTGCAGGTTCCGGGATCTTCGACAATGCGACCAGCAACCTGGTCATTACTCAGAACCTGATCGGCCGCTGCGAAAATGCCGGTGTGTTCACCATCGTTCGTCCGGATCGTGGCAGGCCGGTCGCGGACGGCAATCTGGTCGCTAATAACATCTTCGCCGCGTGCAAGGCGGGAATCGTCTTCCTGAGCGCGAACAACGAGGCGGATCACAACGTCTACGTAGGCATGCCCCCGGTGTTTCAAGGGCTGTACGAGGGTCCTCCATCAGCCGACGGAGACGCCTGGCGTCTCGTCAAATATATGGACCTGGCGAGCTGGCGAGGGCACGGGTGGGACCAGAATTCGACCCTGCTCGATGCAAACATCCGCTTCGACCCCAATACACTGCAGCTGACGATTTCCGTCCCGAAGCCGCTGCCGAAATCGAGGGTCCTCTCCTTCGTAAATTCCGATTTGCTGGGCAATCGCACCGGGCCGGCGAGGATTGCTGGCCCACTTGCTGACCTCGGCCCCAAGGAGCCGCGGAAGGTTGATCCTCGCGCGGATTCGCAGGTGACCGTCGGCGGCTTTTAATTTTCGTTAAGGGCGGCTTTCTATTCTTCTTGAATGGAGATGACGGACGTGGCGCAAAACCGGGCCTCGCGAAGGGAGCACGTGTTCCTTACGGCGACGCTTGACGTTGCCGACACCTCCGTGCCGGTGGTGCTTCGGAATTTGTCGCGCGAGGGCGCGTTGGTGTCAGGCAAGGATTTGCCGGACTCCGGAGATTCCGTGCTGTTTCACCGCCAAGGTCTTTGTGCTCCCGGGACCGTTGCGTGGCGCCACGGCGGGCTGGCGGGCATTCATTTCGCTGTCCCCCTCTACCCGAAGGAGATGCTCCGGCACATTCCGCCGAAGGAAAACCGGCCTGCGCCCAACATCAAGCGGCGTCCGGGATTAAAGCCGCAACCTCTGACGCCCGGCGAGCGAGCGCTCGTCGAACGTTGGGCAGCCGAATCCGCATTTTCGCTGGGGGACTAGGCGGCTGAGCGCTCCATTCGGTGCAGCCAGTCGATCAACACCGGCAAGCCGATGACGGTGTTGAATGCAATTCCGTACCGACCTGAGCTGTGCCATCGAACGACACCCGGTTGCGGCGGGAGGCCGTTCAGGCTGACGGTGACCGCCCCTCCCATTGTGAGTGGATTGGGCACTTGCGCGCATATCCCGCCTTGGGAAATGTTGAGTAGCTGGGCACGGTGAATCACTGCTCCCTCGCGAACGAAGCCGATGCAGCTGGTCTCGATCCTCGGCATGCGTGGCCGGCGGCCTTCGCTGTCCGCGGTTAGAAGCTCAACCACGTCGATTGGGGAGCTGAACTCGATCCCGCAGTCGCTGCCTCTAATCCAGCTGACACGACCGGGAATCGGGTGACCTTCCTTGATCTCCACGGTTAGTTCCTGTCCGGTTTCGAGCACGCAATAGGCGCGGATGAGTGCTCCTCCCGCGGAGATGTTCTTTACAAGGCACAATTCGCGAGTTTCGGCGATGAAGATCGAACCCACTCGAAACAGTGTCAGGTGCCGCTCTTCGGATCGACTCTCCGCGACAGGAGGTTCGGTCGACATCGAATAGAGAGTGGTTTCGACGGGCATTTCTTCCACTCGTTCGCTCCATCTCTGCTGTGGACCGGTTGCTCCTCGCAACCGGTCCATCGGCACGCGATCGAACGATGTTTCTGCCTCCGTCAGTTACCACTCGGTTGCGGATACTTCCGATTTGCTATGTCAGAATTGCTTTCAAGGGCGCGCTCCTGGGCGTACAAGGGAAACGAGGAGGGCCCGTCATGCGCAATGCCGTGATCGTTTTGGCCGCGCTAGCGGCGCCCGCACCGGTGATCGCGCAGGCGACGGTGTCGCTGGATACCTATGCCGAGAAACCATTGGTGGATCGCACCACCCAGCAGCGGGATGTGCGACTCAGGACCGAAGAGAACCAAAGGATGACGGTGCCGGTTAAGGTCTCGGGTAAGGGGCCGTGGCAGTTCATCGTCGACACCGGCGCCAACCGTACTTCGATATCGAGCAACCTTGCCGCCTCCCTTGGCCTCGAGGCAGGAGGGGCGACCCAGATCCACACTGTGACCGGTATCAAAACGGTTGAGACAGCGAGGATTCCGGATCTTCAGCTTAGCGACAATAACATCCACGATCTGCGCGCACCGCTTCTCGACTCGGTGAATATTGGCGCTGACGGAATGCTGGGCGTGGACAGCCTTCAGTCGCAGCAGGTGGTGTTCGATTTCACGAAGAACACGATGTCGATCGTTCCGGCGATACGAAAAGTGGTCACGGAGAATAACGGCGCAATCGTCGTCTACGGCCGCCTCCTCAACGGACGGCTGATCGTCACGCACGCCGATGCTGACGGGAACGATATCACGGTCGTGCTGGACACCGGATCGGAAGTCTGCGTGGGGAACGATGCGATGCGGGAGCGGATGCAAAAGCGCGGACAGCTGACGGACGCAGGGTACGTGGAGCTGCAATCCGTGACCGGAGAAAAGCTTCCGGGACAATACACGTTCGTGAAAAAGCTTACCTTTGGCGGGGTCGACCTCAACGGGTTGGCGGTCGTGTTCGCCAATGCTCGCACATTCCACGATCTGGGTCTCGACGATCGGCCGGCTTTGCTGCTCGGAATGAACGCGATGCGGGCGTTCAAGAAGGTGTCGATCGACTTCGCCCACCAGACCTTCAAAGTGATCGTGCCCGAGAATGGAAGCCTCGGCCCGGTACTCGTGGCGGCGCGCTAGCCCAATCCGGCGGTATCGAGGTCGAAACCTCGCAAGCGCTCGGCCAGTCGCGTCGAAATGTGTTCCAGCGAATCGCGAGTGCGCGCTTCGCACCGCGCGGTGAGCTTGGGCTCTGTTCCTGAAGCGCGAACCAGCCACCAGCCGCCGCTTTCACTAACCCGGAGCCCGTCCGTCGAGTTTAGGGGCAGTCCCTTCGAGCGAACCTCCATCTCGATTCCTCGAAGAACCTCGTCCTTTCGCTCGTCGGGGCACGGCAAGCGCAGTTCCGGGGTGGCGAACGTGACCGGGAGCGAACGGCGGAATTCGGCGAGGCTCATACCGGACCGCACGAGCGCGCGGAGGCAGCGAATAGCGTTGTAGATGCCGTCATCGGCGCGATGCCAGCGGTCGCCGAAGAAAATATGGCCGCTCATCTCCCCAGCCAGGGGTGCGCGGTAGCGGGCCATCGCCTCGCGCACCAACACGTAGCCGGAGGGGCTCATCACCGCCCGCCCGCTCGCCGCTTCGATCCCGCTGAACAAGACATCGCTGGACTTCACGTCGCCGACTACGGTCGCGCCGGGTTGCTCGTCCAGCACATCGCGCGCCAGCAACAGGAGCAACTGATCAGCCCAGAGAATGGCGCCGTCGCTGTCGACCACGCCGACGCGGTCGCCGTCGCCGTCGAACGCGAATCCGAGGTCGAGATCCTGCTCGACGACTGTCCGCGACAGGTCAGCCAGCGTGTCCGGCACAGATGGATCTGGGTGGTGATTCGGAAAACGCCCGTCGATTTTGGTGAAAAGCGCGCGCTGCCGCCCTGGCAGGCGGGCGACGAGTGCCTCGACCATCTCGCCAGTCGCGCCGTTGCCGCTGTCCCACGCCGCATTTGCGATTGGCAGACCCGCGATTTCCGCGAGCAGGGCTTCAAGGTAATCGGCCGTGAGGTCGATCTCCCCCACCGAGCCGCCTGATCGCACTGACGGCTCGACCTCCCACAATTCGCGGAGAGCGTCCCCGTAAATCGGATTGCCGCCGAGCATCAACTTGAACCCGTTCTGGTCCGGCGGAAGGTGCGATCCCGTCACCATCACCCCGCCGTGGAGCTGGAGCCGGTGAACGGTGAAGGAGACCAGCGGAGTCGGCCCCCGCGGCATTCGGAAGGCCTGCGCTCCACCCGCCACCAGGCCTTCGACCAGCGCCGCTTCCAGCTCGGGCGAACTCACTCGCCCATCTCGCGACACCGCGATCCGGCTTAGCCCTCGCCTCCGCGTTACTGCTGCGAAGGCGAGGCCGAGCCCAAAGGCATCCTCCTTCATCAGCGTCTCGCCGACCGTTCCGCGCAAGTCGTAGGACTTGCGAAGCTTCGGGTTGATCCCGGTTCGCGTCGCCAGTGTCATTCGGCGGCGATCGGCTCCGGCTGCGCCTGGAGCGTGTGCATCGCGGTACGGTATCCCTCCAGAGTCCCGACATCGAAATAGGAGTCGCCGGCGCGCACTCCGACCGCTTCCCCGCCTTGGGCCAGCCACGCGTTGACGAGCGTGCCGACATATTCGTCCGGATCCGGCCGGCTCATCCAGAAATCCCGAAGCTCGCCGAAGACGCGTCCCGGCATCTTGAAGGCGCCCCAGATCCAATTGGATCGCACATCGGTGGATTTCACCTGGATTTCGAGCACGCGGCCGCGCTCGTCCGTGACCACCGCGTCGAAAAATTGCGGCTGCTCGACGGGAAACAGCAGGAAGGACAGCCGGTCATCCGGTAGCTCGGCGAGCCCGCTTTCCGGAAACCAGATGGTATCGGGGAGTCCCACCATCACCGGCTCGTCGTCGGGGATCACGGTGCGCGCCCGGAAAATCGCATCGCAGAGACCGACAGCTTCCGGCTGCACCACGTATGCCATCTCAACCGAAGCAACGCGCCCGCTGCCGTAATATTCGACGATGTCCGACTTGCCGGGCGAGATCACGAAGCAGATCTTGTCGGCGCCCGCCACGATCATCCGATCGACCAGATATTCGCTGACCGCCTTGGGGCGCTCGGTCAGTTCGTCGAGCCTGCCGCCGACCGGTAGCAACTCCTTGGAGAAGGCGAGCGGCTGGATTCGCGTGCCATTGCCCGCGGCGGGGATTATGCCCCACATGGTTCGATCTCCGCCAGTTCGGTTGTGTGCTGAAGAGGTGCGCCGTTCCCAATCAGATCCAGCAGCTGTCTGATCCGATGGACCGAGGTGTGTTCGTCCAGCACTCGTTCCCGCGCCCGCTGGCCGATTGTGCGCAATTCCTCGTCCGAACGGTCGAGCGCCGCGACAACATCTTCGCTGCTCCGTGCGATCAGTATTTCCTCGCCGGGCCCGAAGAAGGCTCCGAGCCCCGCCCAGTCATCGCTGACGATCGCCGCTCCGCACGCGGCCGCTTCGAAGAGCCGGCCCGACGGGCACCAGCCCATCCGAGCCATGTCCGCCCGTGTAACGTTCAGGGTCAGGCGCGACGAGCAGAAGAAGCTGGGGTGATGCGCGGGCGGGATATGCTCCAGCTTGCGCACATTCTCGGGCCACTCGATGCTGTGGGGGTAGGCGCTTCCACCGACCAGGAAGTGGCGCCTGGGGCGCTGACGCGCTGGCTCCATCAGGAGGCGCTCGACGCCGTCCTGCCTGTCGGCGGCATAGGTGCCGAGGTAAGAGAGATCAGCCGCATACCAGGGTTCGTTCGGCGCCGGCTTGTGCCAGTAGTGATCGACGTGCCCATACAGGGGCGCCGCGCGTCGGGCGCCTAGCCGGGACCGAAGCTCGCTCAGCGCCTGACCGCCGGTATAGCTCAGCACCAGGTCGAAGTCGCCGAGGCCCTGCTCTGGAAGGTAGCTCACCCGCTCGCCTTGCTGCAGCCGCGCCAGAGTCACCGGCGTGTCGAGATCGTAGAACAGCTTCTCTCCGGGCGCATTGTCGAGCACCAGCGCCGCCGCCTCGCGCCCGTCTGGGCAATAGGACGTGACGATCGCCACGTCGGCGGATTCGACCTCGCGGCGCGCCTTCGCCGCGACCGCATTCCAATCGGGATAGAGCACCAGCTCGGCTCCATCCCACATGTCCCACAAGTCGCGATTGGTGGCGTACCACCGCACCTCTTTTTCGAAGAAGAAGACTTCGTGGCCGAGACTGGTCAGCGCCTTCATCAAGCCGCGCCACAAGGTGGCGTGGCCGTTCCCCCAGGATGAGCTGATGGTGAGGCCGAAGATTACGAATTTCATAAGGCGACCGGCGGCATGACTTCATCCAGTCTGAAACAGCCGGTCAGCAACGCCGCACTCCTGAATCTTCTACTTACGAAATCGAACCGTGACCGAACCGATTGGTTCCAAGCCAAATCCTATGCTTCGTCCGCCCAGTCCCGCACCGCCTGCTCGTAATCTGTACGCTTGGCCTCAACGCGCTCTTTCGCAGCTTCGAGTTCCTCGGCCTGGCGCTCTTGAAGCTCGCGCCGCTTGCGCTGCAGCTGCCGCTCCTGCTCCTCGATCTCCCGAAGCCGCTTTGACTGCCGGTCCTTCAGCGCTTCCAGTGCCTCTTCGACCCTCGTCAACTTGGCCCGGCTCGGCTTCGCCCCGCGCGGTTTGACCACTTCCCTCTGCTCGACCGGCTTCTTCTCCGAGCTCCTTTGCGGCGACGCAGCCCGCTCCAGCGCCGCAAGCTGCTCGGCGTCGTTGCCGCGAAGCACCTTGATGACCTCGCCGGGATGCGCGAGCGGCGCCTTCGTCAGCGCCTCGTCGGTGACCTGATGAGCAGAACCTTGCCCGAACAGGTTGGTCTTCGCGCCCCAGGCCTCCAGCGCCGCCTTCTGGCTCGGCGCAGCGACATAGGCGTCGTGGAACCCGACCGGCGTGCAATAGACCTTGAGCTTTACCTTGTGCGGCTTTGCCATGGACGATCAACGCGGATCGCGGCGGATCGTCTCCACGGGAACGGCAGCGGCCCCTTTCGGGTTGCAGAGGCGTGAGAGCATCGGAGTAGTGCTGTTGGATCTGGAACAATTCGCCGTTGCAACGGCGCATTCGGTGAGCCGGATCGTGGAACTCACCGGGATTGCGATCATCGCCATTGGCGCGTTCGGCACCTTGGTGATTTTCCTGCTGCGGCTCGCGGGGGGCGAGAACCGCGATTCGGCCGTCGCCGATTTCCGATCGAACCTTGGGCGCGCGATCCTGGTCGGTCTGGAATTCCTCGTCGCTGCCGACATCATCAACACGGTCGCTGTGACACCGACGTTGCTAAGTGTTGCGGTCCTCGCCGGGATCGTCCTCATTCGGACCTTCCTCAGCTTCAGTCTTGAGGTGGAAATTGAAGGACGATGGCCGTGGCAGCGGGGACGAGCGAAGGAACGGCAGGTGTAGCCGATCCCAACGGACGGTCTCGCGCGTACGCTATGTTCACCAGGTCACTCGACGCGGCGGCAGGTGGCCAAGACGGACGCAGATCACTCCTCTTGATCGGCGAGCGGCGGCGGCTCCAGCCAGCTAGCGATCCAGCTCGGCAGAAGCATGGCGCAGGCCTGAACCCCGAAACCGAGATTGATCCAGTCGTACGGCTTCGGGTGCCAAAGCCCGGGCACATCTTCGCTCGCCATATAAAAACAGCCGAGCATTGCGAAGCCGGCAAGCAGAATGCCGGAGATGGCATAAGCGCGCGCCTTCAGCATCAGTTCACGCTCATCCAAGGGATCGCGCGCGGTCGCTACGAAGCGGGGGCCGAAAACCCGAAGGAGCGAGGCGGCCAGATAGGCGCCGTAGAAGAGCAGCCAGCCCATTAAGAATTTGGCGGTGGGTCTCGAGGTTATTGAAGCCATAAACATGTAGCCGACAATCAACGCCGCCAATACGAACAAAGGTATCCATCGCAAGCTGCGCGGCCGCACCTTCCTGAACAGGATCTTGTCGATTCCGGTCGCGTAGACGAGATCGTCCATCTTTTTGAGCAGGGTCATGGCTGTTCTCCCGCCGCGGCGGCGCGGCGCAATGTGTCGGCGACGGATTCGAAGCGCTGAAAGGAAAAGAGGAGCTCGACGGAAACTCCGAAATAGGCGGCGATCTTCATCGCCAGCTCCAGGCTCGGCTTGTAATCGCCGCGCTCAAGGTAGCCGATCGTCTGGTTGTTTACGCCGACGGCTTCCGCGAGCTCGCGCCGGGAGACGCCGCGCTCGGCCCTAAAGAGGGCGATTCGGTTGTAGAGATTCGACACAATTCCATCGCTTATGGATCACGATACATTGTGTATACACAACATATCGCTTCCTAGTCAAGAGGAGCCGCTTTGGCTGTCTACTTCCTCCGCGGTTTGGCCGGCTTCGGAACGACGATGAGATCGGGCGGTTCAGGCGCGCCGCGGGCAACCGAGAGAGTAGACAGCAGCCGGTCGCGTTCGGCGTCGGTCGCGGCGAGGCGGCCGCGGAGGCTTGCGAGCTCTTCGTCAAGGGCGCGGGCCCTGAGCGCCTGGAGATCGAGGCCGACCTGCTGCGTCGCCCAACCGATATTCTCTTCCTGATCGGGCCTGTAGTGGGAGCCGTCGGGCTTGGAGCCGAGCAGTACGAAGCCGGCGAGGCCGCGCTGGTTGAGCATCGGCGCCGCCACCTCGCCGGGCAGGGCGCTGTGCGCGCGCGCAAGCTCGATCGGCCGGCGCTCTCCCCGCATCAGTGCGAAAGCGCGGTCGTCGTCGGAATAGCGGCTGTCCGCGCCAGGAAGAGCTCCCGCTTCAAGGCAGAAATCGACGCCCTCTGGTCGAAGGAAAAGCGCCACATCCGCGCCTTGGGCGAAGCGACGAAGCTCATCGGCGAAGGCGGTGCAGAGCGCGCTCTGGCTGGTGAACTGACTGGCGCTGGCAACAAACCGCTTCAACTCGCCCTCTGCCACGTGCCAGCTGTGGAAGAACAGCCGCTCAATCTGGTGTTCGAACCAGTGATGCAGGTGGTGGAACGAGAGGAACAAAAGGACGGCCGTCGCCGCCGCGACGAGGGAGCTCGCCTCGGCCCCTTGCTCCGGGATAAGGCTTTTCATCGCAAATTCGGCGAGCCCGAAGGCGGCGAGAAGGGTGAAGGTGACGGCGCCGTAGACCAGGGTTCGGTTGATGGCGAAGCCGATGTCGATCACCCGATGCTTCAGGATCGCGTAGGCGAAGAGAAACGCGCCGACGATCCGGAATAGAGCTGAGCTGTCGGTGACCCAGTGCGGGTAGACATTGCCGGGTGCGCTCCGAACGATTTCGAATAGGATGTTGCCCAAGACCATCATCACCGTGACGGCGACCAGCAGTATGAAGAAGCGGTGGGCTTCCTGAATGGCTGCCCGCCGCCAACCCAACCCGAGCAGCGCCACCGTCAGAAGCTCCGCAAGCAGCCCGCCAGAGGCCGAATAGCGGATCTGGGCCAAGACTTCCGGGAAAGGCGAAGAGAACGGAGGAAAGAAGCCGTCCAACAACCAAATGATGATGGAACTGCCGAGGCTCACACCGACCATCCACCGAGCTGCAGCGCTCACGCGAATTTCCGATTCCTGGAGCTTCGCAATCGCAAATGCCGGCATCAGGTTAGCGAGCGGGCCAATCAGTAGATTGAATACCGGCATGGCCGCTGGTGGAAATGGGAAGGCCGCATGAGCGATGATTCCGGTGCCGAGGAAAAAGCAGCTTCGGCGGCTGCCTGCACGCCAGAGAATGACGAGACCCACCACGCACACGAGCATTCGAGCCACATCGTCGAGGACTGCTTGAACGGTGTTCCGGCCGATGATCGCCCGCGGATCGTGCAGGATGTAAGCGTAGACGAGCTCTCCCACGTTCGTGCCGAGCGAGGCCACAATCGCGACCCCCGCGAGCACTAGCCACGCCGGGTTCGGCCGCCACCGGTTCTCTTGTGCAGCTATATTTATGCCGTTCACTTCGTCCGCCCCCGCCCCGAGTTGCTAAACCGCGGGTTTGAGAGAGTAGCGGGAAGCGCGGGCAGATCAATCGACGGCTTCGGTCAACTCCGATGCATCGATGACACGGGGCCCGAAGCTCCACTGCGTCACGTGATTCATGACCGGACGTTCCGGACGGCCGCCAATGTCAATCAACTCTTGAGCGAGCCTGGACATCGGTTCGAACGTGTTGGTCTGGTTCGCGTACTCGACCGTATCCCAGAGGCTGACGTTTGTAAGTGTCCGGGTGTCCGCATCGGCACCACGATAATAGGCAAGCAGCCCCGGCATTGTTTCGATCCCGGGACGAAGCTCCTTTTCAGACTGCTGCATCTTGTCGCTGATCAGCGCGAAGTTTTTTGGGTCGCAGCGGACGAGTGCAACAGGAACAACAAGCGGAGGCGAGGGCATTGTGGTCTCCTGAGTGCATTCGGCGTCACCGCCATAACGGTTGGAGACCTCCGTCGAGGGTCCGTTCTGTTACGGGCCGCCTTGCCTCCGCGCGCGCTCTGCCCCATCAACGCCGCCCATGAATGCCGCCGAGATCGCAAGCCTTCTCTGCTCCCGCCTGTGCCACGACCTGATGTCGCCGGTCGGGGCGCTGAACAACGGAATCGAGCTGCTCGCCGACGAGCAGGACCCGGACATGCGGGTGAGATGCATGGAATTGCTCGCGGAAAGCGCCCGGACATCGGCCAACAAGCTCAAATTCTTCCGGCTCGCATTTGGCGCCGCCGGCGGGTTCGGTGATGCGATCGATGTCGGTGAAGCGAGATCAGCGCTTGAGGGCCTGTTCGGGAGCGACGGCCGCACCGAGATCGGCTGGATGGTTCCGGGCGGCAAGCTTCCCAAGGGCGCGGCCAAGCTGCTTCTCAACCTGGCGCTGATCGGCGGCGACGCGCTGGTTCGCGGCGGCCGGCTGGATGTCGGCGCCGAGCAGGGACCCGATGGGATCGAGATTGCCATCCGCGCCGAAGGGCCTCGGGTGGTGCTCGATGCCGGGGTGAGGGCGATGCTGCTGGAAGGAGTCAGCGAAGGGGTCGAGCCCAGAACCGCGGGCGCGTGGCTCGCCCATACGCTTGCGGCCGAGGCTGGCGGGTCCATCCAGCTGTCGCAGGATGAAGGCGTTCTGATTATCGGTGCGCGGCTAAGAAGCGAAGGCTAAAGAGTAGCCGGTTCCGACGGCTCCTCTCCCGTAAGTCTCTGGTGGCGCCGATCCCCGGGCGCGATACGCAGCGCCGGCCGTTCGACAACAAAGAAATAGACCAAGCCTCCCGCCAGGCCAGCCGCGGCGGTACCCGCCAGCACAAGCCAGAAAGGTTGATCG
>Ga0207698_10002235_pt1 | contig 11439 bp, 9 predicted proteins | sample KBSCornC22_FD_184298 | JGI IMG/M metagenome (GOLD analysis project Ga0207698, IMG submission 184298) | Corn rhizosphere microbial communities from Kellogg Biological Station, Michigan, USA - KBS Corn C2-2 (SPAdes) (version 2) | ecosystem: Host-associated > Plants > Roots > Rhizosphere > Soil ...
CACTCTCCTTCGCGATCAATGAGTCCGTGGATGTCGACGACGTCGTTGCATTGATCGCGAAGGAGAGTGCCGCGTGAAACGCGTGCTGAAGAACCGGCTGCTCTGGCCGATCGGAGCGCTGGTGGCGCTGATCATCGTGAACGCGATCTCGCGGCCCTCCTTCTTGAGCATCACGGTGCGCGACGGCGAGCTCTACGGCTCGTTCATCGACATCCTGCGCAACAGCGCCCCGCTCATGCTGGTCGCGCTCGGCATGACCCTGGTGATCGCGACGCGCGGCATCGACCTCTCGGTCGGCGCGCAGATGGCGATCTCGGGTGCGGTCGCCCTGACGATCATCAAGGATTCAAAGACCCCGAACAGCCTGTCCACCATCGCGGTGGCGGTCCTGGCCGGCGTGGCGCTGACCCTGCTGCTCGGCGCCTGGAACGGATTCCTGGTGGCCGTGCTCGGCATCCAACCGATCATCGCCACTCTGGTGCTGATGCTGGCGGGCCGCGGGATCGCGCTGCTCATCACGGGCGGATTCATCACCACCATCAACAGCACGCCATACGCCTTCATGTCGCAGGGCTACGCTCTCGGCTTCCCGTTCGCGTTCTTCGTCTCGCTCGGCGCGATCGTGATCGTGTCGCTCGTGGTGCGCCGCACGGCGCTCGGCGTGCTCACCGAATCCGTCGGGATCAACCCGACCGCCAGCCGGCTCGCCGGTGTGCGGGCGCGCAGCATCACCTGGGCGCTCTACGGCCTGAGCGGCCTGCTGGCCGGATTCGCCGGCATCCTCTACAGCTCGAACATCATGGCCGCCGACGCGAGCAACGCAGGCCTCAACATCGAGCTGGATGCCATCCTCGCGGTCGTGCTCGGTGGCACCTCGTTGGCGGGCGGCAAGTTCACGCTCGCCGGGACGGTCGTCGGTGTCTTCATCATCCAGACCCTGACCTCGACGATCACCTTCCTCGGGGTGCCGCCGGCGGTGACGCCGGTGTTCAAGGCGCTCGTGGTGATCATCGTCTGCCTGTCGCAGTCGCGCCGGGTGCGGCAGTGGGTCCGTCAGCTGTGGCAACGGCTGCGACCTCCGGCCGGCGCCAAGCCGACGTCGACCCCGACGTCGACCCCGACGCCCACCCCGACGCCCGCCTCGACACACGGAGCAGTCGCGTGAGCGCCCTGACTCCGGCGACCGAGACGCGCTTCTCGTCGCTGCGCAAGCTGATCCAGCGGCGGGTGTCGTGGCTGCCGGTCGGCGCTGCGGTGCTCATCCTGGTCCTGATGTTCGCAGCGGGCCAGAGCTATTTCGGCCGCTTCCTCACGCCGCGTCTGCTGTCGTCGCTGCTGGTCGACAACGCGTATCTGATCGTTCTCGCGGCCGGCATGACCTTCGTCATCCTGACCGGCGGCATCGACCTCTCGGTGGGCGCTGTCATGGCGTTCACCGGGATGCTGGCCGCCAAGCTGCTGTCGACGGGTGTGCCGACGGCCGTCGTCATCCCGCTGATGGTGGTCTCGGGCGCGGTCTTCGGCCTCATCATCGGTGTGCTGGTCAACTATTTCGACGTGCAGCCGTTCATCGCGTCATTGGCCGGGATGTTCCTGGCCAGAGGTCTGTGCTTCGTCGTCAGCCTCGAGGCCATCCAGGTCAAGGACACCACGGTGCTCGGCCTCCAGTCGGTGAAATTGGGCACCTTCGAGTGGTACATCACACCGACCGGGATCATCGCGCTGCTGGTCATCGCGGTGGCCGCGTGGGTGCTCGGCTACACCCGGTTCGGCCGCACGGTGTACGCGATCGGTGGCAACGAGCAGTCGGCACGCCTGATGGGGCTGCCGGTGGCGCGCACCAAGGTGCTGGTCTACGTGATCAGCGGTGTGTGCGCCGGGATCGCCGGCCTGCTGTTCACCGCGTATACCGCGGCGGGATACAGCCTGAACGGCATCGGCACCGAGCTCGACACCATCGCCTCGGTGGTGATCGGCGGCACCCTGCTCGCCGGCGGAAGCGGCTACGTCATCGGATCGCTGATCGGCGTGCTGGTGTACGGGGTCATCAAGGTCTCGATCACGTTCCTCGGCGCAGACTCCTCATGGACACGCATCACCATCGGTATTCTCTTGCTGGTCTTCGTCGTCGTGCAGAGGGTGCTGGTCGCCCGCGGCAGCCGTCGGTAGGAGACGCACCCGCAACGAACCCGAACAGCCCGATCCCGAACCCGAACAGCAGAGGGAGGTCGCCCGTGGACGCGCAGCCCGTCCTCGAGGTGGTCGGCGCCCAGTTGCGCTTCGCGGGCGACACCGCCCTCGCCGATGTGGACTTCCGGATGTTCCCGGGCGAGGTGCACTCCCTCATGGGAGAGAACGGTGCGGGCAAGTCGACGCTGATCAAGGCGATCACCGGCGCGATCCGTCTGGATGCCGGCACGATCTCGGTCGACGGAACCGCGGTGTCGTTCGCGACGCCGGCGGCAGCGCAGCGCGCCGGGATCCGCACGGTCTACCAGGAGATCGATCTGCTGCCGAACCTGTCGGTCGCCGAGAACATCATGTTGGGCCGGGAGCCGCGCAGGCTCGGCTTCATCGACTGGCGGGCGACCCGCGCCGCGGCGCGCGAGGCGATGCGGCAGGTCGGCCTGGAGTTGGATCCCGACTCTCTGCTCAGCAGCCACTCCCTCGCGGTGCAGCAGCTGGTGGCGATCGCGCGCGCGGTGTCGACCGAACTCAGGATCCTGATCCTCGACGAGCCGACCTCGAGCCTCGACCAAGACGAGGTGGCGGAACTGTTCGGCGTCATCCGCGACCTGAAGTCGCGCGGGGTCGCCATCCTCTTCGTCTCGCACTTCCTCGAGCAGGTCTACGAGATCTGCGACCGCGTGACGGTGCTGCGCAACGGCAGCATGGTCGGGGAGTACCTGACGACCGAACTGCTGCGCATCGACCTGGTGCAGAAGATGCTCGGCCGCGACATCTCGGAGCTCGAGCTGGAGTCGCATTCGACCGCGCCGCTGCCGGAGTCGGATCACGGCGTCGTCCTCTCGGCGGTCGAGGTCAGCCGTGCGCACCGCATCGAGCCGACCTCGGTCGAGCTGCATGCCGGCGAGGTGCTCGGCTTGGCCGGTCTGCTCGGTTCCGGGCGCACCGAGCTGGCCAGGATCCTCAGCGGCGTCGACCCCACCGAGACGGGCCGGATCTCGTACGAGGGCACGCAACGGCACTTCGCCGAGCCGCGCGAGGCGCTCGCGGTCGGAGTCGCGTACTCCTCCGAGAACCGCAAGGTCGAGGGCATCATCGCCGAACTGTCGGTGCGCGAGAACATCCTCCTCGCGCTCCAAGCCGAGCAGGGCTGGGTGCGCAGAATCGCGCGGCGGCGTCAGGACGAACTGACGGCCAGTTGGATCGAGGCACTCGACATCCGACCAGCCAACCCCGAGCATCCGGCCGGCCTGCTGTCTGGAGGAAACCAGCAGAAGGTCATGCTGGCGCGGCTACTGGCGGTGGCGCCGCGTGTGCTGGTGCTCGACGAGCCGACGCGCGGCATCGACGTGGGAGCGAAGATCGAGGTCCAGCGCGTGATCTCGGACCTGGCCGCGACCGGCATGTCGGTCGTGTTCATCTCGGCAGAACTCGAGGAGGTGCTCAGGGTCAGCGATCGCATCCTCGTGCTGCGCGACCGCCGCGCGGTCGCCGAGTTGGACCCCGAGACCCTCACCGTCGACATGCTGCTGGCCATCGTGGCCAAGGCCGATACGGACGAGTGAGCCGACCAGACGATGAGCGCCGCAGACAAGCCCGTCCGAGGGGCCAACATCTTCGATGTTGCGCGCCTTGCGGGCGTGTCGCACCAGACCGTGTCGCGCGTCTTGAACGACGTCCCCGGAGTGCGGCCCGCGACGCGGCTCCGGGTCGAGCAGGCGATCACGCAGCTGCGCTACAGCCCGTCGCCGGCCGCGCGCGCTCTTGTCACCCGTCGAACCCGCATGATCGGACTGATCGCGCCGAGCAGCGCCGACTACGGGCCATCGTCGATCGTCCTGCACTTCAATGAGGCCGCGCGGGATGCACGCTACGGAGTCGTGACCGTCACGACGGTCGACACCTCCCACGATTCGGTGCGCACCGCGGTCGAGTCGCTGCTCAGCCAGCGGGTCGAAGCGATTGTGGTGGTCGTAGCCGATGTCGAGGTGATCGAGGGGATCCGCAGTCTCGACGTCGGCGTGCCGGTGGTCGCGGTGACCGCGAGTCAGCGTCCTGCGCACCTGATCACGTCGATCGACCAGTACCGCGGAGCGCGGTCGGCCGTCCGGCACCTGATCGACCTCGGGCATCGGAACATCGCGCACATCTCTGGGCCGGCCTCGGCTCCGGACTCGATCGAGCGGCTGCGCGGATGGCGCGACGAGCTCGCTGCGGCCAGACTCGTCGCCCGCGAACCGGGTCACGGCGACTGGACGGCGCGGAGCGGTGCTGCGTTCGGCGAGCAGCTGGCTCAGGACCGCGACACCACGGCCGTCTTCGCCAGCAACGACCAGATGGCGCTCGGCGTGATGTCTGCCCTGCTGGCCCACGGCAAGCGGGTGCCCGACGACGTGAGCGTCGTCGGATTCGACGACGTGCCCGAGGCGGCCTACTTCTCGCCGGCGCTGACCACCGTGGCCCAGGACTTTGCGGCGCTCGGCGCGCTCACCATGCAGCGGGTGCTGATCGCCGTCGAGGATTCCGACGCACCGGGCGAGTCGCTTCCGCTGCCCACGCGGCTGATCGTCCGCGCGTCGACGGCGCCACCGGTCGCCTAGCGGTCAGGGACTCGGGCTCAGATGCCCTGAGCGAGCCTCCAGTAGGCCGCATTCCAGCGCACCTCGCGGCTGAAACCCTCAACGGTGGTTTCGTTGTCGATCACCAGAAGCTCCACCCCGGTCATCGTCGCGAAGTCGCGGATGACCTCGATGCCCAGTTGGCTCGTCATCACCGTGTGGTGCGCGGCACCGGCCGTGAGCCACGCCGTCGCCGAGGTGCGGAAGTCGGGAGCCGGCTTCCAGACCGCGCGCCCGACCGGCAGCTTGGGCATCGGCTTCGGCAGCGCGACGTTCTCGACCACGTTCGCGACCAGCCGGAACCGATCGCGCATGTCGCTCAGCGCCACGACCAGTGCCGGGCCGGGGTCGGCCGTGAACACCAGGCGCACCGGGTCGTCCTTACCGCCGATCCCCAGCGGGTGGATCTCGAGGCTGGCCTTCGCGGTCGTCAGCGACGGGCTGACCTCGAGCATGTGAGCGCCGAGGATCAGCTCCTTGCCCGGCGTCAGGTCGTAGGTGTAGTCCTCCATCAGGCTCGCGCCGCCGGGCAGCCCGGCCCCCATGACGGATGCGGCTCGCACCAGGATCGCGGTCTTCCAGTCGCCCTCGGCGCCGAATCCGTAGCCGTCGGCCATCAGTCGTTGCACCGCGAGACCGGGGAGCTGCTTCAGGGCGCCCAGGTCTTCGAAGTTCGTGGTGAAGGCCGAGAAGTCGCCCGCCTCGAGGAAGGTGCGCAGCGCGACCTCGATCGCGGCACCGTCGCGCAGCGACTGGTGCCGCGCGCCATCCGGCAGCAGTTCGGCGACGACGTCGTAGCTGTCGAGGTACTCCTCCACCAGATCGTCGATCGCGGCCTCCGAGACGGCGGCGACGGCATCCACCAGCTCGTTGACGCCCCAGGTGTTGACCTGCACGCCGAATCGCAGCTCCGCCTCGGTCTTGTCGCCCTCGGTCACGGCGACGTACCGCATGTTGTCGCCGAAACGGGCGAGTTTCATGCTGCGGGTGGCTGCTCGGCCGGCCGCGGCGCGGCTCCATGCGCCGACGCGCGCCGCGACCGCCGAGTCTGTGACGTGCCCCACCACGGTGGTGCGCGGAATGTTCAGGCGCGACTCGATGTATCCGAACTCGCGGTCGCCATGCGCGGCCTGGTTCAGGTTCATGAAGTCGAAGTCGATCTCGCCCCAGGGCAGTTCGACGTTCGCCTGGGTGTGCAGGTGCAGCAGCGGCTTCTGCAGGGCGTCGAGCCCGGCGATCCACATCTTGGCCGGGCTGAAGGTGTGCATCCAGGCGATCAGGCCGATCACCGAGTCGTCGGCATTCGCGTCGAGCACGGCCCGTCGGATCGCGGCGCTGTCGGTCAGCACCGGCTTCCAGACGATGGTGACCGGCACCTCGGAGGCGGCGCCCAGCGTGCGGGCGACCTCCTGCGACTGCTCGGCGACCTGCTTGAGCGTCTCCTCGCCGTACAGGCCCTGGCTGCCGGTCAGGAACCAGACCTCGCGGGTCTTCAGGTCGGGGATGATGCTGCGGCTCATGGGTGAGTCCCTTCAGTGGATGCTTGTGGAGCCGGGGTCGTTCAGACCGCGGCGATGGCGGCGCGCTCGACCTCGAGGCCGGCGCGGTAGCGGGTGAGGTAGGCGGCGAAGCCGGCGACGTCCTGGGGATCGGGGCGCACCGTGTCGGTGTCCGCTCCCGCGAACACCCGCTCGCGCAGGTAGTCCGAGAGCCCAGTGTCCGAGAGCCCAGTGTCTGAGAGCCCAGTGCTCGCGAGGTCAGTGCTCGCGAGGTCGGGCGAGGTGCCTGGCAGGTCGGCCTGTGCGGCGAACGCGGCGAGCACGGCCATGCCCCACGCACCGCCCTCGGAGGCGGTCGTGGCGACGGTGACGGGCGCGTTCAGCGCTCCGGCCAACAAGCGCTGGGCGACGCCCGCGGTGCGGAACATGCCGCCGTGCGCGCTCATCGCGTCGAGCTCGACGCCCTCGTCGGCGAGCACCTGCATGCCGATGCTGAGCGTGCCGAACACGCCGTAGAGCTGCGCGCGCATGAAGTTCGCCAAGGTGAAGCGGCTCTCCGGGCCGCGCACCACGAGCGGCCTCCCCTCTGGCAGCCCGGCGATCGGCTCGCCCGCCAGCAGGTTGTAGGCCAGCAGACCGCCCGCATCGGCCTCGCCCTCGAGGGCTTCGGCGAAGAGGGCGCCGTAGACGGCGTCGGTGTCGAGCGGCGACCCCGTGGCGTCGGCGAACCGGCCGAACAGGCCTGCCCACTCGGCGAGCTCGCTCGTCCCGTTGTTGCAGTGCACCATCGCCACCGGCGCCCCGGTCGGCGTCGTCACGACGTCGATCTCGTGATGCACCTTCTGCAACGGACGCTCCATCACGACCATGGCGAAGATGCTCGTGCCCGCGCTGATGTTGCCGGTCCGCGCGGCGATGGCGTTTGTAGCGACCATGCCGGTTCCGGCGTCCCCCTCCGGCGGGCAGAGCGGAGCACCCGGCTGCAGGCTGCCGCTCGGGTCGAGCAGCGCCGCGCCCTCGGCCGTGAGCGTGCCGGCCGGCTGTCCGGCGAGCAGCACCTCAGGCAGCAGCTCGCGCAGGGATCCGGTCAGCGGGGTGTCCGCCACGAACCGGTCGTAGCGGCCGACGAGCTCGTCGTCGTAGTCGCCCGTCGCCGGGTCGATGGGGAACATTCCCGAGGCGTCTCCGACGCCGAGCACGTGCCGCCCGGTGAGCTTCTGGTGAACGTAACCGGCCAGCGTGTTCAGGGAGCGGATCTCGGCGAGGTGCGGCTCGGCATCCCGAACCGCCTGCTGCAGGTGCGCGATCGACCAGCGCAGCGGGATGTTGACCCCGAGCAACTCGGTGAGCTCGGCTGCGGCCTCACCGGTCGAGGTGTTGCGCCAGGTGCGGAACGGCACGAGCAACTCGCCCGATCCGTCGAAGGCCAGGTAGCCGTGCATCATCGCCGAGATGCCGATCCCGGCCAGCGAAGTGGGCGCCGATCCGAGGTTCGCAACGAGATCCGCGTACGCCGACTGCAGGCCCGACCAGACGTCGTCGAGGGCATAGGTCCAGACGCCGTCGAGGTACTGGTTCTGCCACTCGTGGGCTCCGGTGCCCAGGATCGTCGAGGGGTCGTCGGCGGCGACCAGGCACAGCTTGATGCGCGTCGAACCCAGCTCGATGCCAAGAACGCCGGATGCAGTGGTCAGATCGGCCGCGCTCATCGCCGTGCGTCGCCGCTCTGCCCGTACACGTTCTGGTAGCGCGCATAGAGGGCGTCGATGGTGGCCTGCGGGAGCGGGACGAGCGGTCCGCCCTGCCGCGCGATCTGCACGGTACGCGCCGCGTCTTCACACATGACGGCGGCCTTCACGGCGTCGCGGGCGTTGACGCCGATGGTGAACGGTCCGTGGTTCTGCATGAGCACGGCCCGCGAGCGGTGGCTGCGCAGGGTCTGGACGATGCCCCGACCGATCGAGTCGTCGCCGATGATGGCGACCGGGCCGACCGGGATCGGACCGCCGAACTCATCGGCCATGCCGGTGATCACGCAGGGGATCTCTTCGCCGCGGGCAGCCCAGGCCACGGCGTAGGTCGAGTGCGTGTGCACGATGCCGCCGACTTCGGGCATCTCGCGATAGACGTAGGCGTGAGCGGCGGTGTCACTGGAGGGGCTGCGCTCGCTGCCCGGGGTGCCCGGGACGACGTCGCCATCCAGGTCGCACAGGATCATGTTGTCGGCCGTGAGGTCGTCGTACGAGACGCCCGATGGCTTGATGACGAAGTAGTCGGTGCCCGGGACGCGGCCGGAGACGTTGCCGCCTGTCCACACCACGAGGCCGTAGCGCACCAGTTCACCGTGCAGGGCGGCGACCTCGGCGCGGACGCGGTCGATCTCGCTGCTGGCGGTGCCCGCGGGCTGCGGCATCCTGGCCTCCTTGCCGGGTCGAGGGCGCAGTGCGCCGGAAGTCAGGGTGATGTTAGCGCTAACACACGCGGCCTCGCAAGCCCGGCGCTCCGGGCAATCACGAGCGCGGAGGCGCGGTCGAGTCGCGCACGATGAGCTCCGCGTCGAGAGGAGGGATGTGCTCGGCCGCGCCGCCCTCGATCTGCCGGATCAGCGACTCGACGGCCACGCGCCCGATCCTCCCGAAGTCCTGCCGCACCGTGGTGAGGGCGGGCAGGTAGAAGCGGGACTCGGGCACATCGTCGAAGCCGACCACGCTGACGTCCTCGGGAACGCGCCTTCCCAGATCCACGAGGCCGTGCACGAGCCCGAGTGCCATCTGGTCGTTTCCCGAGAACACGGCGGTGGTCTCCGGGGCCAGGCGGGATGCCGCGCGATACCCGGACTCGGCCGTCCAGTCCCCTTCGATGACCTCCGGCGCCGTCAGCCCGGCCGCCGCCAACGCGTCGGCGTATGCGGTGCGGCGAGCCGCGGCCTCCAAGAACTCGAGCGGCCCGGCGAGGTGCTGGATGCGCCGATGGCCGAGCTCAAACAGGTGCGCCATCACGAGCCCGGCGCCGGCCTTCTGGTCGACGGACACCGCGGTCCCGCTGCCGAGCTCGATGGCCTGGAGGGTGGCGATCGGCAGCCGGATGTCGAGCTCGCGCAGCGCCTCGAGCACCCGCTGCTGCGGGGCGATCACGACCAGCGCCTCGATGGCCTGATCCAGCAGGAAGCCCAGTCCTGAGACGATGGAGTCGCGATCGTCCGCCGCCGTGGTGACCAGGGAATAGTAGCCGGCCGCCCGCGCCGCGACCTCGATGCCCTGGACGGTGCTGGTCGGGCCGTAGTCGGTGACCGCAGGAGCCAGAACGCCGATGGCGCGTGAGCGGCTGGTGGCGAGGGCGCGCGCCGCCACGTTCTGGCGATAGCCGAGTTCGGCGATGGCCGCCAAGACCCGGTCACGCGTCTCCGGCCGGATGCTGCCGAATCCGTTGACGACGCGCGAGACGGTCTGGTGCGAGACGCCGGCGCGCGCGGCGACGTCGTACATGTTCGGCGATCGCCGCACCGGTCCGTCCGTCACCCGCTCGCCCTTCCGCCGTCGAGTCATTATGACGGCCCGGCTGTTCGAGGCGGGGCCATTTCGACGGCCCCGCCTCACTGCACGGGTCGTATACCGCCGCCGGAATGTCTCAGGAACACGGCGGCGCGCAACTCGCGTTCACCTTGCACGTTCGTGTCCTAGCAATATGATCCGAGTCACGAAGCGAGTGCGTGACCGGTCACGCTCGCGGCAATCGGAGCGAGATGACGGACACGGGCGAACAGGCCGGCGACGACGCCGTCGACGGGCGCAAGGCCCTGTCGATTCGTGATGTCGCGCGCATCGCCGGCGTCTCGCGGCAGACGGTGTCGCGGGTGCTCAACCGGCAGCCCAACATCAAACCGTCGACCGAGGCGCACGTCCGGCAGGTGATCGAGGAGGTCGGCTGGCGGCCGAACAGCGCGGCGCGAGCCCTCGCCACGAGCCGGTCGAAGTCGATCGGCCTGCTCGTCTCGGCCCGTTCGCAGTACGGTCCGTTCAGCGCGGCAGCGGCGATCGACGACGCGGCGCGTCAGCGCGGATACACGATCAGCTCGGCGACGCTCGACCGTGGCGACGACGAGGCCATCGCGGCCGCACTGGACGCCTTCGTCGTGCAAGGGGTCGACGGGGTGGTCGTCATCGCACCCCAGCAGCGCGCGCACGAGGCGCTGAAGCGGGTCGCCATCGGGGTGCCGTTCGTGAGCCTGCAGTGGCGCGACGGTCCCAACGACCGCGTCGTGGCCTTCGACCAATTGGCCGGGGCCCGGGCCGCCACCCGCCACCTGATCGACCTCGGGCACAGCCGCATCCTGCACATCGCGGGCCCGCAGGACTGGAACGAGGCCGAGGAGCGCATGCGCGGGTACCTGGCCGAGATGTCGGACAACGACATGCCGACCGAAGCCCCGGTGCTCGGCGACTGGACGGGCGACCTGGCCTACGAGCTGGGGATGAAGCTGCTCGGCCACCGCGAGTTCACCGCCGTGTTCGCGAGCAACGACCAGATGGCGTTGGGCATCATCCATGCCGCTCACGACCTCGGTCTCTCGGTGCCGCACGACCTGAGCGTGGTCGGATTTGACGACATCCCCGAGGCGAAGCACTTCATCCCGGCGCTCACCACGGTGCGTCAGGATTTCGCCCAACTGGGTGGGATGGCGATCGACATCCTGCTCGCCGACATCGAGGGATCCGAGCTGCCTGCACCGGTCGTGCTCGAGGTCCCCGAGCTGATCGTCCGGGCGAGCACCGCCCCGCCCGCCACGCGCTGAGACTCTGCTGGAGAGTCGGCGCAGATGCCCCACCAGGTGATTCCGGCGTGGTGGGCTTGACGTGGGAGGGGTTCGGGGCATAACGTCACACCCGTTCTGGGACCGGTCACAATTTCCCGACACCAGCACTGTGAGACGACGAAGGGGTCGACATGTCGACATGGATTCCGCGCATGGGCGGACCACGCATCGCCCCGCCGCCGTCGCAGCAGGCGAGTCGGTCGGCCGTTCCGAGCTCGGTCGGATTCGCGCGCACACGGCGCACGAACCGCCTCTCCGCTCGAAAGGAATCACAGTGAAGTTCAAGACCATCGCGGTCGGCATCGTCGCCCTCGGCGTCGCC
>Ga0207698_10002242_pt1 | contig 11435 bp, 4 predicted proteins | sample KBSCornC22_FD_184298 | JGI IMG/M metagenome (GOLD analysis project Ga0207698, IMG submission 184298) | Corn rhizosphere microbial communities from Kellogg Biological Station, Michigan, USA - KBS Corn C2-2 (SPAdes) (version 2) | ecosystem: Host-associated > Plants > Roots > Rhizosphere > Soil ...
GACTGCAGTAATCGTATTGTTGCGATCGAATCCAACGGGGCGATGAAAAATGTTCAGGGCCGTGCGGGTAAGCAGACCACAGCAGGCGAGAACGATGAAGCAGATGCCGAGCTGAAAACCGAGCAGGATGCGCTGACCGTAACGCTTCCGGCTGGCCCCGGCGACGGATGTGGCGCCTTCGTGCAGTGCCTCGCGCTGAGAGACGCGCAGCGATTGGCGGATGGGGAATAATCCGCAGGCAAGTGTAACTGCGACTGCCAGCGCCGCCACAAATAGCGTGATCCGGTAATCGCTATGCAGATTGAAGGCCAGCGAAAAACCAAGATTTGGCAAGAGAGCATAAACGGAGCGGGAAATGGCCAGGCTTGCGGCCCATCCGGCGAGGGCGCCGATGATTGCGAGCAGGCCGGTTTCGATAAAAACCTGCCGGGCGATGCGACCGGGCCGTGCTCCGAGCGCGGTGCGGATGGCGATCTCACGGCGGCGGCGCGCTGCATGCTGGCCAAGGAGAGATGCGATGTTGATGCAGACCAACAGCATCAACAGGCAAGATGCACCGAGCAGAACGGGCAACTGCTCTCCAATGACACCGAAGAAGCCGCGCTGAAAGTGCGACGAATCGTTCAGGTTCAGGTCCCAGCTGTTGTACTGATCGTTGTGCTGGGCGAGCGCAAACGACCGGGCAAGCGTGTGCAATTCCGCCTCAGCGGTCTTGTCGCTTACGCCGGGGCGCATGCGTACGACAACTTGCAATCCTTGATTCACCAGCGGGTCTGGCAGCGCAACGGCCGACAGATCGCGTCCGGCAGAGAGCGGCACCCATGCCTCTTCGGCAAGGCCGCCGTAGATGCCGGCAAAGCCGGAAGGAGCTACACCGATGACAGTGAAGGCATGCTTGTTGATGGAAATGACGCGACCGGCAACCGAGGGGTCTGCGTTGAACCGGTCGCGCCACAAGCCGTCAGAGAGGACAATCGCGTCCATCGAGCCGTACGCACGATCATTCGCGTTTGGCGGGAAGAACGTTCCAATCTCAGGCTTGACGCCGAGAAGCTGGAAGTAGTTGGCCGAGACGATCCCACCGTTGATCGCCTGCGGCTGTGTGTTGGGGAGGGCCAGGTTGAGCGTGGTGAATTCAAACGCGGCCGCCTCAATGAACGATCGAGACTGCTTGCGAATGAACTGGAGTTGGTCAAAATGGACGGAATATCCATTGCTGCCCAGCACCGTAGCGGAGATGAAGCGCAGAGATCGCGCATCCCTGACCTGCGGCCAGGGATTGAACAGGACTGCATTGGTCCACGTGGCAACCGTGGTCAATCCGCCGATGCCGAGCGCAAGCGTGAGCACCGCCGTGAGCGTAAAGCCAGGCGTCATGCGCAGCTGGCGTACCGCGTAACGCAAGTCCTGGCCGAACACTTATGCCTCCACTTCTGCGGTGAGCTTCTTCAGCTCATCCTCAGAGACGACCTTGCCGTCGAACAGGTGAACCTCGCGCTCGGCGTGCTTGGCAAAACGCGGATCGTGCGTCACCATGCAGATGGTGGAGCCTTCGCGGTGCAGATCCGCGAGTAGATGCATGACGGCTTCGCCGTTTTTGGAGTCGAGGTTTCCGGTGGGCTCATCGGCCAGCAGGATGGATGGCGACCCGGCTAAGGCTCGGGCAACGGCAACACGCTGCTGCTGACCGCCGGAGAGCTGCGCGGGATAGTGCCGCATGCGGTGGGCCATGTTCACGCGCTCCAAGGCTTCCTTGACGCGCTTCTTGCGTTCCGCAGAAGGCATGCCGGCGCGATAGGTGAGCGGCAGCTCGACGTTTTCTTCAACGGTGAGGTCGCCGATCAGGTTAAAGCTCTGGAAGATGAAGCCGATTTCCTGATTGCGAATGCGCGAGCGCTCGCCGAAGCTCAGGTTCTCGACAGGCTTATTGTTGAGGAGATATTTGCCGCCGGTTGGCGTGTCAAGCAAGCCAAGGATGGACAGCAGCGTCGATTTGCCGCAGCCCGACGGGCCGGACATGGCCACGTACTCTCCACGCGAGATGGTGAGGTGAATACCAGAGAGCGCGTGGGTCTCCACTTCATCGGTGTAGAAGACCTTGGTGAGATCTTCAATTTCAATCAGCTTATCGTTTGCCATCCAATCCCCCTCGTGATTGTGGTTGTCAGTCATCAGTTGTCAGTGATCAGAGGACGAGCGCACCTGATAGCTGACATGCTTCTGAAATCGGTTCGCCAGCTACTCGAGGCGAATGCGATCGACGTTGTCGTAGCGCGACATGTCAGACAAGATGACGGTGTCGCCTTCATTCAGTCCTTCAATTACCTGGATCTCGTTCACCGAGGCACGACCGACTTTCACTTGAACGCGAACCGCGCCCTTGTGGTCCGGCGATTCCTTGAAAAGGCTGAGCGTTGAATTTTCATTGCCCAGCGCCGGACGACCCACCTTGAGAACGTCGTGCAGCTTCTCGAGATCGATCGTGCCGTCCACACTCAAATTCGGTACCGCACCTGCGGGAAGAGCTCCATCCAGTTGTACGTCAACCGTACGCGTTCCGTTCACGACTGACGGATCAATTCGTGTTACGTGGCCCGGAATGACACCGTTATGAGTATCGACCGATGCGGGGAGGCCGACGGAGATGTCGCGGGCCTGGGTCTCTGCGATCTGGAGGGCGGCTTTGAGTTTGTCTTGCTGAATGACTTCAGCGACCGAGGTTCCGGCGAGGACGTGCTGACCTACTTGCACCGGGGTCGCCAGTGGAGCGACTACGCCGGCGATCCCAGCTTTCACTTGCAACGCGCCCGACTGTTTTTGGTACAGAGCGAGGAGGGCTTTTGCCTGGTCGATCTTTGTTTGTGCGGATGCAAGCTGGACCTCAATGTTCTTTTCGTTGAGATCGAGATTCTGCAGACTCAGCTTGTGCTGTGCCGCTAACTGTTCTGCCGTGCTCCTAGACTTCTCATACGCGACCCCTGAAATCACGCCGAGCTTGTTCAGCTGTTCGTCGATCTTGGCCTGGCGATCATCAGTACTGTTTTCCGTTGCGACCTGAGCGGCTGCGATCTTCTTTTCCATCAAAGTGCTCTGAAGCGTTGCCTGCTTATCTTTGTAGTCGGCTTCAGCGGCCTTGACCTGAAGTTGAGCATCCTGGAGTTTTTGCTCGACCTCGGGCGCGACCATATCCATGAGGACTGTATCGGGTTTGACGATTGTGCCGGGAAGGACGCGAATGCGAACGACCGTGGCGTCGGTGAGGGCCGGAATCAGTTCGATTGAATCTTCGCGCGGAACCAGCAGGCCGGTGGATCCGCGAACCTGGCGGATCATGTCTCCACGTTTCACAGTGTCTGGCCATACGGTTGAAGCATCGACGACGGGAGCCGCCGGCTTAAGCCGGGAAACCAGAACCACCGCGACCGTAAGAACCACCACCCCAATGCCGGCCCAAACAAGGAGGCGGCGCTGCTTTTGCTTTTTTAGATCTGGGCGTGCGATATCCATCACCGAAGAGGGTTGCACTTGCCATGCCAAAGGCGGGGAGCCGCTGAACGCGGAGAATAAACGACTTATAAGCGATAATGTCTTGATGGACTAGAACTTCGAGTGACCGCTCAAGGGCCACTCTGTCCGGAAACGGACAGTTCCGAACCGGCCTGGTGACTGGGTGAAGCGGATCAGAACGATCACGGCAGTTCGACGGCCAAGGCTACCGCGCTGCCACCACCGAGGCAGAGCGCCGCAATCCCGCGCTTCGCGCCCCGATCGATCATGGCATAGACCAGTTTGACGAGCACGGCGGCTCCGCTGGCTCCGATGGGATGGCCCAGGGCAACTGCCCCGCCATTGGGGTTGACCTTGACCCGATCAAGCCCGAGATCTTGGATGACCGCGAGCGCCTGCACGCTGAAGGCTTCATTGAGTTCAAAAAGGTCTACCGAATCGAGAGTCCATCCTGCTTTGGCGACTACTTTGCGGATGGCATCGATGGGCGCAAGAGAGAACCACTCGGGCTCGCGGCCCGCGCCGGCCTGCGCACGGACGACCACCATTGGCTGCAGACCCAGTTCCCTTGCCTTCTCAGCACTTGTGACGACCAGCGCTGCTGCGCCGTCGCTCAAGCCGGGCGCGTTGCCGGCGGTAACGGTGCCGCCTTCTTTAAACGCGGGTTTGAGTTTGGCGAGCACCTGGACGGTAGTGTCCGGCCGGATTCCTTCATCGGTGTCGAAGGCGCGCGGTGCTTCGCCTTTTTTCGATGGCCGAATTTCAACGGGCAGGATCTGCGCACGGAAGCGGCCTTCCGCTGTGGCGGCAGCGGCGCGACGGTGCGATTCTGCGGCGAAGGTGTCCTGTTCTTCGCGGCTGATGTTGTACTTCTCCGCGACCATCTCCGCGCCTGCGCCCATGTGGAACTGGTTGTAGACGTCCCACAGGCCGTCGTGAATCATGACGTCGATCAGGTTGCCGTTTCCCATCCGGTAGCCGGAGCGGGCCTGCTGGAGAAGGTACGGCGCGTTGGTCATGGACTCCATGCCGCCTGCGACGACAACGTCGGAGTCACCGGTCTGGATTGCCTGGGTGGCGAGCGAAACTGCTCGAAGGCCGGAGCCGCAGACCTGGTTGACGGTGACAGCACCGACTGCGGGCGGAAGCCCTCCGCGAATGACTGCCTGGCGCGCAGGGCTCTGGCCGAGGCCGGCCTGGAGAACGCATCCCATGATGCATTCGTCTACGCTGGCGGGGTCGACACCGGCGCGCTTGACGGCTTCGCGAACGACGAGCGCGCCGAGTTGCGGCGACGTGTAGGACTGCAGCGAACCCTGGAATCTGCCGATGGGGGTGCGAACCGCCGAGACGATGACTACCTCTTGCATCTGAAGCTCCGTCGATCTGGATTGCAGCGCTCCAATGATACGACTTCGAGGGCTGCCGGAGATTAGATGCGAGGGGGCGGAAAGCAGGCTCTGCTTGACTGTTTGTTGGAAGGGATTGCGAGGCTAGTCTGCCGCGCCGGTGGAGAGAATCTCGAAGAGCGCTGACGACTTGCGATTCGAGAAGTCCATCTGATCGGGGCGGAGGGGCTTGCTGAAGAGGAAGCCCTGAACGTCATCGCAGCCGTGTTCGCGAAGGACACGGAGTTGATTTTCGTTTTCGACGCCCTCGGCTGTGACCTTCAAGTGCAGGCACTTGGCCATTTGAATGATGGCCGCGGTGATGGCCTCGTCGTTTGGATTGTGTTGCAGATCGCTGATGAAGCTGCGATCGATTTTGAGTTTGCTGACGGGGAGTTGCTTCAGGTAGCTGAGGCTCGAGAAGCCGGTACCGAAGTCGTCAATGGCCAATTTGACGCCCAGAGTCTTGAGGCGGCTGAGAACTTCGGAGCGCATGTCTTCTGTGGCGAGGAGCAGGCTTTCGGTGATCTCGAGTTCGAGGAATTCAGGATCGACTCCCGACTGGTCGAGTACGTCTTTCACGAGGTCGCAGAAGCCGGCCTGCCGGAACTGGACAGCCGAGACGTTGACTGCCACCGGGATGTGGTTTCCGCGGTCGTGCCACGAGCGGGCATGAAAACATGCGGTTCTCAAGACCCACTCGCCGATTGGAACGATCATTCCGTTTGATTCTGCGACATGAATGAACTTATCGGGCGAGATGAGGCCGAGATCAGGGTGACGCCAGCGGATGAGGGCCTCCCAGCAGGAGACCTTGCCAGTGCGGAGATCAAACTCGGGCTGGAATACGAGGAAGAACTCATTGCGCTCAAGCGCCTGGCGCATGCTGTTGCCGAGTTGCAGCCGTTCGATGGCCTGCGTGGTCATCTCTTCGGAGAAGAAGCTGAAGGTATTTCTTCCGCGGTTTTTTGAGGCATACATGGCTGCATCGGCGTTCTTGATTAGCGCTTCGGCATTTTCACCGTGGTCGGGGAAGATGCTGATACCGATGCTGGAGGTGACGGTGAGTGAATGGCCGTGAAGGTTGAAGGGCGGGTTGAGATCGCGGGCCACTCGTTCTGCTACGAGCGCGACGTCGGAGTATGAGTCTATTGGTCCGAGAGCAATGAGGAATTCATCACCACCGAGGCGAGCGATTGTGTCCTCCTCACGCGCACTGATGCGGAGCCGCTGCGCAATTTGCTGCAGCAATTCGTCGCCTACGGAGTGTCCAAGACAATCGTTGATGATCTTGAAGCTGTCGATATCGAGATAAAGCAGGCCGACTCTCTCGCGGCGGCGTTTGGCGCCGGCAAGTATCTGGGTCAACCGGTCTTTGGCCAGAGTGCGGTTAGGCAGGCTCGTGAGCGGATCGAAGAAGGCCAGATTCTGGATTTGTTCTTCTGCGCGTTTGCGCTCGGTGATATCCACGAGCGATCCCTCGAATACCTGCTCGCCGGTTTCTCCCTGCTGCGCTGCCCTGATACTACATAGGACCCAAGCCTCAGTTCCGTCCGGTGTTTCGAATTTCTCTTCAGTGCTAACGGTGGAGGACACGTCAGAAGAATTGGAGTGGAGCTTGCGAATGATTTCTTCTGCTCGCTCGCGCTGATCGAGAAGATGCTGCCGGCTCTTAAATCCGAGGATTTGCGCGCAGGCATCATTGCAATCGAGAATCTCTCCTGTTTCCGAAGCAACGAACAGGCCGGTTAGATTGCGTTCGAAGATGCTGCGATATTTCTCTTCCAGAGCCATCTCGTTTTTCAATTTCCAGGTGATGACCTCGGTCTGCTTGCGAACGCGCCGGCGCAGGATGAACACCCATGCGATGCCGGTGATGGTCGCGAAGATGAGACCGGAAACAACAAACGCTGCGCGTTGGGTAGTCAACCAGGGCGGGGTGGCGAGAACCTGAATGTCGGCCGGTGTGCGAAGCATTAGTTCGAAGTCGAGGGGGTTGCCGTTCTCATCGGCTCGGACCGTGCAGATGCCGGTCAGCGCGAGACGACTGCCGGGCTCAACATCGATCGGCTGAGAGGGCTGGCGAGCGAATGTCGCCTCGAAGGTCACATGATCGAGCGACTCGACCACCAGGACGTTTCGATTCAGGTGATCGCGAACGTACTTCAAGGTCGCTTCGATTTTGATCAGCTGTGCATCATAGCTGCCCTTCAAGGCAGCCTTCCCGGTGACAGCGACGGTGGATGTCGGGGTGTGGTGTCGGGTGGGCCGAATGCGCGCCGATTTGAGCACCGGGCTGAAACTTCCGGCAGCGGGGAATCCGATAACCTCAACCTGATCCCCCTCGGAGATTGGAGTTCCGTCCTGGCTTTCGGCATAAACGCCGCCGGTGCCGTCTGTCAGGAAGATGCCCTGCCTAGGGAAGATCGCTGTGACCGTTCCAAGTACCTTCACTTCGCGCTGGTCGGTGAGATCAGCCGAGAACCGCCGGATATCTCCGATGCCTGTGGTCGGGACTGCAAACAAATCACTGGGAGCCGACTCGAGGACTTCGAGGTTCTTGAGTGACGGCATCATCAGGTGAAATGACACGAGCTGGTTTCGGCTGTTGAAGGCCGTTCCGCTGACGCCGGTGAACCGGACCTTAGCATCGACAAGATCCATGGGAAAGGGATCGCGGTAACCTGGCACACGCACTTTGAAAGGGCCGGTCGGGGTCGCAACATCGATGACAAGGACGTCTCCTTCGGCCTGTTGCACAAAGGAGCGGACGACCCCTTCGAGCTGAACCCATTGACTGTCCCAAGCGCCGGTGGCCGCATCGTCGTAAGTCAGGTGGACGGGTTTCGGGAACGGCGATTTTCCGACCACGGTCCAACTTGGGTTGGCAACGTACGGGGTGAATCCGGCACCTACGCTGCCGCGCAGGTCGAGAACGTCTCCGGGTGAGGGCGGGGTCGCTTTGACCCCACGGAGGTCGACCCAGATGCCGCCCGTTGAGTCCTGAACGAAGAGGTTTGGGGCCACGGTGTCGTAATAGGTGGCGACGCCTCGAATGTGAAGGGGGGCGCCGGGGGAGATCGGCTGTTTCAGATGCCTGATGGCGCCGACGCTTCGTAAGCCCGTCGGAGATGAGGGCTGAGCGAAGGCCATAGGTGAGGCGAGGAGCGCGAAGAGGGCGGCTGCGAGCGCTTTGGGGCGCACAAGCCTAACAGTGCGCGAGCGATGGCTCACCCAACGTGTCGCGCGAACTGCGTGGCTCCGCATCCGTAACTCCCAGAAAGCCCGATCGCCCCGCTTCTACATATCGGCTAATCGGGGCGGCAAAACAGATCAACAAGTTTGAAAGTGAGGCTAGGCTAGCACAGCCCGAGACGCGGGTAACTTCAACTTCATGGGCAGTTTAGTTACGTTTGGGTTACCTGGTTAGGTTTTTCGCTTGTCTCCGGAGCAGATGGCTAGTTCCTGCGGAACATTTGATCAAGCCCATGGACCAGCGCACGCGTCGATTGTGTGACTTCCAACGTGAGAAGAAGGGTACCGCTTCAGAAAACGGCTGCAAGCAACCTTCGGTGTTTGCTCGCACTCAAAAATTACCGCGAGCCGGGTGTACCGGCCAATGCAAATAAAAAACTCAGTGGTAAATCGTTTTGGGTAATCCGCCTGGTCTCCGCTTCGTTGAAGGACAACGGCAGGCGACCGATGGTATTCGGCTTTTTTGATCACGTTTGCAGGAGCAGCCAAACCTGTTACGGCCAGACCTTCGAGCCGGAATAGCAACCCAAACAATGCAAGGTTCAACTTTCTTGGAGGCAGAACATGCAATTGCTCAAGAGCAGAACGCTCTTGCTGGCATTTCTGCTGTTCGCATTTGTCCGGCTTTATGCGCAGCAGAATTCAGACATCACCGGTCTTGTCACGGATCCTTCGGGCAACGTAATTCCAGGCGCCCAGGTGACCATCACCGAAAACAGTACCGGCTTTACGCGGACGGTAACTACCGATCAGGCCGGGCTCTTCAACTTCCCCAACCTCAACGTCGGAACGTATTCCCTTCAAGCTACGGCGGCGGGCTTCCAGAACTACAGCGCGAAAAACATCGTGCTGAACGTTTCCCGAACCCTGCGCAACGACGTGCAGATGAAGGTCGGCACGGCTGCTGAAACCGTTACGGTCCAGGCAGACGCGTTGACGGTGCAGACCGACTCGAACGTGGTCAGCAGCCTCATCAGTTCAGAACAGATCACCCATATTGCGACCGAGAACCGCAACTTCGCGGCCCTGGCTGCTTTGGGCATGGGCGTAAGCTCGGCGCTGCCGGACAACAACACCCCGACTTCAGTGGCGGCAAACTTCACCATCAGCATCAATGGTCTGCGCCAGAGCCATAACATCTGGCTGATCGACGGGACCGAAGCTGACGATCGCGGCGGCGCGGGCGGTATGGATATCATGCCTTCGCAGGACGCGATCGCGGAATTCCAGACGTTGACCAGCAATTATCCTCCGGACTACGGCATCTCCTCCGGCGCAACCATCACGCTGGCTTTCAAAAGCGGCACGCAGCACTATCACGGAGAGCTGTTCGAGTTCAACCGGAACACGGTGTTCGACGCGAACAACTGGTTCAATAAGAACGTTGCGGCCGGGGACCAGGTCACTCCCCGTCAGAAGTTGAACTACAACATCTTCGGCGGAAATATTGGCGGACCGATTCTTCCATGGCAGCATCCGAGAAGGACGTTCTTCTTTTGGAACGAGGAATGGCGCAAGCTGATCCAGGGCAGTACGCCAACGCTGGTGAATACGCTGCCGGCGGCGGACTTCCCGACAGCTGGACAGGACCTGCACTATGTCGCGCCGGCGTTTGCCAGCGATACAACGCTGAAGGTTCCGAAGGTGAACGACCCAGCCTTCAACGCAAAACTGGCGGGTCTCGGATTGACTCCGGGAGGCTCGTTCCCGAACAACACGATCCCTGCGGCTCTATTCGATCCGAACTCCGTGCTCTATTTCGGTACGGGCGTGATTCCGCATCCGTCAAACGCGAATGACCAAGTGGTATCGCAAGCGGAGACGCCGATTGATGTGCGGGACGACATTGTGCGCATCGACCATCAGATGACGCCCAAGTGGCAGATCATGGGCCACTACGAGCACAACAAGGTCACGCAGGGCAATGCGGCGCCGATGCTGGGCTGGTTGTGGTACAGCTACAACACGGTGACGAGTACGCTAGCAAACCCTGCAAACTCCGCTGCTATCAAGCTGAGCGGCACGATCAATCCCAACCTGCTCGTCGAAGCCAGCATGAACTACGACGGGAACACCATCGATATCACCAACAGCGGAAACTCGTTGCTGCCGAGCGGCTGGAACGTAAACGGGTTCTTCCAAAATGGCTCCGGTTCCCTGCCCGGGATCACGGGGTTTGGTACTCCCTACAACACTGCCGAAGACATGGGGTCAGCCCCGTGGCACAACGCCGCCCAGGATTACGATCCGAAGGTGGACATCTCGTGGACGCGCGGTGTGCACGCATTCAAGTTCGGCTTTGGCTACAACCGGTATACGAAAAACCAGCAGTTGTTTGGCGATCCGGAAGGTAACTTCAGTTTCGGTTCGCTATCTGGGGACGGCATGATGGATATGCTGATGGGCCTGGCGAGCAGCTACTCGCAGTTCCAGGACTTGCCGACCCGCCACTACGTCAACCAGACCTATTCGATTTATGCCAACGACAACTGGCATGTGTCGAAGAATCTCAGTTTGCAGCTAGGGTTCCGGTTCGACGCCCTGCCGCATGCATGGGAGCGCAGCAACGCTGTGGCCAACTTCAATCCGGCGGCCTACTCGGCGACTGCGGCACCGGTGTGGGATTGTCCTGTTGCGGGAAGCACCGCGGTTACTCCATGTGCCGGGGACACGTCGAACGGCACTCTAGACCCGAATGGGCCCGGCTTTGCGCAGATCAACAACACACCGTTCTATCTGAATGGTATGCAGTTGGCAGGCCAGAGTGGGACGCAGCGCGGATTGGTGAAGAACTACTACGGAACGTGGCAGCCGCGTGTCGGGTTCTCGTGGGACATTTCGGGCTCGGGCAGGACAGTGCTGCGCGGCGGCGCCGGAACGTTCTATGAACGGATGCAGGGCAACGACATCTACAACGCCGCTACCAACCCGCCGTTCGCTTACAACCCGAGAGCCTCGAACGTGTACGTTTCAGATCCGCACACGAGCTGGGTGACGGGTTCGGCAGCGAGCACCCCGTTCTTCCCAACGTCAATGACCACGCTCAATCCGTATTATCCGGCGCCCGCCGTAGCCCAGTACAGCCTTGGATTGCAGCAGCAGCTTGCGCCATCCGTGATCTGGGTCATCCAGTATGTCGGCAACACTGCGTGGCATCAGAACATTCAGCGTCCCATCAACAACTATCCGGTGAGCACGCCGATGACCATCCGTGCAAACGCCGGCGATCCCAATAACAACAGCGGTACGAATCCGACCGGCACGAACTTGTCAAACCCGGACTTC
>Ga0207698_10002245_pt1 | contig 11428 bp, 6 predicted proteins | sample KBSCornC22_FD_184298 | JGI IMG/M metagenome (GOLD analysis project Ga0207698, IMG submission 184298) | Corn rhizosphere microbial communities from Kellogg Biological Station, Michigan, USA - KBS Corn C2-2 (SPAdes) (version 2) | ecosystem: Host-associated > Plants > Roots > Rhizosphere > Soil ...
CCTTTCGGCCAGCGCGAGATGGCGCGGCTCGCGCGTTGCGGCATACAGCTCCATCGCTGCATCGAGCAGCACGGTCGCGGACATGCCGTGATGATTGCCGAGGTCGCAGATGTCGATGCGGCCTTCCTCCAGCGTGCGCTGGCACAGGTCGGCGATGCGCTGCGCGGCGGCGAGATAGCGTTCGTCGCCGAGCGCGCGCTGCGCTTCGATCAGTCCGAGCACGAGATACGCATGCACCCAGATGTCCCAGGTGCGCACGCTCGGCGCGCCGTCCCAGCTCGGCGGCTTGGGCGGCTGCGGCTGCATGAAGCGCCGCTCGGGCGCATACGTGCCGAGATAGCCGTCGGGTTCCTGCTGCGCGAGCAAATAGTCGGCGACGTTGCGCAGGTTCTCGCGCAGCGTTGCATCGTTGCTGCGCCGGTACGCTTTCGCGGCGGCGTAGAGCCACTTGCCGGCGTGCTCGCCGTACCAGTCGCCCTCATGGTTCTGCGCGCGATGTGCAGCGCCGAACAACGTGATCGCGGGACTGTGCGCGCCGTCGATGAAGCGGCTCAGGCGGCCCGTGCGATTGGCCTCGAGCGCGGCGCCGAGCGGTCCGCCGAGTGTCGTGTGTACGACCGTCGCGCGAGTCATGCGGCGTCCACGACGCAGCGGAAGCCGATCAGTGCCGAGCGGTCCTTGCTGGGCGCCATCAGCAAATACTTGCCATGCTGGTCGAGACGATGCGCCTGCGGGAAATACCAATGCGAGGTCTGTGGCAGATAGCTGCTGCCGCCGCGCAGCACGGCGGAGCGCGTGTGCTCGTCGACATATTCGTCGGTCCATTGCCACACGTTGCCGACGAGATCGAGCAGGCCGAACGGACTGGCCGCATCGGGATGCGCGTCCACGTCGGCCGGCGCGCAAAGTGTGCGTGCGCGCTGGCGCGGCGGGACCTTGCTGTCGTCCCACGCCTCACCCCACGGATACGCGCGGCCATCGCCGCCCTGCGCGGCGTACTGCCATTCCCACTCGCGCGGCAGGCGCTTGCCGGCCCAGCGCGCATAGGCGCGTGCGTCCTCGAGCGACACCCAGGTGACCGGCTGGTTGTCCGCGCCGGCAGGCGGCGCGCCGTCGCGCCAGTGGCGCAGGAAATTGTGTACATCGGCCGGGCGGTAGCCGCTCGCGTCGACGAAGCGCTGGAACTGCGCATTCGTGACGGGCGTGCAGTCGATGAAATAGCGCGCGAGTGCGATACGCCGCCGATGCGCGCGGCGCGGCGCGTCTTCCCACGGATACTGCACGTCGACGCCGGCCCAGGTCTGACCTTCGATCGCGACACCGCCGACGGCGAAATCGAAATCGGCCGCCGGGATTTCGATCATGCCGGCCGGCGCGCTGCGGGCAGCGGCGGTGGATTCGATAGCCACGAGCTGCTGCGGCAGCGGCTGCCATTGCGCGGAAAACGACTGCAGCGGCGAGGCGGCGAGTTTGCGCATGCGCGCGAGCAGTCCGGCGAGGTTTGCATCATCGCAGCCTGCATCGAGTGCGAGCACCGCGCCGAAGCCGCGCGCTTCGAGTGCGAATGTGAGCACACTCTCGTCGCGCTGCCAGCGAGGCGAGAGTTCCACACCGTTCCACACGTCGAAATAGCGACGGCCGTCGCGATGGGGCAGCGCAAGCTGTTCGCCGTCGATCGTGTATTCGTGGCGATTGACGAGCGTCCACAGCGTACGTCCGTCGCGCGGGAAGCGGCTCGCGAACACACCGTTCTGCAGCGTGCGCGCATACGGCCGCCAGTGCGCGCTGACGAGCAGGTCGGCGCAGGCGCGTGAGATTGTCGCGATGCGGCGCAGCGTCTCCGCATCGCGTGGCGTGAGGCCGTTCCAGATGCCCCAGATGTTCTCCCACGCGTTGTAGCCGATGCCGTTGAAGAAGATGTATTGCAGGTCGTTGTTGCGGTCGCGGCCCCAGCGGTTCTCGTAGTTGATCATGTGGCGTGGTTCGAGCCACTTGAACTTCGCGACATGCGGGACGACGTCGGCCGGCGTCTTCTTGCCCCAGCTCTGCAGGTTCCAGATCAGCTGTTCTTCAGCGCTGATCGTCGATTCGGGCTGCAGCACCACGCCGCGGCCGTGGCGGTCGCACGCGTCGAAGAAGGCGCGCGGCACCCCGTTGTAGGTATCGCCGTTGATGCCGTCGGCGCCGACGGCGGCAACGAGTTCGGCGATCGCTTCCCAATCGGCGCGGCCTTCGTCGCGCGTGCCGTTGTCCCACGGCATGGTCGGCAGGAACACCTTCACACCGCGGCGGTGGAAGTCGTCGATCGCGCCGCGCAGTCCGTCGATGCCGCCGGGCAAATCGCGCGCGAGATCGAACTGATTGCGGTCGTCGACGCCGATGTTCGGATAGACCGGCCAGATCAGAACGCTGTCGAGACCACCGTAGCGCGCTTCCACATCGTCGAGGTAGCGGTCGACCGTATAGCGGCCCGCGACCGGATCGTAGAAATAGCGATCCTCGACCATCATCTGCGCCTGCACGAAATTGCGCTGCGACCAGGCGAGATCCTCGCGCCGATACAGCGCATCGTCGTAGCCGATGCGCGTGAGGTGTTCGCGGCGCCAGTCGATGAGTTCGCGGATCCAGTCGTCGGCGCTCGCAGCGGGATCCATGCGCCAGTGGCCGATCTCGGCGAACGGCCAGCCCGGTGCCTTGCCCGGTGCAGGCAGATATCGCCCGGTGGTCACATGGGAAAATTTATACTCGGTGCGGACCGGTTGCTCGGCCAGCTCGTAGGGCGACAGGTCGGAAGAAGTCATGGTCGGCGATTCTCAGGCGCTGGCGCAAAGCGCGGCAAGCGCAACGATGGTAGAGCGTTCGCTGCCGCAACCGGCGATGCCGCCGACGCGGCGAGCCACGGCGATGAGGCCGCGCTCATGGCAGCAGCGCCTGGTAGACGAGGTTGTAGTAGCGGTGCTGCAGCTTCGGCAGCGCGCGGCGGCCGTCGTGTGGCAGATGCTGCAGCAGCAGGATCGCGATGAGCTTCTCGTGCGGATCGATGGTGTAGTAGGTCGACGCCGCGCCGGACCAGCCGAACTGTCCGGCCGAGCCGAGCCGTCCGCGCTGCGCGACCGACAGCAGCACCGAACCGCCGAGGCCGAAGCCTTCGCCGTCGGGCAGGCCCGCAATCGGCCGTTCGAACGCGGCCAGCTGATCCTCGCGCATCAGCTCGACGGTCTTGCGGCCGAGCAGGCTGTGTCCGTTTGCCGTGCCGCCATCGAGCAGCATCTGGCAGAAGCGGCGGTAGTCTTCCGCGGTCGAATACAGGCCGCCCGCGCCGCTCGCGTAGCGGTTCAGGCGTTCTCCCGGATGACGCGCGGAAGGGCTCTCGTCGAGCGCGAGCTCGCCGTCGTCGCCGACCATCGTGAGATCGGCGATGCGTCCGCGCTGCGCCAGAGGTACCCCGAAACCGGTATCGCGCATCCCGAGCGGATCAAAGATGCGCTGCTGCAGGAACTGTTCGAACGACAGTCCCGAGACGACTTCGACGACGCGGCTTGCTACCTCGATCTGCACGCCGTCGTAGCGGAAGCGCGTGCCCGGATCGGCGGCGAGCGGCACACGTGCGAGGCGTGCGGCGAACTCGCGCAGATCCGCTGCGCTGCGCAGGTCCGCGCGTTCGAGCAGCCTCGTCGCTGCTTCGCCCTCGACGACCGCGAAGCCCGCCGTGTGGGTGAGCAGGTGGCGCAGCGTGATCGGCCGCGTTGGTTTACGCAGCTGCGGCGACTCCGCCGTGCCGCCGTCCATGACCTGGGCGTCGCCGAACGCTGGAATGAAATCGCTGAGCGGATCGTCGAGCGCGACGCGGCCTTCTTCCATGAGCTGCAGCAGCGCGACCGTCGCGACGGTCTTGGTCATCGAGTAGATGCGGAAGATCGCATCCTCGCGCAGCGGTGCGCGGCGTGCGAGATCGCGATGGCCGTAGGCGCCGTGCTGCACGATCTCGCCGTTGCGCGTGACGAGGCTGACTGCGCCGAGATAGCCGTCGCGCTGCGTCGCTGAGCTCAGGAAGGCATCGATGCGCTGCAGGCGCTGCGCTGACATTCCCTGCACCACCGCATCAGGCGATGGTGCAGGCATCGGAGCCGGTGCCGCGACGGCGGCACCGGCGATAAAGAGCGCGAGCATCCCGGCGCGCGCAAAGCGGTTCATCGCGCGGGGCTCAGAACGTGAACTGGTCGGTGATCGAGATCACACGGCCGCGGCCGGCGAAGTAGTTCTGGAAGGCCGGCAGCTGCGACCACGACAGAATGTAGAACTTGTCGAACAGGTTCTCCACGCCGACGGTGAGGCGGCCGAACTTCTCGGTCTGGTAGTTCGCCGTGAGGTTCCACAGCGTATAGCCCTTGGTCGATTCGGCCGCGCTGGTGCCCGGATTCAGCACGCGCGAGCGCAGCGTGGTTTCGTCGAGCGTGACGTCGCCGCGGTCGGAATAGCGCCAGGTCAGCGATGCGCTGAGCTTGTCCGGATTGATGTCGTTGACGCCCATGTGGCGTTCGAGCGGACCGCCGGCGACGAACGTGCTGTAGCCCATGATGCGCGAGTACAGCAGGGTCGCCTTGAAGTCGTCCGAGATGCGCCAGTCGCCGCTGAATTCCACGCCCTTGATTTCAACCGGCGCGCGGGTCAGGACGAAATCGTTCGTGACCGGGTCGATCGACAGCGAAGAGCCGAATTCCGACGTGGATTTGTACGTCGACGCACTGAAGCCGAGGCTCTCGCCGCGCCAGTTCACGCCGACTTCGGTGTTCTTGACGATGACCGCCTGCAGGTCCGCGATGTCCTCGACCGAGCGGCCCGGCGTGCTGACGTTGCGCAGCGGGATGCCGATATTCGGCAGCGTGAAGCCCTTGCTCCACGAGGCGAAGGCCGACCACTCGTCGTTGAAGCGCCAGATCGCGCCGAGGTTCGGCAGGTTGGCCTGGTAGTCGAGCTTGCCGCCCTGCACGAAGACGCGGTTGCGGAAATACGTCGTCGTGTAGTCGTCGACCTCGAGCGTGCCGTCCTCGCGGCGCAGGCCGCCGGACAGCGTGATCGGACCGACGTCCCAGGACAGCTGCAGGTATGGCGCGACGCTGTCGTACTTCATCGGCGGCACCCAGACGCGATTCGTGATCGCAAGGCGCTGCTGCGCGGTGTCCTGCACGAGATCGATGCCGGTGCGCAGTTCCAGGCCGGCGACGTTGAACAGTTCAGGCCGGGTCCACGAGGTGCGGAATCCTTTTTTCGCCGACTTGATCTCCGACTGGTCGATCAGCGTGCCGAGCGGCGCGATGTCCGGATCCTGGCGATCGGGACCGCTTTCGGGCAGGTAGCGCATGGCCTGATCCGCGCGATACGCGTCGAGCGTCAGCGTGCCGTCGAAGAAATTCGCGTTGCTGTAGGACAGCTGCCCCTGCCAGAAATCGTTGAACGGGGTGAGCTGGCCGGGATTGTGGCCGCGCACCGACGTGTCGGTGATGCCGAGCGCGCGGTCGCCGAGCTGCTCGATGTAGTTGTCCTTGCCGTCGATCTTGAACTTGCTGAGCGTCAGCTGCAGGCGCTGTGCCTCGCCTTCGCCGAAGTTGTAGCCGAACTTGGCGAACGCGTTGCGCGCCTTGGAATCGGCGACCGAGCCCGACGGATTCATGCCGACGCGGCGGCCGTTGCCGTCCCAGGTGATGCCGCGGTCGACCTGCGCACCCGCGAGATACATGTCGAAATTGTTGCTTTTGTGCGCAAAGTTGACGCCGATCTTGTAGCCGCCGCTGTCGTCTTCGCCCTGCGTGGAATAGCGCGTCGTCAGCTCGGCGTGATTGCCTTCCTCGGTCGCGGTCTTGGAGATGTAGTTGATGATGCCGCCCGCGGCGCCGATGCCCTCGGCGGCCGACGGACCGTTGATGACTTCGATGCGATCGACGACACCCATGTCCGTGAACGTGGCATTGCGCGTGCCCTCGCGCAGCGGCGATCCCTGCGGGATGCCGTCGAACAGGCGCAGCGCGATGCGGCCGCGCAGGTTCTCGCCGGTGTTGCTCAGCGCCTGCGACGATTCCGCGTAGCCCGGCACGGTGCGCGCGAGCACTGCCGTCGCATCGTCGGTCAGCGCGAGTGTGCGCGAGACTTCGATCGGCGTGACCACGGTGACGGCACCGGGAATCTTGTCGACGGCTTTCGCGCTGCGCGTGCCCGTGGTGACGGTGACTTCGTCGAGGCGCTGCGCGCCGTCGTCGATGACGTTGGGCTTTTTCTTCGCGCCCGTGGCGCTGCCGGTGTCCTGGGTCTGCGCCTCGTCGGCCGTGGCCGCAGTGGCGTCGGTCGACGATGCTTCGTTTGCCCAGGCATTGCAGGTGACGGCGATGGCGAGCGCCAGACAGGCGCGGCCGACACGAACTGGTGTTTTCATGCGATTCCCCGATTTTCTTGTCAGCGCGGCGGCACACGCACCGTGCGAGTGCCACGACAGCCTGCTCGCCGCGTATGCCGCGATCTGCCAGGTGGCGGCGAGTCTGGGCGGGGTATGCGCGAAATAGAATTGCCGGGGTCTATTGTCAGGCTCAAGTTTTTATTGCTTGTCGCTGCATCGCAACGCGAGCCTGCTGCAGGAACACACGCACGAGGCGCAGGCGTATCGTCGAGCGCGACCACACTGCACCGATGCGGCGCGAATCGAACGCGACGGGCACGGGCAGGCGCAGCAGGCGCAGGCCTTCGGGCCACGGCTGCGCCCAGTCCGGCACGAGCGACACGCCGAGGCCACGATCCACCATGACGGCAATCGCATGCAGCGCGTTCAGCTCAAAGCGTTCGTGCGGCACGATCTGCGCCATACGCAGGTATTCATCGGCGAGCCGTCCGCCCCACTGGTTGCGGTCGTAGCGGATCAGCGGCTGCGTCGCGAGCAATTCGTGCGGATCGCGGCTCGGCGCGTTGTGCGGTGCAATGACGATCAGCGGTTCTTCGCGCAGCAATTGCCAGTCGCAGGTCTTGGGCAATGCGTACGGTGCCTGCAGCACGAGCGCGGCATCGAGATCGGCGCTGTCCACTGCGCGGTACAGCTCGGCCGAATAGCCCGGGCGTATGAACACCTTGATGCGCGGAAAGGTTTCGACCATGAGCGCGAGAATGTCCGGCAGCATGCCCGACATCGCGGTCGGACACGCGCCGAGGCGCAGTTCGCCCGCGACCGGATCGTCGGTCGCGACCGCGCGCAGGCTGTCGAAATCGCGCAGCAGGTCGCGTGCGCGCTGCAGCATGCGTGCGCCGGCTTCGGTCACGCTGACGGTGCGTCCGACGCGCGCAATCAAACTCGCGCCGATCTCGCGTTCGAGCGTGCGTATCTGCTGCGCGACCGCGGCCGGCGTGATGTTGAGCAGACGCGCCGCCGCGGCCATGGAGCCATGGTCGGCGACGGCGACATAGGTCTTGAGGAATTCGGTATCCACGGCGGCCTCCCGCTGCGCCGCGAGGCTACACGAAAACCACCGCGTCCAAGCCGGCCGGCCGCGTCAGGAATTGTGCCGCGGCAGGTCGCGGTAGATCGTCAGCCCGTCGAGCGAGCGCGTCGGTGCCGGGAAGAACAGGCTCGCGATGTAGCCGATCACGATGCACAGCATGATCGAGATCGCGAGATAGAAATACGGATGCACGAGGCTGAACCACCACGCGATCATCGTGAGCAGGATGCTGCACACGACACCGATCGCGACACCCGGTGAGTTCGCGCGGCGCGTGAACATGCCCAGCGTATACGCGCCGGCGAAACCGCCGCCGAGCAGGCCGGCGAGTTCGATCGAAACGTCGAACAGCGAGCGGATATCGAAGCGTGACAGGATCAGCGCGACCGCGATGCCGATCAGGCCGGTCAGCACCGTTGCGACTTCGGCGAACAGCACGCTCTTCTTCGGTGTCGGGTTCTTTGCGAGCTTCTCGTAGAAATCGACCGAGGCCAGTGTCGCGACGCTGTTCATGATCGACGAGAGCGTCGCCATCGCTGCAGCGAAGATGCCGGCGATGATCATGCCGGTCACGCCCATCGGCAGTTCCGCAGCGATGAACAGCGGAAAGGTCGCATCGATCGGCAGCAGCGGATCGAGCCGCTCCGGATGCATCTTGTAGTACGCGAATAGCGCCGTGCCGATCGAATAGAAAATGATCCCGCCCGGAATCATGATCGCGGCGAAGGCCCAGATCGAACGGCCGGCTTCCTTGTCCGACTTGGTCGACAGCGTGCGCTGCATCAGCACCTGGTCTTTCGGGAACGTCAGCACCACGTCGAACAGCACGAGGAAGATGAAGCCCCAGACCGTGGCCTTGGTCAGATCGAAGCTGAAGTCGAGCAGGTGCGTCTTCTGTTCCGCTGCGGCGATCGCGGCGAATTCGCCGAAGCCGCCCTTGAGGTGCCAGACGATGAAGCCGATCGCGAAGATCGCGCCGCCCATCTTGACGATGACCTGCACGACGTCGGTCCAGATCACCGCCTTCATGCCGCCCATCGCCGTATAGACGATCGTGAAGCCCCCCATGATCAGCACGCTCCAGACCACGTCGATGCCGGTGATCGTCGCTATCGCGAGCGCGGGCAGGAACAGGATCACGCTCATGCGGCTGCCGATCTGCATGAGGATGCACAGTGCGCTCGCGAACATGCGGATGGTCGGATGGAAGCGCGTTTCGAGATACGAGAACACCGACATCAGGTCCAGCCGACGCAGCAGCGGCACGATGTAGACGCTGACGAACATCAGGCCGACCACGGCGATGAGGTTGTTGGTCAGGTATTGCCAGTTCGTCTCGAAGGACTTGGCCGGAATCGCGATGAAGCTGATCGAACTCGTGTTCGCCGCGTACAGGCTCAGGCCCGCGGCCCAGAACGGAATGCGGCGGCCGCCGACGAAAAAGTCCGAGGTCGAGTTGCGCTTCTCGCGCAGGTAGAAATACAGGCCCATCCCGACCATCGACGCGAGGTAGACGACGATGACGATCCAGTCGAGCCAGCGCAGCAGCAGCTTGCCGGACTGCGGCTGCGCATAGGCGAACGCGCTGCGGCCTTCGCTCGCGTCGAGCTGCCAGACGAGTCCGTTTTTCCACCCCGCCGCAGACACCGCGCCTGTGACGGGTGTGTCGGGCAGCGTCGTCCATGCCGAGGTGATGGTGTGGAACGTCATGAGGCGCGCCGTCGCGGCCGCGTCGTCCTGCACGAGGAACAGCAGATGCGCCTGGCCCAGCGCGCGCGCCGAACCCGTCACGATGCGGCCCGGCACGGCGGGACGTTCGACCCAGCCGCCGTCGGTAGTCCAGCGCAGCAGGCGATCGTTGCCCGACGCCGTACGCAGCACGGCATACAGCGCGGCGCCCTGGCCGATCAGCGCGGCGGGCGCGCTCGCATCGGGCCACGCGGTCGCGGATTCCCACTTCGCATCGGCGAGTGATATTCCGATGCGCTGCAGCTGCGTCGCGCCGTTGCCAATGCCAGCGACGTACAGATGACTGCCGAGCAGCGCGCCTTGCGCTTGCGTGAGCGGCATGGGTAACGGGGGCAAGGGTGTGGTCGATAGCTGCGAGCCCGACAGCGCGAGTGCGCTGACCTGCTCGGTGGCCGAAGCCCCACTGAAGACATACGCGCGGCGGCCGTCGCCTGCGATCCCTTGCATCGGTGCCGGCAGCGTCCACTCGGCCTTGCGCCAGTTCGCGGCGTCGGCATCGAGCAGCCAGGCGCCGTCGGCCGTGAACGCGATCAGGCGGCCATCGAGCGGCACGAGCCGCTGCGGCACCGCGGCGAGTTCCGGCAGATGGCCGGTGTCGATACTGACGAGGCTCTCGGCCTGCGTCACCGTGCCCGCAAACAACAGCGACAGCAGCAGTGCAGCGCGCGCAAACATTGCGCCGACGCGCGTCACGAGGCGCGCCCTTCGCGCATCGCGGCGGCGACGACGTTCTGTGCGCGGCGCAGGAACGGTGCGTCGATCATGCGGCCGTCGACGACGAACGCACCCGCGCCGCGTTCGGCCGCGTCGCGCGCCGCGGCGACGATGCGCTGCGCGGTCGCGACCTCCGCATCGCTCGCGCGAAACACCGCGTTCGCGAGCGCCACCTGACTCGGATGGATACAGGTCTTGCCGCAATAGCCCAGACGCTTCGCCATCTCGGCCTCGGCGCGATAGCCCTCGGTGTCGCGCAGGTCGGCGAACGCCGCGTCGCAGGCGAACACGCCCGCCTCCGCCGCGGCCATGCGCATCGCGAACATCGCCGCATGCACGTTCGATGGGTCGCGCCGCGCGATGCCCGGCGGTTCGAACAGATCACCAAGGCCGAGCTGCAGTCCGGCCACGCGCGCATGCGCCGCGGCGATCGACGCTGCTTCCCGCAGCCCGCGCGGTGTTTCGATATTGAGCAGCAGAGTGGCGGCATTCGTAACGCCCTGCGCGGCCTCGACGGCTTCGAGTGCCGCGACGGCGTCGCGTACCGCTTGCGCCGACTCGGCCTTTGGCAGATTGATCATGTCGGCGCCCGCGCTCGCGATCACGGCGAGATCATCGGCGAAATGCACCGAGTCCGCCGCATTGATGCGCACGATCAGCACCTTCCCGCTCGCACGCGTCGAGTCGCTGCGCAGACACGCCGCCACCGCATCGCGCGCAGCGGCCTTGGCTTCCTGCGGCACGGCATCCTCGAGATCGAACGAAATCGCATCGGCCTCGCCGGCCAGCGCCTTGGCGAAGAGTTCCGGCCGACAGCCCGGGACGAACAGTTTGCTACGCATGCAGGGTTCCCATGATGCGCGCAGTGTCCGGCAATCGCCGCGCGGGAAAACGCGCGGCGGGCGGGTTTCAGACGATATTTTTTGTTGGGGTTGGGGAGGTGTGGCGCGCGGTTGCGGCATGCTGCGGTGCAGCGAATCAGGGATAGGAAGACGAAGGCCGATGTTCGATCGACGATGAGCGCCAAATGTGTTGCCACGTCCTGGCTCCAGAGACGCTCTCAAGGTGGGGACGGAAGCAGCATGGCGCCGCTCGGCAAGATGTCGCTCGCCGATTCCATGTGGAGCTGTTTCGTCACTTGTGCCAAGAACCTGGAAAGTTGCCCGACTGGGAGCCAACGGAGCAAAGGAAGCGGACACAGCGCTTCAGTTCATCGCGAACAAGAAAGAGCCTTCCGCCATAGATCCAGATACGACGGTTGAGCTCTGCAATCCATACAGACTGAAGGACGAGAAATAGGCCATGTCGACGCGACGCCTGGTAGATACCGCCGTAGTGGCACTGACGTCACTCGCCGTCATTCCTCTCGCGGCCGTATTCGGCGGGGAAAACCTTCGCTGGCTGGAAGGCGGCGTTGGCACTCTCGTGCTGTTGGTTGTGGTGCTCGGACTGATGGCTGGCTTCCTGGGCGGGATTGTTCTTGCCAT
>Ga0207698_10002246_pt1 | contig 11425 bp, 11 predicted proteins | sample KBSCornC22_FD_184298 | JGI IMG/M metagenome (GOLD analysis project Ga0207698, IMG submission 184298) | Corn rhizosphere microbial communities from Kellogg Biological Station, Michigan, USA - KBS Corn C2-2 (SPAdes) (version 2) | ecosystem: Host-associated > Plants > Roots > Rhizosphere > Soil ...
CATCGGCACGACTGTGGCACCCCGCGTTTCGGGAAGCTTCAGCACCTCGAGCGCGCGGGCGCGATTGGGGAGCCGGCGAATGAACCCACGCTCCTCGAGCGCCGAAATCAGCCGGTGGACACCGGACTTGGATTTCAGATCGAGCGCTTCGCGCATCTCGTCGAAGCTCGGGCTCACCCCGTCCTCCCTGAGGCGGCCGTCGATGAAAATCAGAAGTTCGCGTTGCTTGGCGGTGAGCATCGGCTGGTTCCCGTCATCCCCGTGAAGAACGAACGGAGAACGTGTAGGCAACAAAGCCGTGTCCGTCAAGCGCTCGAGAGACGAGGCTCAGCCGCCGCTGCTCATCATCCGCGATTTCATCGCCTGGATCGCCGCTTCGTTGCGCTTGACTCCGGTCTCCTTGCGCATTGCGGCGAGGAACTGGCGCCCGTAATCCTCGGAGAAGCTCTGCTGCAGCTCGCTTTGCATCTGACCGATCAGCGCCGGCTGCATCATCGCATTTCCGGGCACGATCTTGTCGACCTTGACGATGAAGAAGCCGCGGCCCTGCGGATCCGGGAACATGCGACTTTTGCCCTGCCCAAGCACGAACAGCATCTTGAGCGCCGGCGGAACCTGCCCCTGCGCAGTCGCGACCTGGATTCGCCGGGCGGCGAGCGGCTGCACCGGAGGGAGCGGCGCGCCGCTCTGCTTCATCGCATCGGCAAGCGACGCCCCGCGCTCGACCTTGGCTTCGACCTGCGCTGCGACGGCCTGGGCGCGCTCCATCGCCTGGCTGCTGATCCAGTCGTTGGCGACCTGGTCGTGCACCGCTGCAAGCGGAGCCGGCGCCGCCGGAGTGACCTGGCCCGGCGACACCATCGCATAGCCCTGGTCATTGGGCAGAGTGACGATCTCGGGCGGGTCGTTGGGCTCGAGCTGGAAGCCGGTCTTGAGCGCGGGAGCGAGCTCGGGCGGCATCTTGAAGCTCGCGTCGGCGTGTGAGGTGCCGTCGGCGAGGATCGGCGGAGTTGCGGTCACCTGAAGCTTCGCCTGCTGCGCCGCCTCGGTGAAGTTGCTTCCGTTGTCGACCGCGTTCTGGACCTTGTCGACCAGGTCCTCGATCGCGTTCTTGCGCTTGTCGGCGGTGATCTTCGTCGCGATTTCAGAGCGCGCCTGGTCGATCGACTTGCCGCCGAGACTTTTGACCGAGTCGATCTTCACCACTGCCCAGCCGAAGGTCGTCTGGATCGGGCCGACGACGGCGCCCGACGGTGCCGCGAACACCGCGGCCGCGGCCTTAGCTCCGGTGACGGAGGCATAGGCATCCTGAGTCTGGTCGGTCAGCGAGGTCACGGCGGCGTTGGAGCCTGCGGGCGCGGCCGCTGCGGCAACCGTGGCGCCGCCTTTAGCGCGCTCGGCAATCGCATTCGCGGTCGCCTGGTCCTGGACCACCGCCTGGCTGACGCTGCGCGTCTCTTTGGTCGCATAATCCGCCTTGTGCGCATTGTAATAGGCGGTGACCTCCTGATCGGACGCGGTCACGTTCGCGACCTGGTCGGGACCGATCCGAGCGATCCGCAGCACGCGCTGCTCGGGCACCATGTAGCGGCCGCGGTTGGCGGAATAATAGCGCTGCAGGTCGGCGTCGGTCGGCCTGAGCCCGGCCCGGAACGCGCCCAGCGGGATCGCCGCCGCTTCACCCTCGCGCGATTCGAGCAGCATCGCGGCATAAGGGGTCGCCATCCCCACCGACACGCGCGCATTGGCGGCGACCGGAGTCAACATGTAGCGCTCGAACAGCCCGCCGGCGAGAATCCCGCGGACCTGCGCATCGGTCAGCCGCTGCTTCTGAAGGAAAGCCTGATAGGCCTCCTCGCTGAACTGCCCGTTCAGCCCCTTGGTATCGGGGATCTGCGCGATTTCGGCATCGACCAGCCGCTTCGACAGCGGGAAGTGAAGCTTCTCGGCGAAAGCGAGCAACGTCTTGTTGTCGATCAGCTCATTGAGCAGGGCATCGAAGTCGCCGATGATGGTCGAATAATCGGCGTCAGGCTGCTGCTCCCGCACCTGCTGGAGCCGGCGCTGCATCGCATCGCTCATGTCCTGCTCGCTGACCTGCTCGCTTCCGGACGTCGCCAGCACATTGCTGCTCATTCCCAAGCCGAGGTTGCCCGAGCCGAAGTTGGAAAGATTGCCGAGCGCGAAGCCGGCCATGATGGCGAGCACCACAATGGCCATCACCCAGGTGCCGATCTTGGAATTGGTTACGCGGCGGAAGAAGGAGAGCATCGGAGTCCCGGTGCGAATTGGAAGACCAGCGCGCTTTAGGGGCGAGGCTGGCGTCCATCAAGCCGCCCCGCTAGGCACAGAGCCGAAGGGGGAAGCGCTGAATGCCGCTGAAGAAGCTCGTCGCCGGTAATTGGAAGATGCACGGTCTCTCGAACGACCTCGCCGAAATCGAGGCGATCGCCGCGGCGTCCAGCGAATACCCGGAGGTCGACGTTGCTCTGTGCGTGCCGGCAATCCTGATCGAACGAGCGGCGCGGGCGGTCCCGGGCTTTCCGATTGGCGGCCAGGACGTACATCATGCTGAAAAGGGCGCGCACACCGGCTGCATTTCGGCGCAGATGCTGCTCGACGCCGGCGCAGTGCTGACGATCGTCGGCCATTCCGAACGGCGCGATGCGCAACGCGAGAGCGACGCGGAAGTGAAGGCCAAGGCCGAAGCCGCGCTCGGCTGCGGCCTGAGCGTGATCCTCTGCGTCGGGGAGATGCTCGAAGTGCGCGATGCTGGTGCTGCGGTCCCAACGGTCCTCGCCCAGCTCGACGCTTCGCTGCCCGAGCCCTCGACCGGCGAAGCCGAACTCGCGATTGCATATGAGCCGGTGTGGGCGATCGGCACCGGCAAGGTCCCAACCGCGGCCGAAATCGCCGAGATGCACGGCGCAATCCGCAAGCGACTGGCCGATCGCTATCCGGCTGAGGGCGAGCGCATCCGGATCCTCTACGGCGGCTCGGTGAAGCCCTCGAATGCCGCCGAGATCTTCGCCGTTCCGAACGTCGACGGCGCGCTGGTCGGCGGAGCGAGCCTCACGGCCGGGGATTTCATGCCGATCGTCGCCGCTGCAGCCGGCGCCGGTTGAAGCGCTGCGCTCCATCGCCTAGATCGCCGCCGTCCATTCAAGAAAGCCCGTCATGTTCGCATTCCTGCTGATTGTCCAAACGCTGATCGCCGTCTCGCTGATCGGCGTTATTCTGATGCAGCGATCGGAGGGCGGCGGGCTCGGCGTCGGCGGAAGCTCGTCGGGGTTCATGACCGCCCGCGGCGCCGCGGATTTTCTGACTCGAGCGACGGCAGTCCTCGGCGGACTGTTCATCGTCCTTTCGATCGTCATGGCGGCGTTTGCCGGCGCCGCCCGCCAACCGACCAAGATCGACACTTCACTCCAGAACACCGCTGTGCCCATCCCGCCGCCGAAGCAGGCGCCGCCGCAGGAGACCGCGCCTACTTCGGCTCCGGCCCCAACGTCGAACACCGCTCAGAACCAGTCGGCCCCCGCGGTTCCGCTGGCGCAGTAAATCCTCCCCGGAACGGGGAGGGGGACCGCCGAGCGGCAGCTCGGTGGTGGTGGGGCCGACCCCTCCGTCAGTCCTTCGGACTGCCACCTCCCCGTTCCGGGGAGGATTGCACAACTTTTTTCGTTATGGCGGCTTGCGCGGGCGAGGCGAACGCCCGTAAGTCTCAACTCCCATGGCGCGGTTCATTTTCGTCACCGGCGGCGTGGTTTCATCGCTTGGAAAAGGGCTTCTCTCCGCGTCCTTGGGCGCGCTCCTCCAAGCGCGCGGCTACAAGGTCCGGATCCGCAAGTTCGATCCCTATCTGAACGTCGATCCGGGGACGATGTCGCCCTACCAGCACGGCGAAGTCTATGTGACCGACGACGGCGCCGAGACCGATCTCGACCTCGGCCATTACGAGCGCTTCACTGGAGTCTCGTCGCGCCAGTCGGACAATATCACCACCGGCCGGATCTACCGCGACATCATCGCCAAGGAACGGCGCGGCGACTATCTCGGAGCGACCGTACAGGTGATCCCGCACGTCACCAATGCGATCAAGGAATTCGCGCTTGCCGACACCGCCGACGTCGACTTCGTCATTTGCGAGATCGGCGGCACCGTCGGCGATATCGAGAGCCTGCCATTCATCGAATCCATCCGGCAGCTGAGGAACGACCTTGGGCGCGACAATACGGTGAGCGTCCACACGACACTCGTCCCCTGGATCGCCGCCGCGGGCGAGCTCAAGACCAAGCCGACGCAACAGAGCGTCCGCGAGCTCTCGAGTCTTGGAGTTCAGCCCGAGGTCCTCTTATGCCGCTCCGACCGGCCGCTTCCCGACAGCGAGCGCGAGAAGATCGCTCTGTTCTGCAACGTTGCCAAGGACGCGGTGATCCCGGCGCTCGACGAGCGCAACATCTACGATGTGCCGCTTCAATATCATGAGGCCGGCCTCGACGATGAAGTGCTGCGCGCGTTCCGGCTCGATGCCCCTCAGCCCGATCTCGACCGCTGGACCGAGATCATGGACCGGATCGATCATTATGAAAGCGAGGTGACGATCGGCGTCGTCGGCAAATATGTCGGGCTTCCAGACGCCTACAAGAGCCTGCGCGAGGCTTTGGTCCACGGCGGGATCGCCAACCGCGCCAAGGTCAACATCCAATGGATCGACGCGGAGCTCTTCGAGCATTCCGAAGCCGACATCGTCGCCGAATTGGAACCGCTCCATGGAATCCTCGTCCCCGGCGGCTTTGGTGAGCGCGGAAGCGAAGGCAAGATCGCATCCGTCAAGTTCGCCCGCGAACGCGACATCCCGTTCTTCGGAATCTGCCTTGGAATGCAGATGGCGTGCATCGAGGCGGCGCGGAACCTTGCCGGAATCGAGAAGGCCTCGACCACCGAGTTCGGCGCGACCTCCGAACCGGTCGTTGGAATGATCACCGAGTGGATGAGCGAGGAGGGGCTGCAGAAGCGCGCCGAGGGTGGCGACCTCGGCGGAACGATGCGCCTCGGCGCCTACCCGGCCAAGCTCGACGGCAACAGCGTCGTCCGCTCGCTCTATGGCACGGACCTCATCAGCGAGCGCCACCGCCACCGCTACGAGGTCAACGTCCATTACAAGGACCCGCTGGAGAAGACCGGGCTGCTCTTCTCCGGCATGTCGCCCGACGACCAATTGCCCGAGATCGTCGAGCGGCCCGATCATCCCTGGTTCGTCGGAGTCCAGTTCCACCCCGAGCTCAAGAGCCGCCCGTTCGACCCGCATCCGTTGTTCGCCGGGTTCATCGAAGCCGCGGTGAAGCAATCGAGACTCGTTTAACATCCTCCCCTCGATTTCGAGGGGAGGGGGACCGCACGAAGTGCGGGGGAAGGGTATTCCCGCGTTGGAAGAAGACCCCTCCACCAGCTTCGCTGGTTCCCCTCCCCTGCAACTGCAGGGGAGGATGGGAACAGGGTTCCGGTTGGGCCGTTACGGCTCCGTTCCGCCATCCATAATAGAGGAAAGCACCTATGCTCCTGACCATCGCCATCATCCTGCTCATCCTGTGGGCGCTGGGCTTTTTTGCGTTCCACGTGGCCGGTGGGCTGATCCACATCCTGCTGATCATCGGCATCATCGTCCTCATTTGGAATTTCGTCGCCGGCCGCAGGGCGGTTTAAGCCGCGAACTTCTCGCCGTTGCGGGGCGTCCCGAGCGCCCCTAAATGCGGCAGATGACCAACAGCATTTCGACGCGCGTGGCCGTGCTTGGGTCCGGCCCGGCGGGCCTCACCGCCGCGATCTACGCCGCGCGCGCCGGACTCTCCCCGATCGTCATTCAGGGCATTCAGCCCGGCGGGCAGCTGACGACCACCACCGACGTCGAAAATTATCCCGGCTTCCGCGAGGTCATCCAGGGCCCGTGGCTAGTCGAGGAGATGCAGGCCCAGGCCGAGCATGTCGGAACCAAAATCGTATGGGACCATATCTCGAGCGTCGACCTCTCGCACCGGCCGTTCCGGCTGAGCGGCGACGGCGGGGCGCAATATTTCGCCGACGCTTTGGTCATCGCCACCGGCGCCCAGGCGAAATGGCTCGGGCTGCCATCCGAAGAGCATATGAAGGGCAGGGGCGCCTCGGCGTGCGCAACCTGCGACGGCTTCTTCTACCGCGGCAAGAAGGTGGCGGTGATTGGCGGCGGCAACACCGCGGTCGAGGAAGCGCTCTACATGACCAACCACAGCCATGACGTCACCCTGATCCACCGCCGCGACACCTTGCGCGCCGAGAAGATTCTCCAGGACCGGCTGTTCGCCAACGAGAAGATCAATGTGGTGTGGGACAGCGAGGTGGTCGAGTTCGTCGGAGGCGGCGATCCCGAGGCTCTCGTCGGCCTCGACATCCGCAACAAGCGCACCGGCGAGACCAGCCGGGTCGAGGTCGAAGGCGCCTTCGTCGCGATCGGCCACCAGCCCGCGACCGAGCTGTTCAAGGGGCAGCTCGACCTCGACGACGACGGCTATATCATCGTCGAGCCCGGCACCACCAGGACCAGCGTGCCCGGCGTGTTCGCCTGCGGCGACGTCATGGACAAGATCTACCGCCAGGCGGTAACCGCCGCCGGCACCGGCTGCATGGCCGCGCTCGACGCCGAGAAATATCTCGCCGCCCAGGAGTTCGAAGCGCTGGCGGCCGAATAATCCTCCCCGGAACGGGGAGGGGGCAGACCCGCGGAGCGGGGCTGACGGAGGGGTCGACCCCTCCACCACTTCGCTACGCTCTGTGGTTCCCCTCCCCGTTCCGGGGAGGATAGATCGCCTCGACGAAATAGAGGCCGTGGGGCGGCGCGTTGAACCCGAGGGCGGAGCGGTCGCGGGCCTCCAGCGCCTTGCGGATGTCATCCGGTCGCCACTGTCCCCGCCCGACCATCGCGAGGCAGCCGACCATCGAACGCACCTGGTGGTGGAGGAAACTGCGCGCGGCGGCGCTCACCTGGATTTCCTCGCCGGCTTTGCGGACTTCGAGCCGGTCCAGCGTCTTCACCGGGCTGTCCGACTGGCACTGCGCAGAGCGGAAGGTGGTGAAATCGTGCCGCCCGATCAGGTGTGCGGCGCCTTCGCGCATCGCATCGGCATCGAGCGGAACCGCGATGTGCCATACGCGTCCGCTGTCGAGCGCGGGCGGTGCTCGCCGGTTGAGGATGCGATAGAGATAGCGCCGGCCGACGCACGAGAAGCGCGCGTGCCAGTCGTCCGCGACCTCGGCCACCTCCAGAACCGAGATCGGCTGCGGCCGCACCAGCGCATTCAATCCCTCGCGCAGGCGGTGCGGCGTGAGTGACTTCATGACGTCAACATGGGCCGACATCGCCAGCGCATGGACTCCCGCATCGGTCCGCCCTGCGGCCGTGAATTGTGCCTGCTCGCCCGTCATCCGCTCGAGCGCTTCCTCGAGCGATTGCTGGACCGAAGGCCCATGCTCCTGCCGCTGCCACCCCATGAACGGCCCGCCGTCATATTCGATCGTGAGTTTCCAGCGGGTCACTGCAGGATCGTGCCGACAGCGATCGCGAAACCGCGGAGAAGGTCGGTGGGCTTCATCGCCGCCCGACCGGCGCGCTGCACCAGGGCGGGGCGGATCGACTCGGATCCGCAAGCGATGGTCAGGCAATCATCGAGCACTTGGCCAGGCTCGCCCGATTGATCACCGACAGTGGCCTCGAGCAGCTTCACCCGCTCTCCATCCGCCTCGAACCAGGCGCCCGGCAGCGGAGCGAAGGCCCGGACCTGCCGCTCGATCTCTTCTGCCGATTTCGCCCAGTCGATCCGCGCCTCAACCTTGTCGATCTTGGACGCATAGGTCGCGCCTTCTTCGGGCTGCGGCTCCGGCCGCGTCGGATGGTCGAGCCAATCGATCAGTGCCTTGGCGCCGAGATTCGCAAGCTCTTCCGTGACTTGCCCGGCATTCTTACCGCGAATGTCGAGCTCGCGCTTGAGCAGCATCGGACCCGTGTCGAGCCCTTCGTCGACTTGCATGATGGTGACGCCGCTGACCTCGTCGCCCGCAAGAATCGCGCGCTGGATCGGCGCCGCACCGCGCCAGCGCGGCAGGAGCGAGGCGTGGACATTGACGCAGCCCGCCTTCGGCGCCTCGAGGATCGGCCTGGGCAGAACCAGCCCGTAGGCCGCGACCACCGCCAGATCGGCGTCCAGCGCCCGGAACCGCGCCTGCTCCTCGGGATCGCGCAGCGTCCGCGGCGTTCGCACCTCGATCCCGAGCTGCTCCGAGCGGTCGTGGACCGCCGTCTTCCGCTCGCCCTTGCCGCGCCCGGCTGGTCGCGGCGGCTGGGCATAAGCCGCAACGACGTCATGGCCCGCCTCGACCAAAGCGTTGAGGCTCGGCACCGCGAACTCCGGCGATCCCATGAAGATGATCCGCATCGCCGCCGTCATTGCGAGGAGCGACGCGACGAAGCAATCCAGTTTACGCCGCTGGATTGCTTCGTTCCGCTCGCAATGACAGAGGACAGGCATGGCGTCCCAGGAGATCGAAGCTCTGTCGCAAGCGCTCGCACGGCTGCCCGGCCTCGGTCCGAGATCGGCGCGGCGCGCGGTGCTTCACCTGATGAAGCGCCGCGAGACCGCGCTCCAGCCTCTCCTCGCCGCCCTCCAAAACGTCGCCGAAAAGCTCTCCGTCTGCTCGACCTGCGGCAATGTCGACACGTCCGATCCCTGCTCGATCTGCCGCGACCAGCGCCGCGACGAGAAGATGCTGTGCGTGGTCGAGGAGGTTTCCGACCTGTGGGCGCTCGACCGCTCGCGGCTCTTCCCAGGCCGCTATCATGTGCTCGGCGGCCGGCTCTCCGCGCTCGAGGGTGTCGGCCCCGGCGACCTCAGCATTGACCAGCTCGTGGGGCGCGTATCGAAGGGCGGGATCGATGAGGTCGTACTCGCCATGAACGCCACGCTCGAAGGCCAGACCACCGCCCATTATCTCGCTGAGCGGCTCGAAGGATTTCCGATCCGTCTCAGCCAGTTGGCGCACGGACTTCCGGTCGGAGGAGAGCTCGACTATCTCGACGAAGGAACGCTCGCCCAAGCGCTGCGCGCCCGCCGGCCCATTTCTTGAACCCCCTGACCTGAAAGACTAAATTCACCCCATGGCCATTCGCCGCATCTACGAGACTCCCGATCCCGTCCTCCGCCAGATTTCCAAGCCGGTGGACACGTTCGACGACGAGTTGAAGACGCTCGTCGCCGACATGTTCGAGACGATGTACGCAGCGCCCGGAATCGGCCTTGCCGCGGTCCAGGTCGGCGTGCCGATCCGCCTCCTGGTGATCGACCTCCAGGAGCCGGCGGACGCCGATGATCCGGAGAGCCCGATCGTCAGGCAGCCGCGGGTGTTCATCAATCCCGAGATTCTGTGGCATTCGGACGATGAGGTCCCCTATACCGAGGGCTGCCTTTCGGTCCCCGAGCAATATGCCGAGGTGATGCGCCCCGATAAAATCCGCGCGAAGTGGCAGGACGAGAAGGGCGAGGCTTATGAGGAAGCGATCGACGGCCTGCTCGCCGTCTGCCTCCAGCATGAGATGGACCATCTGAACGGCGTGCTGTTCATCGACCACCTTTCGCGCCTCAAGCGCGACATGGTGCTAAAGAAGCTCGCCAAGTGGCGGAAAGAGCAGCAAAAGAAGGCGGCTTAATTCCTCCCCGGAACGGGGAGGGGAACCAGCGAAGCTGGTGGAGGGGGCCCGCAGACGAGCTGCCGCAACGAACGTGGGCCCCCTCCGTCAGTCCTTCGGACTGCCACCTCCCCGTTCCGGGGAGGATTTATTGAACGCTCTCCACCGCCTTCCGGCAATCCTCCGCGCATTCGCGGCACATCTGCGCGCACAGCTTGCAATGCTCATGCTCGTTCCGCTCGCACTCGGCGGCGCAGGCGTCGCACATGCGGGCGCACAGCTCGAGCATCTCGCGCACGACCTGGCCGTTGTCGCCGGTCTGCCGAAGCGCGACGTTGCAGGTCGCGTCGCAGATGTCGGCGCAATCGAGGCACAGGCGGATGCACTGGACCATGTCCACCGCCTCGGCGGAGCAGGCGTCGGCGCAGCTCCGGCACATCTTCGCGCAATACATCATATGGTGCACCGCGTCGCCGAGCGGCTGATTGACATGCCCGTGGACGCTCGGGTGAAGCGAAATCATCTTGCGGATCGACATGGCGCTCTCCTCGCTCTTTTAGGGCAACGTTCCGCTTGAGCGGCGGGTCCAACAGCAACGATCCACAAAAAATCGTTTCGGGGACGCAAATCCTATTGCCCCTCATATACAGGAGGCGTAGCGGATCAGTTGGCGAAGTTCGACATAGGAGATCACGGCCGGCAGAGGACGATTGGACCTTAGGCGCGGAGTTTTGCGGCTGACGCACGAGTGGTCGGGAATCTTTGGCATCATCTGATCCCCTGGTTGGACGGATGCTCTGCCTCACACGAGACCTCTTCAAGAAATCAGCAGCAACGAAGCGATCCGACCGACTCTCGATTTAAGGGAGGTTCGTGTGGAAGCGGCTTGTCATGTCTGCTTTCGTGATGGTGTTTTCCATTGGGAGCAAAAACTTCCCGATGGGACGACTACCGCAATGTGCACGATGCCTTGTGCCTCGGCCGAGGAGCTAGTGCGCCGGATGGAAGAAACTTCCGCGCTCCTCCGCGCGATGTGCCTTTCGTTCTATGAAAAGCGAGCAGCGTAGATCTTTGTTCTGGAAGGAATAGTCTAATGGATGCGGCGGCTATCGGCTTTGTGCTTATCGCACTTGTGCTTGGTGTGGTTCTTGGCTGGCTGTGGGCCAGCCGTGAGGCTGCGGGGGCGAGGCAGACGGTCGAGAACCTGCGGCTTCAACTCGATGAGGTGGTGAAGGAGCGCGATGTCAACCGCGGCGCGATTAGCGAGCTCGCGGCGCTCAAGGCTGGGCAGGAGGAGCGCGAGAAGAGCTTCCAGCAGCAGATCGAGGCGCTGAAGAACGCCAAGGAGAGCCTGTCGGCGCAATTCCACGAGATCGCCAGCAAGCTGCTCGGCGACGCGCGCAAGACCTTTCTTGAACAGGCGGGGGAGAAATTTACCCAGGCGGTGTCGCCGGTCGAGACACTGCTCAAGACCTATCAGGAGAAGCTCCAGACCATCGAGAAGGAGCGGGTCGACCATTATGCGGGGCTGCGCGAGGCGGTCGATCTGGTTCGGACGGGGCAGGGGCAGGTCCGCGACGAGACCCGCAATCTGGTCAATGCCTTGCGCGCCTCGCCTAAGGCGCGGGGCCGGTGGGGCGAGCAGAGCCTCCGCAATGTCCTCGAGCAGGCCGGCCTCACCGAGCATGTCGATTTTCAGACCGAGGTCTCGGT
>Ga0207698_10002251_pt1 | contig 11417 bp, 7 predicted proteins | sample KBSCornC22_FD_184298 | JGI IMG/M metagenome (GOLD analysis project Ga0207698, IMG submission 184298) | Corn rhizosphere microbial communities from Kellogg Biological Station, Michigan, USA - KBS Corn C2-2 (SPAdes) (version 2) | ecosystem: Host-associated > Plants > Roots > Rhizosphere > Soil ...
GCAGATGCTTCTCGCCCATGAATGGATTGCCCGGGGCAAAGTGCATCAGTCCGAAGCTCAGGACGATGAGCACCAGGAGTGTCGGGATTGCGATCGCCAGTCGGCGAAGGATGAAGGTCAGCATCGCATCAAGGCTCCGTCCACCCGGACAGGCCGGAGCCCCGCGCGTTGCGCGAGGCTCCCTTGAATGACTGCATTATTGAGCCGTCTTGTAGAAGTCTTTGGCGTACCAGACTTGCTCCACGTTGTCGTAGGGCCAGCCCTTCACATTGGTCTTCTGGAGGAAGACCTTGGCGTAGAAGTAGATCGGGATGATCGGCACATCCTTGGCGATCGCCGCTTCCACGGTCTGGTACTGCGGGTTGGGATCCTTGGCCGTCTGGGAGTCTGCGAGGGCCTTGTCCACGTCCGGGTTGTTGTAGCCGCTGTCGTTTTCCGAAGAGGTCGACTGCAGGAGGCCCTCGAAGGTCGAGGCCTCGTTGTAGTCGCCGCACCAGGCGTCGCGCGCCACGTCGTAATTGTACTGGTGACGGACGTCCTGGAGCATTTTGAACTCCATGTCCTGGAGCTGCATGTTGATGCCGAGTTTCTCCTTGAGCATCTGGCTCACGGCGGTAGCGATGCGCTTATGGCCTTCGTCCGTGTTGTAGACATAGGTGAAACTGATCGGCTTGTCGGGACCGTAGCCCGCATCGGCGATGAGCTGCTTGGCCTTCGCGTCGCGATCAGCCTGGCTCATCTTTGCCATGTCGACATCCGGAGGGGTGAAGCCGGCGGTGTGCGGGTTCGAGAAGAAATAGGCCGGCGTCTGGCCGCCGCGCAGCACGTTGTTGACCAGGATGTCGCGATCGATGGCAAGCGACATGGCTTCGCGCACCTTCACGTCCTTGAGCGCGTCGACCTTCTGGTTCTTCATATTGATGTCGAAATAGTAGGTGCAGAACTGCGGCACTGAGTGCGCCTCGTCCGGGTACTTTTTCTGCATCGCTGGGAACTGGCCCGGAGGCACATCGGTTTGGTCCACTTCACCCGACAAGTACCGGGTCACGCCAGAGTTCACGTCATTGATGGTCAGGAAATTGACGGTCTCGATGACGGTGTTCGCGTTGTCCCAGTATTTGGGATTGCGCTTCAGCGACACGCGCTCGCCCGGCTTGTTCTCGGCAAGGATGTAAGCGCCATTGCTGACGATATTCTCGGGCTTGGTCCAGTCGGCACCGAACTTCTCGACGACAGCCTGCGGCACGGGGAACAATGTGGTGTGCGCCGTGGTGCGGACGAAATAGGGCACCGGATGCGAGAGGTCGACTTCGAGCGTCTTGTCGTCGATCGCCTTTACGCCGAGCTGGTCGGGCGCCATCTTGCCCGCCACAATATCGTCGGCATTTTTGACGCCGACCAGACCGAGAAAGTAGGCATAGGGCGACGCGAGCTTTGGATCGACGGCGCGCTGCCAGCCGAAGACAAAATCGCTCGCCTTCACCGGGTCGCCGTTTGACCACACTGCATCGCGCAGGTGGAATGTATAGACCGTGTTGTCGCTGTTCACGTCGTAGCTGACGGCAGCGCCAGGTACCGGATTGCCCTTCGCGTCCTCGTTATAGAGACCCTCGAACAGGTTCTCGGCCACATAGGAAGTGTCGACGTCCTCGAGCACCTGCGGGTCGAGCGAATTGATGTTGTCGAGCACGCGGTAGTTGAAAGTCTGATCGGCCGCGAGCTGGGTGCCCGTCGGGACACTGGCCGCAAAAGCCGGCGCGGTAAGCGCGCTGGTCCCGAGCAGGGCCAAGGCGAAAGCGCCAGCCCCAATCATTGTTTGGAGTTTCATATGCACGTCTCCTCGTTCTGACGTTTCCTGACGGCCGCACGCTGCGTTGGCGTCGCGGCGCTTCTTTTGGGGCTGAGGCCAACTGGCCCAGGGCCAAGATTAGTGCGAACACTATCTGTCAAAACCGTCCACTGACAAGCAAAAGGTTGACGTAAGCGTCAACCTGCGTGCGGCCCGGTACGCTTGCGGTCAGCTTGAGATCAGGCTGCGCGCTCGAGGATCGCCGCGACCCCCTGCCCGCCCGCCGTGCAGACCGAGATCAGCGCGCGCGCCTTGCCTTCCGTCGCGATCTGCTTGGCCGCCATCCCGAGGATCCGGGCACCGGTTGCCGCAAAGGGATGGCCATAGGCAACGCTCGACCCCTTGGGGTTCAGCTTGGCACGATCGATCGAACCCAACGGCGCGTCCCGGCCGAGCACGTCACGGCAATACTCAGCATCTTCCCAGGCCTTCAGCGTGCAGAGGACCTGCGCCGCGAAAGCCTCATGGATTTCATAGAGATCGAAATCCTGCAGCATCAGCCCCGCCCTTCGCAGCATCTCGCTCACGGCGATCGTCGGCGCCATCAACAGCCCCTCGCCATGCGCAAAATCGTTAGCTGCAACCTGCCCGAAGCTCAGATAGGCCAGCACCGGAAGCCCCGCCTGCCGCGCCCAGTCCTCACTCGCGAGCAACACCGCCGCCGCCCCGTCGGTGAGCGGCGTCGAATTAGCGGCCGTCAACGTGCCCTTACCAGAGCTCTTGTCGAAGGCCGGTTTCATGCTGGCCATCTTTTCGAGGCTCGTGTCTGCCCGCACATTGTTGTCTTTGAGCACGCCGGCGAACGGCACGATCAAGTCGTCGTGAAAGCCCTCGTCATAGGCACGCACCGCGTTCTGGTGGCTCGCGAGCGCCAGCTCATCCTGCGCCTCGCGCGTGATCCCCCATTGCTTGGCCATGAGCTCGCAATGCTCGCCCATCGACAGCCCCGTCCGCGGCTCCTGTGTCGACGGCGCGACCGGCGCGACCTCGCCCAGGGTGAACCCCTTGAACGCCGCGAGCTTCTCCCGCGGCGTCCGCGCCCGGTTAAGCGCGACAAGGCGATGCTGGAATTTCGATCCGAACACCACCGGTGAATCCGACACCGTATCGCTGCCGCAGGCGATGCCGCATTCGATCTCGCCGCTCGCGATCTTGGCGCCGAGATTAAGCGCCGCCTGCAGCGACGTCCCGCACGCGATCTGGAGGCTCGTGCCCGGTGTCCGCGGCGAATACCCCGCATCGAGCGCCGCCTCGCGCGCGACGTTGAAATCGCGCGAATGCGACAGCACTGCCCCGCCCATCACTTCATCGACGGCTTTGCCCCTGAGGCCGAATTTCTCCGCTGCGCCACCCAGCGCCGCAGCGAGCATCGAAAGGTTCGTTTCCTCCGAATAGCCCGTATAGGCGCGGCAGAAGGGAATACGCGCCGAGCCGACAATCGCGATCTTCCTGAGCTCAGCCATTACGCCCTGCCCTCCTCGCGCGCCCGCATCGGGCCGCCCAGGAACGGTGCAAACCCGGTTCCGAGGATGACCCCGATATCGGCGAGTTCGGCGCTCGCCACCACGCCTTCGTTCACCACGATCTCCGTCGTATCGACCAGCGGCTTCACCAGTTCACGTCCAAGCCCGGCAAGATCGGCATGCGCCGGCGTCTCGCCCTTCTGCGCCTTGCCGTCGACCCATTTGTAGAAGCCCTCTCCAGTCTTTCGGCCGAGCTTCTTCTGCGCCAGCAGCGCGTTGAACCTTGAGTTCTCCGGCAGGTCCTGACCGAGTTCGCGCGCGACGCTCGCGCCCACGTCAAGCCCGACGGTGTCCATCAGCTCGATCGGCCCCATCGGCATGCCAAAGGCGACCGCTGCCGCGTCGATGAGGTCCTTGCTCTCCCCGCTCTCGACCCGCCGCACGGCGCCGATCATGTAGGGCATGAGCACGCGGTTCACGAGGAAGCCGGGCGCGGACTTCACCAGCACCGGGCTCTTGCCGATCGCCAGCGCAAAGCTCGCCCCCAGCGCCACCTGCCGGTCCGAATTGAACGTTGAGCGGATGACCTCGACCAACGGCAATTGCGCCACCGGATTGAAGAAATGAAGCCCGATGAGCCGGCCGGGTTCCGTCAATCCCTCGGCGATCCGCTCGAGCTCGATCGATGAGGTGTTGGTCGCAAGGATCGCGTCCTTGCGCGCCCGCTTCTCAACGTCGGCGAAAATCGTCTTCTTGATCTCGAGAGTTTCGACCACCGCTTCGATGATCACGTCGGCCCGTCCGATCCCCTTGCCCTGCGGGTCTGCCTCGAGCCGCGCCACAGCCGACGCTACCGCCACCGGATTGCGCAGCCGCTTCCTGAACAGCGATTTCGCTCGCGCGAGCGCTGGCGAAATGCGCTCCATGTCAAGATCCTGCAGCGTCACGCCCAGACCGCGCAGCGCGCACCACGCAGCGATGTCCCCGCCCATGACGCCGGCGCCGATCACATGCACGCGCCGGAACACCGGCTTGTCGCTGCCCCGCAGGCCCTGCTTCTTGAGGCTCTCGCTCAGAAAGAACACCCGCCGCAGATTGCGTGCCGTATCCGTCGCGAGCAGCGGCGCAAATCGCACCGCCTCGCCGGCGATCATCGCGCGCCAGTCGTCGCCGTGCGCCTCGAACAGATCGATCAGTGAATGTGGCGCCGGATAGTGTATGCGCGGCGCCTTCTTGCTCACCTCCGCCCGCAGCCGCTTGACGATCTGCGACCGGATCGGGCCGAACGCCAGCGCGCGTTGCGACAGCGGCGCTGGAGTCGATTTCCGTTTGTGCAGCACCGCGTTCCGCGCTTCCCAGCGGAGTGTATCTCGCTGCCGCACGAGCTTGTCGACGAGCCCGAGCCGGCGCGCAGCACTAGCCTTGATCATGCGGCCGGTGAGCATCGCCTGCATGGCCTCGAGCGGGCCCATCTGCCGGATCGAGCGGCCCGTCCCGCCAAAGCCCGGGAAGATTCCGAGATTCACTTCTGGAAAGCCAAGGCGCGTCTTGTCGTCATTGACGGCAATTCGATAGTGGCACGCCAGCGCGAGCTCGAGCCCGCCACCAAGACAGAAGCCGTGGATCGTGGCGATCACGGGCGCCTTGAGCCCCTCGATGCGGTTCATGACACTATGCGCCCGGCGCAGCGACTCCGGCAGGATGGACGGGTCGGCCATCTGGTCGAATTCGTTGACATCAGCGCCTGCGATGAAGCCAGACTCCTTGCCCGACTGGATTACCAGCCCAACCACTTCGCCGGACGCGATGAGGTCATCGACACGTTGGATCGCCGCGTCGAGCTCGCTCAACGCCAGCCGGCTCAGTGTGTTGACTGGGGAATTAGGCGTGTCGATCGTTAGCCAGGCGATCTTTTCGACATCGATCTCGAAGCGCCAATTGGTCATGGCGAGCATTTGCGGCTGGGCCATTGGAGTGTCCTTCTATTCCGCTGCTCGGCCGGACGCCGGCCGTCCGCTCAACTGCCGCGGCGCCAATTCTTCGGAATCGAAATCATCGACCTTGATGACGCGATCCGTCGCCTGGTCAGCCAGCCGCAGCAGTGCCGCCTCCGCTTCCGTAAGAAGGCCGGCATCGACCGAGTCCGTGATCGCATCGCGATCGAGCCGCCGCTCGATCTGTCCCTTCTTGATCGCCCGCACGAATTTGGCCTCTACTTCTTCCGCGCGCGTCACCTTCAGCAGCGCGTCCTCGAGAACTCCGGTAACGTCCTTGGGATCCATGCTGACATAGGTGCCGATGGTGAGCCGGTCGCGGAATGCCCCCGGCCGAAGCACTGCGCGCGAAAGCCGATACGTCTCGCGATCCGACGCCGGTTTGCGGTGACGGCCGAGCGGAAACACCAACGCCCGCATCAGCCAGCGCAACACAGGATTGGGGAAGTTCGCAAACACTCCCGCAAAGCTCTGTTCGATGTTGAACAGATGATCGCGCGCGATCGCATCGACCAGCGGCGCGTCCTCCTTCTGCCGCCCTTCATCCTCGAAGCGCTTCAGCACCGCTGAGAGCAGGTAAAGATCGGAGAGAATGTCCGCCATACGCCCGGCAAGCCGTTGCTTCCGCTTGAGGTTGCCGCCCAGGAATGCCACGGTCCAGTCGCCCACTAACGCAAAACTTTGCGAATAGCGCGCGAGCTGGCGATACCAGCGCGCCATCTCCGAGTGCGTCGGTGTCGATGCGAACAGGCCAAAGCTCAGCGCATGCAGCAGGCTGCCGCTCATATTGCGCAGCATGAAACTCAGATGTCCGCCGAACGCCTTGTCGAAGGCGAGCACGCCGCGGACCCGGTCGGGATCCTGCGCCGCCTCGATTTCGGAATAGAGATAGGGGTGCGCCCTCAGCGCCCCCTGCGCAAAAGTAATAAGGCTCCGCGTCAGGATATTGGCGCCCTCTACCGTGATCGCGACGGGCGTCGTCATGTAGCCGGCAAACAGATAGTTCGAGGGTCCGTCCTGCACGGCGCGCCCGCCATGGATATCGAGCGCGTCGTTAATCCGATCGCGCATCGCGTCAGTGGTGCGATATTTGAGCAGCGCAGAGATCACCGCCGGCTTCTGCCCTTCGTCCACCATCGAGGCCGTTAGCCCGCGCGCGGCCTCGTAGGTATAGGCTGAACGGACCAGCCGGCTCAGCGGCTCGGCCACGCCCTCCATGATCCCCACCGGAATGCCGAACTGCCGGCGAATACGGGCATAGGCGGACGTCACCCGCAGCGCGTGCTTGATCGACACCGTCCCGATCGCCGGCAGAGAGATCGCGCGTCCGGTGGAAAGGCATTCCATCAGCATGCGCCAGCCCTGCCCCGCATAGTCGAGGCCGCCGATCAGGAACTCGATCGGAATGAACACGCTCCGGCCCTTGATCGGTCCGTTCATGAAAGCCGAACGCGCCGGAAAATGCCGCCGGCCGATCTCCACCCCAGGAAAATCCGCCGGAATAAGTGCCAGCGTGATGCCGACGTTCTCGGTTTCACCGATCAGATGGTCCGGATCGTGCAGATGGAAAGCCAGCCCAACCAGCGTCGCCACCGGAGCCAGCGTGATATACCGCTTGTCCCAGCTGAGCTTCACACCCAGCGTCTTCTTGCCCTGGTACATGTCGTAGCAGACCACGCCGACATCGCGCATGCTGGCGGCATCCGACCCCGCATAGGGTCCGGTCAGCGCGAAGCATGGCACCTCGACGCCTTTGGCAAGCCGGCGCAGATATTTGTCCTTCTGCTCCGGCGTTCCGTATTTCTCGAGCAGCTCGCCCGGGCCGAGCGAATTGGGCACCATCACGGTGATGCCTGCGGCCACCGATCGGCTCGCGACCTTGCTCACCACCTGGCTCTGCGCCTGCGCCGAAAAGCCGAGCCCGCCATAGTCCTTGCTGATCAGCATGCCGAGGAAGCCGTGCTCCTTGAGGAACACCCAGACCTCAGACGGCAGGTCCGATCGATTGTGCCGGATATCCCAGTCGTCGATCATCGCGCAGAGCTCATTGACCGGCCCGTCGAGGAACGCTCGCTCCTCGGCCGTCAATGTCACCGGCCTTATTCCTAGAAGCTTGTTCCAGCGTGGGCGACCGGAGAACAGCTCCGCGTCCCAGCCCACCGTACCGGCATCCAGCGCCTCCTGCTCGGTACGCGATACGCGCGGCAGGATCGATTTGATGAGTCCGTAGACCGGCCGCGTCACAACAGCGAACCGGATGCTGCGATTGGTGAGAGCTCCCAGCACGAGTGCTGGCAGGAACGCCAATATCCAGCCCAGCACGTCCGTGGCGATCCCGTTTGGCGAGACGCGGGTGAGCAGTCCGATCACCGCCGCACCGACTGCCCAATGCCACAAGGGAGCGCGCCGCATGGCAAGCGTGAGCGCACCGGCGATGGCGATGATGGTGACGACCAGTGCCAGCACGCGAGACCTCCGCCAAGGCCGCGACAAACCGGCCGCAGCACATCCGCGACGATAGTCTGATGTTGACGTATACGTCAACCTGAGAGGTCTGAGGACGGGTTGCCGTGGCCTGCGCCATTTGACGCATACGTCAACCCATGGTCTAGTCCATCGAAAGCCTCGGGCGGAGGAGCCAATGGCCATCGAGAGCGCAGCCGCGCCGGCCGCCGATCACGCGCGGCCCTGGGTCGATCACTATCCGCCCGGCATCGTCTGGGATGCGGCGCTCAAGATCATTCCCGTCCATGAGCAAGTGCTCGCCGCCTGCGCCAAGTCGTCCAACGCCGTTGCGCTCGATTTCCTCGGCGGCAAGACCACATTTGGGCAGCTCGCGAAAGCCATCTCTGCTTTCGCCGGCGCTCTCCAGAGCGACTATGGCGTCACGAAGGGCACGCGGGTCGCGCTGCTCTTACCTAATACGCCGTTCTACGTCGTCGCCTATTACGGCGTGCTGATGGCCGGCGGAACGGTGGTCAACTGCAATCCGCTCTACACCGTGCCCGAGCTCGCGCACATCGTGGGTAGCGCCAGGGCCGATCTGATCATCACCCTCGATCTCAAGCAGATCTTCGACAAGGCCGAAGCCCTGGTCAAAGCCGGCCATTGTAGCCGCATGATCGCCTGCCACTTCCCGCAGGCCCTGCCCTTCGCTACCGGCCTCCTCTATCGCATCGCCAAAAGCCGTGACCTCGCCGATGTGGGCGCGTCTCCGATCGCCAGGTCCGTCGGCTGGTACCACAAACTCATCGCGCGCGGCCGCACGCCGACTCCCGTCGCGATTGATCCGGAGCGCGACGTTGCCGTGCAGCAATATACCGGCGGCACGACCGGCGCGCCCAAGGGCGCCATGCTGAGCCACGCTAACATCGCCGCCAATATGAGCCAGATCGACGCCTGGGGTTGCGGGCTCTTCTACCCGCCCAGCAAGGTCGTCGCCGTGCTGCCGTTCTTCCACATCTTCGCAATGACGGTCTGCATGAACGTGCCGCTCTGCAATGGCACGCAGGTCGTCATGCTGCCGCGCTTTGAGCTCGCGGGATTCCTGAAGCTCCTCGAGCGCACACGCCCCAACATCCTCCCCGCCGTTCCGACCTTGATCCAGACGCTGGCCAAGGCCGGCGCCCGTGCTGAGCCCGCACTGCGCTCACTCGACGTTGCGGTCTCCGGCGGCGCGCCGCTCTCGTCCGAAACTCGCGCTGCATGGGAGCGCATGACGAAAGCTCTGCTCGCTGAAGGCTACGGCCTGACCGAAGCGTCGCCCGTCGTCTGCTGTGCTGCCCTGCGCGTCCCGAGCAAGCCCATGTCGATCGGCCAGCCGATCCCGTGCACCGATATTCGCTTCGTCGATCCCGACACCGGCAAGATCGTGGGTGTTGGCGAGCGAGGTGAGCTCCAGGTCAAGGGACCGCAGGTGATGATCGGCTATTTCAACGATCCAGCCGCCACTGAAACATCGTTCGATCACGGCTGGCTCCACTCTGGCGACGTCGGCTACATGGACGATGACGGCTACGTGTTCATCGTCGACCGCATCAAGGACCTGATCATCAACGCGGGCTTCAACGTCTATCCCCGCGTCGTCGAGGAAGCCTGCATGAGTCACCCTGCCGTCGACGAGGTGACTGTCATCGGCGTCCCCGACGAGCGCCGCGGCGAAGTGCCCGTGGCCTACGTCAAGCTTCGGGCCGGTCAGTCCGTGACCGACACGCAATTGTTCGAATTCCTCGACCAATCGCTCAACAAGCTGCAGATGCCGCGGGAAATCATCTTCAAGGACGCGCTGCCCAAGACGTTGATCGGCAAGCTCAGCAAGAAGGAGCTGCGCGAGGAATACAAGGCCATGAAGGGGCGACCGTCATGAACCGGCCCGAAAGTGAGAACCGCGATCTCTTCGCCATCGCCGACCTGGCCCGCGAATTCGGCATCTCGACCCGCGCCATCCGGTTCTACGAGACCAAGGGGCTACTCTCGCCGGAACGCGTGGGCTCGACTCGCATTTTCCGCCGCCGCGACCGCGCGCGATTGATTCTCATCCTGCGCGGCAAGCGCCTGGGCTTTTCCTTGCGCGATATCTCCGATTATCTGACCCTCTACGACGCCGACCGCACCCACCGCGCGCAGGTCAGCATGCTGGTCGAGATGGTCGATGCCCGCACGCAGATGCTCGAGAACCAGCTCAAGGACCTACAAACCACGCTCACCGAGCTGCGCGAAATCCGCATGGCCACCGAGCGTCTGGCACAGTCCCGCTAGCGCTCACTTCTTGCCGCGGTTGCTGGTCATCGGGTCCGGCTTCTTGGGCCGCCTCCAGCCCTTGGGCGGTTCGGCGACGGGAATATTGGTGCCGAGTCCCATCTGCCCCGGCGGTGGCTTGCGAACGCTAGGTCCGCGTAACGTCTCGATCTCGTTGCGAAGCCGCGCCGCAGTCTCGAAATCCTCGCGCCCAGCCGCCTCCTGCATCTGGCGCATGAGCTCCTCGAGCTTGCGCTGAATGGATTGCGACGACATCACGTCGCCTCGAGAAAAATCTGCATGTCGTCGAGCGTCGCCGCTTCATTGACCGGCTTGTCCCAGCGGATGCGGTTGATGCGCGGGAAGCGCAGCGCCACACCGGATTTGTGCCGCCTCGATTGCTGCGCGGAATCGAACGCCACCTCGAACACGAGTTCCTTCTTGACCTCTCTCACCGGCCCGAACGACGCGACCGTATTGTTGCGCACCCACCGGTCGAGCTCCTTGAGCTCCTCGTCGGTGAACCCGAAATAGGCCTTGCCGATCGGCACGATCTCGTTCCCCTTCCACACCCCGAACGTGTAGTCCGAGTAGAACGAGCTTCGCTTGCCGTGCCCACGCTGCGCATACATCAGGATTGCATCGACGACGTTCGGATCGCGCTTCCACTTGAACCACAGCCCCTTCGGCCGTCCCGGTACATAGGGCGAGGACCTGAGCTTCAGCATCACGCCCTCATGCCCCTGCTCCGCCGCACCGCGCCGGCGCATCTCGGCAAGCTCCGTCCAGTCCTTGAACGCCAGCACCTCGCTCACATCCATGCGCGTTTGCGGATTGGCAGCAAACCACGCCTCGAGATGCTGCCGGCGCTCGGTCCACGGTTTCGGCCTGACATCGCGGCTGCCATCGAACAGCATGTCATAGACGCGCACGAACGCCGGAAATTCATCCATCAGCTTCGGCGTCGCGCCCTTGCGGTTGAGCCGCTGCTGCAGATCGTTGAACGGCGCCGGCTCGAGATCCCGCCCCACCAGCAGCTCGCCATCGAGCACCGCTTCGCCGAAGACATTGTCGACCAGATCGGGAAAGCTCTGCGCAATGTCATCGCCCGTCCGCGAGAACAGCGACGCCCGGCCCTTGCCGAGGATCAGCTGCACGCGGATGCCGTCCCATTTCCATTCTGCGGCGAACTCGCTCGGATCGAGCACCGCAAGATCCTTCGCTTCATCGATCGGCGTGCTGAGCATCAGCGGATGAAAGCGCGACGCATGGTCGATGTCGGGGCGCGCGCCCTTGCCGTCGAGCCAGGCAAACAGCTCGGTGTACGGCATCTCGAGTCCGTGCCAGATCTCTTCGAGCTCCTGCAGATCCTTC
>Ga0207698_10002253_pt1 | contig 11416 bp, 12 predicted proteins | sample KBSCornC22_FD_184298 | JGI IMG/M metagenome (GOLD analysis project Ga0207698, IMG submission 184298) | Corn rhizosphere microbial communities from Kellogg Biological Station, Michigan, USA - KBS Corn C2-2 (SPAdes) (version 2) | ecosystem: Host-associated > Plants > Roots > Rhizosphere > Soil ...
TGGGATGAGGGACGGTGCGACCGCGGACTCCAGCGCCGCGGAGTCGTTCATCAGATCGTATCGCGCCGTCGGCAGCTCGGCGCCCAGAAAACGGCGCAGGGTCGGTGGCAGCGCTTGCCCGGCAGCGAGTCCCTTGGCGCGTGCCAGATCGCTTAGGAAAAAGCTGTTGAGCAACAGCGGATCGGGTGGTTCGGACGATTTGAAATACTCGTAGGCGCGGATCGCAAATCGCGGAGGCGCGACGAAACCCGCGTCGATCCGTAGGGTCGAACACAGCCAGGTATACGCTGCTTGAATTACTCCGCGGTCGAGCGGCAACTCGTTGCCGTCCGAATCCTGCCGACGCAAACGGGCCTCCAACTGCTCCTCCAACGACGGAGCGGCCGTCGACCACTCGGCCAGCGCCGACAGGTCCTGTTCGAGAGCGACCCGCAATCCCCACGCGAAGCTCGACAGCGCGACGGCGGGTTTGCCGGCAAGCCGGCCGCTCTTGTCGAGTACCGCGGTCGCAACGATCGCTTCGCCTTTGACGCGCGGCCGCTCTTCTCGCTTGTCGCTGAAGCGGTCCAGCAAGGCTGCATACGCACGTTCGACGTCGAGGGTTCCGAGGACGACGTGGTAGTACAGTTTTGTGTTCGGTAGCGCTCTTTCTCCTACTTCCCAAGGAAGACGCCCGGCATCGAGGTCGGCGACGTACGCGCTTCGACCACCAGCAGCCAACTGCTCGGGCTTGGTGAACGTTTGCGGATTGAGCACTTCCAGCGCAGTCCAGGCCGACAGCACCTGAACAGGGGTGTTGTCGAGCGGCGGCAGGGGGCCGTCGAGCCGCTGCGGAGGGGTGTAGCTCGGGCGCGAAGGAGGGGCGGGCGGCGGCTCGGCTGGGGAGTGGCGGACAGCTGACCCGGGAGTTGCAGCCAGCCGCGGCGTTGTGCGTTCAACAATCCTTTGATTGCGTTCGTCTTCCGCTGTGCTCGCCGACGTACGCACGGAGCCAAGCTCTAACTCCGCGAGCGCGTGTCGAACCTTGTCAGCCAACCGAGCAGCTCGCTCCGTGGTGCGGTGGGTCAGCTCCTCGCCCACGGCTTCCAAATAAGCCCGTTCACCGCCGCGTTCGCCCACCCCACGCTCCAACTCGTCGATGGCGTTGTGGAAAAAAGGACGGGTCATGATCGACCGACCTGGTGGCATGCCCTTGCCATGTTCCGCCCCTGCTCTGGACCGCTACTGAGCGTCGCGCGCCAAGTGGGAAAAAACAAGAAGTCCGCGAAGCTGACTCCTTGCCCGCGCCGCCATCCGGTTCTTGGCTGCGGCTGCGTACGACGCTAAGCGGGCTTCGATGGATTGGGGAACCTGTGCCTTCGCAGCATCCCGTTGTTGCCGCGAAAGGCGCCACGGGCATGCCGTGGCGCCCCCTCTCAATTCTCGTCGGGTGTCAGGATGGTCGCTACCGGCTCCGCCTGATCGCCGGGGCCGATGTGCAGCGACAGCGTTGTCAGCCTTGGCGTGCGGCTTCCCCTTGGCACGACGAACAGTTCGAAGTTGATGCGGCCGCCCTGGCCGCGCCTCGCGGCCGACCGAGCCGCAGCAGCCGCCATGTACAACACGTCCCATTGGCGTCCGGTCTCATCCTGGATGGCTGGCTCGGTTTCCGGCCAATAGACGCACTCGGAAAACACCCTGGCTGTTAGGGCCAGCGGGATCGTAAACCCCGCCTGCTGCGCCGCATGCGATAGATCGACCAGCACACCATCCTGGATCGCCTCGTCTCTGGTGTAGCTGTGAACGATGTCGCTCTTGTCGAACATTGCTGCCTCCGTCTGCGGTGGTCCGGTCCCCGGGCATCGGGGTCCCGATGCCTCGGTTGGAAACCGGTTTGCCCGCAGGGAGGCGCGGTCAAGGGGCGGGCAAAGCCCGAAGGCCCACGGCTGGCGCGGGCTGGAGCGACCGAAGGAAGCGACGACACGGGCCGGGGGCCGGCCCTTGACCGAACGAGCCGAGTGCGAGGGCTGTTTCACCGTCTCGTTTCGCGGGAGGCTGTGGCGCGCCGGTATTGGGGTGATTCGACCGGCTCGATTCGTGAGCACCTGCGTTAAGCGGCGCTGTGGGGAATTGGAACGGATCGGGGTGCAGCCGCCTTTTGCGATCCAGAACCGGTCAGCAGCAGCGCGCGCATGGGTGGCCGCTCCCGCCTGGTGCCTGAAGTGAGAGATGCGGCGCTGTCGCAGCAGCCACCTCGAACGCCTGCCCGGGTCCGCGACCGACTGGAGCGTTGCGGCGCGGACCGGTAGGACAACCAGGAATGCCTAGGCCATTCGGTTCCTTACTCGCTCGCGAGCGCGCCGCGTCGCGACGTTGCGAGCACCTTTCCGGAGATCGCGAGCGCCCGCCGGTAGCCTTGGATGGGCGATAGCAGGGTCTCCGTTGACGCGCTAGGCAGGGAATCTCCCACGACTGTGTACGACGAGGTAAGGACGTGAAAATTCGCCTGTGGAGACCATGGGTTTCGATCAGTTTCGCTGCACTTCTCGCAGCTTGCGGGGCGGCCGGGAACGGGCAACAAAAGCTCGCCGAGCAACAGGCGGCGAACGCCGCGCTCCAGGTCGAGAATCAACAGCTCAAGAACCGCGTGGCGGCCCTGGAAGCAGAGGTCACCAAACTCGCCAACACGCCCGAACGCAGGCTGTCGGAAATAACTCGGCTCGCGAATGCGGGGAACGCGACGGAAGCCGGTGCAGCAACGGCTGCGCTGAAACACGAGTTTCCCAACGCTCCGGAAGTAGCAAAAGCCGAAACGCTGCTGGCCGGCCTCCAGGCCAAGGCAAGAGCGGCGAAAGAGGCCGCGGAGCAAAAGGAGCGCCTGGGTTTGAAGGTGCTCAAGGAAGTGAAGGGCTTCGAGCTCCCGGGCCTCAAGATAGCCGTGTCGCCGCCGCAGGTTGCGGGCAAGTGGACTTTCGATTCTTACGACACCGAGTATCACTACCGGGAAGCCTCTCGCGGAAGCCGCTTCCTAACCTCGCGGTTGTCGATCACGGCAGACAAAGGGCAAAAGGATCCGGCGCTGCCGGGATTCGCTGCCTACGCCGCCAGCGGCAAGAAGCTCGTTCACGTCATCGACCTGGGCTACGAATTCGTCCGTTGGGACGACTACGGCAGCTACCTTGGCAACGAAGCCGACTTCCGCAACGACTTCGCCCATACAGCCACGATTCCGTTCACGATCGGCGGCGAGATTTCCGAAGACACGTTGAAGCAACCCCTTTTCCTGGTCGCCTCGCGCAGCGGCTGCCATTCCCGGCAATACAACCGATTCGCTAACCCTCCCGTCAGCTACTCGGGAGCCTGCCCCGATCTCAAGCCCGAATTGTCCATCGAGGAACTCGCTTCGGCAAAGTATGCCATCGTGAAAATATGGAATTCCGACAAACTCTAGGACGGCGGTACACGCGCACAGCAGAATGGAAACGTCCTTGTGTTGGACCGCGGGCGAGGCGACCGACAGCCCGCCGCCTTTTCCCGTCGAACGGGCAACCTGGTAGCCTGGCTGCAGAATCCGGAGACCGCCGATGTCGCTCAACGACCTGTCTGACCCACAAGCGGTACGGCAGGCCATGGCGGAATTCGACCGTGTGGGCCGGACGGCGTTCCTGCAACGCTACGGCTTCGGAAAAGCACGCGACTACGTTCTCCAGGAGTCGGGCCGTTCGTACGACAGCAAGGCGATCGTTGGCGCCGCCTTCGGCTACCAGTTTCCCGATCGCGGCCCGCTCAAGTCCGCCGATTTCAGCGGTGGCGAGAACACCGTCCAGCGCAAACTCGAAGAACTGGGGTTCAGCGTCGAGCGGATTGGCGAAGCGTGGTCACGGCCAGAAGTGGAACGGACCGTGGGGGAGTACCTGGACATGCTGGCGCTGGAAGCCCGGGGCACGCGCTTCAACAAGAGCGCCCGCAACGAGGAATTGCGCCGCCATCTCATGGGGCGAACCAAGGCTTCGGTCGAACTGAAGCACCAGAACATCAGCGCGATCCTCGACGAACTTGGCCTGCCGTTCATCCAGGGCTACAAGCCCCGCGCCAACGTTCAGTCCTTGCTGCGCGAAGTGGTGGTCCAAGCGATCCGTTCCCGTCACGACGAACTGACCGAGGTCATGGACGACTTCCAGGCCGTGCATCGCCCAGCCGGCCCGGACTACCGAGGAGTGCTCGTAACCCCGCCACCGCCCGCGGCGAGCCACGGACCATCTGCGCGGACGCGCGTACCCCGGAAGTTCGATCATGCAGAACGGGACGATCGCAATCGAACCCTGGGCCGCGAGGGCGAGAACTGGACCGTAGGTTACGAACGCTTCCGCCTGGGCCAAAACCACCGCCACGACTTGGCCGGCCGGATCGACTGGGTGGCGGAAACGCAGGGCGACGGCACCGGCTACGACATCGCTTCGTTCGACGAAGACGGAGCGGTTCGCTACATCGAGGTCAAGACAACCAACGGTGGCGCAGCGACCCCGTTCGTTGTTACGAGCAACGAACTCGCCTTTTCGATCGAGGTGGGACCGGCCTTCCATCTGTACCGCCTGTTCGCCTTCTCGTCGGCCGCGCAGCTCTTCATCCTACGTGGCGCGCTGGCCGATTCACTCGCGCTCGCTCCGTTGAACTACCGGGCGCGCGTCGCCTCGATTTGAATCGATGCCGTCCGTTCCTACAGTTGCGCTTGTCGCCTGTGTCAAATCAAAAGGCCCGGTTTGTGCGCCTGCGCGGCAACTGTATGCGTCACCGCTTTTCCGGGCGAGCGCCGCCTACGCGCAGCGCGTAGCCGACCGATGGTTCATCCTCTCGGCGCAGCACGGGTTGCTCCACCCGGACCAGGTGGTAGAGCCGTACGAACGCCCCCTGCATCGAATGCCGGCCGCCGAACGTTCCGCCTGGTCCTCGGACGTCTCCAACCAGCTGCTGCACGCAGTAGCCGCGCCGGCCAATATCGTCGTGCTCGCAGGTCAAATCTATCGGGAAGGTCTCGTGCCGTCGCTGCAGTGGGCGGGATTTTCTGTTGCCGTACCGATGAAGGGCCTTCGACTCGGCGAGCAACAACGGTGGCTCCGGAAAATGACCGCCCGGGGTGCAACACAGCGGCCGTAGGCCAACGTCCAGCCGATCCGATCGCCCACGACCGTTCAACCGCCTCCGGGATTCCGAATGGCATATCGTCGGAGGGCCAAAATTAGGAGGAGCCGGCGCGCGGCCCGGCTCCTCCCGGGGGAAGAACGCCCGTTACCGGTCGCCGCCCTCGCTCGCGTCGTGCAGGCGCAACACCATCTTGCCGTCGAGCGGCACGGCGTGGAGCAAGACGTTGAAGCCTTTCCCGTCCGCGTGCGGGAACGCCACGCCGACGCGCGTCCAGTCGGATTTTTTCTCGCCGTTGGCTTCGTATTCGCGGACGCTGTAGGCGTCGAAGTGGCTGGCAGACGCAGGCAGTTGCGCGGCGGCGGTGGGTTTCTTGGTCATGATGTGGTCCTCGGTGGGCAGCGCGGATTGCGCGAGCCCAGGGCAGCGCGGCAGACAAGCCGGGGCAGCACCGACGCAGAAGCCTGGCGACGAGCGGAGGGCGGAACACCGTGGAGCAGGGTTCACCCCTTGCGCCCCGGCGCGCCGCGCACCGTTGCTCGCATGAAGCAAGCCGTACCGCCGAGGAACGCGTCAGGAACGACCCTGCTGTGACGGTGCGGGAAAAAGTCCGCTTCATGCGCGATGCACCGATCGAACGCCGGCAGAGGCAGTCACCCGCTCGATTGGCGCCGGAGAAAAAGCGCCGTTGGAGCGCCCCGGCCCGGGCGCTCCGGGCGGTGGCTACATCAGCCCGCGTTCCGACATCGAGACGGAAGCGCCGGCGCCAACGACCAGGTGATCCAGAACGCGAACGCCCACAAGCGAAAGCGCCTCGCGCAATTCGGCGGTGATGCGGCGATCGGATTCGCTGGGCTCTGCCACGCCCGACGGGTGGTTGTGCGCCAGCACCACGGCGGCCGCGTTGATTTCCAGTGCCCGGCGCACGACTTCGCGCGGATACACCGCCGTCCCGTCGAGGGTGCCGCTGAAGAGCTTGTCGGTGGCGAGGACGCGGTGGCGGTTGTCGAGCCACAGCGTGTGGAATTCCTCGTGCCTCAGGTGGCCAATCCTCGCGCGGAAGAAGTTGAAGGCATCGGCCGGCCGCTCGATGGTGCCGAGGCGTTCCAGCCGGGATTTCAGGATTTCTTCGGCCGCGGCGAGGACGTCCGATTCTGCGATCGAAACGCGGCTGCGTCGGAGGCGGTAGGTGCCGTCGGGTTGGCGCTGCAGGCTCATGGCAGATTTCCCATCGGCGCGGGACTGCGCCGGTGAGCCCGTTCCGCACCGCGAATCGGGGGGCGGCGCACCCGAAGGGGCGAAACACCGTGGAGCACGCGAAGCGTTGCGCCGCACCTCAGCGGTGCAATCGTGCTCACCGTCCGGCGCGTTCCGCCTCCGACGGGATGCTGCGTCTCGCTTGCATGCCGCCGCGTCGTGCTGCCATCTCGGTGTCACGGCTGATCGACGGTCCCGCCTATCCATGCTGCATCTGCCGGGAAGTGCCGAAGCGTCGCTGGTCCGATCAAGAGACGGCGACCAGCGAACTACCGCCGGACGCAACGCGCCCGGCGGTGCGGAACTCAGTGCTCGTGTTCGGCCTTCATCGCTTCGTCCGACTTCTTCTTGGCTTCTTTCTTCGCCGCTTCGCACTTGTCGTGCGCGGCCTTTATTGCCGGGTCCTTCAGGTCGATGGTGGCCGGGTCCTTGCCCTGGAATTGGGCGCATTCGGCCGGCGCGGCCGCGGCGCGGCGGTGGGCCGCCGGATCGTGGGCGATGGCGGGCAGCGCAGCGGCGGTCAGCAATGCAGCAACGAGCAAACGGGTCTTCATGGGGTTCTCCTGGAAATCTCGCCGTTGTGGAAAAGCGCCGCCCGCCGGCGAACGGGCGCCGCCGTAGGCCAACTCAGGGCCGGAACAGTTCGCTGTAGAAGCCGCTCACGGTCACGGTGACCGTGACCGGCGCGCTGCCGTTGTTGTGCCAATACCAGCCGTGCGTACCCTCAAACGGTGCGGTGAACGTGCCTGCCGCTGCAGCGGCATCCGCTTGCCAATAGCTGGTGAACGTGTCTTTCGCGGCGTTGATTTCTTCGCCGTGCATGTCGAACTCGACCGGGCCTGCACCGGTGGACCAGCTGAAGGTGGCCTGGTCGCCTTTGCGCATGCGCGCCTTAATTTCGGCGCCCTGGTCGGGCGCCAGCGTGACCTGCATCTCGCCGGTTCGAAACGGCGTCGCGCTTTGGTTCACGTACGCATTGCTGATCAGGCTGGCCGGCGCTGCGGGGGCAGCGCCCGCGGATGCTGCGGGTGCTGGCGCAGCGGGCTTTGGCGGCGGAGCACCGGCGCTCATGCCGAACAGGCCGAGCCGGCGCCCGATGCCGGTGGGGTCGATGCCGTGTTCCGCGGGCAGCACGGCGGTTACGAGGAGGACGGCGGCAACCGCCAGCGCGATCAGCGTGGCCTTGGTCAGCTGGCGGCGCGTCGGAAGCGGGTTGAGGATCGTGGTGGGCGTCATAAGTCGGGCCTCAGGAAGTGAAGTAGCCGGCGAGCTGGTGGCCGATGAGAACGAAGCCGGCCGTCATGAGCACGGCGTTGGCGGCGAAGGCTTGGCGCTGGAACGCCGGCGTGCTGCGCCAGAAGCTGATGGCGATCAGGATGCCGCCCAGCGCGATGAGCTGGCCGAGTTCCACGCCGACGTTGAACGCCAGGATGTTGACCACCAGGCCGTCGGCCGACAGCGCGAACTCCTGCAACTTGGTGGCCAGGCCAAAACCGTGGAAAAAGCCAAAAATCAACACGGCCGCCTTGGTGTTGGGCTGCACGCCGAAGAAGCGCTGGAACGCGCCGAGGTTGTCCAGCGCCTTGTAGACGACGGACAGGCCGATGATTGCGTCCACCACATACGGGTTGACGTGCGTGCCGCTGAGCACCCCGTAGAGCAACGTGACGCTGTGGCCGACGGCGAAGAGCGTCACGTAAATGGCAACGTCGCGCATGCGGTAGAGGAAGAAAATCACGCCGAACAGGAACAGCAGGTGGTCGTAGCCCGTGACCATGTGCTTGGCGCCGAGGTAGACGAACGGCAGCACGCGCGCGCCGCTGCTGTTCTCGATGAACGCCTTGTCGTCGCCGGCCACGCCGTGGCCGAACGCCGCTGTTGCCATCAGGACCAACAGGGCTCCCGATAACCAGGTGATCCAACCGCGCGATAACGCGCGGCACTGCTGAGAAACCGCATGCCTCATGCAGGAACTCCGAAAGGATGAGATGACGCCGCACCGAAGAAGCGCAGCGAGAAAATACGAACATCCGATGCCGGTGACCGCGATCGCGGAGTGATCGCTCGCGCGCGCCCAAACCAAGCCCGCAAAACGCGGACGCCAGGATCTGCGCGCGAACGCACGTGGCCGCATTCCGCATCGCTGACGACCGCGGGGCGTTTCTGCAGCCTGCCGCAGGAACGAGAACCGAGGGGTCAGTCAGCGATGGAGGGCGTGTTCCGCGCGCCAGCTACACCGCGCAACGGATCGCGGCTGAGGTCAGACGATGGGCGGACGAAACGGCGCGTCCGAATGGCCGTCGCCAGGCGGCCGGTCGTTCGCCGGCGCCGAAAGCACGGCAACGTCGAGCGAAGCGCCGTGGAACGACCACGTCGGCGGCAACCCCGGCGAGGGGCAACCGGCGTGGGTGTGCCCCAGGTTCTGCAGGTCGGCATCAGGATCGCCGGTGTGGCGGTGGGCGTGTTCGTGCTCGTCGCTGGCAAGCGCCGCCACGCCTGCGTCGCGATCGACCCAGCCCGGGACGGCGTCACCCAACGCGTGGTCGTGCTCGTGTCCGTAGGCCAGCGCCCAGTGCTGCGCCAGCATGCCCAGCAGCGCCAACCACGCGAGCGCCAGGACCGCCGGATTCAGGCGGGCTCGCGGCGCGGTGGGCGTACGGCGAAACGGCATCACGGCTGTCAGAATCCTCATGGGTTACGCAGTGCACGCCGCATCCCCCAACCCGGCCGTTTAGAAGCCGAATCTCGCGAGACACGCGCCGCATTTGAAACAAGAATCGTTCTCAGTAGTATGGCCTATTTTCACCCCAGCGCGCCGGCCCAACGGAGCCCACCTTCTATCGGTTGACTGCTCCGATGCACCGTCGCCGTTGCCGCACGATCCGAGCCTGGCTCAACCTTTCGCGACCGAGTAGCGGCTGGTCAATCCGGCGCCACGACGGCCAGCGACCTACCGCGCACCATTGCCGTAGACTGAAAGGCAGGGGATAGTTGTTGGTTTGTTATCCGGGGGCGGGGTGGACGGTCTGAAAGCCAAACTTCAGTGGCGCAAGCTGGCTCGCCTGTTCACGCGTCCGGTGGTGGCGGCCATGGCCCGTAACGGGTCGGCGCAGCCGCTCTGGGCTGCCCTGCGGGTGGCGGGCGTGGTTCCGGAAAAGGGGGCGCCGCTGTCGTCCCTGCTGAACGAGTGCCTACAGGCGCTCCACCGCAACTACCGCTGCGAATACGTCTACAAGGCCGCCATCGGCGATCGCGTGGTGTTCGGGCGGCACAGCCCCCGGACCGCCAGCCTCCACGTCGAGCAACACGTCGGCGATTCGATCGTGGACTTGGCCGTGTTCAACGGCACGTCCACGGCGTACGAAATCAAGACCGAGTTCGATTCGGACCGGCGCCTCGTTTCCCAGGCCTCCAACTACCTCAAGACCTTCGAACAGGTGTATCTGGTCACCCATCCGGGCCTGGCCGAACGCTACCTGCGCGTCGCCCACCCGGACGTGGGCGTCTTGGCACTGAATGCCCGCGGCAGCCTGACGACGGTGCGTGCGGCAATCACAGGAATCGAGCGGCTCGACAAAGCGGCGCTTTTTCGGATGTTGCGTGCGGCGGAGTTCCAAGCCGCCGTTCGGCGTCTTTGTGGGCCTCAGCCCGAGGTGCCCAACGTGGAAGTGCGCGCGCATTACGGCCAACTCTGGGCGACGCTGTCGATCGAACAGGCCCATCGGGCCTACGTTTCGGCCATGCAGGCGCGGACGACCCAGCCCGCCGTTGCCGATTTCGTTTCGGCCTTGCCTTCAAGCATGCGTGTGCTGGGCTACGCAACGCCGCTGTCGGCCGTTCAACGCCAACGCATCTTGAATATTTTCCACTAAGTACCTAGCCTCCTTCGAAACAGGTGTTTGTTTCGCACCGTTCGGGGGATGCCATGTACTTCCCGTTTTTGTATGGCCGCCGCGCTGAATTGCTGGCTATTCGCGCCATGCTCACCGATCGTCGCGATCGCTCCGCTCTGTTCCCTGTCGTTGAGCCGGTCAGGTCCGACATTGGGGATTTGCGGCGCTGCCTGGAGAGCTGCGAAAAGAAAGATCAGCCGGTTCTCGTCGTGATCAACCCAACCCAGGGTCAGCTAGCGGGAACCGCTCAGAGAACGTGGTTGCGGGAGGCAAAGGTAGTCTTAGGCGCATGCCCGCCGGCGATTCCGACGTTCCAAACATCGAACCGAACGAGCTTTGCTCAACTCGTCGCCGCGCTGGACCAGTTTCCCGATCGCGATTTGGCCGTGATCCACAACGGTGCGGTTTTCGCCCAGCCGGATTTGCGCCAACTTACCCGGGATCATCGAATCGTTTGGCACGTTGCCGTTGATGGCAGACTCCCCGCGCAGCAACTCAATCTCTTGCCTGCGGCGAAAAAAGTGCTGATGCGGGACGGTTTCCGCAAGCTCGGCCGCAACGCCGACTACGCCGGCACCGAATATTTCTCCGATCAGCACCAGACCTTTACGCCGGCCGCGGGCTTCGGCGACTACGTCTGCATCGGGTCGGAATACAAGGAGGGAGGCGGCCCGGCGGGCGCGGTGGCCATCCATGCGGTGTTCAAGGAACCGGCATCGGGCCACGTCTGGATCGAGCACTTCGTTTCGGACGACAACGACGTCAACGATCGCGATGTGGCGAAGAAGTTTTTTCAGGCGGCGAACTACCTCGTCCGGGCAGTGCGCCAGCGCCCGCGTGAGTTTGGCGGCAACCAGGCCCTGGATGCGTACGCGGACTGCGTTCGACGGTCGTATTTTCCGGGACTGTCCAAGAACAAGGAATACCAGATGGTGCACCACATGTGTTTGGTCCTGGACGTGCTGTCGGGCGCGGTTTAGATCTGCGAGCGAGTGGTTGGAATTCCCCGCGCCGCGTTCGAACTTTGGTGCGAGGCGGCCACCGGCTCGTTGAGAACAGGTTGTATTTTATCTTGGGCGCTCTCTGCGTCCAACCCCTGCGTCGCATAGACAGCACGGCAGGCGCGGCCACGGCATTCGAAAAAAAGC
>Ga0207698_10002261_pt1 | contig 11390 bp, 9 predicted proteins | sample KBSCornC22_FD_184298 | JGI IMG/M metagenome (GOLD analysis project Ga0207698, IMG submission 184298) | Corn rhizosphere microbial communities from Kellogg Biological Station, Michigan, USA - KBS Corn C2-2 (SPAdes) (version 2) | ecosystem: Host-associated > Plants > Roots > Rhizosphere > Soil ...
GACCTGGTCGGAATTCCGCCGGCGCCGCGCGGCGTGCCGCAGATCGAGGTGACGTTCGACATCGACGCCAACGGCATCGTCAACGTGTCGGCGAAGGACAAGGGCACCGGCAAGGAGCAGCAGATTCGAATCCAGGCGTCGGGCGGCCTCAACGACAGCGACATCGAGAAGATGGTGCGCGAAGCCGAGCAGTTCGCCGAGGAGGACAAGAAGCGGCGCGGTGCGGCCGAGGCGAAGAACAATGCCGAGAGCCTCATCCACTCGACCGAGAAACAGCTCGCCGAGCATGGCGACAAAGTCTCGGGCGACGTGAAGTCGGAGATCGAGAAGGCGCTCGCCGAGGCGAAGACGGCGGTTGAGAGCGGCGATTCCGACGAGATGCAGCAGAAGACGGCGGCACTGACTCAGGCGGCGATGAAGCTCGGCGAAGCGATGTACAAGGCGCAGCAGGCCGAAACCGAGGCGGCGGCCGGCCCCGATGCCGGTACCTCCGGCCCATCGGAGCAGCCGACTGAGACCCAGGAAGAGGTCGTCGATGCCGAATTCTCCGAAGTCGACGAAGAGAACAAGGGATAAGCCATGACCGTTTGGGCTGAGCCTGTCGAAGCCCTGCCCTTCTGTTGGAAAGCGGAGAACAGCCCTTCGACAAGCTCAGGGCGGACGGGTTTGGGGGGAGTATCAGCGTAAATGGTCGAGCAGGACTATTATGAACTGCTTGGCGTTTCGCGCGGCGCGGACGAAGCCGCGATCAAGTCCGCCTACCGCCGGCTCGCCAAGGAACACCATCCCGATCGGAAGAACGGCTGCAAGGAAAGCGAAGCGCGCTTCAAGGCCATCGCCCAGGCCTATGACGTGCTCAAGGACCCGCAGAAGCGCGCCGCCTACGACCGGTTCGGGCATGCGGCATTCCAGAACGGCGGTGGCGACCCGTTCGCGGAAGCGGGCTTCAACGGCTTTTCCGACATTTTCTCGACGATCTTCGGCGACTTCATGGACCAGCGCGGCGCTCGCCAGAATGCGGCGCGCGGCGCGGACCTGCGTTATGATGTCGAACTGAGCCTCGAGGAGGCGTTTACAGGCATCGAGAAGACAATCACGATCGAAGCGCTCTCCACCTGCGAGGTTTGCGACGGGCGCGGATGCACGGGCCTCGATCGCTGCACCAGCCACTGTCAGACCTGCGGCGGGATGGGGAAGATCCGCACTCAGCAGGGCTTCTTCATGGTCGAGCGCGGCTGCCCCAATTGCCGCGGCTCGGGAGAAGTCATCACCAATCCCTGCGGCAATTGTCACGGCGAAGGACGCGCGCTCACCCAGCGCAAGCTATCGGTGAAAATCCCCCCCGGCGTTGATGAAGGGACACGCATCCGAATTGCCGGAGAAGGCGAGTCGGGGGTGCGCAGCGCCGCGAATGGCGACCTCTACCTCTTTGTCCACCTAAAGCGGCATCCGATCTATGCGCGCGAGGGGACGACTCTCATCGCAGAGTGCCCAGTCAGCTTCACAACCGCCGCGCTCGGCGGCTCGATCAGCCTCCCGGGCATCGACGGACATAAGATCGAGCTCAAGATTCCCGCCGGTGTCCAGTCGGGTGAGCAGCTGCGTCATCGCGGATCGGGCATGAGCGTGCTCAACGGCCGCGGCGCCGGCCGCGGCGATCTGGTTGCCCGCATTCTGGTGGAAACTCCAACACGCATGTCGGCGAAGCAGAAGAAGCTACTCGAGGAATTCCGCGAGACCGAGACGGGCGACGAATGCCCCGCGGTGAAGAGCTTCTTCGCCCGCGCGCGAGACTATCTGAGCCGCTAGGCCGCTTGCGTGAGCGCGGCCGGCGGCCGGGTCTCAGCGAAGCTTTTACGCGAACGCATGCGGTCGAGCCAGGGCTCCAGCCTCGTTCCTGAGATCAGCTCCCTCCCTTCAGCGCATTGAGTGAGAAGGTCGAGCTGCGCTCCGAGCATGATGTCGGCAATCGTGATCCGGTCGCCGCCAAGATAAGCGTCATCGCCAAATAGCCGCTCGAGCTCGGCAATGCATGTGCGCGCCATCGGGACAGCTTCGGCGACGATCGCTTCGTCGCTCGGCAAGCCGAGCAGCTTCGGGCCGATGATCCGTTGGAAACCGATCGGAGCTGCCGCCTTGGGAAAGAGATACCATTCGATGATGCCGATGACCTGGTTCATCCGGGCGCGGACCCTAGGGTCCGAGGGCACCAGCGGCGCATCAGGGAAAATGTCGTCGAGGTAGCGGATGATCGCTTGCGTTTCGTAGAGACGGAATCCGTCTTGCTCGAACATCGGAATTCGGCCGAACGGATGACGCTCGAGATGTTCGGAAGTTTTCATGTCGGCCGGGGACATGGCCCTCAGCTGGTACGGCACGTCCTTTTCCTTAAGCGCGATCTCGACGGAACGAAGAAATGGACTGCCCGGAATTCCGTGGACGGTAAAGTTCGACATTTTCCTCGCCCCGCTCTCTCCTCAATCACTGGGCTGGGATATCATGAGTTGCGCAAACGATCGATCTCCAGCTGCATCGAGAAGAGCTGCGCGAACAGCTCAGCGGCGGCGTGTAGTTCGAAGCAGGGTTCGCGAGGCGTTCTGCTGTCGCATCGGAATTCGCCCGAGATTTCCTCAGCCGCGAACGGAATTCGAAGAGAGGCGCCAATCCCCTGATTGCGCAGACTTTCGGTTGCATCTGGGTCGCAGCTACGCATCAGCGCATCATGTGCGGAGCTTTCCTCCGCATCGCGCGGGAAGAGTGCGACGCCTCCGGCACTCGTGTCCGCAACGATCGCAGGCAGATCGTCATCAACGTTCGTGGCCGACTGAAAAGCCCCTCGGCTGCTTTCCGCGCGCTGGTCTCCGCAGATGAGTGTAACCCGGTCGTAGCCGGTGAGCGCGCGCATGCGTCGCGCCGCATTGTCGAGCAGCGCCTGCCCTCGAGCCGTCCCAAGTCCAGACACCAGTCCACCGACGCTTCCGAACCATTCCCCGAAAGAGCCGGTCGATGGGACCGCTTCGAACAGCACGCGCCCGTCGTTGAGCTGGAATGCGACGTCGACGAGCATCGGATTATCGGTCAGGCGGACGCCATAGGCCCGAGCGATCCCCGTCGTTCCACTAAGGCGAGAAAACAGATTCCTCAGGTCATGCAGCGCCTGTGCATGGACGAAGTGCCCGAGCGGCTCCTCGATCAGCGTGACATGCGATTCATGCAGCAGGTGATGGATGTTCTCCGACGCGCGAAGCACGATCCAGTCGAGCGAGAGCTCAAGAAGCCAGGCGCCGGGCTGCACCTGTGCGCCAGCGTTCGTCTGCTCACGCACAAATTCGCTCTGCAGTTCCTGCACGCCGTCCATTTATTCCGCCTTGTTGCCCCGGCCCCTAATAGCCGAGATTTCGCCTCGCGCACCTAAAAATCGCGCAAGCTTAGACGTTTAAGCTTTGCCGAACACCCGCCCGAAGATGGTGTCGACGTGCTTCAGATGATAATTGAGATCGAACAAAGCATCGAACTGATCGTTCGATAACTGCTGCGACACCTCGGTGTCCGCCTTGAGCAGATCGAGCAGCGAAAGCTGGCCATCGGACTCCCACACCTTCATCGCGTTTCGCTGCACCAGCGCATAAGCCTGCTCGCGGCTGAGCCCCGCCTGGGTGAGCGCGAGCATCACCCGCTGCGAATGGACGAGGCCGCCCATCCGCTCGAGATTCTTGCGCATCCGCTCGGGATAGACGACGAGCTTGTCGACGACGCTGGTCAGGCGGGCCAGCGCGAAGTCGAGCGTGATCGTCGAGTCGGGGCCGATGAAGCGCTCGACCGACGAATGCGAGATGTCGCGCTCATGCCATAGAGCGACATTCTCCAGCGCCGGAGTGACGTAGCCGCGGACCATGCGCGCAAGGCCGGTGAGATTCTCGGTCAGCACCGGATTGCGCTTGTGGGGCATCGCCGAGCTGCCCTTCTGGCCGGGAGAGAAATATTCTTCGGCCTCGAGCACCTCGGTGCGCTGAAGATGGCGGATCTCGGTCGCCAGCCGCTCGATCGACGAAGCGATGACGCCGAGCGTCGCGAAGAACATCGCGTGCCGGTCTCGCGGGATGACCTGCGTCGAAACCGGCTCGACCGAGAGGCCGAGCTCCGCCGCGACATGCTCCTCCACGCGCGGATCGACATTGGCGAAGGTGCCCACCGCGCCGGAGATGGCACAAGTCGCGACACCATCGCGAGCAGCGATCAGCCGCTCCCGGTTGCGCGCAAACTCGGCATAAGCCTGCGCGAGCTTCAGCCCGAAGGTGACCGGCTCGGCATGGATTCCATGGCTTCGGCCGATGGTGGGCGTAAGCTTGTGCTCGAACGCACGGCGTTTGAGAACGCCAAGCAGCGCGTCGATATCCTGGAGCAGCAGGTCAGCCGCCTGTTTGAGCTGCACCGCGAGCGCCGTGTCGAGCACGTCGGAGCTGGTCATTCCCTGATGCAGCCACCGCCGCTCGGGCCCGAGCTTCTCGCCGGCCCAGGTGAGGAAGGCGATCACGTCATGTTTGGTGACCGCCTCGATGGCGTCGATGGCTGCGATGTCGATCTCGCCCAGCACATTCCGGTCGTAAGCCGCGCGAATGGCCGCCGCATCCTCGGCCGGGATCATCCCGATCTTGCCCATCGCGTCGGCCGCGAACACCTCGATGTCCCACCAGATCCGGTAGCGGTTCTCGGGCGACCAGATCGCCGTCATTTCGGTACGCGAATAGCGGGGAACCATGGCCGAGGCGGCTAGCAGAGCCGCTGCGGAGCATCAAATGCCTGACCTGTATCGAGCGCATTAACCAACAGCGCTGACCGGCAATTAGCGACTGGCCCGCGATGTTAAGGCGATGACCAGGTTCAGCATTCTCGTGGCATCGGCCGCTTTGTTGGCAGGCAGCGCGGCATCGGCTCAACCCTCACCGCAAGGCGCGACGGGAGAGCTCGCGGCGCGACTCCTCATGGCGCACAACCGTGAACGCGCCGCAGTCGGCGCGCCGCCGCTTGAGTGGGACCAGACGCTTGCCGATCACGCCGCCTCCTATGGGCCGGTGCTCGCGAGCCTCGGCCACCTCGTCCATTCGCCGCGCGAAGGCCGGCCGGGCGAGCGCGAGAATCTGGCGATGGCGTGGCACGGGACGATGTCTCCGGAGGAGCTCGTCGGCATGTGGAGCAGGGAACGGCAGCTGCTCGAGCCGGGCAGCTATCTCTTCCCGGGCGCCAGCCGCACCGGCAATTGGGAAGACATCGCTCATTATACGCAGATGGTGTGGCCGACGACGACCCACGTCGGCTGCGCCATCTACTCGGCCGACTGGGACTATCTGATCTGCCGCTATTCGCCACCAGGCAACAAGGATGGCAAGCCGATGTTCGTCACTGCGTCGTTCGGCGCAGGGCGCTGAGCAGGGCGGCGAACACTCGACCTGCCACCGGATGCGATAGCGATTCTCGTGCGGCTAGATCGCCATCGTCAATGGGCGCGAATAGCGGCGAACTATGGCCGAAGGCTAGCAGAGCCGCTGCAGTCAGTTAATCGCAGTTCCAATCACCGCAAAGGGCCGGTAGTTTTGGTAGATGCTTATTCGTCATGTTCTGTTGGCGCTCGTTCTCTTCACGGTGAGCGATGGCGCCACCGCAACTGCTCCATCAAGCGAAGTCGACAAGGTATTAAGCCCTGAGTTCCGAAAATGCTTCGGGAAAGATGCTCCGCTGAACGCAGAGTCGTATCCTTGTTTGGATCGGGAGTATCATCGACTAAGCGCCGTTCTCACGAACGAATATCGCGCTGCATTAGCTTGGCAGCCGAACGAGGCTGCAAAGCACAGGCTGCAACAACGCGAGCGCAATTGGTGGCGCAGCCGCTTTCGGCACTGCAAGGACGAGGTTGGGGATTTGGGCGGCTCAACGGCCGCAGTCGTGAATGAGAGCTGCGAAATCGATACCCTCGCTCATAGGATTGTAACGCTGCGGCATTACGGCCGTTAGGTCTTAGATCAGCCCCATCGCCCGCATGCTGGTGCGGCCGCTCGCCCCGACGATCACGTGATCGTGCACCGTGACCTTCATGTGGCGGCCAACTTCGACCAAGTCTCGGGTCAGGCGGATGTCCTGCTGGCTTGGGCTGGGGTCGCCACTCGGGTGATTGTGGACGATGATCAGCGCGGTTGCGCCGAGCGCCATCGCCCGGGCGATCACTTCGCGGACGTGGACCGAGGCTTCGTCGACCGAGCCCTGCCACAGCGCTTCGTTGGCGATCAGCATGTTCTTGGCGTTGAGGAACAGGATCCGGACCTCTTCGGTATGGCGGTGGGCCATTGCGGCGTGGAGATAATCGCCGAGCGCTTCCCAGCTCGAAAGCACCGGCCGCCCCTCGACCCGGCTTTCGAGCAATCGCAGCGCCGTCGCTTCGGCGATCTTCAGCGCGGCGATCGTCGCATCGGTGAGGCCCTCGCGGCGAAGATGGCCGGCCCTTGCGGAAAGGAGCGGGCCGATTCCGCCGAAATCGTGGATCAGGCGCTTGGCCAACGGCTTGGTGTCGACCCGCGGAATCGTCAGCGCGAGCAGATATTCGACCAGCTCATAATCGTGAAAACCATCGGCGCCGGCGTCGAGCAGCCGCTTCCGCAGCCGCGCTCGGTGCCCGACGGAATCGCTCTCCCGATCCGCGCTGATATGCTCGTTCATGCCGCTCCTTCTGGCGGTGGTCCCGAGCAGCGACGAATAGACCACAGGAGCGCATCCGAAGGAAGGGGTCATGCCGCCTCTGGAACGGTGAAGGATTGGAGGGGTTAGAACCCCCAATGGATCAGCGGACGCGAGACGAGGGGCTCGAGCCGGTGGAGGAGACGCGCGTGATCGTGCGCCGCCCGCTATGGGCCCGGCTGACGATGTATGCCGCGCTTGCGCTGCTCGCGCTGATGGTCCTGGCGATCGTCGTCGTGTGGATCGAGCGCCGTCCGATTGCGACCCATTTCATCAAGGGCGAGCTCGAAAGCCGGGGAGTCCAGGGCAGCTATCATCTCGACCGGGTCGGCTTCCGCACCCAGCAGGTCAGCAATCTCGTGATCGGCGATCCCAGGCACCCCGATCTGACGGCCCGCTTCGCCCAGATCCAGACCCGGCTTCAGCTCAACGGCAATTTCGAAGTCTATCGGATCGTCGCCCGCGGAGTCCGGCTTCGCGGTCGGCTGATCCACGGAAAGGTCAGCTGGGGCCAGATCGACAGACTGATGCCTCCGCCGAGCAACAAGCCGTTCGAGCTTCCGAATTTCGCGGTGGACCTCGCCGACAGCAGCATTTCGCTCGCGACGCCGTTCGGCCCCGTCGGAGTCGCGGTGGAGGGAGCCGGCAAGCTCAGCGGCGGGTTCAAAGGCCGGATCGCGGTCGCGAGCCCGCGTCTCACTCCGGGCCGCTGCACGGCGGTTGGGCTTCATACCAACCTTGCAGTTGCAGTCGTCGCTCGGCACCCGAGCGTTGACGGCCCGCTTGCGCTCGACAGCTTCGTTTGCCCGGTGAGCCGCTTCTACATTCTCGCGCCCAGGTTCGATGCCAAAACGACCTTCAACGAAGCGCTGACGAGCGTCGACGGAAGCGGGCATATGGCGATTGGAACGCTGACCGCCGGGGCGAACGGCCTCGCCAACTTTACTGGGGACATCACCTACAAGGGTTCGCTTGCCGACGTTGCCGGGAGAGTGAAATTGGCGGCGCAGAAATCGCGCCTCGGCACGATCTTTGCCGATGTCACCTACGTGAACGGCGCCTATCGGCTGAACTCGAGGGAGGGCACTTTCGGGCTCAACGGCGATTTCGACACGGATACGGCTTCACTCGCGCCGTCGATGTTTGAGGGCGTGACGCAGCCGTTGGAGGCGGCGGGTGGCACGCCGCTGGGGCCGATTGCGAAGCAAATGGCGGCAGCGATCACCCGCACCGCGCGCCACTTCGACATCGACGGAGCGATCCGCGTCGTGAATTTTCCCGGCGGCGGCGCAGCAAGGGTCAACAACGCGGTCATCCAGGGGCCGAACGGAACCCATGCGCGGCTCGCCGGGGGGAGCGGAGTTACTTACTACTGGCCCGGAGGCGGCCTGAGGGTTGACAGCACCCTCGACATGGGCGGTGGCGGGCTTCCGTCCGGTCGCGTAGCACTCAGCCAGTCGAGGCCCGGCGTGCCGGTCAGCGGTGTTGCCAATCTCGCGCCTTATAGCGCGGCCGGGCAGCGGCTCGCGCTCGCGCCGGTAAGGTTCGGTCCTGGCCCGCGCGGCTCAACGGCGGTCAGCACTGTCGCGCTTCTCGACGGCGCATTTCCGAACGGTCACGTCAGGGCGCTGCGGGTGCCGATCCAGGGGCGCGTGGGCCAAAGTGGCGCGTTTGCCGTGGGCACCGGCTGCGCTGTGGTGAGCTTCGATTATCTTCAGATGAGCGCGCTCCAGCTCGGCCCGACGCGGCTCCCGGTGTGTCCGGTTGGGCCGGCGATCGTCTACAAGCAGCCGAGCAGCCCCTTCGTCACCAGCGCGCGCCTCAATGGGCCGGTGCTGAACGGGCGCCTCGGCAGCTCGCCGCTGCATCTCGCCGCCTCGAACGGCCTGGTCACCGGCAAGCAATTCGCCTTCAACAGCCTCGCGGTGCAGCTGGGCAAGCCGACGTCGCCGATCGTCTTCGATGCCTCGCGGCTGACCGGCAGCTTCGGGGGGTCTACGCTTCGCGGGAATTTCAGCGGCGCCAAAGCGACGATCGGCCAAGTCCCACTGCTGCTCAGCGACGCGACGGGAAAGTGGCTCTACCGGAACAGCGACCTGACGGTCGACAGCGCGCTCACCGTCTCCGACGTCGATCCCGATCCGCGCTTCTATCCGCTCAAGAGCAACGACGTTCATATGACGATGGCGCGCGATTACGTCCGCGCGACTGGGTCGCTTCGTCTGCCCGCCACGGGCACGCTCGTCACCAACGTCAGCATCGAGCACCGCTTGTCGACGGAGTCGGGCCATGCGCTGCTCGACGTCCCCGGCCTCGCCTTCGGACCGAACCTCCAACCCGACCAGCTGACGCGTCTTACCGAAGGTGTCGTCGCACTGGTCAACGGGACTGTGCACGGCCAGGGGCGGATCAACTGGAGTGCCGGCGGCAAGGTCAGCTCGACGGGCGATTTCTCGACCGCGAACATGGACCTTGCGGCGCCGTTCGGGCCGGTGACCGGTCTCAGCACGACGCTGCATTTCACGAACCTCCTCGGGCTCGAGACGGCACCGCATCAGGTCGCGACAATAATGTCGATCAACCCCGGCATTCCTGTCAGCAACGGAGTGATCACCTACCAGCTGCTGCCCCACGACCTGGTGAAGATCGAACGCGGCGAGTGGCCGTTCATGGGCGGCAAGCTCATCCTTGACGAAACGGTGCTCAACTTCGGCAGCCCGAGCGCCAAGCGGCTAACCTTCGAGCTGCAGGGCTTCGACGCCAAGCAGTTCGTCGACAGCCTCGGGTTCCAGGGGCTCGAGCTCACCGGCACGTTCGACGGCGTTCTGCCGATGATCTTCGACGAGAATGGCGGCAGGATCGTCGGCGGACGGCTCGATTCTCGTCCCCCCGGCGGCGAGCTCAAATATACCGGCACCAAGCCGGCGGGGCTCGCAGCGGGAGTCGCCTTCGATCTCTTCACCAACATCCGCTACAAATCTATGACCGTCCGGCTGAACGGGGACCTCGCCGGGGAATTCGCGACCAAAATGACGATCGAGGGTCCGTCGCTCGGGCCGTCGCATGGCCTCGTCGCCGGGCTCGTCCACAAGGTCTTCTCGCAGATCCCGATGCGGCTGAACGTCAACATCAATGGCCCCTTCAGGGCACTGATCCAGATGGCCAAGGCGTTCAAGGATCCGACGCAGGTGATTGCTCCGGTGCTGCCGTTTCCGGTCGATTCGCCAGCGCTCAAGGTCGACGTGCTGAGCACCACCAAGAATGAGCAGCAGACGACTCGGCCTGCGCCGCAGAAGCAGCCTGCCAACCCATCACCACCACCCGGAGGAAAGAAGTGATACGAGCATGGACAAGAGCCGCGAAGCTCGCGGCCGGGATCGCCGTCGCGGCGCCGCTGACCGGCTGCATCACCGTCAAGGCGCCCGACAAGCCGATCGACGTCAACCTCAACGTCGACATCAAGCAGGAAGTGCTGGTGCGACTGCAGCAGGACGTCCAGCAGATGATCCAGAAGAATCCGCAGGCATTCCCGCCTGCCCCGACGAAGCCATGAAGGCGATCCGCTGCCTCTGGATCGCCGCGGCCGCCCTTACCGCAGTGCCCGTTGCAGCTCAGACGCCCGTCGTCGCGCAAGCGATTCAGGCGGGGCAGGTGGGGGAGCGCTACGACGGCTATATGGGCATCGTCGGCGCGGCCACTCCCCAGCTTCAGCGGCAGGTCAATGCGGTCAATATCCGCCGCCGCAATCTCTACATCGAGCTCGCATCGCGCCGGAACGCCTCGCCGCAGCTCGTCGGCATGGCCACCGCCTGCCAGCTTCTCGGCCAACTGACGCCGGGCGAAGCCTATATGCTGAACGACGGCGCATGGCGGCGTAGCGCGCCGGGCCAAGCAGTGCCGCTGCCCGATTATTGCCGCTGAGCTTGGAACGAACTGCGATATTCGGGCTTCACTGCCGCGACGAACGTGGCGGTGACCGGCAGTGAGATATCGTACTCGCCTTCCGCGTTGGAACCCGCGACGCCCTGGTCCGCAACAAGGCGTATGACGTCGAACTTGCCGTGATGGTCCGAATCCCCCGGCAATATCTTCAGGTCGGAGAGCTTCGGGCATTCATCGAAGACTCCGCTCATCTCCTCGCCGTTCCGCTTGGTCCGCTCGTCATGGAGCTTGTGACAAAAGGGATTTCTCAGAAGTCGGGCAATTGCCTGCTTGTCCACTAACAAGCTGCCGAACGCGACCGCTTTTCGAAGCTGGCGGTCCCACAGAAAAGCCTCGGAATATGTATTCCCATGCGCCCCGCCGGTGAACTCATATGTTTTGATTTTCAGGCTCAGGAACCGGCCGTTCTGCCCCGCCGTCGTGATGTCGCGATAGAAGGAATATGGGAGGACTTGGCGATTGCCCTCCGTATCGCCGGCGTCGGCCGACTGCTGAGCCAGCATGGCCTTTCGCGCTTCGCGCATGTCTCTGGTGAAGTGCCGAACGAGCGCGGACACGGCTCCAACTTCTGACGGCCAGCTATATTCAAAGTCCAAAAGGCGCGATTTGGTGTGGGTCTTGAACGGCTGAGCGCCAGCCACGCCAGCGCATAAAACCGCTGCGGCGCAGCCCAGTGCAATCCCCCATTTCATCGCGTCGCAACGTACAGCCGTAGCCTGCGG
>Ga0207698_10002273_pt1 | contig 11372 bp, 14 predicted proteins | sample KBSCornC22_FD_184298 | JGI IMG/M metagenome (GOLD analysis project Ga0207698, IMG submission 184298) | Corn rhizosphere microbial communities from Kellogg Biological Station, Michigan, USA - KBS Corn C2-2 (SPAdes) (version 2) | ecosystem: Host-associated > Plants > Roots > Rhizosphere > Soil ...
ACATAGATGCTGCTTGGACTTACCATTACGCGTGTAGGCAAAATATCATTTCGCGGGGTTGTGTTTTCGGCTGCGGGACGGTCCCTGAGAATTTCCGTCGCCGAAATCGAGGATACCCATTACCCCCTTCAATCAATTGGGGTTAAAGCTCGATAGTCTCACTTCTCTGACGGTTTGCTGTGCAATACACGACAGACTCCGTTCAAAACAGGCTCTACGATTCGAAGCAGAAACGAGGACCGGAAATGAACGCTTATCCAACGTCTGAGATTCTGATCACTGTGCTTCGCAGCACATCATTTCTCTTGAAACACTATGGAGACGTCGGGCACGACCCTTCATTGAGCGAACTACAACGCACCCTTGGACGCGCAATGGCTCACTTGGAAGGCCAATCACGAGCGGCGCAAGCATCAACCAACGGCGCTGACTCCTCATCCACATGCTCAGAGGCGTGACGCGACAAAGTTGGGCTTAAATGAAGGCGTATGTCCTCGGGAACAGAGTTGATGTGGAATTCGGACCTCAACCTAGTTCGGAGTTTCGCTATCCGCTTCGTGAACTTGCTGTCGCTGTTTGCCGAGACCTGAACACATTGGCCGTACACAGCGGAAATCATCACTGCTCGTTTGCAGTTGATGCCCTTCACGGAGGTGACTTCGGAATTATTTGCGTTTGCCACCCACTCTCACTGTTCATCTTCAATGACCGCGTCGCAGTTAAAAACGAAAGTGACTGTTGACTCGTTACCAATTTCGCGACTAGGGTGTGTGTACTCCTAACCCAGGAGAAGCGCACAGAAAAAGGGGAACCGAACTCCAGGGGAGGGTTGGTTTCCCTTCTGTGTTTAAAGGATAGATTGATCACGGTTTCACAACCGTTCATTTACGCCGGGCATCGGAGTATCGAGAGCAGGCGTCCTATGCGCAAAGATGGTGTTTTGTTCGGTATTGTTCAATGGCTTCACGCGATGCTGCGAGGGGTTCTGCAAAGGATTGCTGAGTCGATGCAAACACTCCCGCACCGATTGGCCAGCATCGAGTTCCGAGAAGCAGTTTTACGTGGAGAAGCCTTTCGAAGCGAGTGAGTTGGCCACTACTCCTTCGCAATCTCTTCCAACACATCTTTCAACGTGTCACCAAACAACTTCACCGCCTTGTCTCCAGTCGCGTCCAGCGTTGGGCGCATATAGGGCTGCGCGGGGTATTTCTTTTTCTTCTTCAGCCCGAATTCCACCCACATGCCATAAACGCCAGGTCCAACACTGTCCTTCCCGTCAGTGCGTGGTGCGTCCGCAGCTGGTCCAACCCATACTGTGCCGCTGATCTCGCCAGTCTTATCCTTCCGAGTTTTCACGGCCTTCCTGATTGAGTTCTTCAGATCGCCACTATGCACAGGGACTCTGCTCTGTACTTCAGGCACCCAAAAATCGCCAACCTTGTTCAATGCTCGGCGCAGACCCTTTCGAGCAAGTTTGGGACCGAGTTCCCGCATCTTGTCGACGCAATCACCGAGTCCCTTAATGTCGACCTTTACAGCGAATCCATTCCGGTTTGCCATATCAACTCACCCACCCGTAATTGCCGCCGTTAATTCCAATGACAATCTGAAACGACTGCGTCGATGTCAGACCGTTTGTGTCTGTCACCGTCAGCGCAAAGTTATACGTGCCCACTGTTGTTGGCGTGCCGTTCAGCGTCAGACCGGAAAGCGATATACCAGGAGGCAGACTGCCGGACGCAACTACTGCTGAATACGGAGATGTGCCGCCCGATATCGTCAAAGCGGTGTTGAACAACTGCCCCAAGAGGCAGTATCCGGGGATTGCTCCAATGATGATCGGATTCGTACCGCCTGAAGACGTGGTGTTGATGTTCACCGTGAATGATTTGGTCGCGGAACCAAAGCTGTTTGTTGCCGTGATGCTAAACGTAAAACTGCCAAGAGCAGTCGGCGTGCCAGCTAGACTTCCGACGCCATCATGTGGACTTGATAACGCCAGACCAGTTGGCAGAGTCCCGCTAGCCAGTGTGTATGTTGTCGGGGATGCTGCGGGTGAGAGGTCCCATGTCTGGGAATATCCTGCTCCCAACGTGCCATCGGGCAAAGTCATCGTCGACGGCCATGATGGTGGATTGGAGTTGAATGCAGCGATCACGGCATATGCTTGTGACTTGCTTACGTTGACCCCGGCTGGTTTGCCGATGACTGCATACGCTTGCGATTTGCTTACGTTCACCCCGTCAGGCTTGCGAACGACAGCGTACGCAAGAGCTTTGGATACGTTGACGCCTGTACCTGTGCTCATTAGGCGCTCCGCAACTCAAGTTGATAGCCGCTGAGACTCGCACCCCATGCCGTGCCCGTTGTTGGGTCTGTCGTGAAATAGTCCTCTACCGAACCGAAGCCCGTACTCAGAGAATGCGACGACCCTTCAGCAACCGTCGAATTGTTCGTGTTGTTGAAACCAAGCTTCAAATTCGATGCAGTCGCACCAGCAGTAGCCAGTGCACGCGCGATGACCTTTACAGCTTGGATTTGGAACACACCGGATGGACCAGAATTGATTGTTGCCTGCTCATCCTGCCCAGTTGTGTTCGTGAATGTCGAGTTCGAGTCATTGATCGTCGTCGGATTGAAGTTTGTGTATGCAGGGTTTGAGAACTGTTGACTGGTACCGTTTCCGCTCGGCGCGTATGTAACAAGCCCCTGCCACGCCAAGGTGGATTCGTCAGACACTATGAACTCTGAAAAGTACATCGCGCCGAACTGCGAACCAGAGAAGAACACGGAATCAAAGCCAGTGACGCCAGATAGCGACAGGTTGCCCGTGTACGTCAGGATCAACGCCCCATTCAAATAGACGTTGATTGTGCCGGATGATCCGTAGTTGATCAGCTGGAGATCGTAGCGGCCTGTGCTGGAGCCTACAGTGCTTGTGGCCAAGTCGGTGCGGGTTCCATTCACGTAAGAAGATATGGTGAGGTTGGGAGAACTGTTCTGCCCTAGTCCAATTGCGCTGTTCGTGCCGGATTTTCCAAACCCTGCGAGGAAACCACCATTGGGGCCGCCGGTCGACACCATGTAAAAACGGAGCCAAGCGCTAGTGACTGCGCCTCCTGGGAACACCGTGCTTTTGCAATAGCTGCCTATGCTTGTGTTGATCGCACAGCGTGCCCACGACGATCTGAAATTTGTCGTGGTCGTGTTGACACCGGGCGCAGTTCCGTTCGGAAAGTCAATGTCTTCACCACCAAACCATAAGACAGCCATTTAGAGAATTCTCCTATTCAAGTTGGATCGTTGCACTCCACACTGCAGACCCGCTTGTGATGTCGAGTGTGGAAAACATCATCAACCGATACGGGGAGAGGTGTAGTAGTCAGATTTGTGAAGGTCAACACTGTGCCAACGCTCGTCGACGTTGCGATAGTGTTATCGGCAGTGAAAACGCTTGTACCGTTCTGTTTGATCCTGAATGTCAGAACCGTTCCACTATCCACAGCGTTGACGACAACTTTGCACTTACGCAGGAAGCCGGATCGGGGAGCAACAAGACGTCCGGGAGGTGTGACAGCGGTGCCTGTTGTGGCTGCGGCAAGCATGAAGCCGATGACCATCTGCGGCGTCTGCCATGAGCCGTCAGCTTTCAGGAACTTGCCCGCAGCTGCATCACCTGCTGTTGGTGCAGGGGCATTGCCAGCCAAACCTCCTATGCCCGCGTCACCCACCATCACAGGATCAGAGGCTGTTACAGATTGCTGAGGCGTTGCGTTGTCTGAAGCGAACTCAATGTTCTGCCTTCCAGTGGCAGGGGCCGGTGTCGTTTTGTTTAGGAATATAGCTGTAGTGGGATTCGGCATCAGTCACCCACCATCCACGTTGTTGGTGGTGGCCATCCACCCGCGATAGCGTTAATGCTTCGTCCAGCCGGTATCGCTTGAATAGCGCCGATGTACACATGACCCGGAACGCCAACGAGTTCACCAGAGATATCACAGGTTGCCACGCGCGTTGAAGAGTCGACGGTGACGTAGTACCAAGTCGGAACAGATGGGGCTGGAATGGTGAACGTCTCTGCGCTATAGATCGCAGTTGTGCTGTCATCGAACACCACGGTGACTTGATCCATTTCGATGTTTTCGGGACTCGGATTCGAGAGAACGAATTCGGGAGTGATTCTGTAATCGTGCACGTGATCTCCATTAGAAGAAAAGAAATGGGCAGCATTTGCACGAGGATCAAAATGCTACCCACAAGCGACCGAGAGAAAACACATGAGAGAAGGGTTCTCGGTCGGAACTCTAGATTTTGTGTTTATGGAGTTGTGGCAAGCGAACCGGCGAATACGCAATCTGCGTTGTGATTGCCGCCCTGCGCTGTATCCGGGTTTGCCTGCCCTTTGACGGTGTGAAATGCACAGCCAAAGATCAATCAAATAACCCGCTGAATGAACTCATTGAGTGCGTCCGGTATGGCGGGCTTCTCCAGCAATGTCCCCATTTCGCGCTGTGAAGCTTCAAACAGCACAACCGCGTCAAACAGCAATCGAGACATCATCTCCTCAATCGTAGTTGGCTCATCTGAAGGCCGATACTCTGCCAACTCTGGATTCACTTCCAGGAGTTCGTCTTGCAGCATGCGGGCGAGAATCGTGGTTGTCGTTATGAGTTGATACCAATCCTGCGTCGCAAGATCACCGTCAATCAGCCGTTCGAGTTCGCGACCGTAAACGTCCAGAACATGCAAGAGATGATCACTGAATTCCCTCTGCTCGTCTGCTTGTTGAGGCAGTGTCGAGATTAGCCACACGCTGAAACCGTGCGCAGCGTTCGCCTGCACTTCCAGCTGTTCCTTGTTTGGCATTGTGTGTTTAACCTCCTAGACAGCAGTGGGCGGCCCTTAAAGGCATTCGGGAAAAGGCAGATTGGCAGAATGGCTGGGCTGAGTGCAGAGTGTGCAGGGACGGAAGGATATGTGTATTCCTCCCATATTTGTACAGTCTCTGAAAAACGGCAAAAACCGACATCTGGGCAAAAAATATTTCAGACTATTTTGTGTGAACCAGATCACTGCACAGTGTGCAGTCGCGCCCGCCGCCGCGAAACTCTGTAAACAGACTTTCTGCCTTTCCTCTGCGGTTTGGTTATGGTTTGGGTAATCAGTCTTTAGAGAATCAGTCTCTGAAAGGCAGTTAAGAAATATACATTTCAAATCGTTATATTAAGTAGTTAATATTGCGGCCGTTTTTCGGACATGGGGCCGTGTCCGTTTTTCGTACATGGATAATGCCACGTTACGCAGGTCCGGAACTGGTCGCGACTGCACACTGTGCAGCGTCGTAGGCGCGCTTCAGGGTCGATAACCGGGTGCGCAGTTCGTAAAGGCTCTTCCGTGCTGCGTTTTGAAATCGTTCGTCCTGCAGCGCGAAATTGACCAAAGACCTAGCCTCTTCATAACCGCCCATCCGTTCGATCAACCGCTGTGCTGCGTGCTCTTGTTGCCGGTCGAAGTGTTTGTGCTGTTTCTTGCGCAAACTTGATTTGATCAGGTGCGCGGTATGTTTGCCAGCCAGCGTAACGGCCTCAGGTGACGGCTGAGAGTGTTTGGCCTTGTCCGCCGATTTGGGCAGCTTTGCCAGGTTCAGAGACAGAGCCACCGTTTTACCTATACTTCGCGTTCTTCGCTTGGTATTTGGACTCCACTGGAGAGGCGCTCGGCTCACGATCCAACCTAATCGGTTCAGTCTCTTGATGCTGTCGGCAATGGCCTTGCGTTCGCAACCGAGACGGTTTGCCAGAGTCAATTTGCTATCGAAGATGGAGTGGTCTTCCGTTTGTCGCAGGATTAAATAGGTGAGCAGCGCCAAATCCAGAGGACGCAACTCTGCGGGTTTGTTCTCGCTGAAAAATAGATTCTGCAAAAGGGCCACCGTATGCCGCGTCACAGTTTAGCCTCGCGAAGCTTTGCCAGACCTATAGACACGCTATTGCGTCGTTCCTCTTCCGCTTCCTGCCTGCGACGTTTAGCCTCTGCCTTCTCCTGCGCTTTATTGGCGATATTTCTCTCACGCATCCGTCGAATTCGAATCTCGACTGCTTCCGTTGTCATGTCGAGTAATCGTGCCACTTCAGCGTAATTTCGACCCCTCCTGATGTACCGCCCGTTCACCTTATCCTGTACGTCAGTCAGGAGCAGTTTGCAAATCGTGAGGTCCACTCCTTGTGTGTCTTTAGGGATGGTGCAGCCGATGTCAAAGGCAGTAGGACCGTCATGAATCTCGGGGTTGTCGACTTGTTCATATTCATCCCGGTCGTTCGTGACTTTCTCATCTTCCCCAACTGCCCTGCTGACGAGAAGGGGAACTTTGACGTATTTCTGTTCTAAGATTTCGCCTTCGAACCCTCTCCTCTGATTGAATGCGATCTTGTGCACCCACGAATAAAATGTCGATGCGTTTCCTCGGAATGACCCCTGAGTCAGCCCCTTCCAGACTGCCTCACAAACCTTCTGTACATAATCGTCGACAGTCCCGATTGTTCCGAGTTGGCCGAATTCGGGATTGCTCTCGACCCGGTAAAGCTTCCTCCTAGCGAACTCGCGCACCACCTCCAAAAGCTTGTCCATGCTGAGCGGTTCCCGGCGCTCGTATGACGCGTACGCATCCTCCAGCTGCTTCCTGTATTCCTGGCGTTTCCGTTCCTTGTATCCGCTGCTCATTTCGCCACCACCGCACCAGCGGGAGAAGGGGCAGCACAGGTGCGTTTGTTTAGCTCATCTTGTTCCTCTATGTACTCAAGGAAGCGCAGAAATTCTTCGGCCTGTTCGGATGCCACGCTGAGAGATGCCTCGATAGTCGCCTTTGCTGCTGAGTTACGACGATTCTTACGACTCAAAATTGACAGACTCCGTTCTGGCCTATGGTGGGCCGGTGACTGGTGCGTGAAAAGTTGGGCAGCACGGCGCACGAATGCCATTGCCGTGCACAGAGGCAGACACACGAATGCGTCAGCCTGCGATCTTATTCTTGTTTTCGTGTTGTTCCCGTCGGTGCCTGCGACGAGTCAGTTTCCGTTTTTTAAGGCTGAATCTAAGGGCGTCTTATTGTCACTGCGCCTTTGCCTTTTGGTATACCGCCACGGTTTTGTCCGGCGGTTTTAGCAATCTCTGCTGCCCAGCTTCTTATTGACTTACTTATGCCAACGGTCTGGATTTGGTGCAACTATCCCCTGTAATTTACTGCTTTCTCCATCGATCTATAGGACCCCTGGCGTGAGAGCGGTGTGACCCTGATTTCAAGCGTACCAATCTCCCACTACGGTTGTCAACATAATCGTTTAGAATCAATAATTTAAATAAAGCGTGCATTATATATATTCTAGATTTGTTGTCAACATACATTTTCTTAAACGTGTCAATGCGAATTGAGAGACATAAATACTTTATTATCAATTATTTACTTGTTGACCACTGGTCGATTTTGATGCATACTAACCGCAGTTCTCCCAAACTGGCCTCTGAATGAAGGGCATCGCGCAACGCATGCTGGTGCCCCTTCGTCCTCAACCGCGCAGGCAGGAAAATTGCCTTAACGCCGAAACCGGCTCCAAAGAAAGGGCACGCCAACATGACAATCATGATGAAAAAAGCAGCAGCAGCAGTAGAGATGAAAGAATGCTTCAACTGTGCCGACGTTCACGATGTTGAAGAAATGAGCCACTGCCTGATTTGCAACGGCCATGCCTGCATATATTGCTCTTGCAACTGTGTTCCGATTTCCGAATGAGCGGTGAGTGCAGCAACCGATGACCAAAATGTCATCGGCGAAATCTTAAACGTGTCATCTAGATTAGAGCGACAAAACCCAGACTCCTCCCTTCGCACGACCCGCGATCTGATGTGACATAAATCACACCAACCTGCCCGAATCCGTGGAACCATTGCTCAGATCATACCCAACTTTGATCGCTCGTCGGAATGCGATGTACGGCTTTCCCATTCCAGCCCCTGCAATTCTGGAACGCAGGTTGCAGGGTATTCTCTTCCCTTTCTGAGGGCTTGTGAGTATTCAAGTGTCCATCTCTGTTCGCGAAACCGTGCTTGTGCCAGGTGTCCTCAGAGGAATGGACCTGGAGGCACGATGCGTCGTGAGAGCAGTGAAGGTCTCTCTTGCTAAAGCTCGACGTTTGGGAGTATGTCGCAGCAGACGTCGTACAGGCACCTTCCGACCTTCCCACTGGTCCTTATGAAGTCACATTTGAGGGCAGAAAAGCGAAGGTCCACAAGACCGCACGCGGCTGGATGTCGGAGCATGCATGATGATCAGAACCGAACTCAAGATCGGGTATGACAACACCATGAAGCCGATCTCTGCGACATGTATAGCTTGCGGTGAAAAGATGCCGTTGCCGCCTGCAAAGCTGTACAACTTGAATGAATCGGCTGACACTATCGTCTGGTTTTCGGAGAGGTACATCGAGCATCGCAGGCTGAAACACTCGCAGGACGATAGAAGACGAATAAGGAGAGACTAGCGACTCGGGCTTATCGCGCTCAGCATGCTGCGAACCGCTGATACCATTAGTGGAAATGGGCTCCCCTTCATTGGTCAGCATCTGTGCCATTCAGGTTGAGGCAAGGCTATATCAGTTGTGGGTGGAATGTTGCACTGAGGATGGTGACTGGGCTTGGAGACTTCGAACCCACGATGGCGACATTCTTCAAGAAGGACTAGGCGAGAGCAAGGTAGCTGCACAAGTGGAAGCACAACTCGCGTTCGAGCGTCGACTCAATTTGGCTGGATTGAGTAGAACCGCTTCCCCCGAGTTCAATCGATATAGTTGGACCGATGTGCCCACCGCTAGATGAAGGGAACGTGCAAAGCGTACATACATCTCCATCTCACTCCCAGCATCTAAGTAGCTTGTGCGCTTGCTCCCAGCCAGCAAGCGGCACGACTCAGTTGCGGGTATGCGACTGCTCCTCACCAGCACCGTCTGTCAGGTCTCCATACCTCCTAGGCTTTGACGGACGGTGCTTCTGTCTATCCCTTCTTGCTTTATCTTCGCAACCGCAAGCATGATGAATTTGTTCGGGCGTTGACCGTACTTACCTTTTCCTCCTATCCTGTTTGTCCAAGCCCCAGAACAGGAGAGCCTCGATGAAACCCTTTGCGAGTACGTTAATCGGCGTGCTACAAGGAACGCTCGACTTGGTTGAGAAAAGTGGGCATGTCCCGGAGGATAGTCAGGCTCTAAAAGATTTCCGGACGGCGGTAGTGGAACTCATCAGAGAACTAGAGACTACTGCAAAGCGCGAACCTAGCATTGAGTTGGTTCAGCCAGCGGACGAGGATTTCTACCGCAAACGTGTTTAATGTGCCTCGGTCAGGCGATGCGCGAGTCGTTTTTTGCTGAAGAAGGTTCACCGGGGTTGGTTGTGGACAATTCAACAAGGTGAATGGAGGCTTGCGTCTCGGCAGTGTCATGTTCGAGTTCCAAGACTCGCTGAAGCAGGTAACACTTCAAATTGACAAACGCAGGGTCGGTCGAATCGACAGAAGGGTCTGATTCGAGGTGCTGAAGGGTCTTGCGCAAGGCTTCAGCGGTCTTGCGATTGGAAATGACACTACCCATCAGCAGAAAGCAACCAGAGAGGAATTCCGGGCAAATTTTTAGATGCGAAGGGAAATGTAAACGGTTGCATGGGATTTGAGCTAGTCAGCCGCTCCACCGGTCGGAAATCTATCTAGCTGATGTGAGACAGCGGGTTTTATTCTGTGACGTGCCAGATCATCAGCCTTGAGCGCGTTTCTGTTTCGCCCAACGTTTGCGCTGCGCGTCTGCAATGCGCTTGCGGCCCTCTGCGCTCATCTTCCGTTTGCGTCTGACAACCTTGGTGGTTGCCGGTCTCGCTCCATCTTGCGTGAGCAAGGAACGAACCTGTTGTAGGCGGGAGATTTCCTTATCGAGTTCGGCAAGGATTCTTTCGATCATGCAAACAGTTTACCGTTCGCAGCGATATCATTGATGAGGTATTTGGAGATAACAGTGGAAGATTACAGAGGGCAGTGCTTTGTGATGCAACCGTTCGATCATGGCCGATACGACAGCTTATTTGAGCAGGTGTTTGCTCCAGCAATCCGCGACGCCAAATTGACTCCATACCGAGTTGACATCGATCCTAGTGCTTCTATTCCTATCGAAACGGTCGAACAAGAAATCGGAAAATCATTGGCCTGCTTCGGAGAGATATCTGAAAACAACCCCAACGTATGGTTTGAACTTGGGTACGCATTGGCGAGAGAAAAACCCTTGTGCCTTGTTTGTTCCGATTCACGTGAGAAATTTCCATTTGATGTGCAACACCGGAAGATCATCAAGTATCCTGCTCATCCTCTCCCTAAAGACTTCGAACAGTTGCGGCATGAAATCACGAGCCGCCTAGTTGCAATGGTGGAAAAAGATGAGTCACGGCGTCAGAATGCTGAAACTGCTAGCGCCTTAGCCGTCGTGCCGAAAACCAGTGGGTTGACTCCTCATGAATTGCTTGCACTGACATTAGTCTTTGAGGAGCATTTCTCTAGCGGTGTCAGCGCGTGGCAACTCGCCGAGAACATGAAAAAAGGCGGCTACATCAGAACAGCGACCAACCTGGCGGTGATGGGGCTACTAAAAAAAGATTTAATTGAAAAGAAGGTTGTTGAGGACCAAAACGGTTATCCCTATGACGGCTTTTTCGTTACTGCGAGGGGAGCTGATTGGCTAATCTACAACCAAGAGGAACTTAATCTAAGATTGCCGTCTGAAGAACCCTCTTATGGACAATCGAAAGAGATCAGTGATGATGACATTCCCTTCTAGGACCTGAGCCTAGGGGGCATCGTTGATAGGTTCCAGCTGGGTTGAGCCATCGAATGCCTACTCAGCCCCGTGTCGAATACGGCTTTCACCGTTGATCGCCACACACCGTAACGCGGGTGCCTTTTCCTTAATGGAGACGTTAAGCAGTATCTAGAGCATTTGTTCTATTCACAAGAATCGATGGCACATCGTGTGCCAGAACTCGCGAAAGGTCGTGTTTTTGAAATCAGCAGCAACTGATTCTAAAACACTTAGTTGTGGTTGACCATGCTCATAACCCAAAGGTCGCTGGTTCAAATCCAGCCCCCGCAACCAAATTTCCGATGAATCTAAACGGCTTCCGATAGTAGTTCGGAGGCCGTTTCTGCATTTGGAGGCAACTTGGGCAAATCTTGGGCAAGGAATTCTCTGTCGAGAATTGCGCGAAGTTGGTTCGCTACACGCAGTCGTCGGCTGTCACGAGGTGCGTGTGTCTTGCGTCGACATGGCCAAGTCGCTCCTGGCGTACAG
>Ga0207698_10002281_pt1 | contig 11355 bp, 7 predicted proteins | sample KBSCornC22_FD_184298 | JGI IMG/M metagenome (GOLD analysis project Ga0207698, IMG submission 184298) | Corn rhizosphere microbial communities from Kellogg Biological Station, Michigan, USA - KBS Corn C2-2 (SPAdes) (version 2) | ecosystem: Host-associated > Plants > Roots > Rhizosphere > Soil ...
AGCTGCGCAAGAAGCTGAGCCTCGCTTGCGGCGGCGCCAATTACATCGAAACCGTCTGGGGCCGCGGCTACGTGCTACGCGACGCCGACGAGGGCGAAGCGGCCGAGCCTCAGGCGGCTGTCGCCTAGGTCTCCCAACAGGGGCAACGGGGAGAAGGCGGGGCGCCAATTGGGGCCCCGCCTTTTTATTTGCCTTCGGATTAGTTCCGAGCCGCGGTGCGAAAGAACCAGGCCGATAAAAGCCAGGGAAGGGCAAAGACCTCGATCAGCACCAGGACGCCGCCCGCCCCCGGCGGCTCGCTTGCGCTGAGCCCGAGAACGAAGACGGCGAGGCCGATCAGTGCCTGCATGGCCGCCGCGATCGTCATCGCGAGCGCCATTCCGGCGGCCCTGAACCGCGCCGCGACCGATCCCCCGAGCGCTACCGCGATCACGCCGAAGAACAGGAGATTCAGCGGATTGTCCTCACTGCCGATGATGCCGACCGCGAGATTGATCCACACGAGCAGGAATGCAGTCGCGAGCGCGACGGCGGCGCCAAGCCGGTAATAAATACTTCCGGAGGTACGAACCGCGAGCTCGAACGAGCCGCCGACGATCGCAAACATGGCCGCGGCCACGATAAAGTCTGACGCGGTCCACGGCCACCGCGCGAGCCACGGGATCGTCAGCAGTCCGATGGAGATCGCCCATCCGACTAGCCTCCACGGAACGTGCGGCCCAGGGGAGCCGTCTGCCTTGCTTGCCATTCTTCCACCTCCATGCATGAATGCTCGCGCTCACCTCTGCCGGAGCGGCTGGTGAAAGGCATGAGCACGTCGTGAGGTTTTGCTGAGAAATGGCCCTGTTCGCCTTCGAAGGCTTCATCCTCGACACCGACGATCGCCGATTGAAGGCTGACGGCCGGCCGGTCGAATTGAACACGCGCTATTTTGACGCGCTCGCGCTGATGGCACGCGAACAAGGGCGCCTGGTCTCGAAGGAGCGCTTTCTTTCCGAAGTCTGGGACGGCGTGCCCGTCACCGATGAAGCGCTCACCCAATGCATCAAGACGCTCCGGCGCCAGCTCGGTGACGAAGCCGGGCGGCCACGCTTCATCGAGACGGTGCCGAAGCACGGCTATCGTTTCATCGCACCCGTCGAGGTGCTTGGCAGCGACGAGGCGACCAACGCCAACGTCATTCCGGATCACTGGCTGCAGTTCGTCGTCAACGGCACGGCGGGGACCCTCGGCGGCCTCGCCGCCGGAGTCATCGGCGGACTGATCTACGGCTTCCTTGCAGCGTCGCAGGGCGTGGCGTCGGGCGGAGGCGCATTTTCCATTCTGCTCGTTCTCCTTTGCATCACCATGGTGATAGGGATCATCGGAGCAGCCGGCGTGAGCTTCGCCATGGCTATCGAAGTGTTCGCGCCGACGCCTTCATGGCAGTGGCTCGCGATCGCGGGAGCCGGCGGCGGGCTCGCCACGGGATCTCTTGTCAAGCTGCTCGGCATCGACGCCTTCACCTTGCTCATCGGCCGCGCTCCGAACCACATTACGGGAGCGATGGAAGGCGTCTTGCTCGGCGGAGCGGTTGGAGTGGCGGCGGCAATCGCCCGCCGAGCACCGTCTGTGAGGATCGCGGCATTGGTCGCAGCTTCCGCGGGCGCAGCCGCAGGCATTGCCATTGCGCTACTCGGCGGAAGATTGCTCCTCGGCAGCCTCGCCGGTCTGACCAGCGATTTTCCGCGCTCGCATCTCCATGTCGAACGAATCGGCGGCCTGTTCGGAGAGCCTCAGTTCGGCGCGATCACGCAGCTTGTCTCGGCCGCACTGGAGGGCGCCCTTTTCGCGGGTTGCGTCGTAGCAGCGATCGAGTTGGTGCGGAGGGGCCGGATCGGCGCCTAGGCGTCGATCAGGAGCCGCCGCCGGTCACGACGTGTCGGAAGGACCATTGGTTCATTCAGTGGCAGGCTTCCCTGCTCTTCGTCCATTCGCCGCCATCCATCGCGGCCGAGGCGCTCCAGCGGCTTGAACCCGGTCTTGTAGGCCATCCGGGTCGACCCCTCGACCCAATAGCCGAGATACACATAGGGGAGACCGGCGCGTGCGGCGCGAATGATGTGATCGAGGATGATGAACGTGCCGAGACCTCTACGCGCCAACGGGCCGACGTCGAAGAAGCTGTAGATCATCGACAATCCGTCGCTCTGCTGGTCGGTCAGGCAAGCCCCGACGAGCTTGCCCGGCTGTCCATCCGTCCCCGGCTCGCGATATTCGATGACGCAGGTCCGGACCGGAGTCTGCTCGACCATGTCGGCGAAATCACCTTCGTCCATCTCGGCCATTCCGCCGCCCGGATGCCGCGCGGCGAGATAGTGTCGAAGCAGCTGATACTGCTCGTCGGTGGTCCACGGTTTGCAGGCGCTGACCTCGAGGTCGGCGTGGCGGCGCATCAGCTTGCGCTGAGTCGCCGTGCCCTGGAATTCGGCTGCGAGCACGCGAACGGAGATGCAGGCCGAGCAGTCGATGCAGCTTGGCCGGTAAGCGACAGACTGGCTGCGGCGAAAGCCGATTCGGCCGAGCGCCTCGTTGAGCTCGCTCGCATGCCGGCCGCTGAGCTCGGTGAAAACCTTCCGCTCGACCTTGCCCGGCAGATACGGGCACGGGCTCGGGTTGGTGACAAAAAATTTGGGAAAGCGAAATGGTGCGCTCACCCGCGGCCTCACTGAGATAGTTACGCAGCTCTTTATGCGGCCGGTTAACGCTGAAGAAAAGACTTCGGGTGCGCCAAAATCGACAGGTGTCCCAATCTGTGCCGTCAAAGGACAGGGAAATGGCGGCGAACCCTACGCAATAATCAGTCGAGCGAGGCGCGCTCCACGCGAAAGCCGGCGGCTTCGAGGCGGGTGACGACGTCGTCGATCGACTCAGGGTCGCGCGCCTCGCACTCGACCTCGATCATCGTGTCCTTCGCGGGAAGCCGCGTGAAAATCCGGCTGTGGTTGATCTCGATGACGTTGACGCCGGCCTCGTAGACCTTGCTGGTGATCGCGGCGAGGGCTCCCGGCTGGTCGTGCGCAGCGACGTGGAGTCGGGCAATGCGCCCCTGCCGGACGAGGTCGCGGACCAACACGTTGGCGAGCAGGTGCGTGTCGATATTGCCGCCGCAGAGCAAAGTCGCGACCTTCTTGCCTTTGTACCGTTCGCGCTCGGACAGCATCGCAGCAAGACCTGCAGCGCCCGCGCCTTCAACCACGGTCTTTTCAATGCCCACGAGCATGGCGACGGCCCGCTCGAGATCGCGTTCGGAGACGAGCGCGACGCCGACCCCATTATCCTTAAGGATGCGCGAGGTGAGTTCGCCGGGCTGCTTGACGGCGATGCCTTCCGCGAGCGTGTCGCCACCGAGGGGCATTTGGCAGCCCTCGATCGCGCATTTCATCGAAGGATAGAGTTCGGCCTCGACCCCGATCAGCTCAATGTCCGGCTTGATCGCGCGCGATGCGATCGACACTCCACTCATTAGTCCGCCACCGCCGATCGGAACGACGATCGTGTCGAGATCCGGCGCGTCCTCCAGCATCTCGAGCGCCACCGTTCCCGCTCCGGCGACAATCTGGGGATCGTCGAACGGGTGAACGAACACGTAGCCTTTCTCGAGCGCGAGCTCGCGCGCCTTCGCATAGGCGTCGTCGAACATGTCGCCGTGAAGCACGACGGTCGCGCCGAAGCCTGCCGTCTGTGTCACCTTCACCGTCGGCGTCGATTCCGGCATCACGATCGTCGCCGGAATCCCGAGCCGCTTGGCGTGGTAGGCGACCGCCTGCGCATGGTTGCCCGCCGAAGCCGCGATAACGCCCCTCGCCCGCTCCTCCGGTGAAAGCTGGAGCAATTTGTTGAGAGCGCCGCGCTCCTTGTAGGCGGCCGTGAACTGCAGGTTTTCGAACTTCAGCCAGACTTCGGCCCCGATGATTTCGGACAGGGTCTTGCTGACCAGCATGGGAGTGCGAATGACTGCGCCGTCGATCCGCTTTGCGGCGGCGCGGATGTCGTCGATAGTAGGGGGTAGCATCATCGGTGCGCGGCCTAGCCCTTCACCGCGCGGCGAACAATGCTAAGCCAGCGTTCATGAAACCCTCGATGTTGCTGGCGCTCAGCGCCGCGCTTCTCTCCTCGTCCGCTCTCGCCGACACCCTGATCGATCATGTGAACGGCATCCAGGTCGATGCAGCCGGACATCTACAGCGTTTCACCGGCATTCTCATCGGTGGAGACGGGAAGGTCATCCGTCTGCTCCGCGCAGGCGAGGCCCGGCCGAAAGCGGCGGCGACGATCGACGAGTGCGGTCAAACGCTCCTGCCCGGCTTCATCGATGCGCACGGCCATGTGATTGAATCGTCAGGCGGGGACATTGGACTTGGTCTGATGCTCCTCCAGCTCGATCTCAACGGCACGACCTCCGTCGAGGATTTGAAGCAGCGGCTTCGTTCCTATGCCGCCGCGAACCCCGGCTCCGGCTGGATCAGGGGGCGCGGCTGGAATCAGGAGTTGTGGAGCGACAAGCGCTTCCCCACCGCCGCGGACCTCGATGCCGTGGTGAGCGATCGTCCGGTGCTTCTGACGCGCGTCGACGGCCATGCCGCAGTTGGCAACTCAATCGCGCTAAAAATGGCCGGAATCACCGCAGGCACGCGCGACCCGCAAGGAGGTAGGATCGAGCGGGATTCGAACGGCAGACCGACGGGCTTGCTCGTCGATAATGCGGTGGACATCGCCATGGCCACCATCCCGCGCCCCTCGGCGCCGCAACTCGACGAGGCGCTGGCCAAGGCCCAGCAGGTGCTGCTGAGCTTTGGAGTGACTGCCGTCGGGGCGATGAGCACTCCCCTGAGCAGCTGGCAGGCGATGCGGCGGGCCGGCGCCGCCGGGCGCCTGAACGTGCGGTTCATGGTCTACGCCGATCAGCTCGGCTCGCTGAAGGCCGTGCCAGCGCCGACGAAATGGCTTTACGGCGATCGGCTCCGGATGGTCGGGCTGAAGTTCTACGCCGATGGAGCGCTCGGCTCGCGCGGCGCGTGGCTCAAGCAGCCTTATGCCGACCGGCCCGACACGCGCGGGCTGCAGTTCCATCCGGATGCGGAACTCCTGAAGCTGGCTGACACGGCGGCTTCGCATGGATTCCAGGTCGCGATTCACGCGATCGGCGACGCAGCGAACGCGCAGGTGGTCGGAGTCTATGAGATCCTGTCCGCCAAATACGGCAAGGACCGGCGCTGGCGGATCGAGCATTTTCAGATCGTCGATCCCACCGACATCCCGCGGCTTGCGCCGGCGGGAATCATCGCCTCGATGCAGCCAGTCCATCAGACGAGCGACCGCCTGATGGCTGAAAAGCGATTGGGCCAGAACAGGCTTGCCGGCGCCTATGCATGGCAGAGCGTGCTGAAGAGCGGCGCTAGGCTCGCGTTCGGCACGGACTTCCCGGTGGAATCGCCCAACCCGTTTCCCGGCCTGTCTGCGGCGATCAGCCGGCAGGACATCAACGGCCAGCCGCCCGGCGGCTGGATTCCCAGCGAACGCCTGTCATTCGAGCAGGCACTCGATGCTTACACCCGCGGCGCGGCATACGCCGGATTCGCCGAGGACAAGATCGGGTCGCTCGCCCCGGGCAAGTGGGCCGACTTCGTCCTGGTCGACCGCGATCCCACCAAGGTCGACGCGCAGTCGCTCGCGCGCACTCAGGTGCTGGAGACGTGGGTCGGCGGGGAGAAGGTCTGGAGCCGCGCGCCTAGTGGCGCTGGACGGCCTGAACGCGGGCAATGAGCATCGCGGGGGTGAGCACCTGCGGCAGCTCCTCGGGCGGTTTCCCAGGTACATACCAGAGGTAGAGCGGCACGCCCGCGCGGCCGCGGCTTTCAAGGAAGCGCGTGATCACGGGATCGCCGTTTGTCCAATCGCCGGAGAGCACCTTCACCCCGGCATGCTTGAAGGCGGTGCGCACCTCGGAACGGTCGATCGCAGCGGCTTCGTTGACCTTGCAGGTGAGACACCAGTCAGCGGTGAAATAGACGAAAACGGGCTTGCCCTGCTGGACGTAACTCGCGACCTTCGCCTCGCTCCACTGTTCCGCGCCCGCCAGCTGATGCGTGGAAGTCGCTCGCCCAGGCATCAGCGCGATCCCCGTAACCGCGAGCGCCAACGCCGCCAGCGCGCCGCCCCAGGCCCCACTCTTGTTGCGGCGTTGCAAACGTCCGGCCTCGAACGCCGCGAACAGCAGTCCGATGCTGATGGCGATGCCGATGAGAAGGGCCTCTCGCCCAGCTTGGCGGTCGAGCAGCCATAGCGCGGCGACGGCGCTTGCCGCCATGGGGATTGCCAGGAAACGCTTGAGGCGGTCCATCCACGCGCCCGGCTTCGGCAATTTGGACCGGAGCGCAGGAACGAACGCGACGAGGAGGAACGGAAGCGCGAGACCGAGGCCGAGCGCTGCGAATACCGCGATTGATCCGGCAAGTGGCAGCAGCAGCGCCGTGCCGAGGGCCGCCCCGAGAAATGGTCCCGCACAGGGGGTCGCGACGAAAGCGGCCAACGCGCCGGTTCCGAAGCTCCCCGCCGGCTGCGCGCGACCGCCAAGCACGGGTAGCTCGAACAGGCCGAGCAGGTTCGCAGTGATCGCCACTGCAAGAAGCAGCAGGAGCATGATCGTGCGCGGGTCCTGGAGCTGGAACGCCCAGCCCGCCTCCTCACCGGCAGCCCGGATTGCGAGCAGCACCGCTCCGAGCGCCCCGGTGCCGCCGACCGCTCCCGCCGTGTAGGCGAGAGCATCGGAGCGGGCCTCGCGCGGCCCCTCGCCGGCCCGGGTGAGGTGCAGCGCCTTCAGCGCCAGGATCGGGAAGACACACGGCATCAGGTTGAGCAGGATGCCGCCGGCGATTGCACCCAGCACGGCCCAGAGGACCGCGCTCGAGCCCGGTCCGCCCAGCGGCGAGCCGGTGGGGACAGTTCCCGGCACAGCCTGGAATTCGAGGCCGCGATCATCTCCGATCGCAATGACTCCGGTGAACGCCTTCGGCGTGCCTTTCGCCTTCAGCTCGGCAATCAGCTGGTCGCCCGAGCGGCTGAAGCTCTGCGGCGCATCATAATCCACCGCGCCATCAGTGACCGGGAACAGGTAGGGATTATGAACCGCAACGCTCGCCGGCAGCGGGATCGCGACGCGCAGCCTATCGCCATTGACCGAGAAGTGGCCGACGGTGGCGATCGGCTGAGCGAGGTCGGTCCGCCATTTGTCGAATTCGGTGCGGTTCGGAGCTCCGCTTCCAACCGGTAGGTCAAGCGACAGCTCGCCCTGTTCCGGAACGCAGATCTTCTCGGTGCAGGCAAGCCAGTGCGCCTCGGCGCGGATCGGGACCGTTCCGCGCGCATCCGCCGGCACTTTCAGCCGCGCGAGCACGGCATAGTCGCGCTCGAACACGTAATTCATGAGACCTGCGATCTCGAGCCGCGTCGGCACGGGATACCGCAAAGCCCCGACAGCAAAACCAAGTGGAAGGTGCCACTCGATTTTCATCGGCAGGCCAGCGTCGCCAGGGTTCAGCCAATAGCCGTGCCAGCCCGGTGCCGGCCGCATGTGAATTGCGAGCTCCACCTCGCCGCCCGCCGGCGCAGGCCCCTCGGCCACCAGCTGCGGCTCGATCCCGCGCGCGTGCGCGAGTGCCGGGGCGAGGAGCAGGACAAACGCAAAAAGCAGGCGCCTCAGCATCAAATGACCTCTAACGTCATGCTGAACTTGTTTCAGCATCCATTGCTGAGACGTTCTGTGCGGTTGGTGGAATGGACCCTGAAACAAGTTCAGGGTGACGGCTAATCCAGGTTCGGCCGAAGCCAGCGCTCAGCCTGTTCGACCGAAACTCCGCGCCGGGCGGCATATTCCTCGAGCTGGTCGCGGCCGATCCGGGCGACGCCGAAATACTGGCTGTCGCGATGACCGAAATAGAATCCGGACACCGCCGAGGTTGGGAGCATCGCGAAATTCTCGGTCAGCGTGACCTCGCCGGGATTTCCGCCGAGCATCTTGAAGAGAACGGGCTTCAAACTGTGGTCGGGACATGCCGGGTACCCCGGTGCCGGTCGGATCCCATGATATTTCTCGCGGATCAGCTGTTCGTTCGAAAGATGCTCGTCGGCGTAACCCCAGAGCCGGTTGCGCACTTCCGCGTGCAGCACCTCGGCGAAGCTCTCGGCCAAGCGGTCGGCAAGCGCCTTCAACAGGATGTCGTCGTAATCGTTGACAGTCTGCTTGAAGCGCTCGAGGTGCGGCTCGAGACCGTGGATTCCCACCGCGAAGCCGCCGATCCAGTCCTCGCCGTCCCGCGAAATGAAGTCGGCAAGGCACATGTTGGCCCTGCCCTCGCGCTTCTTCACCTGCTGCCGGAGGAAGGGCAGCCGAGTCCAGTCGTTCCCCGCCAGGACGAGGACATCGTCGCCTTCGCGCTTGCAGCGCCATAGGCCAACGGTCGCCTTGGGCGTGACCCAGCGCTCGGCGATCAGCTGGTCGAGCATTGCCTGCGCGTCGTTGAAGAGGCTCGTCGCGCTCTCGCCGACGACGGCGTCCTCGAGGATCGTGGGATAAGTGCCGGCGAGTTCCCAGGCGCGGAAGAAAGGCGTCCAGTCGATCGATGCGCGGAGGTCGGCGAGCGGCCATTCGCCGATGTGGTGCAGCCCGGGATAGGCAGGCGCCGGCGCCTGGCCTGACGGATCGTACGGAAAGCCGTTGCTGCGCGCCTCGTCCAGGTTCGACAGCTCGCTCTGTCCGCTGCGCTCCCGAGACTTGCGGAGCTTGTCATAATCCGCGGCGGTGGTCGCGATCAGCGGCTCGCGCTGCGTATCCGACACCAGGTTCGAAGCAACGCCCACCGCGCGGCTCGCGTCGAGGACGTGGATCACTGGGCCTTCATAAGCAGGATCGATGCGCAGCGCGGTGTGCGCCTTGCTCGTTGTCGCTCCCCCGATGAGCAGTGGCGTCTTGAGCCCCAGCCGCTGCATCTCTCCGGCCACGGTCACCATCTCGTCGAGCGAGGGCGTGATCAGGCCCGAAAGGCCGATCATGTCAGCCTGGTTGTCGTTGGCGGCTTTAAGGATGTCCTGCCACGGCACCATCACGCCGAGGTCAATCACCTCGAACCCGTTGCACTGCAGGACCACGCCGACGATGTTCTTGCCGATGTCGTGGACGTCTCCCTTCACCGTCGCCATCACGATCCGGCCCTTGCCCTGCGTCGCTCCGGTCTTCTCCTTCTCCGCCTCGATGAACGGAATGAGGTGGGCGACGGCGCGCTTCATCACGCGAGCCGACTTCACGACCTGCGGCAAGAACATCTTGCCCGATCCGAACAGGTCGCCGACGACGTTCATGCCGTCCATCAGAGGGCCTTCGATCACTTCGATCGGCCGGTCGAACTGCTGGCGAGCTTCCTCGGTGTCGTCGACGATATGTGCGTCGATGCCCTTGACCAGCGCGTAGGACAGCCGTTCGCCGACCGGCAATGAGCGCCATTCGGCGAGCTTCTTCTCCTCGGCTTCGTCGGTTCCCTTATACCTCTCCGCAAGCGCGATCAGCCGCTCGGTCGCATCGTCTCGGCGATCGAGGATCACATCCTCGCAGGCTTCGCGAAGTTCTGCGTCGATCTGGTCGTAAACGTCGAGCTGGCCGGCATTGACGATGCCCATGTCCATGCCCGCGGGGATCGCATGGTAGAGGAACACGCTGTGCATCGCGCGGCGCACAGGCTCGTTGCCACGGAACGAGAAGCTCAAGTTGGAGAGCCCGCCGGAGATGTGGGTTCCGGGGCAGCGGCGGCGGATTTCCTTTGCCGCTTCGATGAAATCGAGCGCGTAGCGGCGATGTTCCTCGATTCCCGTCGCCACAGCGAAGATGTTCGGGTCGAAGACGATGTCGTTCGGATCGGTGCCATCGGTGACAAGCAGCCTGTAGGCACGTTCGCAAATCTGAATCTTGCGGTCGACGGTGTCCGCTTGGCCGACCTCGTCGAACGCCATCACGACGACGGCGGCGCCATAGGAACGGCACTTGCGGGCAAGTTCTAAGAACGGCCCCTCGCCCTCCTTCATCGAGATCGAATTGACGATCGGCTTGCCCGAGACGCACTTGAGACCTGCCTCGATCACGCTCCACTTCGAGCTGTCGATCATCACGGGTACGCGGGCGATGTCCGGTTCGGCGGCGATCCGCTTCAGAAATGTCGTCATCGCCGCTTCGGAGTCGAGCAGCGCCTCATCCATGTTGACGTCGACGATCTGCGCACCGTTCTCGACCTGGTCGCGCGCGACCTCCACCGCGGCGTCATAATCGGCCGCGAGGATCAGTTTCTTGAAACGAGCGGAGCCGGTGACGTTGCAGCGCTCGCCGATATTCACAAAGCGCGCACCCGCGCCGGCTTCGTTCACGCGTGTCATTTCCATCGGTTCAAGCGGCAATGAGCATGGGTTCGAGGCCGGCGAGCAAGGTGCCGGAGCTCCCGGCCGGGACGGCGCGCGGCGTGCAATCGCGCACCGCCCCGGCAATTGCGGCGATATGCAGGGGAGTCGTCCCGCAACAGCCGCCGACGATGTTGACTAGACCGTTTTGGGCCCAGTCGCAGACTTGGGCTGCGGTCTGTTCGGCAGCCTCGTCATATTCGCCGAGCTCGTTCGGAAGCCCGGCATTGGGATAGGCCATCACAAGAGTGTCCGCGATGGAGGATAATGCGGTCAGGTGCGGCCGGAGCTGTGCAGCGCCAAACGAGCAATTGAGGCCGATGGTCACCGGCCGCGCATGACGCACCGATGCCCAGAAGGCCTCGACCGTGTGGCCGGACAAGTTTCGGCCGCTAAGGTCCGTCAGGGTCATCGAGATCATCAGCGGCAGCTCGCGACCGAGATCCTGTTCGGCCTCCAGCGTGGCCATGATCGCCGCCTTGGCATTCAGCGTGTCGAAGATCGTCTCGACCAGGATGAAATCCACGCCGCCCTCGACCAACGCGTCGATCTGCTCGCGATAGACGGCCTTGACTTGGTCGAAATCGACCTCGCGGAAAGCGGGGTCGTTGACGTTGGGCGACAGCGAAAGTGTCTTGTTGGTCGGCCCGAGCGCTCCAGCGACCCAGCGCTGCTTCCCGTCACGGTCGGCGACCTCGCGCGTGATCCGCGCCGCGGCGCGGTTGATGTCGCCGACGAGCGCCTCGGCGCCGTAATCCGCCTGGCTGATCGCGTTGGCGTTGAAAGTGTTGGTCGCGAGAATCTCGGCGCCGGCGTCGGCGAAGCTCTCGCAGATCGCGCGGACGATGTCCGGCCTGGTCATGTTGAGCAGGTCGT
>Ga0207698_10002283_pt1 | contig 11352 bp, 8 predicted proteins | sample KBSCornC22_FD_184298 | JGI IMG/M metagenome (GOLD analysis project Ga0207698, IMG submission 184298) | Corn rhizosphere microbial communities from Kellogg Biological Station, Michigan, USA - KBS Corn C2-2 (SPAdes) (version 2) | ecosystem: Host-associated > Plants > Roots > Rhizosphere > Soil ...
CGCCGGGTCTGTGCCGTTGGCGGGCACGACGTCGACGATGTAGGTCTCGCGTTGCAGCGCGACGCTGCCCGAGTTCTCGGCCAGGTTCTGACCCTCGTCGGCGACGACCGTCGCCGTGCCGGCCAGCATGCCGGGACAATCCTCCAGGCTCAGCGGTCGCGCGCCGCTGAACGCGCTCGCGATGCCGTCGAACAGACCACCGATCCCGGGCATGTCAGATCCCGCCGCCTCCGCCGCCCCCGCCGCCGCCGCCCGACGAGCCTCCGCCACCTGACCCGCCGCTGGACGAGAAGCTGCTCGAGCTCGACGACGAGGTGGTGGATGCCGACACCGCGCTGAATGCCGCGATCCCGGTGCTGAACGCCGCCACATCGAACGCGCCGATGTTGCTGCCCGAGTACCAGTCCGGAGACGTGGTGCCGTAGTACTTAGCCAGCTCGGCCGCCCACTCCTTCTCGAGCCCGAAGAGCACCGCGTAGGGGAGCAGTCGCTCGTAGATCTTCACGATCTGGTTGCCGTCGCTCGTCGTCACCTTGTCGGCGCCCGAGATGCTCTGCAGCATCTGGAGGCGGTCGGCCTCGGCGAGTTGGATGTACATCTTGAGTCCGAGCAGCTGGTCGTAGAGCTTGGATCCCTCCGCGGTGAGCGGTCGCAGGCCCGACACCAGGCCGAAGACCAGCACCGCGATCCAGGCGCCTGCGTTCGCGCCGATGACGCCGAACGCGATTCCCGCCCCGTTGTCGCCGCTGGCGAAGGCGGTGATGAACATCAGCACCGCGCCCAGGATGGCGAGGAGGCCGATGATCGTGACGATCGCCGGATGCCGCGCCTTGCGCAGTCCGACCGACTCGGCGTTCTGCTCGACCGACGTCGTGAGCGACTTCACCGCGTCGCCGAGCATCGTGTCGCTCTTCTCGAACCACTTGATGTTGGCGTCGACCGGGTCGGCAGAGGCCGAGGCGGTGGGCGAACCGCCGATGACCTTGAGCCCGGGCGGAAGGGCGCCGGTGAACCTGCTGAGCATCGCCCCGATGTCTCCCAAGCCGGTGAAGGCGAAGAGCGCGTTCATCACGCCCTCCTCGTCGGGCAGCAGGTCGTCGACGTTCAGCTGCTGCACTCCGAACTTGGCCGCCTGGTATCCCTCTTTCGGCTTCTCGATGATGCGGAGCTTGCCGCGCACCGCCAGGTCGACGATCGACGCCGCCATCCCCTTCTTCGGCTTGCCGACGATGTTGGCGGCGAGCATCACGCTGACCCCCTTCGGCGGCTCGTACTGCGCGATGATCGGGTCGCCGCTGCGCCGGCGCCAGAGCTGGTAGTGCAGCACGATCGCGCCGCCGACCGCGAGGATCTCGGCGAGGAGTCCGAGCAGGAAGGTGATCGGCACGATCTCGAGGATCTTCTCGATCAGATTGAACGGCGCGTCGGCGAAGGTCTTAGGCGCGAAGCCGATGGCCAGCGTCATCCCTTGGTATTCGTAGAGCTTCTCGACCTTCGCGGTGATCGTGCCGTTGTCTGCCGTGACGTCGCACTTCTGGGTCGAGCCCTGCGATCCCTGATAGCAGGCGTTCTGGCCGCTCAGCTTCGAGACGAGCGAAGGGGCCACCGTCACGGTCGCGCTGACCTCGCCGAAGGGCTGCTGCCATCCGGTGCCGTTGACGTCCCAGTAGAACTCGTCGTCGTTGGTGTTCGTGAAGTACTTGGTGACGTCGGTCTGCGTGTAGTCGATCACGTAGCTCTGCCTGCCGTGCACGTACTGCCCCTGCGGCACCGCGATCGTGATCGTCGTGAAGTCACCGTCGGTGCCCATGCTGTAGCTGCGCTGGTGGCCGCTGCCGTCGGTCACGCTCTTGACGGTGATGTGCGTCGAGTGGCCGTCGTAGTCGGTCGGGATCTCGCGGATGATCCCGCGGTTCTGGTCGTAGTCCGGGAACACGGCGACCAGGGTCTCGGTGGTGTGCAGCATCGAGCGCTTCGACGAGTCCTGGCTCAGGGCGTAGCTCGCGTCGAACGAGTCGAAGGTGAAGTCGTTGACGTCGGTCGGCAGTCCGGCAGCGTTCAGGGCCGCGACCGAATTGCCCGGCCCAGAGTGCTGCGGCGCCGCCGCGATGGCCGCCGACGGGATGCTGAGGGCCGCCGCGATCGCGAGAACCGCAAACCCCGCCGCCCAACTCCGTGCTCGCATCAGATGCCTCCTCCTCCGCCGCCCCCGCCGCCTCCGCCGGAGCCACCACCGCCCCCGGATCCGCCGGAACTCGATGAACTCGCCGAGCCCGAATACGAGCTGGACGCACTGCTGCTGAACGACGAGATGCCCGAGGCGAACGACGCCGCCTGGAACGTGCCCAGGTTGCCGCCGTCGTACCAGTCGGGCGGATTCTGGTCGTAGTACTTGCTCAGAGCACCCGCCCACTCCTTCTCGAGTGAGAACAGAACGGCGTAGGGCAGCAGCTTCTCGTAGATCTTGACGACCTGCGTTCCATCCGGCTGAGCGTCGCGCTCGGCGCCGGTGACGCTCTGCAGCATCTTCAGCCGGTCGGCCTCGGCGAGCTGGATGAAGAGCTTGAGGCCGTCGAGGTGCTCGCGGATGAGGGCTCCGTCGCGAGTGAGGGGTCGCGCGCTGCCGACGGCGCTGAGCGAGAAGATGCCGAGGAATCCGCCGATGAAGGCGCCGACGATCCCGAAGGTCGAGGCGACGCCGTTGGTGGCGTTGATGCCGCTGATCGCGAGCAGAGCGACCCCGACTCCCGACGGGACCAGGACGGTCAGGAAGGCCCAGCGTGGCGGCTTGATGCGCAGCCCCCGCTTCTCGGTCTGCTTGGCGACGCGCGTGGTCAGGGATCGCACGAACAGGCCGAGGGTGGTGTCCTTCTTCTTCAGCCAGGTGACGCCGTCGTCGGACGCCCCGTCGCCGGCGAACGAGAGGGTCGCGAGCAGCGACTGCTCGTCGCTGTCGAGCCCCGAATCCTTCAGCCGCTTGATGCCGAACTGCTCGCCGCCGAAGACCCCCGCCTTGCGCGCGTAGAGCTTCAGGTTGCCGCGCACGGCGAGGTCGACGATCGAGGCGGCGAACCCGCGCTTCGTCTGGTCGACGAGGTTGGCGGCCAGGATGACGTCGATGTCCTTCGGCGGTTCGTACTGGGCGACGACGATGCCGGTGCCCTTGGCCCGCCAGGCGAATCTGGGCAGGATCAGGCCGAGCAGCCAGCCGATCGCGGCGAGCAGCGCGCCGACGATCGGCACTCCGCTCAGGTAGGCGAGCGGGTTGGCGGATGCTGCAGCGAAGGTGCCCTTCTCGAACCCGATCGCGACGGTGACGTTCTCGTGCGGGCCGAGCTTCTGCTGGCCGGCGCTGAAGCCGGAGTCGGCGCGGGTGATCGTGCACTGCGTCGTCGAACCCTCGGCGCCGTAGTAGCAGGCGGTCTTCCCGTTGAGGGCCGACGCGAGCGGTCCGCTCAGCGACACCTTCGCGCTCACCTCGCCGAACGGCTGATCCCACCCGGTGCCGTTGACATCCCAATAGAACTCGTCGTCGCCGGTGTCGGCGAAGTACTTGGTGACGTCCTGCTGCGTGTAGGTGATCACGTACGTCTGCTTGCCGTGGACGAACTGCCCCTTGGGCACTGCAATGGTCACGTCGTAGAAGGAGTTGTCGTTGCTGTCGAGCGCGGCTTCGTAGCTGCGCTTGGCGCCGGAGCCGTCGGTCACCGAGAGGATCTTGATCTGCGTGGGATGACCGTCGTATTCAACCGGGATCGCGCGGATGATCCCGCGGTTCTGGTCGTACGACGGGAACTCGGCCACCAGGGTCTCGACCGTGCGCAGCGTGGAGTTCTTGCTGGCGGTGCGGCCGAGCGTGTACACCGCATCGAACGAATCGAAGGTGAATGCGGAGGTGTCGCTCGCGCGCGACGGGAGGCCGTCGGCGCCGATCGCGTTCACCGGGGCCGGGGCGGCATCCCGCGTGGGGTGCGCGCTCGCGAGCGCGGGAGCGCCGACGAGCCCGGCCACCAGGGCAAGGGCGGCGGCGGCCGTGAACAGACGTCGGGCTCTGGGCATCGGGGCGAGCATATCGTCGGGCCGACCCCGATGGGAGGCCCGCCGGAAAGTGGATTCTGCGCTGCCGATAGGCTCCGACCGTGACCCCGTCCAGCCGCGTCGCCGCACTGGGCGTCCACCTGCCCGAGGGCACCCGGCGCACCGTCGAGACGGAACGCGAACTGCGTGAGCGCAACCCCGGCCTGAAGCTGCCGACCGGTCTCATCGCCCGGATGACCGGCGTCGAGACCGTGCACGTCAAGCCGGCCGACTGGCAGGCATCCGATCTCGCGGTGGCGGCCGCGCGCGAGGCGCTCGCCGAGTCGCCGGAGCCGGTCGATCTCGTCGTGTTCGCCAGCGCGAGTCAAGATCTGGTCGAGCCCGCGACCAGTCACATCGTCGCCGCGAAGCTGGGCATCGACGCCCCGGTGATGGACGTCAAGAACGCCTGCAACTCGGTGCTGAACGCGATGCAGGTCGGCGATGCCCTGATCCGCTCTGGTCAGTGCCGGCGCGTGCTGATCGCCAGCGGCGAGGGGCCCAGCGTGGCGGTGCGGTGGGAGGTGCGCGACCACGCGCAGTTCATCAGCTCGTTCCCGGGCTACACGATGAGCGACGGCGGGGCCGCGATCGTGCTCGAGGCGAGCTCGGATGCCGACGCCGGCATCCTCGAGACCCGTTTCCGCGCCGTGTCGCGGCACTGGTCGATCGGAACCCTCCCCGGCGGCGGAACGATGCGCCCGCACGATCTGGATGCCGCCTTCTTCGACATGGACGGCCGCGGCCTGCAGCGCGCCTTCCTCGAGCTCGGCCCCGAGCCCGTGCTCGAGCTGCTGGCCGCCCGCGGATTGAGCTGGCAGGATTTCTCGCTGGTCGCGATCCACCAGGTCGCGGTGCCGTATCTGCCTCCGATCTTCGAGCGGCTGGGGGTGCCGATGGATCGCACGATCGTGACGGTCGGCGACCACGGCAACCTGGCATCCGCGACCCTGCCGCTGCAGCTGAAGCTGGCGCGCGCGTCGGGGATGATCGAGGCCGGCGGCCTGGCCCTGCTGATCGGGCTGGCGGGCGGCATCAGCCTGGGTCTGGCGGTGGTGCGGCTGTGACCCCTGCCGGCGTGACCCCGACTGCCGCGACCCACACGGCCGCGAAGCTCGCCGTCATCGTGCCGGTCTTCAACGAGGCGGCCGGGGTGACTCCGACGCTCGAGGCGCTGGCCTCGCAGACCGACCAGGACTTCGACGTCTGGTTCGTCGACAACAACTCGACCGACGGGTCGGGGGAGGTCATCCGCTCGTTCGCCGGCGCGCGCGGGTTCTCGCGCTGGCGCGTGATCGACGAGCCCGAGAAGGGCACCGGCGCCGCCGCCGACACCGGGATGCGCGCCGCGATCGCCGCCGGCGCCGAACTGCTGGCCCGCACCGACGCCGACTGCCTGCCGCGCGCCGACTGGACGGCCTCCGTTCGGCGGGCGCTCACCCCACGGGCCGCGGGTGGGCTCGGGCTGCGACTCGTGGGCGGCGAACTCGTCCCGCGTCACGATGAGGGGCTCGGCTGGCCGACCCGGCTGGCGCTGCGCGGCGCGGTGGAGTTGGCCGAGGCGTTCGGCCGGGTGCGGTCGGGCAATCGCGACCCGGCATTCCTCGGGCCGTACCTGATGGCGGCCGGCTGCAACGTGGGGATCACCGCCGAGCTCTATCTGGCGGCCGGCGGATTTCCGCGCACCCGCATCGAGGAGCTGCACGAGGACCGCGCCTTGGTCAACGCGGTGCGCCGGCTGACCCGCGACTACGCGCGGCGACGCGATGTGGTGGTGCAGGGATCCAGCAGGCGCGTGCAGGCCTGGGGGCTCAAGAACACCCTGCTCTGGTACAAGGACCACGCCTACCGACCCGAGCACGTGGACATCAGGTGACGCTCCGGCGCGCGCGGACATGGGAGGAGCGCGTCCTCCGGGCCGCCCACCCGCTCGCGTATCCCGCCCTGCGCGCCCTGCCCGGCCCCGTGCACCGGGTCCCCGGCCTCGGCGTCGTGGTGAAAGACGCCGCGCTGCTGCGCGCGACCCTGATGGACACCGCCGGCTTCAGCAAGAACGGCCCGGGCGCGCCGAGTGACCTGTGGACTCCGGTGCTGGGTCCGAGTGTGCTACTCAACATGGAGGGTGCTGACCATGCAGCACTGCGGCGCAAGCTCGGCCCGCTGTTCGCGCCGGCGTTCGTGGAGGGGCTGGTCGCGGCATCCCTCGGACCGGCGACGGCGGCGCTCGGCGCGGCGCTGGATCGCGGGGAGACCGTCGACCTGGTGGCCCACGCGCGCCGCTCGGCCAGCGCGGTCATCTCTCGGCTGGTCGGTCTGAGCGCAGCCGTCGTCGACGACGAGCTCTTCGCCCGGGTCTCGGCGATCACCGGATTCGTCTCGCTCGCACGGCCGCGGCTGACCGGGCCCCAACTCGCGGCGGCCCGGGCGATCCTCGCCGAGCTGGGGGAGCACGCGGTGCGCGCCTATCACGGCGACGAGTCGACGGTGCCCGGACGGATGCACGCGCTCGGCCTCGACGAACGCGAGGCGATGGGTGCCGTCGGCGCGTTCGTGCTCACCGGGACCGAGACGATCGTGTCGTTCGTGCCGCGCTTGGCGGCGATCCTGATCGACAGCGGCTGGCTGCCGCGGCTGGCCGCCGACCGCGCCCTCGTCGACGCGGCGATCGCCGAGGGCCTGCGGGTCACGACCCCGTCTCCCGTCATGCTGCGCTCGACGACGCGGCCCGGATCGATCGGACGGGTGGCGGTGCGGCCAGGCGATCGGGTCGTGCTGGCGACCTTCGCGGCGAATCGCGCGTTGGGTGAGTTCGACCCGCAGTCGAATCCGGCCGCCCAGCTCAAGCAGCTCTGGTTCGGAGCCGGGGTGCACTACTGCCTCGGGGCTCCGTTGGCGATGGCCCAGATCCGGATCACGCTCGACACGCTGCTTGCCCGCCCGACGGTCGGGATCGCCGCGCGACGTGCGGCGCGCGGCGTGTTGATCCCGTCGTACGCGTCACTGCTGCTGAACCAGGCGGGTGCTCGTCCACGAGCCGCGGACGAACGGCGCGATCATTCAGCGGATGTCCATTCAGCGGACGTCCATTCAGCGGACGTCGCGCCATGACGGGAGCCTCTCTCGACCTGGTGGCGGCGGTGCTGGCGAGCTGCGACGAGCGCCCGGACGCCGCGGCCCTCACCTTCGGACGCCGGACCCTCAGCTACGGCGAGCTCGCGCGCCGCGTGCGGGCGACCGCCGCGTCGCTCGTGCGTGAAGGGATGCGCCCCGGCGATCGCGTGTTGTTCTCGGTGCGCCCCCGCCCGGATGCCGTGGTGCTCGCCCTGGGCATCGTCGAGGCGGGCGGCACGGTGGTGTTCGCGGATCCGGGGGCGGGCGAGGCGCTGTTCCGCGCGCGGGCCGCGCTGGCCGCGCCGCGCTGGGTCGCGGCCGAGTCGCTGCTGTATCTGGCATCCAGTCGCCCCTTCCGGGGGCTGGCCAGGCGCCGCGGACTCGAGCTGGCGCCCTACGGCCGGCTGGTTCCGCAGGCGCGGCATCTCCGCGCCGGAGTCTGGCTGCCAGGCGTGCCGCGGGGCGCGCTGTCGGTCGCCGCTTTGGGTGCAGGGGAAGCCGATCCACTGTCGGCCGCCACGTCAGCAGCTCAGGACGCCCTGGTCATCTTCACCTCCGGCACCACCGACGCGCCGAAGGCGGTCGTGCACTCCCGCGAGTCGCTCGGTGCTGGCCTGGCCGACTTCGCCGCGGGGGTGGGGCTGCGCGCGGGACAGCGCGTACTCACCGATCAGCTGATGGTGGGCATCCCGGCCCTGATCGCCGGCGCCCACTGGACCATGCCGCCGACCGGCGCCAACCCCGGCGCGCGCCCCGAGCAGTACCTGGCGCTGCTGCCCGACGCCGAGGTGCTGTTCGCGGTCCCGGCCGCGCTCGACGCGATGCTGCGGGCGCTGGACGCGCGCCCTGAGCTGGCTCCGACGCGGCTGCAGACGATCATCCTGGGCGGGGCGCCGGTGCTGCGGCCACTGCTCCAACGCATCGCGACGCGGTTTCCGGATTCCGCGATCCGCTCCGTCTACGGCATGACCGAGATCCTCCCCGTCGCGATCGCCGACGGACGGGCCAAGCTCGACGCCCCCACGCAGGACGGCGACTGGGTCGGCCGGCTCGTCCCGAGCGTGCGCGCGAGGCTCGGTCAGACCGAAGACGGCGGCGACGAGTTGATGCTGAGCGGTGCCGGGCTGGCGCGCGGCTACCTCGCCGAGCTGCCCGAGCATCAGCTCACCGAGCTCGCGACCGGCGACCTGGCGCGGCTCGATGGCGACAATCTCACGCTGATCGGGCGCCGCAAAGACATGTTCATCCGCGGCAGCCAGAACGTGTATCCCGGGCTGTACGAACCGATCATCGCCGGGATGCCGGGGGTCGCCGACGCGGCGATGGTCGGCATCCCCGATGAGATCGGCGACGATCGCGTGGTCGTGGTGGTCGTGCCGGATCGCGACGCTCCCAGGGTTCCGAGTGCGGAGCATCCGGTGGCGCGCGCCGTGGCTGGCGCACTGCCGGGCCTGATCGACGCGGGGGGGCTGCCCGACGCCGTGCTCGCCTCGCCCGAACTGCCCCGCGCCGGACGCAGTCGCAAGCTCGACCGCGCCGCCCTGACGGCGCAGGTGCGGGCAGCCCTCGAGGGGGTCGGATGAGGATCGCGGTCACCGGCGCATCCGGCTTCATCGGCGCGGCTGTCGCCACCGCGCTGGCCGACGCCGACCACGAGGTGGTGGGGTTCGGTCGCCGGCCGGACGGCTGGTCGCATCCGGCCGGAAGATACCGCGTGTGGGACATCACCACCGGGCCCTTGCGCGGCGACCGCGACTTCGAGGCGGTCGTGCACGCGGCCGCTCTGGCCGACGATTGGGCCCCGATCGACGTGGCGTTGCGGGTCAACCGCGACGGCACCCGCAACGTGGTGCGCAGTTTTCCGGGCGCTCGTGTCGTGCACCTGTCGACCTCGAGCGTCTACGACGCCTTCACGCCGACCGTCGATGCGAGCGAGGAGGTGCCGGCGGCTCGGCGCTTTCTGAGCAGCTACTCGGCGTCGAAGACCGTGGCCGAACTCGAACTGGCGGGGGTGGATGCCGCGATCCTGCGTCCGCACGCGGTCTACGGCCCCGGCGACACCACGCTGCTCCCGCGACTGCTGGCGGCGGTGCGCTCTGGCCGCTCGGGTGGACGCCTGGTGCTCCCCGAGGGAGCCGAGGTGCGGCATTCGCTGACGCACATCGACAACCTGGTGCTGGCCGTCCGGCGCGCGCTCGACCCCAGCAGTCCGGCCGGAACCTACAACGTCGCCGACGACTCGCCCGTGCTCCTCTCGGTCGTGATGCGCGAGTTCCTGGAACGCCGCGGGGTTCCCGCCCGCCTCGTGGCCGTGCCGTACCGCCGCGCCTTCGCGCTGGCCGGCGCCCTCGAGCGCGCGGCTCGCGTCACGGGTCGCCGCCCCCGCCTGACGCGCTACGCGGTGAGCCAGCTCGGGCTCGAGCGCACCCTCAACCTCACCGCCGCGCGCACGCGGCTCGACTACCGGCCGACGCCGACGAACCTGTCGGGCGCCGAGTCGTGGTGAGTCAGACCTTCCGGACCACCAACGACTCGTAAGCCGGAATGAGCACCTTCCGCCCGTAGCGCCGCGACACCACCTCGAACGGGCGCCCGTCGTCGAGCAGCAGGTCGATGACCGCCTCCAACTCGGCGCGCGCCAGCGGACCGCCGAGGCAGAGGTGTCGCCCGGCGCCGAACCAGAGCTGGCGGTGCTGCGGCAGGTACGGGCGGTCGATGCGGTAGTCGCCCGCCAGGTTGTTCGCCGTCCAGGTGAGCACGACGACGCGCTCGCCGGCCTTCAGCCTGCGGCCCTCGATCTCGAGGTCGGCCAGCACCGAGCGGCCGATGATCGGCGCCGGGCTGGTGACGCGCAGGGCCTCGCGCACCGCATCATCCTTGTGCTTCGGCGCGGCCAGCAGCCGGTGCTGCTCGCCCGAGTCGCAGAGCAGCGCGGCCATGCGCGCCATGGCCGACGCCGCGGTCTCGGTGCCCGCGACCATCAGCAGAGTCGACAGCCCCTTGGTCTCCTGGAGGCTCAGCCCCAGTTCGCGGCAGCGGCCGATCACGGTGTCTGGATGCGCCGTACCGAACACCTCGTCGATGTGCCCGGTGAGCCGCTCGACGATGACTCGGGCGGCCGCGATCTTCTCGGGCGGGAGCACCGTGTCTGAGGTGGTTCCGAGCGCCGTCGCCGCGAGTTGCTCGCCGGTCTCGAAGATCTCGAGGTAGGCGTCGTCGCCGCGGGTCGCGTCCACCGGGAGTCCGAGCAGCGTGATTACCATGTGCCCGACCAGCACCCGGCTGAGGTCGGCGAGGTCGAGGTCGTCGCCCGCCTCGAACGCGGCGCGCGCCGCATCCATCCGTTCGCCCCATGCCTTCTTCACGAAGGCGGCGCTGGTCTTGGCGGTGAACAGCTCGCGACTTCGCGTGCGCAGGTCGTAGTGGCCGGGGCCGTCGAACAGCTCGTAGACCCAGTCGCCCAGGATCTGCGCCCACAGATGCCCGACCCCGCCCTCGCTGAGCAGGGTCAGGTGCTCGGGATCGTTGAGCAGCGCGCGGGCGGTGCGCGGGTCGGCGGTGATCCAGCCGAGCCCCGGGACTTTGAGCAGAGGATGCGCGAACTGGCCGAGCCAGTTCAGCATCGGCAGAGCGGGTCGCGCGGCTCGCAGCAGCCGGTGCTCGTGCGCCTTCGCGGAGATGCCGAACCCGTCGCGGATCAGCGAGAGGCGCCGCTCGATGACGGGCGCCTCGAGGTCCTCGGCTACGGGCATGGAGTCAGACTAGGGCGCTGAGGGTGGGGCCCCTCAGTCGTAGTCGAGGCTGAGCTTGCGCAGCAGCGCGCTGAGGCGCTCCTGATCTGCGGATGACAGAGCCTGCAGCAATTGCGCTTCGTCGGCGAGCAGCTCGCTGATCGCGTCGTCCACGGCCCGCCGCCCGCGTGCCGTGAGCATCACGAGCACGCCGCGGCCGTCGTGCGGATCGGTGTGCCGCTCGACCAGACGCCGCTCGACCAGGCGGTCGATGCGGTTGGTCATCGTTCCGCTGCTGACGAGGGTCTGCTGCAGCAGCGCCTTGGGGCTGAGCTGGTAGGGCGCGCCCGCGCGGCGCAGCGCGGCCAGGACGTCGAACTCCCACGGCTCGAGATCGGATGCCTCGAAGGCCGTGCGCCGAGCCCGGTCGAGG
>Ga0207698_10002286_pt1 | contig 11343 bp, 8 predicted proteins | sample KBSCornC22_FD_184298 | JGI IMG/M metagenome (GOLD analysis project Ga0207698, IMG submission 184298) | Corn rhizosphere microbial communities from Kellogg Biological Station, Michigan, USA - KBS Corn C2-2 (SPAdes) (version 2) | ecosystem: Host-associated > Plants > Roots > Rhizosphere > Soil ...
CTTGGCGATCAACCGCGATATTATCGAGCAGGACGTATCGTTTTGCTGCGATGCCTCATCGGCCTTGCCGTTGATGGCGAGAATGTAGGCGAGATAATATTTGGCTACGGCCGAGTTTTCGAGCCATTTGCTGTTGTCCGGCTCGATAAGCGTAAGCTGTTCGCCCTGCGCAACAGCAGCTCGGGCGTGTTGTTCGGCAAGATCGCTCTGGCCGCGCGTCGCGTAGAGCATTGCGAGCTTGCGCTCGGCACCCACCAGGCGCTGTCGATAGGCGACGTCTCCGGTGCGCCCCAGGAAAGAATTAAGGAGAGCCAAATGGCGTTCACGAAGGGCGATGGCGCGGTCGATATGGCCTGCGTCTCTCTCTGCGTCCGCTGCCCATCCAAGGGTCTCAGCCAATGACTTTTGATAGTCGCGGTTGTTGGGATCGGCCGTTGCGAGTGCCTGGATCGTGTTGAGTGCCTGCTCGCTGAGGGCGGCACTTTCCGGGAAGCGCCGTTGCGATATGCGAACCGATCCAAGGTTCGTAAGGGCGTTCTGAACCTCCATCCGGTATTTCATATTGTTCGGATCGAGCGCGACCATTCCGTCCGCCAGGCGCTTGTATTCCGCAAGCTGGCGGGCCGCTTCGTCGAGTTGGCCGCGAACATAGGCGATCTCGCCTACGTAAAAGACATTCTGCGCATGTTCGAAAAGGCGCTCCGGGTCGTCCGGTTTCCGCCGAATAGCCTCGGCCGTTCCATTGAGCGCTTCATTATAGAGAGCGAGTGCTGTGTCGGTGCTTCCACGCTGGGTTGCCACGTCCGCCATCAGGCTCAACGCCTGCGAGCGCTGCGACAAAGCGCTGTCTGAAAGATCGGCGATCGGCTGATTGTGATAATAATCGAGCACTCTGCCCCCGACGCCCGCCAACGCATCGAGCTTACCGATGGGCTCGAGCTTGTCTTTGAGGTCACCAAGCATGAAGCCGATGAGGCCCTCAGCCTGCCGCCGTTGCTCGCGCGCCGCGTCGCGGGCCTGGATCGCGGTAATTGCAAGTCCGCTGGTCACGGCCATTCCGCCGAGAGAGGCGGCGGCGAGCCACGCCATCCTCTTGTGCCGCCGGGTCTGGTCACGCTGCACCAGGTCGTCGAGGCCGACTCCCAGCATCCCTGCGACCAGCTTGAGGAACGCAAGCCGTTGGCCTTCTCCGCTTGCCCGGAAATCGGCGGCAAGCGGTTCGGCGCGCTTGGTCGTCTGATGGCCGCGGCGATCATATTTGAAGCGAAGCGCCGGCGGGAAGCATTCCTCGTCCTCGCGTCCGGGAATGTCGCTGGCGAAGGGCTCGCCGGCGACCACCGCGGCGAGCACGCATCCCTCCGGCCGCGTCCGCTTGAAGCTCTCGATTTCCTGGTTCGTCCACCGGGATTTCGCCGCGGTCGGCGAGCATAGTACGACAAGGAATTGGGAGGCGGCCAATGCTGCCTTGATCTCTTCGGCGAGGTCGGCTCCGGCCGACAGGTCCTGCTCATCGCGGAAAATTGGCGTCAGCCGGCGTGGCACCACCCCATTGGCAGTCAATTTGCCGGCTAGAGTGCTCGGCACCCGGAAGCGCTCGAGCTCGCGGTGAAGCCAGTCGGCGAGCTCCTTGTCCTTATGGCTGTAGCTCAGGAAGGCGTAATAGCGGGTGCGCAGTCGCGGCACGCGGCGAGCTCCGATTTCGGCCTCGCTCACGCTGTCCATTCTTGGCAATCGCGCAAGCTTGGCCATCGCCGCCCCCAGCAATTCCGTTAACCCCGTTAACACAAAGGGATAAGTGGCGCGAATCCCGCGTTGCCGGTTTTCCTAGTCGGGCGAACCCCTTATATGGCGGGCATGTCCATCCGTCCCTGGCGCGATATCGAGCGGCGCAAGTCTCGACAGATCATGGTCGGCTCCGTGCCGGTGGGCGGAGACGCGCCCATCAGCGTCCAGACGATGACCAATACGCCGACGGAGGACGCGAGGGCGACCATCGATCAGATTCGCCGATGCGAGGAGGCCGGCGCGGACATCATCCGCGTATCCTGCCCGACGGCCGAGGCGACCGCGGCGTTGAAGGAGATCGTACGAGCTGCGCGTATCCCGATCGTTGCCGACATCCACTTCCACTACAAGCGGGCGCTCGAGGCCGCAGACGCGGGCGCGGCGTGCCTACGCATCAACCCCGGCAACATCGGGTCCGAAGAACGAGTGCGCGAAGTGATCGCTGCGGCAAAGGCGAATGGCTGCTCGATGCGGATCGGGGTCAATGCCGGAAGCCTCGAAAAGGACCTGCTCGAGAAGTATGGGGAGCCTTGTCCCGAGGCTTTGGTCGAAAGCGCGCTCGACCACATCCGTATCCTCGAGGACCACGACTTTCGCGAGTACAAGGTGGCCGTCAAAGCCAGCGACGTCTTCCTCGCCGTCGCCGCTTACCAACAGCTGGCGAGCGAAGTGGATTGCCCGCTCCACCTCGGCATTACCGAAGCTGGGGGGTTGATTGGGGGAACCGTCAAGTCGGCGATTGGAATCGGCAACCTGCTGTGGGCCGGCATCGGCGACACCATCCGCGTTTCGCTGTCGGCGGAGCCGGAGGAGGAAGTCCGCGTCGGCTACGAGATCCTGAAGGCCTTGGGCATTCGCAACCGTGGGGTCCGCGTCGTCTCCTGTCCGAGTTGCGCGCGCCAGGGCTTCGACGTGATCCGGACCGTCGAGGCGCTCGAAGAGCGGCTGCAGCACATCAAAACCCCGATGTCGCTCAGCGTTCTCGGCTGCGTCGTCAACGGCCCGGGCGAGGCGCGCGAGACCGACATCGGCATTACCGGCGGCGGGAACGGCAAACATATGGTCTATCTGTCCGGCGTCACCGACCACCACGTCCAGGATGCCGACATGATCGACCACATCGTGAGGCTGGTCGAAGCGAAGGCCGCCGAGCTCGAAGCCGAGCAGCATCCGACGCTAGACGCCGCTGAGTAGAGTTAGCCTTCTTTAACCGGTTCGGGCGCATCAATGCGCCATGGTCAAGTTGGTGCTTCTCCTGATCATGGGCACTGCATTTGCGCAGGGCATCGCCGCGACCCACCAGCAGCCACCTCTACTCATCCAAGACACGACGGTCGCCGGGCGCTAATCGACGCGGGTGAACCGCGTCGCGCAACATCCAGTTCAAGGCTTTGTCGCCGCGCTCGCCGCGGTCGCCGTTCTCTCGGTGATGGACGCCGTGATGAAGCATCTTGTCCTCGCGCTCGGGCTGTTCACCGTCAGCGTCTGGCGCTCGACAGCAAACCTCTTTTTCAGTTCCGCGCTCTATCTGCCCAGGCGCCAGAAGTGGCCGACCCGCAAAACCCTGTTGATCCACCTTTGTCGAGGTGTCGATGTCACGATCATGGCGGGGCTTTTCTTCTGGGGCATAGCGCGCGTTCCACTCGCCCAGGCGCTCGCGCTCACCTTCATCGCGCCTCTGATTGCGATGATGCTTGCTCCCCTGTTCCTTAAGGAGCGCCTCAACGCGCGCCTGATCGGCGGGGCCGTTGCGGCGTTCGCAGGAGTCATCGTGATCGTTGTCGGACAAGCCCGCGGCGACGTGCGGCCGGATGTCCTGCTTGGGATCGCCGCGATCATCGGCTCGGCTATCTGCTATTCGGGCAACATATTGATGATGCGGTGGCAGGCGCTTGCAGCCGGGCCGCTCGAGATCAATTTCTTCCAGTCGATCGTCGTTCTCCTGATGTGGCTCGCGGTCATTCCCCTGGTCGGCCTTCCCGCATGGCCGGGTGGCGAGCTGGGCTGGATCGTCGTCGCGTCGGTCCTGTCGACGGCCGGCGGAATGCTGTTCGCCTGGGCCTATGCGCGCGGCGAAGCGAGCTATCTCGCGGTGACTGAATATAGCGGGTTCATCTGGGCATCGATCTGCGGCTGGGTCGCATTCGATGAGCGCGTCTCTCTCTACACAGTGGCGGGCGCGCTGCTGATCGTGGGGGGTTGCCTGATTGGCGCTCGCGGCAAGATCACCGAGCCGCCGGAGATGGACTATACCTAGCCCGCGCTCGAGGCGAGCAGGTTGATGCTGAAGGCCAATACGCCGATGTTGAAACCGAATGCCGCGAGTGAATGGAAGGTAACGATCTTGCGGATATGCTCACTTGTGATCTGCACGTCGCTGGTCGCAAAGGCCATGCCGCAGGTGAACGCGAAATAGACGAAATCCCAATATTTGGGCTGTGGCGTTCCGGGAAACTCGAATCCGTCGCATTCGGGGCTGGGGCTCATATAGGCGAGATGCGCATAGTGGAGCGCGAACACCATATTGCTGAACAGCCAAGCCAAGACCAACGTGAGCACGATCAGAATTTTGGTTACGGGCTCCGGATTGCGGCTGACGATCTCCGCCGTGATCGCGATAAGCAGGACCGTCATTACAATGCCGCTGATCACCAGCAGGCCGACCCGGTTGGCGTCGTTCTCAGCCGCGTGCTGACGGATCTCGGCTTCCTCGCGAGTGCTCAGGATGGACTGGCATGAGATCAGGAAGACCGCCGAGGCGACATCAAATCCGCTCATCATTCCGAGCCGCCAATTTCCGATCAGGATGATGCCTGCGGCAGTCGCAGCGAACAGGACGGCCATGAACAGGATGAAGCGCGGCGGCGCGATCATGTTGCCCATGGTGCGCGGCTTCGTCATGACCAGCGAGCGTAACAAGTGAACGCCATTCGTCCAGTGAAAGGATATTCATGCCTTGGCTTTGGCTGATCGTCGGAGGGCTGTTCGAGGTCGGCTTCACCACTTCCCTGCGTTTCGTCGACGGTTTCCGCAACTTGCCATGGACCTTGGCCTTTCTGGCCTCGGTGGGAATCAGCATGGGACTGCTGGAAGTCGCGTCGCGCGAGATCCCGATGGGTACGGCCTATGCAGTATGGGGTGGCATCGGTGCGGTCGGCACCGTGATTGTCGGCATCCTCTGGTTCCACGAACCGTCGAGCACCGTCCGCGTGCTGCTGATCCTCGCCATCGTCGCCGCGATCGCGGCGCTCAGGCTGACAGCCTAGCGCTGCGGCTCTAGCAGCGGCGCGACCTCCGGGCTTTCCTCGATCGAACGGTAGAATTTCGCCGTCGGGAAAGGGCCGCGCGCCTGCTCATAGGCATAGCCGAGGTTGAGCAGCAGCTGCTCCGACCATTTGGGTCCGATGAAGCTCAGCCCGACGGGGAGACCCTTCACTAGCCCCATCGGAACCGTGAGGTGCGGATAGCCCGCGACTGCTGCCAGCCCACCGGCGCCGCCGCCAGCAATCTGGTCGCCGTTGGCGGCGTCGATCTTCCAGGCCGGCGGCATGGTCGGCCCAACCAGCGCAACGACGTTATTGACCTTCAACAGCTTGTCGATGCCCATCGGTCCGGCGGCCTGGAACGCCGCTGCCTTGGACTTCTTGTAGCCCGGGTCGGCGAGGCCCTTGGTCTTCTCCGCCTGCTCGAACAGCGCCTGGTCGAACAGCGCCATCTCCTGCCGCTCATGTGCCTTATCGAAGGCGATCAGGGCGGCGAGGCTCCGAACGCTTATCGGCGCCGGGCTGCCCTTCAGATAAGTCGCCATGTCGGCCTTGAGTTCGGTCAGTAGGATCGGCAGCTCGTTCTTGCCGATGGCGCTCCGGTCGAACTTCTTGATGTCGACGAGGACGGCGCCTTTTTCCTTCAGCAGCGCGAGCGCGGTCTCGAAGGCCGCGTCCGTGCCGAAGCCCGTTGCGAACCGCATCACACCGATGCGCTTGCCCTTCAGCGAGTTGGCGTCGAGGGCCGCGGCATAGTCGTGCTTGTGCTTGTCGGCATCGCGAGTCGCGGCATCGGCGGGGTCGCTTCCGGCGATGACGCTCAGAAGCTCGGCGGCCTCACGCACGGTCGGGGTCATCGGCCCCGGCGTGTCCTGGGTGTGGCTGATGGGAACGACATGCGTCCGGCTGACCAGCCCAACCGTCGGCTTCAGACCGACGATGCCGTTGATCGACGACGGGCACGTGACCGATCCATTGGTCTCGGTTCCGATCGCGAAGCGGACGAGACCGGCGGCGACCGCCGCGCCCGACCCGCTCGACGATCCGCAGGGGTTGCGGTCGATCGCCCACGGGTTGTGGACCTGGCCGCCGACCGCGCTCCAGCCTGATATCGAGTTGTTGGAGCGGATGTTCGCCCATTCGCTGAGGTTGGTCTTGCCGACGATGACGGCGCCTGCCGCCCGGAGCCGCACGACCAGCGGCGCGTCACGGTTGGTGACGTTGTTCGCAAGCGCGAGGCTCCCGGCCGTCGTCGGCAGCGGGCCGGCGGTTTCGATATTGTCCTTGATCAGCACCGGCTGTCCGGCAAGCGGACCGCGCAGGTTGCTCGAATCCACGCGCCGGGCCTGGTCGATTGCGGTCGGGTCGACGGCAATCACCGAATGAAGCTGCGGGTCGATCCGCGCGATGCGGTCGAGCGCGGCGCGAGTGTTCGCTTCGGCAGGACGAAGCTGCGCCGTAGCCGCCGAAGCGCCGGCAATGATCAGCGCGGTTGTGACCAGCAAATGACGCATGACTTTCCCCCTTTGACTCAGCTCAGCGTGGCGCGAGCAATGCGTCGAGCGTTCCCGGCGCGCTGCCGACCTTCTGCAGCCGCGGATAGCGCAAGCCGCCATGCCAATCGAGCTTCACCGTGCGGTAGACGTCGCCGTCGTGGACGAGCAGCTCGGGCGCAGGCCCATTGCCGGCCGCTGCCTTGATCGCATCCTTCAGCGCATCGGACTCGAAGTCGCGGCCGTTGATCGCAGTAATCTGCGTTCCGACCGTGATGCCGGCGTTGAACGCGGCGCTGTCCCACAGCACGCTCGACACCTTGCCGTCCATGCCGACGACCAAGCCGCCGGAGTAGGTGAGATCGCTGTTCTTGCCAGCCTTCTCCGCGCTCTTGATCCATTTGGTCGGTTCGGCGGTGTAGACGAGCGTGTAGCCGCCCTTGTTAATGCCCTCTAGCGGAGCCGACGGGGTAACGTCGTAGACACGGTGCTGCAGGTAGCTGCGCCAGTCATAGGGCTGCACCGCGTTCAGCGTGGCGACGACATCGTCGAACGTATAGGTGAGCTCGCCATAATCGCGGTCGCGCATGCCATAAAAAGCGCGCGCGAAGTCGTCGATCGACTTCTTGCCGCCCGATTGCGTCCGGATGATCCGATCCACGTCGATCCAGATCAGCTGGCCTTCGCTGTAATAATCCTCGCTGCGCTGCCATCCACGCCACGGCTGCGGCGCGCGGCCGGCGGCCGTCGGATCATTGGTAGTGTCGACGAGCGGCCGCCATGCGCGGCCCGGAGTTCCGAGGCTGTAGGTCGCGGCGGTCGCCGCAATCGCGTCCAGCGTATCCTGCTTGGACAACATCCCCGAACGAGCGCCAAGGACGTAGCCCCAGAACTGGGTCTGGCCTTCGTAGACCCAAAGCAGCGAGCCTTCCATCGGCACAGTATTGTAGTCCGGCGTCCACAGGTCGGCAGGCCGGCGGTACTTGCCGTCCCAGCTGTGGCTATATTCGTGCGGCAGCAGGTTGCGGTCGCGAAGCTTGTTCTCCCAGTCGGTGAAATAGCCGCGCTTCACACCGTCCTCGGAGCTGCGATGATGCTCGAGCCCGTTCCCGCCGAGGTTGTTCGAGATGGTCAGCAGGAAGTCGTAGTGGTCGTAATGCTGCGCGCCGAAGTTCTTGATCGCCTGCTCGACGAGCCGCTTGTGGGCGCCGACCTGCTCGGGCGTCGCCGCAAGCTCTGCTTCCGTGTCGGCAATCACGTCGAGCGCGACGTCGGGCGACAACTCGATGCGGCGATAATGAGCGCCCGCGATCAGCGGCGAGTCCATCAGGATCTCGTAGCTCGTGACCGGGTAATCGACGCGGCCGCCGTTCTGCGCCTTCGGGCGGAGCGCTGTCGCAACCTTCCAGCCGTTGGGGACGATCACCGAAGGCTGAACCGGGATCTGCCGCACATAATAGCCCGCCGGGTACATCGACAGCGACAGCCACTGGATGCTGGACATGTCCGGAGTCATTACGGTGCGGCCCATGTTCTCGGCGGTGGCGGAGACATATTGGAATTCGACGTCGACTGCAGACACGCCCTGGGGCACGTCGACGTGCAACGCGAACACGTCGAGTGGATCGCGCATCCACCGGAGCGGCTTGCCGTTTGCGCTGACTCGAATGCCGGTGACGTTCTTGATGTCGCCGCGCGGGCTGTGACCGCCTGGCACCCACTTCGGGTAAAGCAGGACGAGATCGCCGGCCGCCGTGACCGGCACGCGCTCGTGGATCCGGAAGATGCCACGAGTCACGTCGCTCGCGTCGACGGTAAGTTGTAGCGTTCCCGGGAACGGCACGTCCCGCGCGGCCGGGACACGGGTCGGCTTCGCATAAGCTTCGGGCTTGCTGTTGAGCGGCGGAACGAGCTGTGCGGCGGCAGCGCCAGAGAGGCACGAGGACAGGATGAGGGCAAGCGCTACTCGGCGCATCAAGGCAACTCCTTGAGATTGAAGGCTAACCAAAGTTGAGGGCCGGTGTAACGCGATTTGTCTCGCCTGCCACTGCCTTTCGTCGGTACCTGTAGGCACTTTGTCGAACGTCACTTCGTTGTCAGGCGGCATTCACCTCGTGACATTAGCGAAAGATAAGATGAACAACCGTAGCTTGCTGCTTGGCAGCGCCGCCCTGCTGAGCTTCCCGATGCCAGCCCACGCTCAAAACACGCAGCAGCCTCCTGCCGCGTCAACCGGAACTGCGCCGGCCGCGCAGCCGGTCGACGACAGTGGCGACGACGAGGAGATCGTCATCCGGGGCGCGCGCCCTCGCGGCTCAGTCATTGGCGACATCCCGCCGCAGAACACGCTCGACGCGCGCGACGTGCGCGCAACCGGAGCGACCAGCATCACCGAGCTGCTCGATGCGCTCGCGCCGCAGATTGGGAGTGCCCGCGGACGCGGCGGCGAAGCGCCGGTGTTGCTGCTCGACGGCCAGCGTATCTCGGGCTTCCGGGAGCTTCGTGACATTCCGACCGAGGCGATCCAGCGCGTCGAGATCCTGCCCGAGGAAGTCGCGCTCAAATATGGCTACCGAGCTGACCAGAAGGTCGTGAACATCGTCCTTCGGCAGCGTTTCCGCTCGACCACCCTGCAGGCTGCCGGCGGCGGGGCGACCGACGGCGGTTACGCCAGCGGCAACGCCGACGTGACCCGCTTCCTGGTGCAGCGCGCAGGCCGCACGACGCTGAACTTCCACGCGTCGGGCAACACGATGCTGACCGAAGCCGAGCGCAACATCATCCTCGATCCGACGCAGATCACCGGGACGCCCGCACAGGAGCTTGCTGCGCGTTCGCTCGCCGGAAGCAATCATGACGTGCGCGCCTCGGCGACCATCAACCGCACGGTCTTCGGCGATGTGTCGGGAACGATAAACGCGGAGCTGGAGAACAGCCACGGCCGCTCGCTGATCGGTCTCAACCCGAGCGTGCTTGAACCGCTCGCGCGCACCACTGACGCCAACAGCGCGCATCTGGGCGGCGTGCTGAATGGCGAGACCAAGTCGAAATGGCGCTGGACCGTGACCGGCAACGCCGACCTCGACGTCAACTTCATCCACAGCGACCGCGCCAACCCGCTATTTCCGTTGGACCGGACGCGCTCGACGACGTCCTCGGGCGACATAAAGGGCACCGCGAACGGCAAGCTCTTCAAGCTTCCGGCCGGCGACGCCAGCACGACGCTGACTCTTGGCGGCAGCACCGTTCACCTCGATTCCAGCCGGACGAGGCTGGGCGCAAGCTCCTCGACTTCGCTCTCGAGAACGATGGGAGAGGCGGCGATAAACCTCGACCTGCCGGTATCGCGCCGTGGCCGTGAGTTCAGCGCTCTTGGCAATTTCACCATCAACGCCAATGCCGAGGTCGATCAGCTTTCGGACTTCGGCACCCTGACGACGATTGGTGCCGGCGCAAACTTCTCGCCGGTCGACCGCCTGAACTTCATCGCCAGCTACACGCGCGAGGAAGGCCCGCCGACGATCAACCAGCTCGGCGACCCAATACTCGATACGCCGGGCTCGCGTATCTTCGACTTCACCACCGGGCAGACGGTGCTGGTGGATGCGGTCACGGGCGGCAACCCGAACCTCAAGTCGGACCTCCGCCACGTGGTGAAGCTCAGCACCAACTGGCAGCCGTTCGAGAAGACCGATCTGCGTTTCCGCGCCGACTTCGTTCATCAGGTAATTGAGCGGCCGATCTCCAATATTTCGGTCACCCAGGCGATCGAATCTGCCTTCCCGGACCGTTTCCTCCGGGACAGCAGTGGGCAACTGGTCAGGGTCAACCTGACGCCGATCAATTTTGACAGCGCGCGCCGCGACCAGCTTCGCGTCGGGTTCGATTTCTCAAAGCCGTTGAAGTCGAAGCGGCCGTCGCAGGCCGTGATCGACCAGTTGCGCCAGCAATTCTTCGGAGCGCGGGGCGCTCCTGGCGCACCGGCGGCCAGCCCGGGCGGGCCTCCGCCGGGCGGACCGCGTCCCGAAGGCGGTCGTGGAGGCGGCGGCGGCTTCGGCGGCGGAGGCCGTGGCGGCGGTGGCGGAGGCTTCTTTGGCGGTGGGGGCGGAAGCCGCGGTCGGCTGCAGTTCTCACTGACCGACACCATCACCTTCGAGGACAAGGTACGGACCACCCCTGGCGGACCGGAGATCGACTATCTCCACGGTGACGCGGCAGGCTCGCTGGGCGGCACTCCTCGGCACAATGTCGAAGCGCAGGCCGGCTGGTCCAACAACGGCCTCGGCGCCCGCATCGGCGCCAACTGGCGCAGCGCCACAAGGGTTGCAACCGACACCGGAGATCAGCTCCATTTCTCGCCGGTCGGCACGCTCAATCTGCGCCTGTTCGCCAACCCGGGCGACATTCCGGAGGTCGCGGTCCAGCACCCGTGGCTCCGCGGCACGCAGTTCCGGCTGGAGTTGAACAACATCTTCAACACCCGGCCGAACGTCCACAGCGCGCTGGGTAACCCGCTGTACAATTATCAGCCGGACCTGCTCGACCCTATTGGACGGACGATCATGGTCAGCTTCAGGAAGCTGTTCCTGCCATCGCCTGCGACCTTCCGGCGGCTCTTCCAGCAGGAGCGACAACAGGGAGCACCGACGCGCTGATTCCGCTTCCGCACAATTTGTGCTTAAGCGCGCTTCAATGACGCCTGTTCAACCCGTCCGGGGAACGCAAAGCCTGTTGCACGAAGATGCCGACCGCCTCGCGGCGGTGGTGTCGGCGTTCGACAAGGTGCGCCGTCTTTACGGCTT
>Ga0207698_10002298_pt1 | contig 11322 bp, 12 predicted proteins | sample KBSCornC22_FD_184298 | JGI IMG/M metagenome (GOLD analysis project Ga0207698, IMG submission 184298) | Corn rhizosphere microbial communities from Kellogg Biological Station, Michigan, USA - KBS Corn C2-2 (SPAdes) (version 2) | ecosystem: Host-associated > Plants > Roots > Rhizosphere > Soil ...
CGGCTGGTACGAGTCGACGAAGCTCTGGAGGGCGTCGCGGATCTCATCGGGGCTGATGGTGATGTCTGCCATGGGGTTCCTTTGTTCTTCTGCCGGGTCAGCCGGCGAGCTGGAGTTTGAGGTCGGCGAGCCGCGAGGCGATCGTGCCGTCGATGACATCGTCGCCCACCTGCACCCGCGCGCCCCCGACCACGGTCGGGTCGACGACGAGGTGCAGCTGGATGTCGCTGCCGTACTGCTTCGTGAGGGCGCCGGCCAGTCGCTTCTGCTGTGCCGCGCTCAGCGGAGCGGCCGAGGTCACGGTGGCGATGCGGCGGGCACCCGCCGCGGCCACGATGTCCGCGGCGCCGGCCAGCATCTCGCCGATGCGACGGCCGCGCGGGCTGCTCACCAGGTGCTCGACGATGGCAACGGTGCCGGGGTGGGCCTTCTTTCCGATGAGCTGCCGCACGATCGCGGCCTTGCCCTTCGGGTCGGCCAGCTTGCTGCCGAGCGCCAGCTCGAGCGGAGCGTCGCCGGCGGTGATGCGGGCGAAGTCGAACAGCTCGGATTCGATGACCGCCGAGTGGCTGTCGCCCTGAGCGATCGCCCGGATGCCCACCTGCTCGAGGCCGTCGACCAGCTCGTCTCCGCTCGACCAGCGCGAGCTCACGATGGTGTCGACCAGCTTCGTCGCCGTCGACGAGATCCCGGGGAAGATCTGCGCCAGCAGACGCGACTTCTCACTCGGCGCCACCGAGGGGTCGGCGAGGATCGCGCGCAACTGCGCGGAGTCGTCGACGGCCCGGCCGACCGTGAGCAGCTGCTCCCCCGTGCCGACGGTGACGCCGGGGGTCGCGACCAGCTGGTCGACGGCGGCGCGGAGCGCCTCCCGGGATGCGGAACCCATTACCGGCGCGCTCCCGACGGACGGGCGCTCGCGGCTGCGGCATCCGCGGCCTCGAGGTCGGCCAGAAAGCGGTCGACGATCGCGGCGGAGCGCTTGTCGTCGTTGAGGCTCTCGCCGATGACGCTGGACGCGAGACCGAGGGCGAGCGATCCGACCTCGGTGCGCAGCGAGGTCAGCGCCGACGAGCGCTCGGCCTCGATCTGGGTCTGCGCGTTCGCGACGATGCGTGCGGCATCCGCCTGCGCCTGCTCGACCAGCTCGGCGCGGATCTTCTTTGCGTCCTCGCGGGCCTGATCGCGGATGCGACCGGCCTCTGCGCGCGCCTCAGCCAGCTGCGCGTTGTACTGCTCGAGCGCCTTCTGCGCGCCGGCCTGCGCCTCTTCGGCCTTCTTCAGGCCACCCTCGATGGCCTCGGCACGTGCGTCGAGCGCCTTGGTGACGTTCGGAAGCACCAGCTTCCAGACGACGATCAGAACGACGACGAACGCGATCGTGCCCCAGACCAGGTCGGGGAGCGACGGCACGAGGATGCTGTTGCTCTCGGCCGCCTTCACAATTGCGTGCAGCATTCAGATACCTTCCTCGGACGCGACCGAGATCACGGCTTGGGGAACGGGATGAACGCCACACCGATGGCGATGAAGCAGAGCGCCTCGGTCAGCGCGATACCGATCCACATGAGGGTCTGCAGGCGACCGGCGAGCTCGGGCTGGCGAGCCACGGACTCGATGGTCTTGCCGACGATGATGCCCACGCCGATGGCCGAGCCGATGACGGCGAGACCGAAGGCGAGGGGCGCGAGCGCTCCAACAACGTTCACTGGATATTCCTTTCGAGGGTGGTGATTGCGGTCGACGAGCTCAGTGCTCGTCGGCCAACGCCAACTGAATGTAGATGGCGGTGAGGATCGTGAAGACGTAGGCCTGCAGTCCGGCGATGAACAGCTCGAGCACCGTGAACACGATGCCGAACAGGAGCGTTCCGACGCCGAGGAGGCCGATCGCGTTACCTCCGGCGAGCACGGTGATGAAGAAGAAGTTCGTCGCCAGGAAGCACAGGGTGAGCAGCATGTGGCCCGCCACCATGTTCATGGTCAACCGCAGCGTCAGCGTGATCGGTCGAACGATGAAGGTGGAGAGGAACTCGAGGATGGCGATGACGGGCCGGATCGGCAACGGAACGCCGGGGAGCCACAGCGCGTTGCGGAAGAACTTGAAACGGTGGGCGCGGATGCCGGCGTAGATGAAGGTCGCGTAGGCGATGATCGCCATGATGATCGCCTGGCCGATCAAGCCGGTGCTGGCGATCTGAAGTCCCGGGACCGTTCCGGTGGCGTTCAACCCGAGTGTGAGGAAGAAGATCGTCACCAGCAGCGGCATGAACCGCTTGCCCTCTTTCTCGCCCAGGGTCTCGATCACGACGCCGGTGCGCACGAAGTCGATCGCGAACTCCATGGCGACCTGGCCGCGAGTCGGGATGATCTTCCAGTTGCGGGTGCCCAGCCAGAGCACGAGCACCAGCACCACGACGACGAGCAGACGGATCAGCAGTACCCGGTTGAGCTCGAACGGGGTCCCCTGGAACAGCACCGCCGGCGGGAAGAAGTCCTCGATCGAGGGACCCACGAATCCGCCGTTCGGATCGTCAGCGTTGACGAGGAAAGGCAGGGACGGGGCGAGGGCGGAGGCTATCAGGACCTTCTCCAACATCGGGCGCGAAAATCGCGGCGATTGAGGGGGTTTATACCCCCAACCCTATCAAAGGATTCCCGGCCCCCGCACAGCGTGCGGCCCGGCCGGACGGGCTCAGGAGGCCCGGTTCTGGGGGGTGTCGCCGGGCAGCGCGACGTCCACGTAGGGCACGCGGGCTCGGTACATCGCCACCCCGTCGAGCGCCAGCGAGCCGATCACGACGACCACGATCGTCCAGAAGAACACCAGCGGATCGAACCAGTGCTGGCTGCGCAGCAGCACCTCCACCACGATGAAGACGATCAGCTTGAGCAGCCAGACGCCGATCACGATCCCGAAGAAGGCCGGATGTGTGCTGTCACCCTGGGCGACGCGCCCGGCGACCAGCATGCTGACCGCGGTGATGCCGAGGAAGACGGCGGCGAGGGCGGCCCCGAGCAGCCCACCGATCAAGCCAGGCACGCCCGCGACGAGCGATCCGAGGAGTCCCGCGACGATCGCCACCACTCCGGCGAAGATCGCGCCGTAGCGCAGCGCGAGGGTGAGAACGGGGGCCATCGTCACGAGGTCGCCTCCCTCTTGGGCCGTCGCGCTCTCGTCACCCGTTTCAGGGCGCGCTCGGCCTCGGCGTCGGTCGGCGACGACTCGACGTCGGTGCTGTCGGCTGCGGCATCCAACGGGTCGTAGGCGGCGACATCCCGTGTGCCGACTCTTCCGGCCGGGGCGCTCTGCACGGCCGCCTCGATCGCCTTGCGCCTGCTCAGCGGAGAGAGGGTCACGATCGTGCAGATCACCAGACCGGTGGCGGTGACCACGATCGCCACCCACGACGGCGTGAACAGGAACAGCAGCAGGCCGACGGATGCCGTGGCGGTCCACGCATAGAAGATCAGCACCGCATGCAGGTGCGAATGGCCCATGTCGAGCAGCCGGTGGTGCAGGTGCAGCCGATCGGCGCTGAACGGCGACTTCCCCGCGCGCAGTCGGCGGAACACGGCGAGACCGAAGTCGAGCAAGGGCACGAGCAGGACGGCGAACGGCAGCAGGATCGGGATGAAGGCCGGCAGCAGCTTCTTGTCGCTGAGGGTCGCCGCGTCGAACGTGCCCGTGAAGCCGATGGTCGAAGTCGCCATCAGCAGGCCGACCAGGAGCGCGCCGGCATCGCCCATGAAGAGCTTCGCCGGGTGCCAGTTGAGCGGCAGGAACCCGACGCAGGCCCCGATCAGCACGGCCGAGACGAACTGCGGCAGGTTGAAGTACGCGCTCTGCCCGGTCGGCTGGTACGTGACGATGTAGGAGTAGATGAAGAACACGCTGTTCGCGATGATGGCGACGCCGGCCACCAGCCCGTCGAGCCCGTCGATGAAGTTGAGCGCGTTCATCACGAGCACGACCAGGAAGACCGTGATCGCCAGGAACATGTACGGCGAGAGGATCAGCGCGGTGTGCTGAAGACCGGGCAACTGCGTGATCTGCACGCCCTGCCAGGCCAGCAGCGCCGCGGCGATGATCTGGCCCGCGAGCTTGGTGAGCCAGTCGAGATCCCAGATGTCGTCGGCGACGCCGATGCCCACGATGATCGCCGCGGCGCCGAGCACCGCGAGGATCTTGCCCGGCTCCGAGAACACGATCGACAGCTGGGGCACCTGCGAGCCGATCGCGAAGGCGACCAGCACGCCGAAGAACATCGCGACGCCGCCGAGCCGCGGGGTCGGGCGCGTGTGCACATCGCGCGCGCGGATCTTCGGGTAGAGGCGGTACTTGGTGCTCAGCTTCCAGATCAGCAGCGCGAGCGCGAACGTCACCACGGCGGCGACTCCGGCCACGAGGACGTAGAAGACTATGCGCATTTGTCCGCCCCCACGATGCGGACGATCTCGGCATCCGGGATGACGCCGTGCCGCACGATGCGCAGCTTGCCGTTGGGCGACTCGAGGGCCGTGGCGTCGACGATCGTGGATCCGACTCGCTCCTCGGCGCCGGGATACCCCGCGCCCACCGGACCGCCGTCGAGGTAGACCTCGACCGCGTCACCGAGCATCGCCTCGGCTTCGGCGACCGTCGTGGCGGCCGGCTCTCCGGTGTGGTTCGCGCTCGAGACCGCGAGTGGGCCGGTCTCGGCCAGGAGTTCGAGCGCGATGGTGTCGCTCGGCATGCGCAGCGCGACCGTGCCCCGGGTCTCGCCGAGGTCCCAGTCGAGCGTCGGCCGCGCGCGCAGGATGATCGTGAGCCCACCAGGCCAGAACTCGGCGACCAGCGCGTGCACCTCGTCGGGGACGAACTCGGCCAGCGCGTCGAGCGTCGGGATGCCGGGGACGAGCACCGGGGGCGGAGCCGTGCGGTCGCGCCCCTTGGCCTCGAGCAGACGCAGGACCGCAGCAGGAGAGAAGGCGTCGGCCGCGACTCCGTACACGGTGTCGGTGGGGATCACGACGAGTTCCCCTCGACCGATCGCGGCACGCGCCAGGCGCATGCCGCTGAGGAGCTCGGCCGGGATCGCGGTGTCGAAGGTGGGCATGACGGGATCAACCTTACGTGCGCCGCTGCGCCTGCGAGTGCGCGAGACTTGATGCATCATGACCCGCACCCCGCTGTTCGTCTTCGACATGGACGACGTCCTCTACGACTACGACTGGCGGGTCAGGATGAACGGCCTGACCGCGCTCACCGGTTTCGACTTCGCCGAGCTGCGCAGGCGCTGGTGGCACGACGAGGGCGAGTGGGCGGCCGAGGCCGGTCGCTTCGCCGACGCCGACGAATACCACGCCGCCTTCACCACGGCCCTGGGGCTGCCGATCTCGGTCGAGGACTGGATAACCAACCGCCGCTCGGCGATGACGCCCTGGCCCGAGTCGCTGGCCGCGGTCGAGCGCGCGGCTCAACTGGGTTCCGTCAGCCTGCTCACCAACAACGGGCCCCTGGTCGAAGCGCACCTGGCCGAACTCGCGCCGGAGCTCGTCCCGCTGTTCGGCGATGAACTGCACACCTCGAGTTTCTACGGCGCGCGAAAACCCGATCCGACGGTGTTCGCGAACATGCTGACGCACTACGGCGTGCCCGCCGAGCAGGTCTTCTTCGCCGACGACCTGCAGGTGAACGTCGATGGTGCGCGCTCACTGGGGATCGATGCCCACCTGTTCACCGACTCCGCCTCGCTGAGCGCGGCGATCGAGCGATTCGCCGAGCGCGCGGCGGCGAGGGTCTGAGCCGAGCCCGCGGGCGACCCTAGGCCTTGGCCGGAGGCGCCTCGATCGCGGGGGCGGCGTCCTCCTCGGCGCGCACGCCTGCCTTGATGAACTTCATGTGGCGCCCGACCAGCAGGTACACCAGCGGACCGATGATCGGCCACGGGAGGATGCCGAAGATCCAGAGCAACTTCGCGCCCGCGCTGAAGCGGTGGCCACCGATGATCACGAACAGAGCGACCAGGAAGAGGACGGCGGACACGATCGCCGCGGCGATGATGATCCCGATCCACTGAAACAGGTTGGGGCCGCTCTTGCCGGCCAGGGTGACGAGGGTGACAGCGAGATCCATGGCTCAGAGCGTAGCCAATCGGCGCGCCAGCGAAGCGGGTGCGCCGCAGGAGCGGCGGCGCACAAGACAATCAGCGCAGCGGCGCGACCGCGCTCGTGCCGCGAAGCGGGTGCGCCGCAGGAGCGGCGGCGCACAAGACAATCAGCGCAGAGCTGTCGTGGTGCGATCCCGCCCGAGCAGGTCGCGATGGGTCGCGGCCGCGCGCCAGCCATCCGCGGCGAGCAGCTCACGGATCGCCGAGCCCTGCAGCTCGCCGTGCTCGAGCACGAGTGTGCCGCCGGGCCTGAGCAGCGCCGCAGCGCGGATCGAGATCGCACGCACGACATCCAGGCCGTCGTCGCCGCCGTAGAGCGCGACCTCGGGATCGTGCAAGCGGACCTCCGGGTCCCGCGGGATCGCACCGAGCGGGATGTACGGCGGATTCGACACGACCACGTCGAAGGTGCCGTCGAACGGTGACCCGTCGAGCTCGGCAGGCAAGTCGGCGAGGTCGGCGAAGATCAACCGGAGGTTGGTGCCGGCCAGCTCGCGGACATTCTGCCGCGCCCAGGTGAAGGCCCGCGGCGAGTTCTCGACGGCAAAGACCTCGGCGTGCGGCACCTCGGTCGCCATGGCGATCGCGATCGCACCGGATCCCGTGCCCAGGTCGATGGCACGCGGCGCCGGGCTCGGGACGGCGAGCACCGCATCGATCGCCAGCTGCGCGACCGACTCGGTCTCGGGGCGCGGGACGAACACGCCGCGACCGACGGCGAGCTCGAGCGATCGGAACGGCGCGCGACCGGTGATGTGCTGCAGCGGCTCCCGGGCGGCGCGGCGCTCGACCGCCTCGAGCACGGCCAACTGCTGCTCGGGATCGAGACCGGCATCCGTGACGGCTTTCGCCTGCACCTGCCCCCTGCTCAAGCCCAGCACGTGGCCGATCAGCAGCTCGGCGTCGACATCGGCGTTGCGGATGCCGGCGCCGCTCAAGACCGCGATGCTGTGCTCACGCAGAGCGGAGATGGTGGTCACGGGGTGCCCGGGCGCTACTCGGCGCCCAGTTCGGCCAGTTGCGCCTCTTCGTCGAACTGGATGCAGGAGTCGATGAGCGCGTCGAGCGATCCGTTCATGACCTGGTCGAGGTTGTACGCCTTGTAGCCGGTGCGATGGTCTGCGATGCGGTTCTCGGGGAAGTTGTACGTGCGGATGCGCTCCGAGCGGTCCATGGTGCGGATCTGCGACTTGCGGGCCGCGCTCGACGCCGCGTCGAGTTCCTCCTGCTGACGTGCGAGCAGGCGGGCGCGCAGCACGCGCATCCCGGCCTCCCGGTTCTGGATCTGCGACTTCTCGTTCTGCATCGACACCACGATGCCGGTCGGGATGTGGGTGATCCGCACCGCCGAGTCCGTCGTGTTGACCGACTGACCGCCCGGCCCCGATGAGCGGAACACGTCGATCCGCAGCTCATTCGGGTTGATCTCGACCTCTTCGGGCTCGTCCACCTCGGGAAAGACCAGCACACCGGCCGTCGAGGTCTGGATGCGGCCCTGCGACTCGGTCGCCGGCACGCGCTGCACGCGGTGCACGCCGCCCTCGTACTTGAGGTGCGCCCAGACGCCCTCGGCGGGATCGGTCGCGTTCGACTTCACCGCGACCTGGACGTTGGTGTACCCGCCCAGGTCGGTCGGGTCGGCTTCGAGGATCTCGGTCTTCCAGCCCTTGGACTCGGCGTAGTGCAGGTACATGCGCAGCAGGTCGGCGGCGAACAGGGCCGACTCCGCTCCCCCGGCGCCGCCCTTGATCTCCATGATCACGTCGCGGCCGTCATCGGGATCGCGCGGGATCAGCAGCCGGCGCAGCCGCTCCTGGGCGTCGGTCAGCCCGGTCTCGAGCCCCGGCACCTCGTCGGCAAAGGCCTCGTCCTCTTTGGCCAACTCGCGGGCGGCGGCCAGGTCATCCTGCGCCTGGAGCCAGTCGTCGTGCGCCTTGATGATCTTGCTCAGCTCGGCGTAGCGCCGGTTGACCTTCTTGGCGCGCGCCGGATCGGCGTGGAGCGCCGGATCCCCGAGTTGCTGCTGCAGCTGTTCGTGTTCGGCCCGCAGCGTGGCGACCGATTCGAACACGGCCTACTCCTTGTGGGAGTGCGACCCGGTGCTGTGGCCGTTCCCGTTGCCGTTGCCGGTGTGCCCGTTGGCGGCCGGCAGCGAGTTCTGGATCTGCACCAGGAACTCGGTGTTCGACTGCGTCTCTTTGAGCTTGCTGAGCACGACCTCGAGCTGCTGCTGCAGTTCGAGCCCGGCGAGGGCGCGGCGCAGGCGCCAGGTGATCTTGACCTCTTCGGGGCTGAGCAGCTCCTCTTCGCGGCGGGTGCTCGACGCGTAGATGTCGACCGCCGGGAAGATGCGCTTGTCGGCCAGCTGACGCGAGAGGCGCAGCTCCATGTTGCCGGTGCCCTTGAACTCCTCGAAGATGACCTCGTCCATCTTGGATCCGGTCTCGACGAGCGCTGTCGCGAGGATGGTCAGCGAGCCACCGCCCTCGATGTTGCGGGCCGCGCCGAAGAAGCGCTTCGGCGGGTAGAGCGCACTGGCATCCACCCCTCCGGAGAGGATGCGACCGGATGCCGGCGACGCCAGGTTGTACGCGCGGCCCAGGCGGGTGATCGAGTCGAGCAGCACGACCACGTCGTTGCCCAGCTCGACGAGGCGCTTGGCGCGCTCGATCGCGAGCTCGGCGACCGTGGTGTGGTCTTCGGCCGGACGGTCGAAGGTCGAGGCGATGACCTCGCCCCGCACCGAGCGCTGCATGTCGGTGACCTCTTCGGGGCGCTCGTCGACGAGCACCACCATGATGTGCACCTCGGGGTTGTTCTCGGCGATCGCCTTGGCGATGGCCTGCAGGATGAGCGTCTTGCCCGCCTTCGGCGGCGCGACGATCAGGCCGCGCTGACCCTTGCCGATCGGTGCGATCAGGTCGATGATCCGGGTCGACAGCTTGCTCGGCTCGGTCTCGAGGCGCAGGCGCTCGTTCGGGTAGATCGGGGTCAACTTGCCGAACTCGACGCGGCCGGCCGCCTCGTCGACGGTCTGGCCGTTGATCGAGTCGATCTTGACGATCGCGTTGTACTTCTGGCGCCCGCTCTGCTGGTCGCCCTCGCGCGGCTGACGGATGGCGCCGACCACGGCGTCGCCCTTGCGCAGGTTGTATTTCTTGACCTGGCCGAGCGACACGTAGACGTCGTTCGCACCCGGGAGGTAGCCCGAGGTGCGCACGAAGGCGTAGTTGTCGAGGACATCCAGGATGCCGGCGACCGGGATCAGCACGTCGTCGTCGCTGATCTCCGGCTCGAAGTCGTCGTTCTGGCCGCCGCGGCCGCGCTTGCGGTCGCGGTAACGGCTACGGCTGCTGCCGCCCTCGCCCTCGGCCTGCTGACCGCCGCTGTTCTGGCCGCTGTTGTTCTGGCCACCGTTGTTCTGGTTGCCGCCCTGGCCGCCCTGCTGACGGTTGCCGCCGTTCTGGTTGGCGTTGTTCTGGCCGCCGTTGCTCTGGCCGTTCTGGCCGCCGCCGCGATTGCGGTTGCGTCCACGGCCGCGGTTGCCGCCCTCCTCGGTTTCGGCGTCGGCCGCACCCGAGGTGACCTCGGGCAGCAGCTTGTCGAGGTCGGCCGCGACGTCCGCAGCGGCGACGTGCTGGGTGGCGGGGGTCGCGGCGAGCGCCGCGGCGTCGGCGCCGGTGGCGGTCACGCGGCGCGAGCGGCGCACCGGCACGGTGTCGTCGGAGGGCACGGCGCCGTCGGAGGGCACGTCGCCGAACGACGCGGGCTCCTCAGACGAGGCACCGGCGCTCTCGGGCGCCAGGTCGTCGACGATGCCGGTGGACGCGTCGGCGCTCACCTCGTCGATCGGGGCAGCGAAATCTGCGTCGGAGGTCTGAGGGCCATCGGCGGACAGTGCATCCACGAGTTCTCCTTTTCGAAGCTTCGACGCGCCGGCAATACCGCGTTCAGCGGCGAGCGCCTGGAGCTCGGGGAGCTTGAGGCGGCTCAGATCGGCGCGTGCATCGACATCGGTCACGGCTGGGGATTCCTTCGGTTCGACCCGGGCACAGAGCGCCCCGGGAATCGGCGGTTCGCCTGAGTGCGGGTCGGGTGTCTTCAGCAGGCTGCTGAGAGCGGGAGTCCGCTGGGCGAATGCCGGTGTGGGATGTGCATTCGGCGAAGAGATAAAACCGTGCGGGTTATGCCACCGCGTCTGCCGAATGCACCATCACTGTAGCACCCTTGAAGTCGACGGCCAGCAGCAGGCACTCCCACGGCGTCGTGGCGTGCTCGGCGATGAGTTCGGCCGCGCGGAGGCGCTGGGCGGGGTCGCTTCCGAGCACGAGCAGCGACGGTCCGGCACCCGAGACCACGGCGGCGAGGCCGTGCGCGCGCAGCATCCTGATCAGCGAATCGGTCTCGGGCATCGCGCTCGCCCGGTAGCTCTGGTGCAGCTTGTCTTCGGTGGCGGCGAGCAGCAGCTCGGGGCTCTGGATGAGCGCGGCGATGAGCAGCGCCGACCGCGAGACGTTGAAGATCGCGTCTTCGTGGGGCACCGATTCGGGCTGAAGGCTGCGGGCCAGAGCCGTGGACATCGTGGCAGCGGGCACCGCCACGAGCGGAGACACCCCACGGTGCACGATCAGCTTCTTGAACTGAGGACCATCGGGCGTGACCCACGCGATGGTCAGACCGCCGAACAGGGCGGGCGCCACGTTGTCCGGATGCCCCTCGAGCGCGGTGGCCAGCGCCAGCAGCTCGTTGGAGTCGATCTCGACGATCCCCTCGAGCAGCCCCTTGGCCGCCATGATGCCCGAGACGATCGCGGCACCCGACGACCCCATGCCGCGCCCGTGCGGGATCGCGTTGTGGGCCAGGATCTCGAGGCCGGGCAGTTCGTAGCCGAGCGTCTTGAAGACATAGGCGATCGATCGCGCGACCAGGTTGCTCTCGTCGGTCGGAACCTCGCCAGCGCCGACGCCGACCACCGTGACCGTCACGCCGGGCTGGTCGCGCACGGTCACCGTGAGCTCGTCGTAGACCGAGAGCGCGAGCCCGAGCGTGTCGAAGCCGGGACCGAGGTTCGCCGTGGTCGCGGGCACCTTGACGTGCACCGAGCGGCCGCGCAGGGCCGCGGCGGTCGAGCGCGCCGCGGCGGAGGTCATGTGCCCGCCGAGGGGGCAGGC
>Ga0207698_10002303_pt1 | contig 11300 bp, 11 predicted proteins | sample KBSCornC22_FD_184298 | JGI IMG/M metagenome (GOLD analysis project Ga0207698, IMG submission 184298) | Corn rhizosphere microbial communities from Kellogg Biological Station, Michigan, USA - KBS Corn C2-2 (SPAdes) (version 2) | ecosystem: Host-associated > Plants > Roots > Rhizosphere > Soil ...
AGGCTACCCGCCAGGCTGAGCGCGAGCTGAAGACCATCATCGTGGAACTTCAGCGCGAAGGGGCCCAAGCGATCGTCCTCGGCTGCACCGAGCTGGAAATGGTCGTCGACGTCGATGCCAACGTCCTGCCGATCTATGACTGCACGCGGATCCATTCCGAGGCCGCGACAGACTGGATCCTCGGCGACGGATGAGCGTGCGCGCGCCCTTTGCTTCGGACCCGGCACGAAGCCGAGGGCGCGAATTTGCTGCGGACGATACGGTCACCCGAGGGCCGCGCGGCCCTTATCAGCGGGATCGCGACCGCATCATCCATTCGATCGCGTTCCGCCGGTTGCGCCACAAGACGCAGGTCTTCGTGGCGCCCGATGGCGATCACTACCGGGTGCGCCTGACTCATAGCCTGGAAGTGGCGCAGATCGGCCGCACCATCGCCCGCTCGCTCAGGCTGGATGAGGACCTGACCGAGGCGCTCTGCCTCGCCCACGACATTGGCCACCCGCCCTTTGGTCATTCCGGGGAGGAAGGCCTCGACGCGGCGATGACGCCCTTCGGCGGGTTTGACCATAACGCCCAGTGCCTGCGCACGCTGATGCGGCTGGAAAGACCATATTGCGAGTTCGACGGGCTCAACCTCACCTGGGAGGTGCTCGAAGGACTGGCCAAGCACAACGGGCCGATTTTCAAGCCGAACTGGGCCCTTGCCGAACTGGACGCGGCCTATCCGCTGGACCTGCGGGAATGGGCGGGGCTGGAGGCGCAGGTCGCCGCGCTGGCTGACGACATCGCTTACGATAACCACGACATCGACGATGGGCTGCGGGCCGGTTTCCTCCAGCTGGACGATCTTCTCACGCTCGATTTCGTGGCCGACCAGTGGGATGCGGTCGAACGCCGCTTCCCTCATGCTCCGCGGGACCGGCAACTGCGCGAACTGGTACGCGGCCAGATCGGCCTGATGGTCAATGACCTGCTGGCCGAGACTCGCCGGCGGTCCGAGGGTATGACCGATGCTGCCGACGTGCGTCGTGCCAGCCGGTCGACCGCTGCATTTTCCAGCCCGGTTGCCGAAGCCGAGCGCCAACTCAAGCAGTTCATGTACGACCGGCTCTATTACCACCCCGACCAGCTCGCCACGGCCGAGCGCGCCCGCGCTGTCGTCGCCACACTGTTCCAGGCCTACAGCGCCGATCCCTCGTTGATGGGCGCGGACTGGGGCGGCCGTGCGGACGAGGCCGAGCCTGACCGCAGCCGGCACATTGCCGACTACATTGCCGGCATGACTGACCGCTTCGCCATCTCGGCCTATGCCCGGATCACGGGGGAGACTCCGGAAGGCCTCCGCAATGTCTAGGCCGCTGCGCATCTGCCTGGTCGGAGCCTCCGGCCTTATCGGCGGCGCGCTGATCAAGGCCTGCGTCGGGCGCCGGGACATCCGTCTCGTGGCCGTAGCCCGGCGCGAACTGCACCTGCCCCCCGGCGCGCGGATGGAAGTTCTGCTTACCGATCCCGAGCACTGGGGCGACGCCATAGCCGGGGCCCGCCCCGACACGGTGGTTTCGGCGCTCGGGACCACCTGGGCCAAGTCCGGCAAGGACGAACAGGCCTTCCGGGCGGTGGACGAAAAGCTCGTGCTGGACTGCGCGCGGTGGGGGCTGGAGGCCGGCGCCCGCCAATTCATCGCCGTATCCTCGGCCGGTGCCGATCCTGCCGCCAAGGCGCTCTACTTGCGGGTCAAGGGCGAGACCGAGCTGGCGCTGAGTCGGATCGGCTATCCCCGGCTCGACGTGCTGAGGCCGGGGCTGCTGATTGGCTCCCGCGCCGAAACTCGGCCGCTGGAGCGTCTGGCGCAGTTGGTCGCGCCGATAACCGACCTCGCGATGGCTGGCCGCTGGGCGCAGTGGCGTTCCTTCCGGGCTGAACGGCTGGCCGATGTGGTGCTTGCTCTGGCCCACGAGCGGGCACGCGGGCGGTTCGTCCATGACCGCGCCTCGATGCTCCGCGCGCTGAAGCGCCATGCCTATCAGGCCTCGATCGCCGGAACGGCCGCGACTGCTGTGGATTAGCCCGAGGGGAGCCGGTCGGGCGAATTGACTCAACCGGCAAGGAGGGGCAGCGTTTCTCCGCGCCGACCCGGCACGGACCACGCCCTGAGCGCGTCCGATAGCTGGCGAGGCAAGCCATCCCGATCCCCTGCGGAGCAACTTCGTGCCCGATCCCGAAGAGAACTGGCCCGAAGCGAACGACAACGCTGAGGAAGTTCGCGAGCCGGACAGTCTGCCGCTTGATGCCTGGCACCGGGCGAGCGGCGCGCGGATGGTCGAATTCGCCGGGTACTGGATGCCCGTCCAGTATGAAGGCATCATTGCCGAGCACCTGTGGACACGCGCCCATGCCGGGCTGTTCGACGTCTCGCATATGGGCCAGCTAACCGTGTCGGGCGAGGGGGCAGTTGCCGCCCTCGAGGCGCTGCTCCCGGGCGACATTGCCGGACTTGCGCCGGGCCGGACGCGCTATTCGCTGCTGCTGGATGAGAATGGCGGCATTCTCGACGATCTGATGGTCACTAACCGCGGCGATCACTTCTACATCGTCGTCAACGGCGCCACCAAGTGGGACGATATTGGCCACCTGCGTGAGCACTTGCCCGACGCGATCACGCTGAACTATCTGGATGAACACGGGCTACTGGCGCTGCAAGGACCCGAAGCTGCCCAGGCGCTGGGCGCTCTCGGCCTGCGGCCTGCTTTCGAGGACACTCCTGCGCTGTCGGACCTGACCTTCCTCCAGGCCGCTCCGTTTTACTGGGGCGACGTGCCGCTTGGCGTTAGCCGGTCCGGCTATACCGGTGAGGACGGGTTCGAGATCTCGGTGCGTGAGGGCGATCTCGCCGCACTGGCCGATGCGCTCTGCGCCCGTTCCGAAGTCAAGCCGATCGGGCTGGGCGCACGTGATTCCCTGCGGCTGGAAGCCGGCTTGCCACTCTACGGGCATGACCTGAGCCCCGAGACCAATCCGATCAGTGCCGGGCTGTCCTTTGCCATTGGCAAGCGCCGCCGTGCTGAAGGCGGCTTCCTCGGCAGCGAGAAGGTGCTGGATCTTCTTGCCAAAGGTGCGCCGTCGCTGCGGGTCGGACTGGCGCTTGAGGGCCGGCAGGCAGCGCGAGAAGGCGCTCTAGTTTTAGCCGGTGATCAACAGGTCGGAGCCATCACTTCCGGTGGTTTCTCACCAAGCCTCAATCACCCGGTCGCCATGGCCTACGTCTCGGCCGAGCACTCCGCCCCGGGCACCGCACTGACCATCGACGTCCGGGGCAAGCGCCTGCCAGCCAAAGTTGTCCCGCTGCCCTTCGTACCCCACCGCTATCATCGCTGAGGAGTTTCCCGTGACCACCTACTACACCCAGGACCACGAGTGGATTTCCGTCGATGGCGCCACGGGCACGGTCGGGATCACCGACTACGCGCAGGGCCAGTTGGGCGACATCACCTTCGTGGAACTGCCCGAGGAGGGGGCGACCCTGTCGAAGGGCGATGCGCCTTGCGTGGTGGACAGCGTCAAGGCGGCGAGCGACGTCTACTCGCCGGTTTCAGGCACGGTTGCCGAGGTGAACGAGGCGCTGGCGGATGCACCCGAACTGGTTAACACCGATGCCGAAGAGGGCGGCTGGCTGTTCCGCCTGACCCTCTCGGATCCCGCGGAACTGGCCAGCCTGATGGATCGCGCCGCTTACGACGCTTTCGTACAGGGTCTCTGATCCGGCAATCTGACTGCAGGAGTCTGGCGTGCGCTACCTACCCCTGACCCCGGCGGAGCGGGCTGAAATGCTGGAGGTGGTCGGCGCAGCCAGCGTGGACGACCTGTTCGTCGACGTGCCGCCCCAAGCCTTGCTGCCGGGGCCGGTCCCCGGGCTGCCTCGCCATGCCAGCGAAATGGCGGTGGAGCGGCACATGGGGGCGCTGGCGGCGCAGAACCTGTCGGCCGGCGAAGCGCCGTTTTTCCTCGGCGCCGGAGCCTATCGTCACCACATCCCGGCCTCGGTCGACCACCTGATCCAGCGCGGTGAATTCCTCACCGCCTACACGCCCTACCAGCCGGAGATCGCTCAGGGCACCTTGCAGGTCCTGTTCGAGTTCCAGACCCAGGTGGCCCGTCTGTTCGGCACAGATGTCGCCAATGCCTCGATGTACGACGGATCGACCGCCTGCTGGGAGGCCATTGCGATGGCCGGGCGAGTCACCAAGCGCAACCGGGCGGTCCTTTCGGGCGGCCTGCATCCGCACTACAGCGCCACTGCAACGACCATGGCACGCTTCACCGGAGACCGGCTTGACGTGCGGCTGCCCGAACTCGATGCCGATCCTGACGATGCGGCGCTGATCGCCGCTCTCGACGACGAGACCTCGTGCTTGGTGGTCCAGTATCCTGACGTTCTCGGACGTATCCCTGACCTTCCCGCCATAGCTGAGGCCGCCCATGCGCGTAGCGCGCTGCTGGTGGTCGTGGTGACTGAGCCGGTTGCACTTGGCCTGATCGAGGCGCCGGGGAAGCTCGGAGCCGACATCGTGGTGGGTGAAGGGCAGGGGCTCTCGGTCGGGCTCCAGTTCGGCGGGCCTTATCTCGGCCTGTTCGGATGTCGCGAGAAGTATGTCCGGCAAATGCCCGGACGGCTCTGCGGACAGACGGTCGATGCTGATGGGCGGCGCGGCTTTGTGCTGACGCTGACCACCCGCGAGCAGCACATCCGCCGTGAGAAGGCGACCAGCAATATATGCACCAATTCAGGACTTTGTGCTCTGGCCTTCTCGATCCACATGACGTTGCTGGGCGGGGAAGGGCTGGCCCGGCTGGCGCGGATTAACCATTCCTTGGCCTGCCGCACGGCCGAAGCCCTGGCGCGGGTGCCCGGGGTCCGCGTGATCAACCGCAGCTGGTTCAACGAATTCACGATCGAACTGCCGCGAGATGCGCGCGAGGTCGTGCGGGAGCTGTCCGAATACGGCGTGCTTGGAGGCGTATCGCTAGGCCGGCTCTACCCGGGCTCGTCTGAGCTTTCGAACGGACTGTTGGTCACCGCCACCGAGATGACGACCGAGGCAGACATTCACGCGCTCTGCGCGGTGCTTCAGGAGCTGCTGGTGGATAGCCACGAAGGGAGCCCGACGTGAACGCCCCCAATCCCTCGGGCTGGCGCCCGGAGATGGGCGAGGGCGGTTCGGCCTCCGCGCCCGTCACGGCGAGCGGTGACCGCGGGCTGATGCTGGAAGAGCCGCTGATCTTCGAACTTGGCCGCTCTGGCACTTGCGGGGTGGACATGGATGAGCCGGCGGACAGCGGGGTTCTTCCCGCGCTCCAGAAATTCCTCCGCGCCGAGGCCCCGGCGCTCCCCGGGCTCAGCGAGCCCGAGACTGTGCGCCACTATACCCGGCTGTCGCGCCAGAACTACGCGATCGACCTCGGGCCGTTTCCACTCGGCTCGTGCACGATGAAGCACAACCCCCGGCTCAACGAGAAGGTGGCCCGCCTGCCGGGCTTTGCTGACATCCATCCGCTCCAGCCGCAGCAGACCGTGCGCGGCGCCATCTCCGCCGTGGTCGAACTGGCGGATTGGCTGGTGGCGCTGACCGGGATGAGCGCCGTCGCCATGACGCCGAAGGCCGGCGCGCACGGCGAGCTGTGCGGCCTGCTCTGCATCCGCGCGGCGTTGGAGGCGCGGGGCGATGCGCGCGCGGTTGTGCTCGTGCCCGAGAGTGCCCATGGCACCAATCCCGCCACGGCGGCCTTTGCCGGCTACCGGGTCGAGGCCATTCCGGCGACGCCGGACGGCCGCGTCGATCTCGCCGCGCTTGAGGCCCGGCTCGGCCCGGATGTCGCGGCGGTGATGATCACCAATCCCAACACCTGCGGCCTGTTCGAGCGCGACATGAAGCGCATTGCCGATGCGGTCCACGCTGCCGGCGCGCTGGTCTACTGCGACGGGGCCAACTTCAACGCCATCGTCGGCAAGGTCCGCCCCGGTGACCTTGGCATCGATGCCATGCACATCAACCTGCACAAAACCTTCTCGACCCCGCACGGTGGGGGCGGGCCCGGGGCGGGGCCCGTCGTGCTATCCGAAGCACTGGCACCTTTTGCTCCCCTACCCTTCGCCCTGCGCGGGGCCGACGGAGTGGTGCGGCTGATCGAAGAGGAAGACGCGCCCGCCGAACACCCGCGTTCGTTCGGGCGCATGGCTGCCTTCCACGGCCAGATGGGCATGTTCACCCGCGCCCTGACCTATATCCTGAGTCACGGCGCAGATGGCCTGCGCCAGGTGGCCGAGGATGCAGTGCTCAACGCCAATTACGTCCTGCGCAGCCTGTCGGACGTGCTGGACGCACCTTATGCGGATTCCGGCCCTTGCATGCACGAAGCGCTGTTCTCGGACGCCGGCCTGGCCGCGGGCTTTTCCACGCTCGACATCGCCAAGGGACTGATCGACGAGGGCTTCCACCCGATGACGGTCTATTTCCCGCTCGTCGTCCACGGGGCCATGCTGGTCGAGCCGACCGAGACGGAGAGCAAGGCCAGGCTGGACCGCTTCATCGCGTCGCTGCGCTTCGTGGCGGAAAGGGCGAGGGCGGGGGATGCCGCGCTCAAGGCGGCGCCCTACCTTGCTCCGCGCCGGCGGCTCGACGAGACGCTCGCGGCGCGCAAGCCGGTGCTGGGCTGGCAAGGCTGATGCGGCAGGGCTGATGCGGCAGGGCTGATCCGGGGCGCGGGTCAGTCCGCTCCGGGCGCTGTCTCGGGATCGATAACGGGGCGTCGGTGCAGAACGCGTTCGCGCCAGGCAATTAGCAGGCCGGCTGCGACGATCAGCGGACCACCAATCCAGCTGGAAGCCGGCGGGAGCTGGCTGAAAACCAACCAACCCCACAGCGTTGCCCAGACCAACTGCGAATAGTCCATCGTCACCACGGCGGCGACGCTGCCGAAGCGTAGGGCCGCAGTCATGCAGAGCTGGGCGAAAAGCCCCGCAAGGCCGGTCGCCAGGAGAATTGCCCACTCGGTTGAGCTGTGCGCCCGACCCGTCCACATCGCCGCCGGGGCGAGCATGACAGCGCCGATTGCGGAGAACCAGAAAACGATACGGATCGGTTCTTCCGTGCGACCAAGATCGCGCAACTGAATCGAGACGAGCGCAACGAAGAAGGCCGCTCCCAAGCCGACCGTGAGCCCGAGCAAGGGCATGTGCCCACGGTCCGGCCCAGCAATAACCGCGACGCCGGCCAGCCCCAGGACGACGGCGCTCCAGCGCCACACGTCGACGTGTTCGCGCAGGAAAATTGTTGCCAGGATCACCGCGAACATCGGGCTCGTGAAGCCGAGGATCGTCGCTTCGGCCAGCGGGAGGAGCAGCACGACGCCCATCGTGAGGAACATCCCGACCGTGCCGGTCACCGCGCGACGCGCGTGAAGCCAGGGCCGGTAGGTCCGGAGCCGCGCCGCTTGTCCCCGTAGCCCCAGCCAGGCAGCGATGGCGATGGATGGCACCAGTTGACGCCAGAACATCGTCTCCGGCAGGGCCAAGCCATGTGCTCCGCCGACCTTGACGAGAAGAAGCATGATGGACAGCAGCGCCATGGCCAGCAGGCGCAATCCAAGCGCCAGGAAGGGTCTCTGATGGGGATGCACGGAGGCGGCCTTTAAGTGCGGGCTGGACTGAGGCAAAGGCTATACATGGATTTTCTCAACGATCACGTTGCCCTTGTCTCCGGGTTAATCGCGGCCTGCCTGGCCGCCTTTGCCCGGTTGGCCGACCACCGGCGGCTGCACCGGACGGACCGTGACAAGGTTGGCATCATGCCGTGGACAAGCCTGTTCTTCTGGGCGACGCTTTTTGCCGCCGTGCTGCTGACGGCAGCCGTGGAGCAATGGCTGGCGCCGCGGGGGTAGGCACAGGGCTGCGCTCCAATGAAAACGGCCCGGCAGACGGTCTGCCGGGCCGTTTCGGTTCACTGAAGTGGTGCGTTCAGTCGGTCGGACCGCCGGCGACGTATAGGACCTGACCGGACACGTAGCCCGCACCTTCGCTGACGAGGTACGAAATGGCGTGAGCGATATCTTCCGGCTGGCCGGCGCGGCCCACGGGAGTGTCTTTCGCGACCGATTCAAGGAATTCGTCAAAGGAGACGCCGATCCGCTCGGCCGTGGCGGCGGTCATGTCGGTCTGGATGAAGCCAGGGCCGACGGCGTTGACCGTCACGCCGAAGCGGCCGAGTTCGATCGCGAGCGTCTTGGTGAAGCCCTGGAGGCCGGCCTTGGCGGCGGAGTAGTTAGCCTGACCGCGATTGCCGAGTGCCGAGGTGCTCGAGATGTTGACGATCCGGCCGAACTTGGCCTCCGTCATGTGGCGCTGCGCGGCCCGGCTCATGAGGAAGGCGCCGCGCAGGTGGACGTTCATCACCGCGTCCCAATCGCCCGTGGACATCTTGAATAGCAGGTTGTCGCGGATGATGCCGGCATTGTTGACGAGGATCGTGGGGGCGCCGATGCGCGTGACGATTTCCTCGAAAGCAGCGGTAACGCTGTCTTCGTTGGTTACGTCAGCGCCAACACCAATGGCGCGCCCTCCGGCGGCTGTGATCTCGTCCACGATCTGGCTGCAGGCGGCGCCATCAAGGTCAAGCGCGACGACCGAAAGGCCATCGGCTGCGAGCCGCCGGCAGATCGCAGCGCCGATCCCGCGCGCGCCCCCGGTTACGACGGCGATCCTCGATTCACTCACTGCGCCACTCCTGATTGTGAGACCGCCCCTCGCGATCAACCGAACCCCTGTTTGGGATGGCGCGTGTTGCACCACAGCATCGACCAACGCAATGACTTTCCGCCGCCCTCTCTGCAAATCTGCAAGATGGCCCGAAATCGTTGCAGAATGGCCCAACTGCCCTTGAGTTTTCCTTGCAACATCGCCTATTCAGGGGCCGACGAAGGCGTCGTGACAGGACGCTGCCGGACCGCGCTGCAGATGCGCAGACCTTCTTGCGCATTCTGCTCTTGTCATTCCGGCCCCTGATGCGTCAGGATCGGTGCAGAATGAAGGCGCGTCGCTGCGTCTTGTCGGATCAAATCGACCGGTACCATGCGGTTCCGGTCACTCTTTGTTTGGAGAGGTACCATGAGCGATCTAGTCACCGCCACTGACGTGGAAATTTCCCGTCGGCGCACGCTCGAACAGACTCCCGAGATTCTCGGCTGGGATCGCAAGGTCATGCCGACCGGCTGGTTCCAGGTCGCCTGGAGCTATGAGATCAAGCCCGGCGATGTGAAGCCGCTGCGCTATTTCAAGAAGGACTTCGTGCTCTACCGCACCGAAGACGGCCGAGCGATCATCCAGTCGGCCTTCTGCCCGCACATGGGTGCGCACCTCGGCCATGGCGGCCATGTCGACGGCGACAAGATCGTGTGCCCCTACCACGGTTGGGAATGGGGCTGCGATGGCGTCAACAAGCTCGTCCCCTCGGACGGCGCGCCGACCAAGTCGGGCCGCGTCCTGAAGAACTACCACGTCGCCGAAACCAACGGCATCATCTGGATGTGGCATGACGTCCACGATCGTGAGCCGATGTGGCCCGCCCTGCGCGAATACCGCAACGAGGGCGATTTCCTTGAAGTCCAGCCCGCGGTCGTCAAGATGCACGAGAAGCTGCGCCTCCAGCCGCAGTGGATCGCCGAGAACACGGTTGACGTTGACCACCTGATCTTCGTCCACAAGAGTGAAGTGATCCCCAAGCTCGCCAGCGAGCGCGGCGAGATCGAGTACGTCTTGGACGGCCACATCTGGTACAACAACCGGCCGCACCCGATCCAGAGCTCGCTGACCGAAGGCGTGGGCATCCACGTCATCATCATCCCCCAGGATCCGGCCCAGCCGCGCCGCCTGCCGTCGTACCTTATCGGTGCTGTGACCCCGATCGACGACGAATACAGCGACTTCTTCCACACCAACCTCGTGCCTCAGGACACCGAGGTTGAAGGTGGCGACGGCCCGATCCCGGTCGGCCGCGCCGCACGCCGGGTGAAGACGCTGGTCGAACAGGGCGTGCGCGACCTGCCGATCTGGGAGAACATGGTCTACATCAACCGCCCGGCCTACGCGAAGTGCGAGGCGGTAATGGCCCGGTTCCGCAAGTTCTGCGACCAGTTCTATCCCGATCCCGACGCCGGAAAGGGAGCCTGACCTGATGCAGCTCAAGCTCCCCGAACAGGCGCCGGGTCCGATTATCGACCCGATGATCCAGATACACCTTGACCAGGAATCGCTGGTCATCCCGGCGCCTCGGGACGTTTTTCGCGACGATTTCAGCCTGAGCAAGTGGCCGACGTCGGAAGTGGCGAGCTATCTGTTCACCAAGACCAACCTCGCCCAGACCGCCGAGGGAGAGGCGGCGCGCAAGGAGATCTACCACACCGCGTCTAACATCGACCGGTGGGTGGCTCAGCTCGACAAGTACAACATCGCAATGGGCGGCTGCATCCTGACGGCCGACGATCCGGACGACAAGTTCGACCGGGTACAGGCCTATGCCCACCGCGCCTTCGTCCACCTGCGGGTCGATCCGCATGCGGGTATGAAGGCGGTGCGCCGGCTGACCGATCTTGCCACGCGCTACAGCTGCATCAAGGGCGTGACGATCAGCCCCTTCGCGATCTACCCGTTCATCCACGCGAACTCGAAGGAGCTCTATCCGATCTACGCCAAGTGCGTGGAGCTGGACCTGACGGTTTCGATCAACGTGGGCTTCCCTGGGCCGCGCATCCCCGCCTGGCCGCAGGACCCGATGCACCTCGATGAGGTCTGCTGGTTCTTCCCGGACCTGCGCGTGGTGATGAAGCACGGCGGCGAGCCATGGGAGGACACCTGCGTCAAGATGATGCTGCGCTGGCCGAACCTGTACTACGCCACCACAGGTATGTCGCCGAAGCGCTATCCCAAGGCCATCACGCATTACCTGAAGTCGCGCGGAGCGGACAAGATCATCTTCTCCGGCTACTGGCCGGTGTTCCCCTATGAGCAGGTCTACGAACTGGTCGGTGCCATGGACCTCAAGCCGGAGACCTGGGAGAAGTTCCTGGGCGGCAACGCCAAGCGGGCCTTCAAGCTCGACGTCTGACGCATTGCGGCGGAGGCTCCAACCCGCTCGGGTCCCGGAGCCTCCGCACGCGTGCGCAGCCGATTTACAAGAATCCGGAAGAGGGCAAGGCCATGGGCTCGGACAGCACGAACGAACGCTATTACAACCCGGTGGGCTTCCGCACCC
>Ga0207698_10002315_pt1 | contig 11279 bp, 8 predicted proteins | sample KBSCornC22_FD_184298 | JGI IMG/M metagenome (GOLD analysis project Ga0207698, IMG submission 184298) | Corn rhizosphere microbial communities from Kellogg Biological Station, Michigan, USA - KBS Corn C2-2 (SPAdes) (version 2) | ecosystem: Host-associated > Plants > Roots > Rhizosphere > Soil ...
GAGCCGATCGATCTCCCGCCTGCGATCGAGCAGGGCGTGGACATGATCTATATCGACGAATCGCTCGTTCCCAAGGCGGTGCACCGGGACGGCTTCCTCGCCGGAATGACCGACGCTGCCTGGAGCGCCGCGCCGGTCGATCTCTTCACCTCGGTCAACCCGATCTACACCGACCTGCGCCGCGGCCTCGTCAAATATCAGCAGACCTGGGGAAGCCTGCCGCAGATCGAGATCCCCGCCGGCCCGGCGCTCAAGGCGGGGTCGACGGGCGATCGCGTGGCCATGCTCCGGACGCGCCTCGGCCTTCCTGACGGGACGGATTTCGATTCGGCGCTCGCCGCGAAGGTCAAGGATTTCCAGGCAGTTCACGGTCTCACCGACGACGGCATTGCCGGCTCCGGCACGATCGAGGCGCTCAATCGCGGCGCCGATTATTACGAGCAGCTGATTATCATCAACATGGAGCGGGCGAAACGGCTTCCTTCGCCCGAGGAGCAGCCCAAGTACGTCCTCGTCGACGCCGGCGACGCACGCCTGTCGATGTGGCAGAACGGCCGCAAGGTCGACGAGATGAAGGTTGTCGTCGGCAAGGCGGAGTCCGCCACCCCGATGATGGCCGCCTACATCAAATATGCCGACGTGAACCCCTATTGGAACGTTCCGCCGGATCTCGTCAGGAATTTGATCGCCCCGCGCGTCGTGGCGCAGGGCGTGAGCTATCTCACGACCCGCGAATACCAGGTGATGACCGACTATTCGGAAGATGCGAAGCTCATCGACCCGAATGACGTCGACTGGCGTGCAGTGGTTGCCGGAACTCAGGAGGTCAGGCTTCGCCGGCTTCCGAGCCCGGCGAACTCGATGGGCATGATGAAGTTCATGCTGCCCAACTACTTCGGCATCTATCTCCACGATTCGCCGGAGAAGGAGCATTTCACCAAGAACGAGCTGTGGATCAGCAACGGCTGCGTCCGGCTGGAGGACTATAAGCGCCTCGCCAAGTTCCTGTTCGACGGGGTCGTCCCGCAGGGCAAGAACCCGAAGGTCGAGGCGCACGTCGACCTGCCGGATCCGGTGCCGGTGTACATGACCTATCTGACGGTCCAGCCGACCGCCGACGGGGTGCAGTTCCTCGAGGATCATTACGGCCGCGACGCGCACCTGATGGAACGCTACGGAGCGCAGCTGCTCGCCGCGGTCCACGGACACTAGGCTCGGGAATTAAGTCGAGGTTTCGACGGCGGCCTCAGGCCGCGTCGTCGGCCTTGTCTTTCGAGGCGTAGACGCGGACCGGCTCCTTGCGGCCCTCGACCACTTCCTTGTCGACGTGAACCTCGTCCACGCCGTCCATCGACGGCAGGTCGAACATCGTGTCGAGCAGGATGCCCTCGAGAATCGACCGCAGCCCGCGCGCGCCGGTCTTGCGCTCGATCGCCTTGACCGCGATCGAATGGAGCGCGTCGTCGGTAAACTCGAGCTGGACGTCTTCCATGTCGAACAGCTTGGCATACTGCTTGACCAGCGCGTTCTTGGGCTCGACCAAAATCTTGACCAGCGCCGGCTCGTCGAGGTCGAGCAGCGTCGCGATCACCGGCAGGCGGCCGACGAACTCGGGGATGAGGCCGAACTTGAGGAGGTCCTCGGGCTCGCAATGCTGCAGGATCTCGCCGGTCTTGCGCTCGTCAGGAGCGGCGACATGGGCGCCGAAGCCCATCGACTTACCCTGCATGCGGTCGGAGATGATCTTCTCGAGACCCGCGAAAGCGCCGCCGCAGATGAACAGGATGTTGGTCGTGTCGACCTGCAGGAACTCCTGCTGCGGATGCTTGCGGCCGCCCTGCGGTGGAACGCTCGCAGTCGTGCCTTCCATCAGCTTGAGCAGCGCCTGCTGAACGCCCTCGCCGCTGACGTCGCGCGTGATCGACGGATTGTCCGACTTGCGGCTGATCTTGTCGATTTCGTCGATGTAGACGATGCCGCGCTGCGCCTTCTCGACATTGTAGTCGGAGGCCTGGAGCAGCTTGAGGATGATGTTCTCGACATCCTCGCCGACGTAGCCGGCTTCGGTCAGGGTCGTCGCGTCGGCCATCGTGAAAGGCACGTCGAGGATCCGGGCAAGGGTCTGCGCGAGCAGAGTCTTGCCGCAGCCGGTCGGGCCGATCAGGAGGATGTTCGACTTGGCGAGCTCGACCTCGTTCCCGGCCTTCGCGCCGTGGGACAGCCGCTTGTAATGGTTGTGCACGGCGACCGAGAGCACCCGCTTGGCGCGGTCCTGGCCGATCACATAATCGTCGAGCACCTTGCAGATTTCCGAGGGGCTGGGCACGCCGTCGCGGGTCTTCACCAGCGCGGACTTCGACTCCTCGCGGATGATGTCGTTGCAAAGCTCGACGCATTCATCGCAGATGAACACGGTCGGCCCCGCGATCAGCTTCCTGACCTCGTGCTGCGACTTGCCGCAGAATGAGCAGTAGAGCGTGCTCTTGCTGTCGCTGCCTGAAAGCTTGGTCATTCCCGTCCCTGCATCTCGGCCGCGAACGACCGTCCTCTGATGGGCATGCTAGCCCGCTTTATGACACAATCAACTCTGCGGGTCGGTTAACAACTCCCCGCCGCACGATTGGTCCTTTGATTTCAGCAATATGGATGGAGGACCCCGGTCAGGCAAGGGCACCAGTGTCACACTTTGAGACGGTCGAATCCTTCGCGGATCGCGTCGTGGAAGTCGGACCGGGCGTAAATGTCGTTGTGGCCGGCGCGAGCGATGGTTCGGTCGAACCGGAGATTGGGCACGTTGGGCCTGAGCGCGTCGGTCCGTGCGGCGGGAACGATCTCGTCGCGCTCCGCGGCAATAATCGCGACCGGGACATGGCTCCCGCGAAGCGCCGACGCCGAATCGATCTCGTGCTCGAAGAACGGGCCGATCGGCAGCCACGGGTACATCGACTGGGCGACCGCGCGGAGCGAATCGAACGGCGTCACCAGGATCAGCCCGTCGAGCTTGCGGCTGGCGGCGAGCGTCGAAGCAATGCCGCTCCCGATGCTGAAGCCGACCGCGACCACCCGCTTCGGCCGTAGCATGTCGACGGCAAGATCGTAGGCCAGCGGCGCGTCGGCGATCAGCGCGTCGGCCGAAGCAGAGCCGCCCGAGGGCGCATAACCGCGGTAGTGAAAGACGACCACGTCCTCGTCGGGAAACAGCTCGTGAAGATATTCCGCAACGTCCTGCGCGTTCCAGGCATTGCCACCAAAGCCGAGGATCAGCGTTCGCTTGCCCCGCCGGCTGTCCGGCGGGATGTGGATTCCGGCAAGCTCGGTCCCGTCCGCCGCCCTGAGCGACAGGCGTTCAGCGCCCGGCGGCCAGGGGCCCGCCGGAGAGACGGCGTGCGTCGGAAAGATCAGCTGCGACTGGAAATCGAACATGGATGAGGGTGCCCGCGAAGGGCGAAAGCTTATTGCGCGAACGCGGCTTCGATCGCCGGCGTCACCCTGTCGACCGTGTACGGCTTTTCGATCACCGGCGCGTCGTTAAACTCGGGCGGCGGCGGGTCGACGTGGCCGCCGGTAGCGATCACGAACGGCACCTTCTTCTCGCGAAGCCTGGTCGCGACGGGCCAGACGTTCTCGCCTTTCAGGTTCACGTCGAGGATGGCGAGATCGAAGCCGCCCTTCTCCACTTCCTCGAGCGCGCACTCGACCGTCTCGCATGTCCCCCGGACATTATGGCCGAGCGAATCGAGGAAGTCCTCGAGCATCATCGCGATGAGCGGCTCGTCTTCGACGATCAGAATGGAACGTTTCGCAAGCATGCAGGCATCGCATAAAGTGCGGTTTCGAAAGCGCAAAGCGCTATTTCGTCCCGACTGCCCGCCGCGCCGCTTCGGCAAGCTCCGTCACCGAGAAGGGCTTGGGAAGAAAATTGACGTTTTCGATGTCGATCGACTTGCGTAGCTGCTCCTCCGCATAGCCGGACATGAAAAGGATCTTGAGCTCGGGCCGGCTCTTGCGCGCCTCGCGGACGACCGTGGGGCCGTCCATCCCCGGCATGACCACGTCGCTGATGAGCAGGTCGATCGGTTCGCCGCGGGCGACGATGTCCAGCGCTTCCTCGCCGTTGTCCGCGGTCAGCACCTTGTAGCCGTGGCGGGTCAGCGCCCGCTCGGCGACGCTTCGGACCGTTGGCTCGTCCTCGACCAGAAGGACGGTTCCGGTGCCCCACAGCTCGTCCTTCTTGGCCTTCGGCGCGCTTCGCGTCCGGCCCGCGGCGGCTTCCTCGCGGTGGACGGGCAAATAGATGACGAAGCGGGTCCCCTCACCCGGCTTCGAATCGGCAAAGATGAAGCCGCCCGACTGCTTGACGATTCCGTACACCGTCGAAAGGCCGAGCCCCGTCCCCTTGCCGACCTCCTTGGTGGTGAAGAACGGCTCGAAGATCTTGCCGAGGATGCCCGGCTCGATCCCGGTTCCGGTGTCGGTCACCGACAGCGCGCTGTAGTCCGCAATCGGGAGGATGTCGGAGCCGAGCTCGGCGACCTGGTTGGCCTTCACCGAATAGGTCTGGATAGTCAGCGTCCCGCCGCCCTTCGGCGCCATCGAGTCTCGCGCGTTGACCGCGAGGTTGATGATCACCTGCTCGAGCTGGCCGGGGTCGGCACGGATCGGACCGAGGTTGCGGCCGTGCTTAACCACCAGCTCGACCGTTTCGCCTAGCAGACGCTTCAACAGGTGCGAGACTTCCGACACCACGTCGGGCAGCTGCAGCACCTGCGGTCGAAGCGTCTGCTGGCGCGAGAAAGCGAGCAGCTGCCGAGTGAGCCCCGCCGCGCGGTTCGAGTTCGACTTGATCTGCTGAATGTCGTCATAGTCGATGTCACCCGGCGTATGCCGCATCAGCATCAGGTCGCAGTGGCCGATGATCGCGGTGAGGATGTTGTTGAAATCGTGGGCGACACCGCCGGCGAGCTGGCCCACCACCTGCATCTTCGTCGCCTGAGCGACCTGGCGCTTGAGCTTGGCTTCCTCGCTATTGTCCTTGAGCAGGAGCAGGACCGCGGCGTCGCCGAGCCCGCGCAGGCCGGCGATGGTCAAGGCGACGGGCTCCGTTGGCTGAGGCGCGAGGCGCACCGCGAGGTCGCCCGACATGGCAGGGCCGCGCGCGTTGCGGCGGACGGCATCGGCGACGGCCGCCTTGTCTTCCTTGACCAGGAGGTCGCCCGGGTAGACGGGCATCGCCGAGCCCTTGATCCCCGCCGCCTGCACGAACGCCTGGTTCATCGTCAGGAATCGCCCGTCGCCATCGACCAGCGCAAGTCCGATCGGCAGCATGTCGAGCAGCGCCTGGAGATGCGACGAGCTCGACATCGGCAGGGTGTCGGGACTGTCGAACAGGTAGAAATTGCCGTAGTCGCCCGACCCCGGCGTATCGAGCGGAACCAGGACCGCGCGGAGGCGCCGCCCAGCCTCGCCCTCGGCCTTGAGCTGGAACTGCCCCTCTTCGTCGGTCTCCTGGAGCAGATCGGTGAGCCGGGGCTCGTCGTCCTGCGTGTCGACGGCGAGCGCGCGGCTTTCGAACAGGCGGTTGCAGGCGACCACCTTTCCGTGCGGATCGACGAACGCCGCCAGCACACCGGCTCGGCCGAGCAGTTCCCCTGCCCGTCCGCGAATCCGGCTTGCCGCAAGCGTCACCGGATCGGGGTTGCCCGGCTTGGCGAAGCGCCACAGCAACAGGTCGTCGTGGGTGCCGACGCGGTCGACCTCGACAGGCATGGCTCCCATCGCGGTTTCGATGCCCGCGACGCAGCCGGCGCCATCGCGCCAGGCCATCGTCTGCGCGAGCTTCAGCCCCTCACGGGCGTCGTCGTTCGCGGCAAGATCGAGCGGTGGCCGGGCACCGCCGAAGCGCTCGCGGTAGGCGGCATTGACCAGCAGCAGCGAGCCTTCGCCCGTGGTCAGCGCGACGGGATCGGCGATAAACCCGAGCGCGGCACCGACAAGCGCGTAGTCCGGCCCGGCCACCAGCGGCGCACTTTGCACCGGCGCGGCAGCGCTCGACCTCCAATACATGAGCGCACCGGCGCCAAGCCCTGCCGCGACCAACAGCGCGGCGATCAACCCCTGCCCGAACAGCAAGAACACAAGACCGGCGGTCACGCCAGCGGCGGCGACCAGCGCCGGCGCGAGCCAGCGCCCCCACCCGTCGAGTGGGCTCGATTCGATGCGGGGCAACTCCTGGTACAGCATGGGCGTCGGGCCCATGCTACCAGAAGCGCGTCAACCTACCAGATGCGGACGCGATCGGCGGGCGCGAGATAGAGCGTCTGCCCGGGCTTCACGCCGAATGCCGAATACCACGGGTCCATATTGCGGACGACGTCGGTGCGCACCGCGCAAGGCGAATGGGGGTCGGTGAGGAGCTGCTGGCGAAGCGCCGGCTCGCGCTCCTTGCAGCGCCATACCTGGGCCCAGCCGAGATAGAATCGCTGGTCGGCGGTCATGCCGTCGATCACCGGCGGCGCAGCGCCGTTCAGCGAGGCGATGTAGGCATCGTGCGAGACGGTGAGGCCGGCAAGGTCGGCGACATTCTCGCCCATCGTCAGCTTGCCGTTGACGTGCATCCCGGGCAGCGGCTCGTAGCTGTCGATCTGCCGCTCATACTGGTCGAGCCGGGCCTGGAAGTTCTTGGCGTCGGCCGGGGTCCACCAGTCGACCAGATTGCCGTGCAGGTCGTATTTGGCGCCCTGGTCGTCGAACTGGTGGCTCATCTCGTGGCCGATCACCGCGCCGATGCCGCCATAGTTGACCGCTGGGTCGGCGTTCGGATCGAAGAAGGGCGGCTGCAGGATCGCCGCCGGGAACACGATCTCGACCATTGTGGGGCTCGAATAGGCGTTGATGGTCATGGGCCGCATGCCCCATTCCCACCGCCGGATCGGCCCGCCGATCTTGCCGATCTGATAATTATATTCGAACCGCGCCGAGCGCATCGCGTTGCCGAGCAGGTCGTTGCGGTCGATGACCAGGCCGCTCATGTCGCGCCACTTGCTCGGATAGCCGATCTGCGGCGTGAAGGCCGCGAGCTTGGCATGCGCCTTCGCCTTGGTTGCCGGGCTCATCCAGTCGAGCTTGTCGATCCGGCGGTCCATCGCCGCGATGAGGTTGTGGACGAGCTGGTCGGCCGCCGCCTTGGTCGCCGGCGGAAAATATTTCGCGACGTACAGCCGGCTGACGTCATCGCCCATCGTGCCGACGGTGAAATCGACCGCGCGCCGCCACCGCGGCTCCTGCTGCGGGGTTCCCGAAAGGACGGTGCCGTAGAAAGCGAAATGCTCCTGGTCGAACTTCTTCGGCAGGTAGGACGCGTAGGCGTCGAGCGAGCGCACCAGCATCTGGTCGCGGAGCACCGGCAGCGGGGTCGTGGCGAGGAGGCCGGAGATCCCCTTGAACGCGCTCGGCTGGGCGACGACGACATAACCGACGTTCGCGCCGGCGTCCTTCAGCAGCAGCGGGAAATCGAAGCCCGGCGCGAACTTGCGAACCTGCGCCAAAGTCATCTTGTTGTAGGTCTTGTTGGCGTCGCGGCTTTCCGCCCGAGTCCACTGCACCTTCGCAATGCTGGTCTCGAGGTCGAGAATCGCCTGGGCCCGAGCCGCGGCGTTCGGTTCGCCGGCGAGCGTCAGCATGTCCGTCAGGTGCTGGAGATATTTGGCTCTCGTCTCGACCTGCTTGGGGTCGTTCGATAGGTAATAATCGCGATCGGGCATGCCGATGCCGCCTTGCGATACGTTGAGCGTGTAGCGGTCGGACGCCTTTCGGTCCTGGCCGACGTACATGCGGAACGGAATTGAAATGTTGAGCTTGTCGGCATCCGCATAGAGCTTGACCAGGTCCGCCTTCGATTTGACCGCGCGAACGCGGTTGAGCCAGGGCTCGAAGGGGGTCAGGCCCTTCGCCTCGATCGCGGCCTCGTTCATGAAGCTCAGATAAGCGTTGCCGATCTTGCTGTTCGGGTTCTTGGTCTGCTCCTCGATGATCCCGCGGGTCCGCGTCTTCGACAGGTCGTCGAGCACGTTGAACATGCCGTAGCGCGCCTTGTCGGCCGGGATCGGCGTGTTCTTGAGCCAGGTTCCGTTGGCATATTCGAAGAAATTGTCGCCCGGCGCGACGCTGCGGTCCATTCCGGCCGTGTCGAAGCCGAAGGCGCCATATTGGGGCCGCGGCGCCTGCGATTCCGCAACGGGCGCAACCGGCGCCTGGCTGGCGCCGACGAGCGCGGTGGAAACGAGAGCCAACGCAATGAACCTGACCATCTTCATCCCTCCGAGGAGACTTACCTTTAGTTAAGTTCAATCGCGGCGCGCAAGCAGCGCCATACCCGATCGACGACCGCCTGCGTGGCTGCTGCGAACGGCTGCCTCAGGGGGTGCGGCGCGGCTGTCGTCGACGCTCCCAGCGGCTGGCCGACCAGAATCGCCACACGAGCGAAGCGACGACATAGCCGAACGCGCTCAGCAGCACGGCAAGAGTCAGGATTCCGAGCGCGATCGCACCCGAGGCGTGGTGGACCCAGAACAGGAGGCGGCTGAGCTCGCTCGAGAAGCGCTCCGCCGCCTGCTGGTCGAGCAGCGGCGAATCGTGGTGAAGCTCCCAAGACCCGATGCGATAGGCCGCGTAATACATCGGAGGGATGGTGAGCGGGTTGACCACCAGCGTGCAGACCGCGGCGACCGCGACGTTTGCCCGTGTCGGGATCGCAAGAAGCGCCGCGATCACCGTGTGCATGAACGGGATGATCACCGCGACGAACAGCCCGACAGCCACGCCGCGCGGGACCGAGCGCCGGCTCATTCGCCACAGCGATGGGTGGGAGAAGTGCGGGGCGAACGGCCGCAAAACCCGATATTCGCCGATCGTGTCGCGGGTCGGGATGTGGCGCGTCAGCCAGCCGAACCGTCCCGGGCGTGGACCGGAATCAGCCATGCCGCAGCAATCGCTGCTGCTCGCGCTTCCAGTCTCGCTCCTTCACCGTCTCACGCTTGTCGTGCACCTTCTTGCCGCGGGCGAGCGCCAGCTCGACCTTCGCGCGTCCTGTCCCGTTGAAATAGAGCGAAAGCGGGATGAGCGTCAGCCCCTGCCGCGTAATTGCCCCTTGGAGCTTGGCGATCTCGCGGTTCTTGAGCAGCAGCTTTCGCGGACGACGCGGCTCGTGGTTGAGTCGGTTGCCGTGGCTGTATTCGGGAATGTGACTATTGATCAGCCACACTTCCTCGCCGTCGACGGTGGCGTAGCTCTCCGCGATCGATCCTTCGCCGCCGCGCAGCGACTTCACTTCCGTCCCGGTCAGCTGGATTCCCGCCTCGAACCGTTCCTCGACGAAATAATCGTACCGCGCCCGCCGGTTCTCGGCGACGACCTTCTGCTTGTCGAACGGGGGCGGAAGCGGCTTGGCCATCCGTGATCAGATCAGCCCGGCGTGCTCAAGTGCGGCGTCGACCGCGCGCTTCGACGCGTCGGAGGATTCGACGATCGGCAGTCGCGCTTCAGATGGAAAATCGTTCCGGATCCGCGACAGCGCATATTTGGTCGGCGCGGGTGATGCGTCGGTGAACAGCGCCGCGTGGAGCGGATAGAGCTTGTCCTGCAGCTTCAGCGCGTCGTCCCACCTGCCCTCGCGCATCGCCTTCTGGAAATCGGAGCAGAGCTTCGGAGCGACGTTCGCCGTGACCGAAACGCACCCGACCCCGCCCATCACGTTGAAGCCCAGCGCCATGTCGTCGTTGCCCGAGAGCTGGATGAAATCCTCGCCGCAGGCGAGCCGCTGAGCGGAGACTCGGGCGAGGTTCCCGGTGGCGTCCTTGACCGCGACGATCTTCGGATGCCTGGCGATGGTCGCCAACGTTTCGACCGAAATGTCGGCAACCGTCCGCGACGGCACGTTGTAGACCACGATCGGGACGGGCGAAGCGTCGGCGATCGCCGTGAAGTGCGCGACTAGGCCGGCCTGGCTCGGCTTGTTGTAATAGGGCACGACCACGAGGACGGCATCGGCGCCGACGTCCGCGGCGGCGCGGGTGCGCTCGATCGACGCCGCGGTGTCGTACGTGCCGGTCCCGGCGATCACCGGCACCCTGCCCTTCGCCGCCTCGACCGCGGTGGCGATCACGTGGCGGTGCTCGTCGCCGTTCAGCGTTGCCACTTCCCCGGTCGTCCCGCACGGGACCAGCCCGTTCGATCCTTCGGCGATCTGCCATTCGATGAAGGCGCGGAATGTGTCCTCGGCGACACGCCCGCCCGAAAAGGGCGTGACCAAAGCCGGAATCGAGCCGAAAAACATGAACTTGCCTCCGTGCTGAGGAGTTTGGGCATTGGAGTGAGGGCCGCGTTCACGGCCTGATAAGGAGCGGGACTGTAATATGTCCAGCATGTGGCGTGCTGTTCTGCTGGTGCCAGTCCTGCTGGCGCTCGCGCCGTCGAGTTCGGCGCAGCAACCCGTGACTCCAAGCTACTCTGCTGCTCCCGGCTACGCTCCGAGCGTCGCTTACTCTCTCGATCAATGGCGCCGGCTGCGCCAGAGTAGCGGCTACAGCTTCGCGGATTACGCGTCCTTCCTGATCGCCAACCCCGATTGGCCCGATGCCGCGCGGATGCGGGGGTGGGCCGAAAAGGCGATGCACCCCGGCGAGAATGCCGCCACGGTGATCGCCTTCTTCGCCGGGACCACGCCGCACACCGGCAACGGCTGGGCCCGCCTCGCCGATGCTTATGCCCAGACCGGCCGCGAAGCCGATGCGCTGGAAGCCGCGCGTCACGCCTGGGCGTCGGCGGACCTCAGCGAGGACGACCAGCACGCGATCTGGAATCGCTATGCGACCCGCTTCACCCGCGCCGACCAGGACGCTCGGATTGATTCGCTCCTGTTCGACAAGCAGCCCGACGAGGCCGAGCGCTTCCTCGCGCTGGCGACTCCGGAGAAGCAAGCGGTGTTCGGCGCGCGGGTTGCGATGCTCCAGGGCGCTTCGGACGCGGAGAGCCGCTACCGCTCGGTTGCGGGAAGCGTCGCCAGCGACGCCGGGCTGATGATGGACCGGGCGCGCTACCTTCGCGCTCGAGACTCCGAACGGGCCGCGGAGGATCTCGCCGCCCGCCCGCACCACTTCACCAGCAAGCCGGCGGACGTTGACCGCTTCTACGACATGCTGTTGACGCTGGCGGGGAATGCCGCCGGCCGACGCGACTGGTCGACGGCGTACGACATTACGCGCCAGATCGACGACGCCCTGCCG
>Ga0207698_10002321_pt1 | contig 11265 bp, 8 predicted proteins | sample KBSCornC22_FD_184298 | JGI IMG/M metagenome (GOLD analysis project Ga0207698, IMG submission 184298) | Corn rhizosphere microbial communities from Kellogg Biological Station, Michigan, USA - KBS Corn C2-2 (SPAdes) (version 2) | ecosystem: Host-associated > Plants > Roots > Rhizosphere > Soil ...
GATTTGATCGGCACGACGCCCGAGCAGATTCATCAAAGGTAAGAACGTTCAATGGAGCGCAACGGCGCCACGCCGCATCGAACACTGGGCGAAGCTCGAAGAGATCCCTATCGGAGCCACTTGCTCGGCAAGTGCGCAGAGGGCCTTCCTGCTTGAGGAAACACTATGTCCTGGAGCTCCTCCTTCCCGCGCTCGAACGAATTCGATGGCGTAATTGCAGTCTTCGGCGTGTAGCCGCGGCGGCAGAACAAGGCCAAACAATATCGCAACGCAAACCACGTTTTCTAAATTTCTGCATGTCCCGTTTCCTTCGCGAGGTCCGATGCTCGTCGGCTTTCACGAAAGCAAGCAGCCGATGCGACACTCATCGGTCGGCGGTGCAGATGCTGAGCGGTTTTCATGGCACCTCTTTTGCGATGACAGTCACGTGATTAGGATGGCCAAAAGTTAAAACCGAGTAATTCTGCATATTGATATAGTCGCCCTTCGATATTTTTCCGTCTCCATCCACATCCACTAGTACTGCGATGGAGTAGCTGGCACGTTGGTCGGGCAGTCCGCCGTAGATCTCAAATGGGATCGGCTGCCCCGCATTTGCCTTTTGCGCTATGTCAGTCAGCACCTGCTCGGCAACTCGGCGCGCCGGAACGTCCGCCATGCTGGTGTCCAGAAGTTGCACGTAAATCTTGGCTGTCGATGAAAGCCGAGGCTTCTGTGCAAACAGGATGTGTCCGCTTACGAGAGGGTTCACAAGCCATCACTTCCGTTTGAGGACGACAATCTGTGTCGCATTGACCGTCCGTTCCAGTGTGCGTCAATTGGTCAGCTAAATTTGATGAGCTTTCCGATCGTCATCGGGCAGTGCGTCTTCGTGTTGGTAATGCGAACGAGAGACGTTTGCGCGACCGAACCCACTCCACTTATATTATTCGGTCGCGCAAGGTAGGCTGCGGAGGTGTGGTACTAAACGAGTGATCAAATCACACTGAACAGCATGGAGTTCAGTCGGTGCGCGTTGTCAGTCCCGGTCCAACCCCAAACCAGCCGGTTTCCGAGATTACTAATGACCGGCCCATCAATGCACGTCTCTTTTGAAATCTGCTTGCTTGCCCATGCTGACCCATTAGGGCTCGCGAGCACGTTGAGAAAGCGGTTGCCGACGCCTTGCCATGTCAAAAAGGCACGCCCTCCGCTTGTGTGCAGCCCGGGCTTCGACACAGTTGTTTCACCTAGAGTAACTTTGTTGACGAAGTTTACGCCGTTAGCGCTTTGCATAACGTTCAACTGGTTATTACCAACACCGCGCCAGCTAAGCAGTAAACTGTTCCCCAGTGCCGCAACAGCCGGGCCGGAGGTGGTTGTATCCCCCAATGTCACCTTATTTCCCCAATGCACCGCATCGGAGCTGCGCATTACATTTAACTGATTATTGCCAACGCCACGCCAGGCGATGAAAAGCTGGCTGCCCACAACGGCAAGCGCGGGCGAAGACAGGGATGTATCGCCAAGAGTCACCTTGTTACTCCAACTCAGTCCATTGGTCGACTGCATCACATTAAGTTGGTTGTTACCCACGCCTATCCACGCCACGACAAACCTGTTTTGAAACACCGCCAGAGCCGGAGCCACGCCCGACACTTCATTGAGCGTCACCTTGTTAACGTAGTTAAGTCCGTCGTTTGATCCCATGAAGTTGAGGCGAAGATTGCCGACCCCCGTCCAACCGAGAAGGACCTGGTTACTTTTGGTTGTTAGGGCGGGACCGTTAGTGCTCGTATCTCCGAGGATGGCTTTTCGTGGATAAATTGAATTGATAGCGGCGACGTCGCCGGCACTCAACCCCGTGCGCTGCCCGATAGGTACGTTGGCATTGGGCTTTGGCGTGATCGTGTCTACATTGGGATTAATGGCGAAGGCATTGCGCGGATAGTGCATGATGGAACCATAGTCGTATGGCCCAATGTCATCGCCGTCCGTTATTTGCTGATCAAAGTTGTGCTGCAAGCCCGCCTGTACGTTGGCAAAGTTGATAGTGACGAAGTTATCTCGGTCCTCTCTGCTTTGCTCATGCCAAAGCGCTATCGCATGGCCGATTTCATGGATCGCGTTGCCGGTCGTGCATGCCGCTCCCAATGTAACGAACTGCTCTCCGCCTCGCATTCCCACTTGAGAGCTACAGCCTCCCCCAGGCACAAAACTGACGAAATTCGGCTCTGTAGTACGTTGTTTAAATCTGATGTTAGTGTTTGCGGCCCAGTGCTGAATTGCATCCGTGACTCGTTGCTGATTCGGCAGGCTAGGATCAATGCGGAAGATAACTATGCCGTCCGGCCAGCGAAATTGGTTGCCGCTGATTACGACCGCCGACAGTGCGCCCGGCGTCGGATTTTCAACTTGCTTCCTGATAGACTCCATCTCCGCGACGGAACCTAGGACGATATCACCTTCAAACATCGCTTGGTCTTCGATTGCGGCGTACTTCACTTTTTTAATTCCGAACGTTGTCCCGGTGATATAGCTGCTCTTCACCTTGCTTGAAGCCAAGTACTCGCCGACGCCACTGGACGGGCCGTTTCCAGTACTGGAATCCTTTAGGGAAGAAGCTTTCTTAGACGGCTTTTTAGAAGCGGGTTTTTTAGTTGCCATTTAATTCTCCTTGTTTTTGAATCGCCGGCAACCGCGCGGCGTAACGAAGAGGTTACGCCGATATATCAATAGCGAAACTAGGTCTTAGGTCGTAGGTCGACGGCAACTGGGGGAAAAACGACCCGGCCCTTGTTCCGCGAACACATCCCACGCGGTCTTGAGCCGAGTTCAGCGTCGTGCGCGGATTTGATCTGAAGCGTGCGAGGCTTTAACACACCTGCTCGTTTACGCAGAATGTGCCAGCGCCCTTCCTGCGAAAGCAAATGGGTGCCAGCGCAACAACGAGCTCGACTAACATCGATCTCGTCCTCGAATGGCAGGTCCTCTCGCACGCGCCTATGCGGCAGCAAGTCGCCGTTCGGTGAATGGCCTTCAGGTCCTCGATGAATCTTGCCGTGAAAAGCTTTCATCGATACGATGCGCACACCAATCCGTGCAGGATGCGCCCATGACGATGAACGATGACGAACGGAAATTTCTTTCCGACCAGATTGCGGAAAAATTCGCGTGGTTTAACAGGGGCTCTAGGAATTGGAGCTTTGTGTTCAACTGGAGCCTAGCGGCTTCCGCGTTGTTATCGGCGGCTGCTGCCATCGTGCTCAAGATAACTTTGCTTCAGGAGTACATAGGGGCCGATGGCGCGAAGGACATCGCCGCCTGTGCCGCGGCGGCAGCAACGCTCATTACCGCCCTTGCGGCGGGCGGCGGCTTTGGACGCAAATGGCAGGCCAATCGTGTTTCGCGAGGGCGCATCGAACGACTGCGTATCTGCTTGTCAGACCCAGAGGCAGATGCGAAAAAGATCCGAAGTGAGCTCGCGGACATCATTCAAAAGCACGACGAGGCCATCATCGGTTCGCCCGTCAAGTAGCTCGGTCGAAATAGCCTGCAACTTCACTGGCGGACCGAGATAGTCAATAGAAGCGCGACGGCGTTGAGTCGCGAACGTTGGCCCCGTGAAACGTCTGCTTACCGGTGGTCGAGCTGAACGCAGCCTATGTCTGCGATGCAGGCGCGAGGCAGTCGTGAAGAACGTCAATTTGCCTGGACGTTGCTCTGTCATGTCGCGGACGAGCGCGCACAAGCACACGGCTCATCCTCGGCAACACTTGGTTTGGTTGTGCCAGAGAGCGCGCGACCCGTTGCCCATGACTGCCGGCGGCTGCGACTGCAAACGTATAGCGGTATAGCGAGTGTATGTGTGTTCCTTCGCCCATAAAACGGCATCGACGAATCGCCGCTCATTCAACGATGGACTGCGTTTGACCAGACAATTATGCGATACGCTGAACTTGGATCGAACGCGCGAGCGCGAACGATTGCATGGGAGATTCTTTGGCCGGCAACATGAGCTACGTATGCAGTACCTCGAAGCCGACAAAGAACGGCGGCTGCTCAGATGCTTGACCCCGCGTCTGATCTTGATGGTGTCCGGTACTTTTTCCGCACCGAAGTCGGTTTTGGTCGCGCGCCTCGCTTATGGTCGCCTGCGAATGGCAATAAAGTATGGACACAGTCGCGTACATATTCCGGCGCTTTTTGCACGCATAGCCGCGACACTCTACTATGAGAGAAGCCGGCGCTCTGGTCGGAAACCGTTTGGGAATGACCGTCCACGGTTACGGCGCCAGACTGAACCTGTTCAAATCAAGGACGACGAGTGTCTTCATCCATCAAGTCCACAAATTTCAATATGGCAATTCAACGCGCTCTCGGCGCCGAACCGATCGCCGGGAGACCTTTCCCGTACAACCGAGATTATCGACGAGCATTGCGCAAACACCTGAAGGTGGATGTCGCGCGTGTGGTGCCTTTTTTTCTCGCAAGTGAACTTTCCTCTTACGTAAACGGATCAAATATCGTCGTCGACTGCGGCCGCACGGTGATTACTCAAGGATGTTACGAAGACTAGTTGTTGCAACGCTACTCACCTGGGCCCAGCACGCGATCGCGGCATGTGCGCGCGCGAGTTAATCCTGTTGCCCGCAACAAACTTGCTAGGTGTTAGTTCAATCCCGTTCTCTTCGCGACAAAGACATGAGAGTTAGAAACGGGGACGATTCACCTATACTTACAGCATGATCTACGGGGCATTTATCTCCTATAGCCATGCTGCTGACGGCAGATTGGCTCCTGCGATTCAAAGTGCTCTCCAACGTTTCGCCAAACCATGGTACCGCCTAAGAGCGGTGCGTATTTTTCGCGATCAGACAAGCCTGGCTGCTACGCCTGCTCTGTGGCCATCTATTGAGAAAGCGCTGGCCGAATCCGATTATTTTCTTCTAATGGCTTCGCCCGAGGCAGCGCGATCGAAGTGGGTGGCGCGCGAGATCGAATGGTGGCTTAAGAACCGAAGCGTTGACAGGATTTTTGTCTTAATAACGGACGGTGATCTCGCGTGGGATACGGCGAGGAGCGACTTTGATTGGCAGCAAACGACGGCGTTGCCGATAGCCCTCCGCGGCCAATTTCGAGACGAACCGCCACGTAGACTTGCGCTGGGCAAGGACACAGGATCATCTTGCGCTCCGCAGTGCGCGCTTTAGAGCTGCGATATTGGACATCGCCGCCCCATTACACGGCAGGGCCAAGGAGGACCTCGACGGCGACGATGTTAGACAGTTTCGCCGAACGCGCAGAATGGCGTCGGCAGCCACCGCCGCAATTTTAAGCGCAGCCATATTGGCTGGCTGGCAGGCTTACGTGGCGACTCAACAAAGACGTGATGCGGTCGCTGCGCAGGAAAGAGAGAAGGAGCAGCGGATAGAGGCTGAACGCTTAGCCAAGATCTCGCAGTCTCGTGAGCTTGCGGCGCTGGCCATGAGTCGATTGGAGATTGACCCCGAATTGAGTGTGCTCTTGGCGATCGAATCAAACCGCATCACCCGAACCGCAGAGAGTGAAGCTGCGATAAGGCGGACTCTCGCTCGTTCCCATGTGCGAGCCATCCTCGGCAAACCGGATGGAACTGTAGCAAGCGCCACCATCAGCCCCGATGGTAATTCTGCGATTACCCTCGTCAAAGGAGACCACACTGTACGGGTATGGGCAGTTGCCGACGGCAAGCTTCTGGCCGAGCTGCATGAAGCAACTGGGCCGATTAACAGCGCAGCGTTCAGCCCGGATAGCCAATTGATAGTCACCGGTGGCGAGGACTCTACTGCAAGGATCTGGAACACCGTTTCTTGGGTACAAATTGTGCAATTGCAAGGGCACAGAGGTTCGATAGTTGCCGTAGCGTTTAGTCCGGATGGGAAACTTGTCGTGACCGCCGGTAATGATCATACCGCTCGACTGTGGGACACGAGTTCGGGCAAAGCCCGAGCAATCTTTGAACACCCAGTGGACATTTATGCTGCAGTCTTCAGCCCAAATGGCAATTGGTTGGCAACCGGTGGTGCCGACGATATGGTGCGGTTATGGAATCTGCAAACTCACGCAAACGCCGGGCATGTGAAAGGCATCGAACACTCTATAGACCAAGACTGGTTTAGCCCCGATGGCAAATCGTTGGTAACTTTGGCCCACTGGGATCCAGCAATGGTGTGGGACACTGCGACATTCAAGCTCACTGCAAAACTTAGCGGCCACATACACCGCGTATGGAGCGGTGCGTTTAGCCCGGACGGCAAGCTTGTTGTTACAGCCAGTATGGATAGCATGGCGCGCGTATGGGAGGCGCGCACAGGTAGAAAAAATGCTGAACTTCGGGGTCACACAGGCCCTGTCTGGAGTGCAACATTCAGCCCCGATGGTCACCTTATCGTTACGGCCAGTGAGGATACGACCGCACGAGTGTGGGATGCGGTCACCGGACAAGGCTTACTGATTCTTCGTGGGGGTGGAGGCCGATTGCAAAATGCGGCCTTTGCCGCCAACGGGCGGTTCGTTGTCACAACGTCGATAGAGGGACCTGCTAGGGTCTGGGACATAACAAGCGGCGACGGCAGCGCCGTTCTTCTAGGTCACGCAGGGCCAGTCACCAGTGTGGCGTTTGATTCAGGAAGTAAGCGGATTGTAACGGGAAGCTTTGATGGATCAGCCCGAGTGTGGGACGCAGCCACGCGCCGCAGCATCAGCGTGCTGAAGGGCGAACAAGCTATCTTAAGTGTGGGCCTCAGCCCCACAGGTCAACATGTTGTGACAGGATGCAGCGACGGTTCGGTGCAGGTTTGGGACACGGCTAGTGGGCAAAGCGTGCTCTTACAGGACCCGACCGACAGTGATATTCCTGCAATCCGAAGCGTAGCATTTAGCGCGGACGGATCCTTCGTAGTTGCGGCAAGCACGGATGGTGCAGCTAGGATGTGGGATCTCAGGACACGTCGTATCGTTGCCCGTCTTGAGCGAGGTGGAGAACCGTCATATCAGGCCGCCACATTTAGCCCAAATGGCAACTTCGTTCTCAGAGGCGGACCGGACGATGTGGCCGAATTATGGGAGATTGCGACCGGCAAGGTGAAGGTGGTATTCCAGGGACACGCCGATCGCTTGAACTTCACACGCTTTAGTCCCGACGGCAGCATGGTCCTGACAGGGAGCTCTGACGGCACAGCGCGGATTTGGAACGCCGACACAGGCAAAAGCTTAGTTGACTGGCAAGGACATGCAGGTGAAATTCGAGGAGCTGCATGGAGTGGCGACATGAAGTTTGTCGTGACGACCAGCAGCGATCGGACCGCTACCGTGTGGAACGCTGCCACTGCGCGCGCCGTAGCGGAGTTAACCGGACATACCGGACCCGTCAATGATGCGGCAATTAGCCCGAACGGGAAATTTGTCGCGACCGTAAGCGATGATGGGACGGCTCGCGTTTACTCCTGGGAGGAGTTTGCTCCGATTGACGACGTTCTATCCATCGCTCCCAAGCGCGTGACGCGCAGTTTAAGTAAGGAAGAACGGACGACTTACTTGCACGATTTGCGGCCGCCCAAAGCATCCACCAAGTAGCTTCGACCAGCGCAACCCGCAGCAAATAGCGTAGCGTGAGACGGCCATGGGAAGGGAAATATACGCCTTCAGCAGACGTGCGGATTCGAGCCTGTAGCAACGTACGCATGCTCAAAGTCTATCGCGCAGTTCGGGCGACTTATTGAACGGTACCCGGTTGCAACGCTGTACGTTGAGTAGAACGCCATACCGCTCCTCGGAGTCGGCTCAAGTTTGAACTTGTTCTCCGACTTGCTGAAGCTTGATGACTACGAACTCGGCGGGTTTTAGCGGAGCGAATCCGACGAGTATGTTTACGATGCCAAGGTCGATGTCGTTCTGTGTGGTGGTCTCGGCATCGCACTTGACGAAATAAGCGTCGCGCGCGCTACTCGCCTGGAACGCACCCTGCCGAAATAGATTTTCCATGAAGGCGCCGATCGAGAGACGAATCTGCGCCCAGAGCGGCTCGTCGTTGCGTTCGAACAGCACCCACTGCAATCCGCGGTACAAGCTCTCTTCGATGAAGAGCGCCAGGCGGCGTACCGGAATGTATTTGTATTCATCCGCTGCCTGGTCGGCCCCGCGCAGCGTGCGTGCGCCCCATACGACACATCCGTTTACAGGGAACGACCGTAGACAATTAATCCCAAGCTGATTCAAGCGGGCGTTGTCCTGATCGTTTACGTTTAACTGTAATGCTTGGACGCCATGTAATACCGCATCAAGTCCGGCGGGCGCTTTCCACACACCGCGGTCCACGTCGGTGCGCGCCATAACGCCCGCGACCACGCCGCACGGCGGGAACGTTTGAAGCTGACCGTTTGTCAGTGGGTCGATCTCCCGAACGCACGGAAAGTAGAGCGCCGCGTTGCGGGCATCCGGGCCGAGCATGTTAAGTGCGCTGTGTCCATCGATCGCATTTTGCACGGCGCTACCTGAAGCAGCGGCCCACGCTGGGTCAGGATCGACGATGAGCATGGCCCGCCGCTTGACGCAGACCTTCAGCGCTTCGCGATACACCGAGCCGCTGGTTGAGGCGCCGGCGTTCTTCGGAGGTATGCACAGTATGTTGAAGAGATCTGCTTTGGTGAGCGCGTGAAGACCCGTTTTGCCGTCCGCATCACCGTTGATGTCTTCGTCCTGCAAGTCGGTGCCGTCACTACCACCACTTCCGGTCGCCGCCTCTATTGTGCTGCCCGCGAGCGGTCTCTCCGTGGGCATGTCACCTTTCACCCGCACCAGCGCCGATTCATGGTCAAGAACCAAAGGCAAGTAACGGATATCCGTACTGGTTGTGGACACCGACGGGAATGATTCGTTGGCGACTTCGCGTCCATCGGCGAGGCGGTAACGGAGCGTGAGATTGAAACGTGTCTTATCGGTAGCGGGAGGCGAGCTCATCGATAGATTCTTGTCGGTTTCGGAATCGACGCTCGCCTCAATGCGATTTCCCCATTCGCCCGCGCTCGTTGCCTCCAGCACAAGTGTTCGAGGCGTACTGTCGCCGCCAGACAGCGTAACAGTCGCGCGCTTCGCATCGGGATGGACGACGCGAACGATTAGCGCGTGACTTCCGCCATTGAGATAAAAATCGCGGACCGCATAGCTCATCGGACTCTCAAGATCGAGTGCGCCGAACCGCCGCTCGTAATCTGGGAAGCTCGTGATGAGCACCGGTTCATCCGTCGGGCCGCTGATGGCCCTGCCGATGAACGCTGTTATGGAGGTGGGGACGCCGGCTATGGTGCGGAGTCCACCCGGTACCTCCTCGATGTATACGCCGGGGTAAGACGGTGCCACTGCCATCGCTTTAGACTCCTTGCAAAAAAACCATCGATATAGATAAGCGGCGATTCGTCGTCGCATCTCGTTACAAAAGATTCGTTTATCTGGCGCGCTCGTAAATGCTTACCTCACCAGTGACCCGTGAACGTAACCGCTTATACAGTATGCGTGTCGTACGTATCGACGGTAGTCCTATACAAGACTTTTGATGAATATATTGGCGCACTGTTCCCATGAAACGCAGCTTCACGCGTAGTTCGACACGCAATGTCTCGACTCGATGAATCACAGGTATGAGCCGATCCGCCACTATAAGCGATCAACCGATCGCCGAGGATTCCTTCGGCTAACCCATTGCAGAGGCAGTACGCTCAGTACGTTTCTTGACTTCATAAATGTGAGATCAGTATGATCATCACGTAAAAAGGAGCCTCCAATGAGTAAAGACGCAATCGCAGGCGTTTACACACAAATGTTATCGGATCCGTCATACCGACACGTCGTCGCAACTAACCCCGACGTGCTCAACTCATGGGACTTAACCCATGACGAAAAAGCGGTACTTATCGAAGAAGCACGGCGCAAAATCGACGCGAACTCAAATATCGAGTCGGGTCCGGTGATGCAGCATCTGGTAACGAAGCGAGGTCCCATGTTGTCGCCACCAATCGCATCGGGTTTGGGCGTTGCGCTCAACCAAGCTGCGGGCTTGCCGCTCGGAGCACTGAACGGCCCCGGCTTCTTGTCTAACGCCGCGTGTTGCCCTTGGGGAAAACCGATCATCGGTAAAGTGCGACAACAGATTGAGTCGTCGTGACCCCGTGCTGCTAACGAAGGCGGATCGCGAATCGCGCTTAGGTGGGCGATGGTCCACACCGCATCTTCCGGATCATTTGCTGCGCCTTGCGGCGGTAGAACGTGCAGCAGGCCACGTTATCGCGGGGTGGGTGCCGAAAGTTCCTGAGCTGGACCAGAAGCTTGCTATTGCAGCAGAGTTTGAGAGTGCATTGCTTCGAGCGGTTGCATTACGCAAGCACGCGCTGGCATTGTTAGAGCGTGATGATTGCCAGCTCAAGACGGACCCGTCTGTAATCGAACCGCTTCACAATCTCGACTGTTCTACAGCTACCGTTGATACGCTAAACGGCATATTGGGAGACGTGCGGCGCTTTTTGCGCTCTCGCTACGGCGAGCTTGCGGCCTCCCTGGATCCGCTTTTGGACACACGGCTGTTAGCAACTCTTGATGCTGCTATTTGCAGCCTTGCATCGGACACATCACCGATCGGTACGCCACGACTGCCGTACGCAGCGAACGATGCTTTTGCTCGCGCTCTAGACATGTGCTGGAACGGCGATTCAGGAATACGTGTGCCGTTGGATTCGCTGCTGTGGCCTCCAACAGACCGGGTACCATTCCCAGCCCGGCCTCAAGGACGTCTTCGGCCCCCGACGGGCGTCCGGGCGCACATTCGCAAAGCGTCACGACTAACACAGGAGGACCTCGCCGGCGAGCTTAACGATAACGTCATGGCTGAGCTGTGCGCGTTAGAGCTGTTGTGCCGATGTTCCTATGAACATCCTGGGCAGCCGTGGGAAACACACCTGGCAATGGCGCGACATGCAACCGACGAGGCGCGCCACGCGGCGATCTTCCGGCGATTGCTTTGCGCTAATGGCATTGACGAATCGATACTGACTCAACATGGCGCTAACTATGAGTACGCCTACGAGTTTCCCGAATGCGAGACGGGCAGCGAACGCGAGCTTGTGTGGAGATTACTTATTCTCAGCACGGTTTTGGAAGCGCTGGCCATCGATAAACTGCCGGTCGAGATCGGCGGACGAGATTTCGTAGGTCAATATGAATTCGCTCGAGCGCTCGACTATATAGCGACCGACG
>Ga0207698_10002322_pt1 | contig 11262 bp, 8 predicted proteins | sample KBSCornC22_FD_184298 | JGI IMG/M metagenome (GOLD analysis project Ga0207698, IMG submission 184298) | Corn rhizosphere microbial communities from Kellogg Biological Station, Michigan, USA - KBS Corn C2-2 (SPAdes) (version 2) | ecosystem: Host-associated > Plants > Roots > Rhizosphere > Soil ...
TCGTTCGCATGAATCTGCCTGGACCAGCGCCGCTGCCCAGTGCGAAGATCGACGGCGAAGATGGAATCGGAATTCCCGTCAGCAGGCGAGCTATAGTTTTCCCCTGAACCGAAATAGAGGAGACCGCGCTTCGCATCGACCGTAGGCGAGCCCCATACAGGAGCACCGGAGGGGGCGAAGATGTCTACGCCTCGGGATGTCTTGCCGGCAGGCGCCGGCGTCTTCTGCACGGTGTACGCCCGCCACTTCTCCTCACCCGTCCCGACACCGAGCGCGACCACAGAGCCGCGAAAGGTGCAACAGGCATAATCGGGATCTTCCGCAGCCCCGGTCTCAAGCGAGGAGACCGGAACATAAAGGGTGTGATCCCACAATGCCGGGCTACCCGTTATCACTGCTGCTTTATGATCTCCCGCCTTCACGCGCCAAAGTTCCTTGCCGGTAGTCGAATCGACGGCATAGACATTGCCAAGAACGTCGCCGAAGAACGCGCGGGGAGGCTGAACCGGCCGCTTACCTTGCGGCCATTGCTCGACGACGATGGCAGTCCTCACCTCGCTTGCGGCGGTGTAAGACCAGCGAACGCAACCGGTAGCGAGGTCGAGCGCGAAAACCTGCCCGCTGTGACTCCCGACGAAAACAGCGCCCATTGCGACGACAGGTTGCGAACGAGCCTGCGTCGCGTCAGGAAATGCAAAGGCCCATTTTAATTTGAGCCTTGGCAGATCAGCGGCCGTCAGCCGACCAATGCTGGCCGGCACGAAGCGCCGGTTGTCATAGCCCCAGCCAATCGATGCTGGTGGCTTTGTGAGCTCGAACCGCGCGTGCTCCGCATCACAGACCTTGGGCGGAGGCGGTGCCTTGTAGTTGGCGAGATCCGTTTGCGTGACATATTCGACGACCTGCCGCCGCTGAATCGGCGTCAACCCCGCTGCCATGTCCTTCATCGCGCCATGATCTATTATTGCCAAGACAGTGGTTGGCGACATGCTGCGCAGGCTGTACAGCGGCGGCGCCTTAGGGCTGCCGCCGTTATGGCAGCCTGCACAGGTCGCGTTGAAGATCTGCTCGCCCGGCCAGACCTTGCCGCTGCCGGCGGGAGCGCCCTCTTGAGCTTTGGCGAAACCTGCCACCGCCAGCAACATCGCGATCACGCACGCCAGGCGCCCGGCATGAGAATTAAAACGCATAAGCCTCCAGCTCGAATAAGAACAATGCAAGTGGAAGATTCAGTGTCCGATGACACTGCTCAGCGGCTCGACGCTTCCGCAAAGCCTGCGGCTTCTATGCTCGGTGGGCGTCAGGCCTGTGCATTGCTTGAACCAATAGCAGAAAGCGCTCGCATGCGTGAAGCCGAGCTCGTGAGCGACAACCTTGAGCGGTGCATCGGCCTCTACCAGTCGGCGGCATGCTGCGTGAACCCGTGCTTCATGGATCTCCTCGCGCAGGGAAGTCCCGGTCGCACGCCGGAACATCTCCCGAAGGCGCGGTTGGCGCATCTCCAGTCGATCAGCGATATGCGCGAGGGTGAGATTCTTGAATTCTGTCGTCTGGATCAAATGACGAATGCGGGCAACCTGCTCGGGCGAGAGGCTACGGAGTGATATTTCGGTCTGGCTCGAACGAGTGATCAGGCAACGCGCAGTATCTATGGCCAAAATCCTGACGAGCGCCGCCAGCAAAGGCGTGCTGTCCGACTTGGGCACCAGGAGCTCGTCGTAGATGCGATCAAGCGTTGCCGCGATGCCCGGTTCATCGAATATTGGCTGAATGGTGGCATGACGAAAATCAAATTCCAGCGAGGTTGGGAGTTGCGCGTTCAACCATGCGGCGTCGAACTCGAACTTACGTACCGGGAAATCTTCTTCGACGCCCACGGTTTCGACCGGGACACCCACACCTGCTGGAGTCAAAACAATCCTGCCGAACCGTTGCTTGGCGTTCATCGGCTTCGCCAAATGGGCGCGTACCGGGCGGCGGGTGCCGGCCTGGTGGAAGTTGAAATAATCCTCATGCTGAACGAACTCGATACCGGCACCCCAGTAATGACTCTCCTGTGACAGTATCAGTCCATCGAAGCAGAGTTGCCAATGCACGGTTCGCATATATGCCTCATCCCCGGCCGTTGGCGTTCGCAAGCGCCAACGATATTTTGGTAAAGACTAGCAGAAGGGGACGCGGCCACAATCCGGAAGACGCCTCCATCTAGTCCAGGCATGAAGCGAGTGTTTGTCTCATCCGAAATTCGGCGACATCCGTGCGGCATCACTTGTTGCCGGCGAGGATGAGTTCGGCGGCTCGCCAGCCGACCGCCATGACCGGCCCGTTGATGTTGCACGATGGCATTGTCGGGAAGACCGCGGCATCCGCGACCCTCAGCCCGTAGACACCGCGCACCTGGAGCCGGGCGTCCACCACGTCATCGGGGGCCGTACCCATGCGGCACGTGCCGCAGGAGTGGAAGGTCGAGCTGCCTTTCTCGCGATAATGGCGAATGATGTCATCATCGCTTTCAATCTCGGTTACCGGTGGCCGCTCACGTACGATCAGGCGCGCCATAGCCGGCTGCCGCATCCAAGCGACGGTAAAACGATAAGCAGCGACCGTGACCTCGCGGTCATAAGGGTCGGACAGATAGTTGGGCCTGATCTGAGGGAGAACTGTCATGTCGCGACTGCTTATCCTAACGCTGCCGCGACTTCGCGAACGAGCGGGAAAGCTGAACACATGAAAGCTCGGATGCGGTTCGGCCTTCAATCCCTTTTCGAGAATCTGCGCGACATATGGGGCGAATATGATCTCGGCGTCGGGGCGATCGAGCCCGGGGCGGCTGCGGAAGAAGCCCGCAAGGGGATAAGGCGGCGAGGCCATGGGTCCGCCTCGCGTCACCGCATAGCGCAGCACGTTCACCGCCAGACGCACACCGCGAAATTCAGCGTTTTCGCCGAGCCGCCGAGCGATATCATAATGGAGCATCAGCGCACGATGCTCCAACAGATGCTCGCCCACTTCCGGGTTGTTTGCAACGACATCTACACCGAGAGCGTGCAGCCTTTCCGCATTTCCCACGCCTGATCTCTGAAGAATCGCAGGGCTATTGAGAGCGCCCGCCGACAGGATGACCTCACCAGAGGTCTGGAAACGAGTGATGCCGGACGACGATCGTCCCTCCACGCCGCATGCACGAAGACCGTCGAACAGGACGCGGTCGGCTTCAAACCCCGTGACGATGCGCAGGTTCGGGCGCTTCGCCGCGCGATCGAGGAATGCGCGCGCTGCACTCACACGGATCCCGCGCCTAATCGTCTGGGTGGCGTAGCCGACGCCTTCCTGTGCCGGATTGTTGAGGTCATCGACGCGCGCCAAACCCATGCCCTCGCCGGCCGCGATAAAAGCTTCGGCTAGGGGGTCGCCCGACCGTGGGATCGACAACGCCAGAGGACCATCGCCGCCACCTTCGCCCCCATGATTTTCCAGTTCGGTAAAGACCCGCACCATCTCCCGGCTATCCCAGCCCACCGCACCAGCGGCCGCCCAATCATCATAGTCGGCCATCTGTCCGCGGAAATACATCATCCCGTTGACCGAACTGGAGCCGCCCAGCACCCGGCCACGGACCCAGGGCTCAGCGGCAATGCCGTCATGCGCATCCGTCTGGTAACGCCAGGTATGGCTGGCCTGACCCAAGATCTTGCCGACTCCTTTGGGCATGGAAATAAATGGGTGCCGGTGGCCAGGGCCGGCTTCGAGCAAAAGCACTTTTCGACGGCCGTCCGCAGACAATCGCTCGGCCAGGACACAGCCGGCAGAACCCGCTCCGACGACGATGTAGTCCGGATCATCCACGGCCGCAGTCACCTCGTTCAGATCTCGAGATCACATGCTACCTTTGGACCCGGGGGGAAGCGGATCGGCATGGCTTCCCAGCCATTGATGGTGCCAACCGATCGGTAGCGGCGCGCACCGGCGTAATCCACCTCCCACTCCGGAATACGCGCGAACATCTGCGCGATCATCTCCTCGAACATCATCCGCGCGAAGGACGAGCCAATGCAGCGGTGGATACCTGAGCCAAAGGCAAGGTGACGGTTCGAGCCGCGATCGAACAAGACCTCGTCCGGTTTGTCGAATATCGCCGGATCACGATTGGCGGCTGCCCAGGCCAACATCACCCGGTCGCCTTCGCTCAGTTCCCGCCCCGCAACGGTCGCATCCTGTTTTATATTGCGCGCCAGACAGTGGATCGGGGTGAACACGCGCAGGAACTCCTCGCGCGCGAACGGTATCAGCGAAGGATTGTTCATCAGCCGCGCCTTGGCCCCCGGGTGACGGGCCAGATATTCGAGAGCATGGCTGGTCAACGCCGTCGTCGTGTCGACACCACCAATGATGATGTTGTTCGATAAAGACAGCACTTCGTCCAGCTCGAGCATCCGCCCCTCGACGGGTTGATGAGCGAAGTAGGAAAGAAGATTATCCTGTTCAGGCAGCCCCTTGTATCGGCCAAACTCCTCGGCGCATCGCCGGAAGATCCAGTCGACGGCCGCGACGACATCGGGATATTCCGGCGCTTCCTTGGGCGTGAACACCATCGTGTGGAGTGGGTCGGCGAATTCGCGCCATTCGGACAATGGCAGCCCCATCAGCTTCATCGTCACCATGGCCGGAACGGGGCCGGTGAAGTCGTTGACGAGATCCATCTCGCCGCTTTCGATCACCCGATTAAGCAGGGCAGTGGCAAAAATCCGCGCGTCCTGTCGGTAGCCGTCAACCGCTTTGGGTGCAAAGCGACGGTTTATGTAGCCACGCATCGCATTCCATTCCGGGGGATCGGCTTCGACGGGAAGGCCACGCGGAATCGGCGTGAACGGAATGGTGATGCCACCGGTACCGGTGCCCGTCACCGGATCGAACCTCTTCTCGCTGGAAAACGTCTCGGGGTTGCGAGCCATTTCGACCACGGCATCGTAGGAGGTCGCAAGCCAGTATCCGCCATGACGGTTGGTCCATGCCACGGGGCACTTGCCGCGCAATTCGCGAAATTCCTCCTGCCAATTTGCGGCATGCTCCGGGGACTCGTGATCAAATGCGATGGGGTTACTTTTCGTTCCCAATCCCTCAGTCATCTCGCGCTCCCATTATTCTACGACGATGATCGCTTGCTCGGGGCAAGCATCCGCAGCGCGTCGCACGGCATCCTCCTGCTCTTTGGGAACATCCCTAAACCTCGCCTCCGCACAGCCATCCTCATCGCTCTGGACGAACGCCTCAGGTGCGTAGAGCACGCACATACCCTGCCCTACACAGCGTTCTCTCAGCACTGTGACTTTCATTAACCGCTCCTAGAAGGCATCCAGCGCTTGGTGGTCATCGATGGCGACGAGCAGACGGTGGAGGAACTCGCGGGTTGTCCGCAGCGGCTGCATGTCAGGCATGCCCCGCGCCGGACGCAATGTGATCGTCCAGAACGCCAGGGCAGTCATCAGCTGCTGGCGCAGAGATATCCACACCTGATCTATCGGCTCCCGCGGAACGCCACGCTCAGCCATGAGATCAAGATAGAGTTCAACGAGATCGCGCTCCCATGCGCGACGGTTCTCGACTGTGAGCGCCGTCGTCATGGTGTAGATGAGATCGCGCGACCAATGTCCAATGGAGGTAATCTGCCAGTCGCTGAGCCCCATCGCGCCATCATTGGCGATGTACCAATTCTTCAGATGAACATCGCAATGGATCAGCGTGTGCGGCAGACGCTCGTGCCTTTCGACCGACAGCATCGTCGCGGGCCAAATCTCGGCCCGCCGGGCGAACAGACGCCCCGGCATGATATCTTCGCAATCGACGAAGGCTTGGTCGCAGCAATCCGCGAAATCGGGGGATGCGGCCATCATACGAGCCCACCATCGCGGCCAGGTGATGAATGGGAGGGTGGGTGATCCTAGTTCCGCGCTTTGGTAGAATGGCGCGTGCAGGTTCGCTAGCGTTCTGATCTGCTGTTCGGCCCGCTCCCGCGTAATCGCTGTCCGGTCGTCGCAAAATTCGGCGCGACCGCGTAAGTCGCGAAGCATGATCAGCGATGCGAAATTGTGAGGGTCGAAGCGGGCATAGAGGCCCTCCGGCGCCTCGATCTCCAGCCTGCCACGAACGAGGTTATAGTAATCTGCTTCGATCTGAGCCGCGCGCGACAGCCCAAGAACGAGCCTGTTGTTCAGCGTTTCGGCAGCCTTACAGAAAACCGTCTGAGGCAGCCCGGCCTTCGTCCCAACCTGATTATAATCTAACATGATGCGGCGACGATTGGACGAACCGTCGTCACGTTCGTCGAAGCGGTGAGCAATCACCTCGGCACCGGGATGGTCGCGGCACAGGACGTCGGTCAGCCAAGCGTCGGTGATGGCGCCATAGCTCCGCGGCACCTCGTCACGATCGGTCACCGGGCTGTCCAGCACCTCCTCGGCGAAAAGGCCGGCTACTCTTTCTATTTCTGTGGGCATGCTTCAGCTTTCAGGTTTGATCGTGAACAATTCAGGCAAAACGGGCGGGCGCAGAAGCAAGCACCAGCGCTTTGGTTTCCAAAAATGGCATGAGCCCCTCGACTCCCCCCTCGCGGCCGATTCCAGACTGCTTGAACCCACCGAACGCGATATTGAAGAAATCGAGCGCCTCGCCATTTTGCCCGACGGTGCCGGTACGCATCTTGCGAGCCACTCGGTATGCGCGATCGGCGTCGGGCGTAAAGACGCCGCCCGAAAGGCCAAAGTCCGAGTCATTGGCGATCGCTATCAGCGCGTCTTCATCGTCTGCCGGTATCACGCTCAGCACGGGGCCAAAAATCTCCTCGCGGGCGATCGTCATGACGTTCGAGACTTCAGCGAACAGCGTCGGCTCGACATAAAAGCCGCGATCAAGATGCGATGGCCGGCCACCGCCGCAAATCAACTCCGCACCCTCGGCCTTGCCGCTCTCGATGTAGCTCTCAACACGATCTCGCTGACGCCGCATCGCCAACGGCCCCATCTGCGTACCCTGCATGAGCGGATCGCCAACCACGACATCGCGCAGTCGTGCGGCAATGGCATCCACAAGGTCATCATAGCGCTTGCGAGTGACTACAACGCGCGTCAGCGCCGCACAGACCTGTCCGGTCATCATGGTGGCATTCCCGGCCATGGCGTCTGCCACCAGATCGACATCGGCGTCGTCCAGCACCAGCGCCGCTGATTTTCCGCCAAGTTCGAGCGTGCAACGCGCGATCCGCTCGCCGCAGATCGAGGCGATCCGCTTCCCGGCGGCACTCGACCCTGTGAACGTCACCTTGTCGATCTCAGGGTTACGGACAAGCGCCTCCGATACGGCGCGGTCGGCGGTCAGCACGTTCAGGACGCCCGGCGGCAGGCCTGCTTCATGTGCGGCGGCCGCCACCGCATAGGCGGCACTGGGCGCTTCCGGAGAGGCCTTGAGAATGACGGTGCATCCTGCCAACAGCGCGGGCGCGACCTTATACGCAATCAACAAGGGCGGCGCGTTCCACGGGATGATCGCGGCAACCACGCCGACCGGTTCACGCACCAACAGTCCGAAATTGCCGGACTGCTGCGGCATTGGCTTTTCGAATTCGAAGCTGTCGGCAAGCGAGGCGTAGAAGTGATATGCACTTGCGGTCCAGGTTGAGAGGCCTTGCGCCGCCGGAAGGACGATACCCATTTCGTTCGACCAGTTTCGCGCGATGGCCGGCGCCTGCGCCATCAATATGTCGCCGATAGCCTTCAGAAATCTGGCACGGTCGGCAGGAGACTGGGATGTCCATTCCCCCCGATCAAATGCAGCGCGTGCAGCCGCGACAGCCCGCTCGATGTCCGGCTCGAACGCTTCGGCAACCCGTTCGAACAGCTCTTCTGTGGACGGCGTAATGACGGCAAAAGTCGATCCACTCGACGGAGACACCCATTTCCCGTCGATGTAGAATTTGTCCGAGTTCTCGATCATCCACATGTCCTGTCTTCGGTCCTAGACCCGGCACGCTGCCTGCGGTCGGCCGTTGTTGAAACCTCGGACCAAAGCGTAAACGTGATCGTATAAATGCACAGACCTCATGATTTCGAGTTCTGGCGGTTCTGTTACGAACTTCGCAGCCTCCTATTGCGTGTCCATTTCAACCGTTGCTTTAGCTCTCGCTGAGCCTGGGAGACCGAAGCAGAGCGGCTCAACAGTTCCGACGCCGTACACAGCGCGACCAGAAGGGTCGCACGGAGTGACCAGAGGGAGGAAGAGAGATGGAAAAAAGGCATTTTTACGTACAATTGCTTTGTGGAGTCGCCTGCCTTGTCGCCGCGCCAAGCGCGTTTGCGCAAATGGCTGCGGCTGATCAGACCTCGGCGCAGCAGGACGGCGCTGCAACGACAGATGGCGACTCCATTGTCGTCACCGCACGGAGACGCGAAGAAACGCTAATTTCGGTGCCGGTCGTTGTGAGCGCGGTCAACAGCAAGGCGATCGAAGCACGCGGCATCAACAATCTGGACGGCATTGCTCGAGTCATTCCCCAATTGATGATCGGACCGCAGGCTGGGTCAGTGCAGGGCGGTGAGATCTCGATCCGCGGCATCGCTGGACCTGATACCAATCCGTTCGGCGATCAGGCCGTTACCTTCGACGTCGACGGTGTGCAGGTCGCCAAGGCAACTGTTCGTCGGATGACCGATTTCGACATGGCTCAGGTCGAAGTTTACAAGGGGCCGCAGGCACTTTTCTTCGGCAAGAACAGCATGGCCGGCATCGTCAACATGCGATCCGCAGACCCGGGCGACCATTTCGAAATGGGTGCGAAGCTAGGCTATGAACCCAACGCTCGTGAGATGCGCGCGGAGGGTTATGTCTCGACCCCCCTCAGCGATAGTGTGGGCGTCCGCCTTGCAGGTCAGTACTCCACCATGGAAGGCTGGCTGCGTGATCAGACGCCGCCTTCGTCAACCTATTACGACAAGGCTCGCAACCCCGACAACCAGAGCTATGGTGTACGCGGCACGCTGACGTATCACGACGGCGGAAAGTTCGATGCCCGACTCAAGGTTAACTATGCCAAGGTAGAGGGCAACGGCCCGGCCGCGCTCAATGGTTTTGTCAGCTGCCCATTCGGCGCACGTCAATTTTCCTTCTTGCCTGCCGGTGCGGACAATTCCCAGTGTGGCGCCAGCAAATATAACGTCAATGCAGGCTATGGGCCCAATCTGACGGCCTTGGGCGGAACGTTGAACCACTACCGCGCGGACGGCAGAAACTTCCTTGACCAGCGCCAGATCTTGACGAGCCTGGTGATGACCTATCATCCCACCGATAAGATCGCGATCAGCAGCGCTACGGGCTATTATGACGTGAAGCTCGACCAGTGCCAGAATTATGAGAACAGTTTCGCCGTTATTCTGCCCAGCTGCAATCAGCTGAGCGACAAGGAATTCTCCCAGGAACTCAACTTCACGACCAACTTCTCAGGTCCGCTTAATTTTACAGGTGGTCTCTATTTCGGTGACACGAAGGCGACCACGGGTTCGTTGACTTTCCTCTTCGCCAGCGGTTTCCCGCTGCTGGATAGCGTGTTTCCCGGCCTTGGTGGGCCAAACACCCCTGCACAAATCAATGACTATTTTCTGGCACAGAAGGGACAGGCTTATTCGGCTTTCATCAGCGGCAGCTTCAAGCCCATACCAGAGGTCGAGATCAGCGGCGGCGTGCGCTATTCCTATGAGAAGAAGCGCCTGACCGACGTGCGCAGCGGCGGGGGAACAACCCTGGTGCTCGACGATTCGACAGTCCTCAGGACCGTCGCTGATGGTGGCACGCTGACCAAGGATCGGGACCATTGGGACGACTTCTCGCCAGAGGCGACCGTGTCCTACCGCCCGTCCACCGATCTTACGCTGTTTGCCTCATACAAGCACGGCTTCCTTTCCGGGGGGTTCAATTCAAGCTCAGTCGATTTCTCTGTACCGAACCTCGACCTCAGCTACCGCCCGCAGACCATCAAAGGTTTCGAGGGCGGCGTAAAGGCTCGGGCTTTGGGCGGCAATCTGCTGCTCAACGCGGCGGTTTATCGCTACAGTGTCAAGGATCTGCAGGTCGTCAATTTCACGAATGCGACCAGCACGATCCGCAACGCGGCTTCGTCTAAAATCAAAGGTGTCGAAGCCGACTTCACCTACCGCACTCCGCTGACCGGGCTGGTGATCAACGGCGCGGCTGCATACAACAAGGCCAAATATACCAGCTTCCCGGGCGCACCTTGCTATAACGGCCAGACGCCTGCAGAGGGTTGCAACATTGTCGGGGGTAATCCTGTTCAGGACCTCGCAGGCCAGCCGGTTGCTCGTTCGCCGGAATGGAACCTCCAGGGCGGCTTCACCTATGAAGTCTCTGTGGACGGCGAGCACAAGTTGGGGCTGAATGGCAATGTCACACACTCCTCCAGCTATCTGACCGATGCAACCGACGCACCCAACGGTCGCCAGCCGGCTTACACGATGATCGACGCGGGTGTCCGCTTCGGGGCGCAGGACGACAAGTGGACAATCTCGCTCATTGGACGGAACCTGACGGACAAGCACATCTTCTATGCCAGCACCGACGTTCCCTTTACGGGTGGTGGTACCGGGACGGCAGGCGGTGTTCTGGGAGACCGCTTCGCGTCCATCGGGCGCGGCCGCGAACTCCTGATCCAGGCGGCCGTCAAGCTGGGCCAATAACTCATCGGAACAGGCGGCGGGGCTCAGGCCCCGCCATTCTTCATCAAGAAATGGGGACAATGAACCTCAAAGTGTTGTTGCTGCTGGCGATCGGCGTTGCGCTGGTGGTGAAAGCGCTTCCTATGGCCGCCTTGGCCGACGACCAGCTCGATGATATCAGGCAGTTCATCCGCACCGCTTCTCAGGATGCCGGGCGGCATTGAGCCTGCGAGAGCGCGACATCATCCGTCAAGGCTGAGATCGCGTGGCGCGCGATCGACATGCAGTGGTCGCCGATAGGACGGATCGGACTTGTCCCAAGCACCGGTAACAAACATCGTCGGGTCGAGCGGCGCGCCGCCGGGCTTACCCTCAATGTTCCACTCGACCATGCAAATTCGATCAGCCACGGCCCAGACGCCTTCACGCCTGTCGATACGGTCAATGTAGCGGCCGCCGACCAGATCGCAGATTCCATCCGGCCGCTTGAGCACTGCGAGGAAATAGCTTTCGCAATGCGCGGTGTCGCCGTCGAGATCGATCAGCT